>Ga0209332_1000028_pt1 | contig 36630 bp, 35 predicted proteins | sample BlaSpr_A8_OM3_M1_FD_187974 | JGI IMG/M metagenome (GOLD analysis project Ga0209332, IMG submission 187974) | Forest soil microbial communities from Thunder Bay, Ontario, Canada - Black Spruce, Ontario site 2_A8_OM3_M1 (SPAdes) (version 2) | ecosystem: Environmental > Terrestrial > Soil > Boreal...
CCGCGGTGAACATCAATTTCGAAGTGCTCATAACTCTTTCTCTCTCCAAGTTTTCTTTACCGCGATATCGGCTCAATCGTTAATCGGCGAAACATCTGCTTCTATTCGCCTTGCACATGCAAGGCCATCAACCACCTAAAAGTCATCCAGCGCTCGCACTTTAGTACGCCATCTGAAACGACACATGCACCACTGCGGTCGAATCCACCGGCTGTCCGTTGCGCAGGGCAGGCTTGAAACGCATCTTGTTGGCGGCCGCAATCGCCGCTTCGTCCAATCCGTGACCCAGGCCTTTTACTACGCGGTTCACGTGCAGCGTTCCATTGGCGCCGAACAACACTTCCAAGAGAACTTCGCCTTCCAGCTTCAGGCTGCGCGCTTCGCTGGTATAAACCGGTTGCGGCTTAAACGTAATTTCCACCGAATTGGTTGGAGGTCCAGAGTCTGCCTGCGCCAGCTTCGGTGCGTTGTGAACCACCTGTTCCGACCCAAATCCGCCGGTTGAAATTCCGCCGCCGTGCCCGCTGCTGCGGCCGTCTCCGTTACCGCCATTGGCGATGCCATTGCCAAAGTCGGCGCTGGCGATCGTGCCCTTGATGCCCTTCGCGCCTCCGGAGCCGTTGCCTTGTCCCGCTCCCGCGGGCATTTCAAACGCACCCGTTTGCGCCGCATATAGCTTGGCGTTTTGCTTTCCCGTACCCGGCAACCCGTTAGGATCGCCAAAGCCTCCGGTTTGCACCTTCTGCACTGCGGCGTTTACCGTTGGAGCTACCGAACTGCCGGAGAAGTCCCCCGTGTGCAGAAGCTGAGGCCGCGCTCCACCAGCGGTCATCTTTAATTGCGGAGCGGCGAACTGATTCATCACCACTTTCGGCGCTTCTGGTTGCTCACTAAGGGTGCGGCGAATTTCGTGTGGAACCACTAATCTTGGCTGCTCGAATACCGGGGCCGGGGGCAGCAGCTTTGCCTTGATCTGGACCGCCTTCACCTTGACCGGCGCGGGTTCCGGCCGCATGGCTGGAAGCGGAATTAACGACGTGACTCGATACTGCCTGAGCTGAATCCGGTCTGGAAATAGGAGTCCTACATTAATCACAATCAACGTCAAAAGCACGATGAGCCCGTAGCCGGTGGCTACCGCTCGCCGATCGATCTTGCGCTCCGGCAAAATGCCGAGCTGAAAGCCCTTCTGAGACGTATCCATCGATAAGACTCCGGAAACCCAGGCCGAGGGAGCGGACTTGGATTGGAGTTTTCACATTACGGGAGTTAGTACTAGGGGTAAACGTGTCCCCGGCCCGTGACCGAAAGTAACCAGTGGAGATCACTTTTGGGATTACATCCCGGAAATGGACACTGTCGAGGCAAACGGTCCGTAAGCAGGGAGATTGGAAAGGGCACGAGTTCTTCTCGTGCCGCATCGGCCCTGCTCGTGTGGAGCGGACACTCTTGTCCGCTGCTTTTGACCCTGATCTTGACTTTGCAGGGTGCACGCACGGACCCTTGCAAGACCGTGGAGGAGCGGCGCTTCAGCAGGCTCTTTGCAAAAGAAGCAAAGGCGAGGCATCCTCGGTTATGATCGCTCCGGCCAAGATGGGCCAGCTGTGATCTTTCAATAGGTTGTCCATTCGACCGGAACCAGAGAAGCTGATTGTAGCGAGCAATCACCTTTGAGGAGAGATCGAATGGACATTCACAAGAATGCCCGACTTAGCCTGCGCCGTCGAGAGGATTTGGTTGAGTATGTAGCCCGGGGAGTGACGCTGAAGTTGGCCGCGGCCAACTTCAGCGTCACTCCCAAAACCGCAGCCAAGTGGGTGCATCGTTTTCGCCGGGAGGGGCCTCCCGGTCTATGGGATCGTTCTTCCCGCCCCCGGCGCAGCCCGCGCCGGACTTCCTTTGCGCTGACCGAAGAAGTGATCGCCCTGCGCCGTCAACTGCATCCCGCTTATCGCATCGCTCACGCCACCCAGCTCAGTGCCGCCACCGTCAGCCGCATCCTGCAGCGCGCTCAGCTCAACCGCTGGCGTCATCTGCATCCCGCGCCGCCGGTGGTGCGTTATGAACACGCCGCTCCCGGCGATCTGCTCCATCTTGATATCAAAGCCATGACCCGCTATCAGCAGGTCTCCATCCGCGGCGACGGCCGCCGTCGCGGTCGCCCTCAGTTCGCCGGCTGGCAGGCCCTGCACATCGCCATCGACGACCACTCCCGCCTCGCCTTCTCCCGCTTGCTGCCCAACCAGACTGTTGACTCCGCCCTTGACTTCTTACGGGCCGCCCTCGCCTTCTATGCCGAGCACGGCATTGCCATTCGCCGCCTGCTCACCGACAATGGACCCTGCTATCGCTCCCATCGCTTTCGCGCCGCTTGCGAAGAACTTGGCATCCGCCATCGCTTCACCCGCCCTTACACTCCGCGCACCAACGGCAAGGCCGAACGCTTCATCCAAACCGCTCTGCGCGAGTGGGCTTATGTCCGCCACTACTCCAACTCCGAAGAACGCGATCAGCAACTTTCCCCCTGGCTGCACTACTACAATTTCTCCCGCCCTCATGGTAGCCTCGGATACGCTCCACCCATCAGCCGCTCTCCCACGAACGGTACAACCTCTTGAGGGATCACAGCCAGCCCCCGGCAACCGCTAACAAGCACCCATAATCATTGCGCGATAGCACTTTCTAGGATACGATTCAGGCCTTCCCAAGGGCCCAGGCTGCAGGTACTCGGAGCGTCAAAAAGAGACAACACTACCCATGCGACTAAAGAAGGCGCGCGTCACGAAGTACAGAAGCGTCCGCGACAGCGGCTGGTTCGGGGTCGAGAGCGAAAAGACGATTTTGGTCGGGCCCAACGAGGCCGGCAAGACGGTCCTATTGGAAGCCCTCCAACGAATTAACGCCCCCCGGGGGCCTATGATCAAATAGTAACCCTCCGGCGCCGAAACCACCCGAATACCGCTATGCCAGCCAGAATGACCAGCAATCCATAAAACGAATTCGGCCAGTCTCCCCGGAAAGTGTAGTAGAGAAGAACGCCCGCGACGGCGATAAACACAGCGGGAACAAGAGGATAACCGAACATGCGGTAGGGGCGCTTGGCCTCGGGATCGCGCCAGCGGAAAATGAAGATGGTGCTGCCCGCGATCATGTAGAAAAGCCATTCCGCAAAGATGGCGAGAGAAAAGAGCTGGCGGAAACTTCCTCCCAGCAGCAAAAGAGCCACCGACATGATGGCTTGCACCACGATAGCGACCGATGGAGTGTGAAAACGCGGATGAACCTCCGCGAGCGCCGAGAAAAAGTATCCGTCACGGGCCACGGCAAACGGCACACGTGCGCCGCTCATGATAGTGCCGTTCAACGTGACCAGCATGGAGACGGCCATACCCGCAGAGACGATGCTTGCGCCCATCCGTCCCAAAATCAGAGCAACGGCGTCCGAGGCAGGCCGCGGCGAGTTTGCAATCGCGCTGGCGGGCAAAACATACTGCACCGCGGCGTTCATCAGGACATACAAAATCCCCACGGTGGCAACACCAACAATCAGTGCGATCGGAATATTTCGTTCCGGTTGTTTTACTTCGCCAGCGACCATGTTCAAATCGTTCCAGCCATCGTAGGCCCACAGCGCAGCGACCAGCGCCGCCATGAAGCCCGCAATTCCACCTCTGGCGCCGGCGAATGTTCCAGAAAAGTTGCTCCAGCCGCGTCCCGCAGCGTTGCCGATGCCGCTAAAGCACACCGCCGCGATGCCGAGAATGATGACGACTTTCAAAACTGTGAACACAAGCTGGAATTCGCCGGCCTTCTTCACTCCGACATAGTTGAGAAGGGAAATGAGAATCGCAGCGGCGATGGCGACGAGTTGCCCCCAGGTCACGCCGATCGGCGCGGAAATCGCCTGTGCCGAAAAAAAAGAAAAGATCGGAAAGGTCCCGAGAATGCGAACCAGACCAGTCGCCACCGTTGCCACCGATGCCGGTTTGGCGATAACAAACCAAGTCCACGCATAAAGAAAACCTGCAAACGGACCGTAGGCGTCGCGGACATAGACATACTCACCACCTGCCTGCGGCTTCATCGCTCCCAGTTCGGCATAGGTGAGCGCGCCAAAAAACGACAGCAGCCCGCCGACCAGCCACGCCAGATACACCAGCTTGGCCGAACCCACTGCCTGCATCATCTCCGCCGGAACCAAAAAAATTCCGCTGCCGATGATGGTTCCCACTACGATCGCTGCGGCATGGCTCACGCCCAGATCGCGGGCGAGCTCGGGACGTGTGGTTGTTCGCTGGCTAAGCTCCGGCATAGTTGAAGTGTGCCAGTATACGGCTGGCCGCGTATCCCACCGCGAAAGTTATCATCGTCCCGATCACCACCCACCATGTCCACGGAACATGAATTCGCCAAAGATACAACTCAGTTGCAAAGCCGAACAGCATCCCTACCATGACGCCACCCTGATTCGCGCGCTTCGTCAGTACACCCAGCAGAAAAACTCCCAGCAAAGCGCCGTACGCTACCGAAGCAATCTGCAAGCCTACCTCGACCACCCGCCCTACTTTTTGCAACGCCAGCACAGCTAAGGCGAAAAGAACCAGTGCCCAGAAAAATGTTGCCGCCCGGGAAAGCAGCATTCGCTTTCGTTCATCAATCTGCGGCCGGGAACGCAGGAAAAAATCCATGATCGTGCTCGAGGAAAGCGAATTCAGCGCCGCGCTAAGATTCGACATGGCTGCGGCCAAAATCGCCGCAATCAGCAGCCCGGAAATCCCGTGAGGCATCCGGCTGACGATGAACGTCGGGTAAATTCGGTCGGGTTTACCGAAAGTCGCCGACGGAACACGGTAGTAGGCCCACAGCATCACTCCGACAATCAGGAACAACGCAAACTGAAACAGAATTACTACCCCACTCGAAATAAGAGCCGTCGCAGACTGCTTCTGCCCGCGTGCCGCCAGTAAGCGCTGGACAATCAGTTGATCGGTGCCATGGCTGGCCGTGATGAAGGCGGTACCACCAATAACGCCCGCCCAGAACGTATACGGCAGCCAGAAATTGGGCCGAAAATCGAATACCTGCAGCTTGCCTGCACTCGCCGCCGCCGCATGGATGGCGCTCCATCCTCCAGGCACCAGGTGCAGAATGGTGACCAGCCCTACCAGTGTTCCTCCCACGTAGATCGCGGTCTGCACTACATCGGTCCAGATGACCGCAGCGAGACCCCCCTCGAACGTATAGATGAGCGTCAATATAGTGATAATCGCGATGGAGGCGACTTCGCCCGTGCCCAACGCAATCGACACGACAATCGAAACTGCATAAACCCGCACGCCTTCCGCCGCCGCCCGCGTCAATAGAAACAGACCAGCGGTGAGCGACCGCAATCCGCGCCCAAAGCGGCGTTCAATCAATTCGTAAGCGGTATACAGATCGCCCCGAAAATAATGAGGCAGCAGCACCAGGATAATCACCACTCTTCCCACCAGGTAGCCCATCACTACCTGCAGGAAGGTGAGATTCGTGTCGTAAGCCAGGCCGGGAATGCTGATGATAGTCAGCGTGCTGGTTTCGGCGGCGACGATGGAAAGTGCAATCGCCCACCACGGGATGTCTCTCCCAGCCAGGAAGTAATCACGCAACGAGCGGTGCCGCTTGCGGAAGCGCAGCCCGAACAGCGTGATGCCAATTAAATAAAGCGCAATGATGGCAAGATCGAGTTTGTCGAGGCCCATGCCTCTTTAATTATGGCGACGATTCAACTGGCGCGCGAGTGTGTCTTTGTAGACGTCTCTGCAAAAAATAAATTTGTAAGGCTGTGATAGAAATAACGCTTGGCTTACTTTCTCGGCATTGACGGTGGAGGGAGCAAGACGGCCTGCGCCGTGGGCGATGAGTCTTCGCTTATGGCCACCGCGGTTGCGGGGCCGTGCAACATCACTCGTGTCGGGGAGGTCCGCGCGCGCGAATCCTTGCATCAAGCCATTCGCGAAGCATGTGCCAAAACCAAAATCGAACCTCAGCAAGTCGGTGGCGCCTGCGTTGGAATCGCGGGCGCGGGACGAAAGGCGGTTGCGAGCGCAATCCGCAAAATTGTTGCGGAGTTGCTTGGAGGTGAAATCGAAGTTGTGGGCGACACGGCGATCGCACTGCAGGCCGCTTTCGGCGCAGGGCCCGGCGTGATTGTGATCGCCGGAACGGGTTCCATTGCCTACGGCCGAAATGCGCAGGGGGCTACCGCTCGGGCCGGTGGCTGGGGATTCGCGGTTTCCGATGAAGGCTCCGCGCATTGGATCGGCCGCACCGCGGTGAGCGAGGTGTTGAGGACGGGTGACCCGGAAACGCTCGACTCGGAAAAAGCTGCCGCGGGCGCTGCGGAATCCCTGTCGCTTTTTCGCGAGTTGAAAGCAGCCTGGAGGCTGCGTTCGCTCGATGACTTCGTACGAACGGCCAATTCTAATCCAGATTTCGCTGCATTATTTCCCGTGATCGTTGCCGCAACCGATGCGGGAGATGCCCTGGCGCAGCGCGTGCTGGCGCAGGCGGGCGCGGAACTCTCACGACTCGCCGGAATTGTGATTCGACGAATCTCCCCGGGACAAGATGCCAGTTCGCTTGCCGTCTGGCTCTCGATGGCAGGCGGCGTCTTTCGTCACTCCGCAAGAGTCAGGGAACGTTTCCGCGACGAAGTACGCAAACTCTATCCTCAGGCGAATGTGAACCCGCAGATCATCGAACCGGTAGCGGGCGCGTTGCAGATGGCTCGACAGGGCCGCCCCGCCAGTGCGAAGTGAAATGACAACCGAAACGACTGAGGGCGGCTGTATTCAGCGCCCACCGCCGACTTCCACAATGGCGCCGGTCGTGTAGGAAGCCGCCGAAGAGAGCAGCCACAGCACCGCTTCAGCTACTTCAATCGCGCTGCCGGGCCTTTGCATCGGGATAGTCGCCGCCAGTCGTTCGAGCCGGTCAGGAGCGCCGTTCGCCGCGTGCAGTCCAGTCTCAATCAGTCCGGGCGCGACCGCGTTGACCCGAATTCCTTCAGTCGCCACCTCGCGAGCCAGCCCGATCGTGAAGCTATCGATCGCTCCCTTGGACGCAGCATAGTGCACCCACTCTCCAGCAGACCCGGTGTGGGCAGCGCGAGAGGAAATATTTACGATCGCTCCGCCGCTACCGCCGTGGAGCGTCGACATGCGCCGCACCGCCTCGCGTGCGCATAAAATCGCTCCCGTAACATTTACAGCCATCACCTGATTGAGAGCTTTTGCGCTCACTGCATCTACACGCGCAAATCCCCCAGTAATAGCAGCGTTGTTCACCAGAGCTTTGATAGGGCCAAGCTCCCGCTCGGCAGTTTCGAAGAGCCGAACTATTTCTTCTTCGCGACCAACGTCGGCCTGAATCGCCCGGGCGCGGCCCCCGGATGAAGCGATATGCTGAACTACCTCTTCCGCTTCGTTCGCGCCCTTTGCAAAATTGACGGCAACGGAGAATCCGCGCTCAGCCGCGAGCTTTGCGATGGCTGCGCCGATGCCGCGACTGGCGCCAGTCACGATCAGGGTTCCGAGTTGGCTGTGGCTTGGCACAATATCTCACTTCAGTTCGAACCGTTTCTTAGCGGTTTAGGAGCTTTTGCCGTCACGCAGATTGATCCGAAGCTGGTGCTTTGCGAAAGTGATTGCTGATCGCTTCCGCCTGCACTCTTGTTACTACCGCTGACAATGCCGCCGGGTCCGCCTGCTTGACCGCCTGCAAGCTGCCGAAGTGTTCGAGAAGACGGCGTGTGGTGTTTGCGCCTACGCCAGGAATCTCCAACAATTCGGTCGAGCGGTCGCGCATCTGCCGCCGTTTGCGGTGGAAGGTCACAGCAAAGCGGTGGGCCTCATCACGGATCTGTTGAATCAAGTGCAGCAGCGGAGAGTGATGGTCGAGCGCGATGGGATCTTTCTCCTGTCCGTAGACATAGAGAATTTCCTCGCGCTTGGCGATCGCCGCCAGCGGCTGGTTGATGATTTCCAGTGACTCTAAAGCTTCAGCGGCGGCGTGCAACTGTCCCAGCCCGCCGTCGATCAGCACTAAGCTGGGCATGGGTTTCTCTTCTTGCTGCAGCCGTTTGTAACGCCGCATGACCACCTCGCGCATGGAAGCGAAATCATCCACACCTTCTACCGTGCGAATGATGAATTTGCGGTAATCGGATTTCTTCATCTTGCCGTCTTCCCAAACCACCATCGAGGCAACCGTCTCCGCCCCCTGAATATGCGAGATGTCGAAGCATTCGACACGCTTCGGCAGTTCGGGAAGGCTGAGCGCCTCCTGCAACTCTTCCTGAATTTTTCTCGCCTTGGGTTTGAGTACGCGAAAGCGCTGGTCATAGGACTGTTTCGCATTCGTTCCCGCCAGATCGATCAGCGCACGCTTGTCCCCTCGCTGGGGAACGAGAATATGCACAATTGTGGCACGGGCGCCACCGCCCGCGACCTGCTCGGAGAGCAAGTCCTCGAGAGCGTCGCGATCTTCGAAGTCGACGGGGACATAGAGATTCCGAGGTACATAAGGCTGGCCGATATAAAGCTGCTTCAACAGGGTGGAGAAGAATTCACCAGGAGAAAAGATATCCTGTGGCGACAGACTCCCCCGGCTGTCAGCGTCGAATGCAACTCGGCTGCTCTCCTCGGAATTCAAGGCACTGTTCGCAACCGGCAAGCTTTGCTCGCCCGGACGGCCGGGGGCGACCGTCCCCGCATGGTCTATCGCTGTAGCGTGGTCTGAGGTGATTTCCGGCAGATCCTCCCAGAAAAATTCTCGCCGGTCGACCACGCGCCCGCCGCGCATGTGGAAGAGATTCACCGCCAGCATGCCGTTCTCGTAGTGATAGCCAAAGACGTCGGCGTCGTCACCTTCGGCCGCGGCGATTCGCTGCCGTTCCTGCAATTGCTCGACGGTCGAAATCAGGTCGCGATATCGCGCAGCGCGCTCATATTCCTCGGCTGCGGCGGCTTGTTCCATGCGGACATTAAGCGAGCGGCTCAAATCAGTTGGACGGCCCTCCAAAAAAAGTTTTACGTCGCGCACTGCTTCCTGATAGGCATCCGGCGTGGTCAAGTCTTTCACGCACGGCCCAAGACAGCGCTTGATGTAGTACTGCAGACAAGGACGCGGATGAAAGCGCGTCAGGTCGACCTTGCATGAGGGAATCAGAAAATTGCGGTGAATTAAATCGACGATACGATACGCCAGGTTCGCCGGGAAATATGGCCCGTAGTAAGCGCTGCCGTCCTTGCGCAGCCGGCGGGTAACGTAAACCCGCGGCCAGCGTTCACCCAGCGTCAGCTTCACGTAAGGATAAGTCTTGTCGTCGCGCAGCAGGATGTTGAAGCGCGGCTTGCGCTGCTTGATCATATTATTTTCGAGCGCCAGCGCCTCTTTATTGTTGGCGACCACAATGTAGTCGACATCCACGGCCTCTCGCACCAGCGTTCCCGTCTTTGAATCCTCCCAGCGGCCTTCGTGAAAATAGCTGGCCACGCGGCTGCGCAAATTTTTCGCCTTGCCCACGTAGATAACTTCGCCTTCAGCGTTCTTGTACAGATACACGCCGGGCTCAGTGGGGATGCTGCGGATTTTGGCGGGGAGGTCCATGGTGCGCAACTCTTCATTTTAGATGATGTCCGCCCAGCCTCCGACGCAGCGCCGCCGGCGACGTCATCAGCGAAAGAGAGGCGTATACGAAACGGATGCGTTCTTCTTCATCAATCCTACGGCACCCGCTCCGAGCGCGGATTTGCCGGGCCTAGCCCATCGCTCAAACTTGGTATTCTAGTTCGAGTGAGGGTGTGCCATCGTGTTCCAGGAAAGTGAGATAGGATCTATGTCTATCAGCCGGGCAGATTCTTCCCGGAAGCTATTATTCGCTGTGTATCTCGTCTTTACTATGTTGGGGTGCCCATTTTTAGGAGTTTCGTGGGCGCAATCGATCGCTCCCGCACAAACCAATCAAGCCGAGCAGGTCAAGCCGGCGGAAGAAAAGAAGAACGATGCTGCGCAAGCGGCCGCCAAATCAAACTCCCGTCACTTTGACCGAGTTGTGATCATCGTGCTGGAAAATGGCGACTATGAGCTTGCGGTCCAAGACAAGAATCTCGCGGCGCTGGCGGCTAAAGGCGCCAGCTTTTCCAATTTTCATGCCTTGTTTCATCCTTCGTATCCGAACTACATCGCTATGATCGCGGGAACCGATTTCGGTATTCATCGCCGTGGAAGATATTTCGCCGATCGCCAAGTTAATTTTCCCAACGATGCCGCGCACAAAACCATTGCCGATCGCCTCATCGCCGACGGCCTCGACTTCAAAAATTATGTGGAAGAATTGCCCGAAGGGAACTGCCCCTACCGCATCGACAATCAGCATGTAGCTAAGCGCAAGGCTGGCGATTACGTGCGGCGCCACGTGCCTTTTCTCAGCTTTGGCGAGGTGCAGGAGAAATGGTGCGACCGCGTGGTTCGGGTGGATTCGACCAAGAGCAACAGTCTTCTCGGCGGCGACAACTTCTTTGTGAGGGACGCGAAACAAGGTCTGGTCGCCTACTCGTTCTATTCCCCCAACATGAACGACGATGGTCACAACACAAATGTGGGAGTGGCCAGCGCCTGGCTGAGCACGTTCCTGGAAAAGACCTTTCCCGAGAAGCTCCGCAAAGGCACTCTCGTGATTGTGACCTTCGATGAGTCCGACCGCAATGGAGACAACCGCATCTTCACGCTGTTTCTGGGAGACATGGTGAAGGATCCAAGCCAGCTGGACCCCAAAGTGCTCGATCGCCAGTACACGCATTACAACGTGCTGCGCACTATCGAGGACAATTTTGGCCTGCAGCCTTTGGCGGAGGGCGATCGAGACGCTGCGCCCATTATCGATATATGGAAGTAGAGGTTCGCGACAATGAAATCGAAAAACGTCAAAATCACCGTCAGGCTCACTGAAGAAGTGATCTCATGGTTAAGGGATTTCGAAACTGACCGGATTACCGATGGCGGAGTTAGTGCGCGACCAACTCGAGAGCGCAAGACTCCGGGGAGGGAAGCAACGCTTTCTCCGCCACTTAGGGTCCATTAAAGGGTTGCCGCGTGATCTGTCCCCGCGAAAAGGCTTCTCGAAGGAGTAAGCCCTCGGGGTTCACAATGCGGCGCTAGCGGACCTTCGTTCTGCTTTGGACATCGCCCTCTTCCTAAAACCCGGGTGTTGCCTAACTGTATAAAATTTCCATCACTTATGTTGGGTTTGCGTTCCTGGCGCTGCGCAACTTCTTGCCTTTTTATGCCTCTTTTATTGCAACTTACTGAAAACGTATATACTTATAAGGGGAATTTGCTGTATGGCCAACTGGCACTTCCCGTGCAAAAGTAGAAGCGGGATTTGTAGGATTTTATGATTCCCAGGCAGGTAATCGACCACAGAATTTTGCGCGCGGCCAAACCCCGAAAGCGCTGAGACAAGAAATCAAGGAGCCTTTTCCAATGATCCGCACTTCGTTAGCAGTTTTCCTGGCTGTGAGCATGGCGGCAACCGTCGGCTGCAGCAGCAAGAACTATGTGAAGCAACAAACCACGCCGCTCATCAACAAGACCAACGAATTGGATGATCTGACGGCGAAAAACACCCGAGACATCAAAGATGTCGATGCTCGCGCCCAGGCCGGCATCCAGGCCGTAAATGCCAAGACGGCGGACGTGGAGCAGAAAGCGCAAGCTGCCGGACAATCCGCAGCCTCGGCGCAGCAACTGGCAGATACAACCAACAACCGCGTTGGTGTGCTGACGAATACGGTGGCGAATCTGGATAACTATCGCCCCGTGGCCGAGACTTCGGTGAAGTTCGGTTTTAACCGCGACAATCTCACCCCCAAGGCCAAAGAGGCGCTCGACCAGCTGGCCGGAACCATTTCGAGCACCAAGGGCTACCTTATCGCCCTAGAGGGCAGCACGGATTCCGTCGGCTCGGCTGAATACAACTACGATCTCAGCCAGCGCCGCGCCAATGCTGTCATTCAGTACCTCGCGACCAAGTGCAACGTGCCGGCGCACAAGATCTATGTGATCGGCCTGGGCAAGGATAAGCCGGTCGAGTCGAACAAGACCCGTGAAGGCCGCGCCGATAACCGCCGCGTGGATGTGCGTCTGATGACCAACACCGTGGGTGACACCACTCCCGCGACGCCGGCAGCGACCGGACAGAGCAACCCTTCTTCCATGTGATCGAATAAGTTTTCCTCCCTCCCCCGGAGGATTTCGACAACAGGCCGCTCAATGCCTCCCCCCGAGCGGCCTGTATTTTTTGCCTGGGCTGCAATATCCGGGTTTCATGCTGCCCAGTCCGACGGTAAAATGGTGTCTATGCGACGTTGTCTGTTCTCTTGCTTGTTGCTGGCATTCAGTGCTGTGCTGTGGGCACAACAGGATTCCTCCAAGCCTTCCCCGCCGCCATCTTCTGCTGCAGCGCCCCATGAGCCATCTGCTGCGGAGCGCAATCCTTTTCCAGAGGCCGACGCCAAACCACCTGCGCCAAAATCATCTTCCTCTACTACGGCCCCCCACGAGCCTTCCGGCGCCGCACGCAACCCCTTTCCTGAGGATGATCCCGCCGACACTGCTGCGCCATCGTCCGCTTCCCACACCTCGACGATGGAGCCGCCGCGCTCGGATCGTGTCCGAGTAGAAGATCTGGGAGCGGGACAGGGCGACAGCTCGAGCAAAGACACCCAAATTGATTTGAGTCCGCCTGGTGACGATGCCAAGGCGCATCCCCAGAGTTCCACCGCCGTGGCGGATGCACAGGCCTCGGCCCTCAGCGGAAACGGTGTGAGCGAGTTCCACACCTGGGATCCGCACAAGGCGGCTAAGGACGTTGAGGTGGGCGATTTTTATTTCAGGCGCAGGAACTACCGCGCCGCTGAGGAACGCTATCGCGAAGCTCTGCGCTATAAGGACAATGACGCCGTGGCGACCATCCGTCTGGCGGTGTGTCTGGAAAAGCTGGGAATCATGGATGATGCCCGTGCCGAGTACGAGAGCTATCTGAAGATTCTTCCCCATGGACCGCAGGCGGGCGAGGCGCAGAAAGCTATTGCACGCTTGAAGGTCGAAACAGCAGGGCCGAAATAGCCGCGGTGCTCTAGGTTGGTGAAACGGGCGTCGCGGAAATCAGTGGAAGGGACTCATTATCTTCGTTTCGTCGATTTCGGTTTTTTGGGAGGACCGGGCTTTCTGATCGTTACTTTGCTTTGAGCTGCTTCCCCAAGTATGAGTCCCGAAGGCCATCTTGGCCCGGAATAAGCCTTCCCTTTCGATCGTGCGTTTTCGCCCACGATCGCTTCCAGCGCGTCCAGGCACGCATGAATCATTTGCGTGCGCAAAGGGCCGGAAACGCCTCCCCGAATCATAAGCATCGCCGTACCGTGCATCAAAGACCATAGCGAGAGCATCAGCCGGGTATGTTTGCGCGGACCGCCTCCCAGACGCTGCGCCAAGCGCATCCGCATGAGATTGAAAGAAGGCCAGGGCTCGTAAAGCGACGGCGGCTGGGCGAAACCGTCGAAAAGCACTTCATACGCGTGAGGATGCTCCAGCGCGTACTCGAGGTAGCGCTGGCAGGCCTGGGTTAAGGAGCGGGTGTGGGTCAGCGCCGAGAAAAGCTCGACCCGCGTCTGGATGCGCAGAGCGCCAAGAATGTCATCCCGGTCCTGATAACGCTCATAGACGGTGGGAGTAGTGGTGCCGGCAGCCTTGGCCACTCCTCGCATGGTCAACGCCTTTTCGCCGCCCCGGGACCACAACCGGCAGGCTGCGTCCAGTATCCGCTGTTCGAGTTGAGGATCTGCTTGTCTGGGCAAGGGCCCGCCTCCATACACTTCTGAGTATCACTGCTGGGCCCGACTGCTTTGACTTTGACGCTGTATAAGTAACATCGTACAATTTATCCACGCGGCAAAAGCTCGTAACCGAGGGATTGCAGATGTTAAACGATGAACCAACAAGACAGGCCGGAATTGCCCGCCTGATTTCCGATATTCGTTCCGCAAAAGTAGAGCTACTGAGTGCGCAGTGCGCCGCCGACCGGCTGCGCATGCAGTATTCGGTCGAAGAGATTGTCTGTTTTGGAGAACGCCAGGCGCTGATAACTGCGATGGCTTCTGCCGACGCGGTGTGCCGGTTCTTTGCCTCCATAGGCGCGGAAATGAAGAAGCTCGAACGGCAGCAATGAAATCCGCGTGCGCTCTTGCCGTTCCCTGGGTTGCCATTCCAAACCGCCAGCCTTCAATTTTACTTCTCCACTCGTATAAACGCGCCAGTCGAGGCATTGATCGCTACCGTCAGCTTGGAGTCTTCGCGAGAACTGCCATAGATCACATGCCAGGTAAGTTCGTTGGTATTGTGGTTCCAATCGCAAACAAAAATCACCGGCGTCGTGGGATTCTTTTCCAGCACTTTGTCGCCGCCATGTTTCTGCGCTTCGGCGAACGCCTGGTCGGAATCCACTTTTAAGAACGCCACGTCGAAAACCTGCGTCGATGCGTTATTAGGATTGTACGAGTCTTCATTGCCGGGAGAGACGCCGCGTGATGGCGCGTCCGGGGCATCGGTACCCGACCAGATGAAAGGCTTCACCCCGTGTTGCGCAGCCGAGGCAAAACTGGCTGTCCAAATCGCCGACTTTCCATCGTGCCCATTGCTATCGGTGGAAGGTGTCGATTGGATCCGGAACGGCCTCACATCTGCGGCATAGTTGCGCGCTGCGATAAACACCTTCTGAAACGCGGCCCGTGCCGTAAGCAACTCCGGCGCCTTGGGTTGAGGTTTCTCCTGTGGCTTCGAGCTGTTGGAGTCGCAAGCCGAAAGCAACGCGAGCAGAACCGGGACCACGAAGGCAAAAACAGTGGCCGCTGGAAGCCTGTGGGTCGAAGGATCCCTATCCTCGACCGATTTACCAACCACCATAGACCTAGACGGCACAGAGTCCCGCATTTTCATGGCGACCTTTCCTGTATAAATTAATTTGGTTGATGTCGCGCAACATTCTACCTGAAGCGCGCGGAAACTTGAGAGTAGTGCGATGGATACCCGTCTCGAAGCGTTGAGGTACGCTCTGCAGTCTGCCGTCGAAGGCATGTCTATCGAACAGATGAGCTGGCATCCTCCGGACAAGTGGTGCGCCGCCGAGGTATTGGAGCATCTGTACCTTACCTACACGGGAACGATCAAGGGTTTTCAGCGCCTGCTGGAAGCCGGCAAGCCGATGGCAACGCGGGCTTCCGTCCGGCAACGCTGGAGGAGCTTGGTGGTGGTGGGATTTGGCTACTTGCCTACTGGCAGAAAAGCGCCGCGCGCAACCGAGCCGCGCGGGCTGCCGCCGGAAAAAGTGAGAAGCGAAGTGCTGGAGAAAATCGACGCCATGGATGCAATCATCGTGCAATGCGAATCCCGCTTCGGACGCGGCGTAGCCCTCTTGGATCATCCAATTCTGGGTCCGTTGACTGCTGCACAGTGGAGAAAGTTTCACCTGCTGCATGGAATGCATCATCGGAAACAGCTCCTGCGGCTGCGCAAGCTTGCCGCTGCCTCTTCGAGCGTTACTCCGTCATAGAAGACGGAACGCCCGCTTTGTGAGCCTCTTCCTGCATGTCCTCGAGCTTCTGTTTGGCATCGTCGAGCGCTTTTTGTTTGTCGGCGATTTGCTGCTTATATTTTGCGTCTTCTTTGTCCCATTGCGTTTCGTTGCGCATGCGGTTGCCAGCATCGGCGTACATGGCGGCGGCGCGCAGTTGGTATTCGCGCTGAGTTACATCGAGTTCGCGGCTTGCCAGGCCGATCAGGTCCTTCTGCGCTTTAATCTTGTCTTGCCAGCCCTTCCATTCCGCTTCTTTCTTCGCCTTCTCGTCGGCGGCGGCGTCCGCTTTACCACCCGGAGCCGCTTTCGCGTCCGGCGCCGGTTTAGTTTCAGCGGCCGGCTTTTCGCTGGCTTCCTCCGCCGCACCGGACTTGGCTTCGGCTACAGTTTGCTTGCCAACAATCGAAAGCTTGTCGTCCTTCGGAAGGTTGTCGTTGTCGAATACCTTCGGTTTGGCTTTATCGGAGCCCGTGTCCTTGTGCACTTTTCGGGCGTAGTCGGCGAGCGATTGGTCCGGCCCCTGCGTCGGTGTCTGAGCAAGCGCGTAGGAACTCAACAGGAATGTCGACGTTGCGAACACGAAACCTAATCCCACGTTCATCATTCGTTTCATAAGATCTTTACCCTCAAATTAAAATCTGAATCTGTTAGACATCTTGCCCGGCGGCCCGAGCGCGAGTGCCCCTGTCATTCGTTCCACCTTCGATCGTTCCACTGTGTGACGCCAAAAACCCGCCGATGTGACGGTCGAGCCGCACGGCCTCGCTGGCGATGTCGGCTGCCAACTGAGAGGCCAGTTCCGGATCGCGGTTCTGCTTCAACTGCTGAGCGTATCCGGAGATCGTGGTCAGCGAGCTGCGCAGATCCAGCGCCATCTCCGCTGAAATTTCGTCCTGCAACTCCTGTTGATGGCGAATCCGCTCAAACTCGCTGCGATCGCTGATAAGGCACGCGGCGCCAATCAAACTGCCATCACTGGCCGTTATTGGCGAAATCGTTACCGCGATGCGAACGCTCTTGCCCGCGGGGGTGGGGTAGTCGGCCTCGACGTGCCTGCGCTTGCTTCCTTCGCGTAGCACGGCATGGATTTCTTCGCTAAGCCTTTCATCCGCCCCGCCGGTACCAGAGGCGTTTCCCGCTTCTGCTGGACAAACCGTCGCATCGCGAAAAATATCTTCTGCGCTCATCCCCGATGGAGAATGGAAGCCGAGAATTTCCCGGGCGGCGGGATTGGCTTGCTTTACTAACCCATTGCTCCCGAATACCAGGACGCCAGAAGAAAGGTTCGAAAGCACAGCCTGGCTGAAATTTTCTGTAGTGCGGGCCCGGCGTTGCTCCGCCTGATTCTGCAACTGCAATTCGTGCTTCTGCTGCTTCAGTTGTTGAATGACGGTGTTATACAGATGAAGCGGCAGAGCTTCGAGGCTGGGCGTGGCGCTGGCACCCAATTCTGCCTCTTCAGCAATACTGCGGCGGAAAGCGCGCATTCCCCAAATCGCGACCAGGAAGGCGGCAGTGGCGGCGATAAACGCGAACATCGCCCGCAGCACCAACGGATTGGCGAGCAGCCTTACCACCAAAGCCTCCCGTACCAATTCAAGAATTCATTGCCCACGAAGAACGCCACCAGCGCCATGCTTCCCAGAAACACGCCGAAAGGCATCTGGTAATGCCGGTAAACCATTTGCGCGGATTGCCATCCCCGCCGGCGCGCCGCCTGCATGTTCGCTAACCGTCGCGAGAATCGGTGGGTGCGCTTTATCCACACCACCAGCACCGTGGTCAATCCAAATAACGAACCTGCCAGCGATGCGGAAAAAATTGTGAACACGGTAAGCTTGATGCCCAGAAATGCTCCCGCCATCGCCATCAGCTTCACATCTCCGAATCCCATTCCTTCTGCGCCGCGCCAGCGCAAGTACACGGCGCCCGCGCCATAAATAAATGATGCCCCTAAAGCCGCGCCCAGCAGGGAATCGAGAAGGGAATACAGCCGGTTGGCAATGTCGGCGGAGAATGGCAGGTTCACCAGTGCAGGCAGAAACTGCGAAGCCATGTCGTGAACTGGCACCAGCAGGCTGAAGATCAGCCCCAACGCCAGTCCCGGCAACGTGAGCTTATCCGGAAGCAGCTTCGTTTCCGCGTCGGTGAAAATTAAACCCAGCAACAGAAAACCGAAGACGCAATATTTCACCGTCGCCAGCGTCAGCCCGAAATGGCTGTAACAAGCGACAAAAAGTGCCGCCGTTAACAGCTCCACAAACAAATAGCGAGGTGAAATCTTAGCCTCACAGTTACGGCAGCGGCCGCGAAGAATCAGCCAGCTTAGGACCGGAATGTTGTCGTAGATAGCGATCGGACGCTTGCAGCGCGGGCAAGACGAACGCGGCGTCACCACCGACAAACCCAGCGGCAGACGATACACACACACGTTCAGAAAGCTGCCGCAGGCCAGCCCGAAGATAAAAATCGTCGCTGCAAAAACTGGATCCATGAAATCCCTAGGCGCTCCAAAGCCGCGAATGCAAACGCACGCTGTAAGAACGCAATGAGTCCTGCTTCTTGAGTGGATTATAAGGCGCTACTGCCATGCACTACTAAGGTACTGAAGTCACTGTCCGACCGGACAATGGCGCGCAACCTATTGAAGAAAGGTAGTTTCAGCACTTGAGCAGCTCCGCACCCACCTGATAAGATTCGCTCCGTTTTATAGCCCGGAGGATTCATGCGCATTCGCTTCATCTTTGCCTGCACTGCGGCTCTGGCATCGCTTGCCTGGGCTCAACAACCCACCATGCCGACCCAGTTCGGCGAGGCCAAATCCAAGATCACCGCCGACTCTAGTCTGAGCGATGTATTTCAGGCAAAGATTAAAGATGAATGGGAGGCCTTAAAAAATAAAGACAAGAAGGCCTATGGCGAGTTGTTGGCAGACGATTATCAGGGGGTTGAGGTCGACGGAAAGGGCGAACGCAATAAGCTTCAGGCTATAAACGAGATGGCCGAAACCAACGTCTTCAATTACACCCTCTGGGGTTTTCGCTTGATTCCGCTCGATTCCAACAGCGCTTTCGTGATCTACGAGGTCACCATGCAATTCCCCCCGAAGTCGCAAGTGCGCTACTCCAGGGTTTACATCACCGAACTATGGATGAAGCGTGCCGGACAGTGGAAGGAAGTTCACTATCAGGAAACTCATGTGAAGTAAGTTCTGCCTCCTCAGAGATTTTCGTGCAACCGCGACAACCGCGGCCGCCATCCCATCGTGAGAGGAGAATTTAGATGAAAACAGCGTGGTTCGCGATAGTGCTGCTTGCAGGCAGCTTTCTTCTGGCGCAAGAGAGCTATCCCGCCAACAATAATCGGCAGGAAGTGAAGGACTCCAACGGCCAGGTAACGGTGCGAGGTTGCGTCAGCCGGTCTAGCGGGGATTACACGCTGATTAAGCAGAACCCGCCGATGACTTATGAACTACAAGGCAGTCACGGCGTGAAGCTCCGCAATTATCTAGGACAACGAGTGGAGGTAACCGGGACCGAATCGCCGACCATGAGCAGCAGTTCCGATGCGATGAATAAGACTGGCTCCGCGGCGCCGACAACGATAACCGTGAGTTCGATCCGCACCATCGACAAAGATTGCCCGCAACGCTAGAAGTTTAGGTTCTGGAAGTTCGCGTCGCCGATAGCCTTTGACGAACGATTAAGTCGGCCGCTTAATCGCAGTCCGGCGGCATCGCCATGATTTCCGAGTTGGAGTCGCAGGGCGCCTTCTTCTTCGCAGGCTCCAGGTACGTCGGATGCTTGTAGCGGAGGATCCACAATCCGTCGTTATTCGTGAGGTAGAGCAAGCTGTGTCCGCCATCCGGTAGCAGGCTGGTGACCTTGGTAAAGGTTTCGAGCGTCTTCGGATTATGCGGATCGCTTAAATCAAGCACGCGCACCGTCTCGGTAGGATGGCTGCTGCTGGTCAGAGTCGTCGGCGTCTTCTCCGGAGCTTCCGCAATTGCCACATCAGGAGAAACCATTTCCAAATTTCCCGATGTCGCCTGGTTCGACTCCGCCGTCCGCTTCAATAGATTGGGCTTCTCGGGCTTGGTGACGTCAACCACCATAAAGCCCTGCTTCCCAGCTTGCTGCACGTAGAGATACTGCTTGCCATTTTCTTTCTGCAATAACATCTGATTTCCCGTCGCCTGCGGCAAAGGCAGGTGGGCAATCACGGTGGCAGGGACATCGGTGGGTTTCGGCGCTGGTTGATCGCTCGCGCTCAGCAGCTGGGCAGGCAACAGAAAAAGTGACAACGCGAATACAGTAATTGGCGCTGCGCCCTTACCAAGAGTTTTCATACATTACTTCTCGATTCAAGACGTGAAGCCGAACCAACTTCGCGTCTAAAGCAAATATACCTCATTGTTCCGCGTATACCCCAACACAACCTTGAGTGTTGCTCGTTCCACAGATCCCGCCCGGCTGCAGAGGCACGAAAGCGTGGTTGTTACTGGGGTCCACCGCGATGCTGTGCGAATTTGAGTTAGTGGTGACGTTGACCAACCAGGTGTTCGTCTTCGCATCAATGACGCCCATGACGGGACCCGTGGGCATGTCGCGTGCCGCCAGATAATATCTGTTGTCAGTAGGGTTGTACCAAACCTCGTCCACCCCTCCGACGTTTGTGATTTCAGCGATTTGCGCTCCCGAAGTGCCATCGATCACGTATTCGTTGGGAGGGAACGCCGTGCCGTCGTGGTCCGCGCATCCGACGAGGAAGTTGTTGCCCGGGCCCTGCGCGATGGCGGTCGGCATGCAATTCAGCAGCGGAAAGCTGTTGACCACATACGGGCCACAGGAGACTCCTCCGCAACTGGTGTCAGCCAGGTTGGGGTCGATTTCATCGACGCTGCCCACATTCGTGATGCCAATCGCATTCTCATTGGTCAGCAGCAAATGACCAGTATTGGGATTCCAGACCATTCCACCCAATCCCGCCGGCGCTATGGCGCCCGCGCAACTGGATGCTGGAGCAAATTGGCTGCAGAAGGTTCCTGCCGACTGATCCAGGATTGGACCGTGGTGGCACGGTATCGTGTAGGTAGCGCCGCTCGGACGAGTTCCTATGCCGTTGCCAAGCAGTGCACCGGTCGCCGGTGAGCCGGAAACTCCCCCCAGAGTCTGCGGATTGCTGGGGTCCGGGCAGGCAAATGTGTCCCCAACCTCATCTACTTGAGTTGTAGGAGTAGGAGGGCCGGTGGCGGCGACGGTGAGCCCGAGGCCGTTGGACGCAGCGCCACCCGCACCGTCGTAATAAATCTGACCAATAATGCAGCTAGGCGGATTGAAAGATGCAGTGCTCGGCGACGTAGAGGAACCCTGGCCGAGCGTTGCCCCACCAACGGCGGTCGCAGCGGGCCCGTAGGGTGTTGTGGGATCGAGCGGCAGGCAGTGCTGCTGCGCCAACGTCCCAGTCTTACTCACAATATGCGACATGTCGATAAATGTGATGAACGGCAGTCCGGGATCGCCGTTGATCACCGCGAGAACCTTGTGGACGTTGTCGAAAGACATTTCGTCAGCGCGGTCGTCCCCACACTCGGCGCTGGATCCGGCTTCGCCATTCCATGATGTGAGGCAGGCCGACAGTTGATCGACGCCGTCATAATCGCCGGAGACGCCAGTAGGTATGGTCGCCAGGACAGTAGGCGCAGTGGGTGGATTCTTAGTAAGGTCCATCGTGGTCAAATCGAAAACCACCACCGAAGCGCTGCCATTTCCAACGAACAACGTGGTGCCGTCCGCGCTAACCTCGAGGCCGTCTGGCCCGGACATGGGATTGATGCCGTTGCCGCGGGAAGCACAGCACTGGGCGCCCGGCCAGCCGCCGAATTTAGAATTCGCGCCAAAACCCGGAAGATGGAATGGCTCCGTGGTTCCGGTTACGGCGGTCCTGCATCCAAAACGCGTGAAATTGCCGAACACGGAAATGATGGGTGGAATCACATCTTGGGCAGGTATGGCGCCAGCTGCGGGAATCTGAGAACACAGGCTGGCTCCATTGCCGGCGTCCGCGACGGAGTTCACTCCTTGAATGGCGTTTACAGCGATGTTGTTGGTCGTGTCGATTACCGCAACGTCCAAACCGATGCGGTCGGAAATGTAGTCCAAGTGCCGATTAGGGTCGATCCAACTGATGTCGAAGGAAGTGAATCCACCGCCGGGTTCGCCGGTCGCATTGTGCTCCGGCACGGGGATGGTGATGATGTTCGCATAGCCGCCGCCAGTGGTGGTGCCGCACACGGGACAGTTGGCCACACCGCCGCAGCCGCTCAGCATTACAAATATCGCTGTGAGAAAAATAGTAAGTAGAATCCTCGGTCTCATCGAATCCCCTCCTGCGATTTCCCTTCAGGACCAGTCTGCGACCAGCCCCGGCGCTCACCAACTTTGGGCGGTTCCATCCGCCCGGACACACTCGCGACTGACACTAGAATCTGAACTGCAAGCGCTGCAAAACCACAAAGAAATTCTGCGGCAGTTGCCCGATAGCGCTGGGCTGGTGAAGCTGATCAATGCCGACGTTCACCATATATTTCACCCAGTAATTCGGATACCAGTTGAGACCAAAGGTGATCTCATCCGTGTGATAGTCGTAGCTGGGGACGAATTCCGGCGTGTAAAAGTTCAAGAAGCTGGAGCCGGGTGCATTCGCTTGAATGCCGGTGTAGCGCACTGCCGCTTCAAACGCTCCCCACCCGCGTCCTTTGCCGCCCGGCGTATCCGGACCAAACAACGGCTTTTTCACGCGCGGAGTTCCGTTTTCTGGCCGCTTTTCACCCGTCAGTAGGTAGGTTGCGCCTATGTTCCACGCCTTGGCTCCGACACCAGGTACGGAGAGAAATCCTAGGCCTCCGGGCGTTTCTGTTCCGATATCCCAGCGTTGCTCCTGCATCTGCACGTACTCGCCGCGCACGGCCGCTGGTCCCTTGATGTAGGTAAATTCGCCCTCGTAGCGCTCGATGGGTCCATTGATCGCCAACTGCGGGAAAAACGTGTAAGCAGCATCTGGGAGGGCGCCGCTGAAACTTACGTCGTTGGAAAGGCCGCGAGAACGCGAATGATCGATCGATCCACCAAAGGCAAGCTGCTTCAGCCAGTCGCCTTTGCTCTTGCGGAAAGGATAGAAACGCAGCCGGCCCACGAAGTCAGCTTCATTCGTGACGTTGTTGGTCACGCCGCCGCGGCCGTTGAACGCCCCCGCCCACCACTGGATGGTGCCCCCGTAAATATCTCCGTGCAAAGTGATGCCTGGGCTGCGAAACGCAGTGACCGTTGAGGGATACAGCAGCGACTGCAACCCGCGCTCTACGAAATCCAGGTTGGTGGCGCCGATTCCGGTTTCTTGCGCGAAAGGCTCTTTGAACTGGCCCGCTTGAAACTGGAATTCCGGTCTGATTCTGACGTTAAGATACGCGTCACGAACGATCGCGCCCGTGGTCGAATTCGCATCGGTCAGGATTGCGAAATCAAAGTGTGACCCGTAATTTCCCTGAAAACCAAAACGAGCCCGGCGAACCAGGAATGTATCGGAAGGCGCTCCATCACCTTTGTACGCGCGGTAATCAGTGTCAAGGTAGCCGTAGGGGCTGATGCTGAATTGTCCGTCAGGACTCCTGATAAAAAAGTGCTCCCCACTCCATCCAGCGGTAAGTGGCACGTCCTTCTTCGGAGGGGCCGCGGCGGGCGGCGCAGCCTGCTCCGCAACCGGCAGCGCATTCGCCTCAACCATGACGGCATTCCTCAAGCGAATTGCGCCGTTGACGGAAACATCACTGGCGATCGAAGGGGCGTCGGCCACGGGCCGGATCTGTGCCGCGCCAGTGTCAGCCACCGGCTGCTTCGCGTTCACCAGCTTCTCGACCAGGGCTTTCAATTCCTCGATCGTCTGCCGTTGGGCCGCGACTTCGCCGCGCAGCTCGTTGACCTCCTCCTTGCTGGCCACCTTGGAAGCCGCTGCGGCGGCTTTGTTGTCAGGCTGTGGGCTCTGGGCAGGGGCGAGTGAACCTGACACCATGAAAATGACAAGCGCGAAGGAAGTCGTTAGCGAACGCATGCTTTCCCCCTCTCGGAGTGACATGTACTGACAACATGGTCAGGTTCGCGCGCAATGTATGAAACGAGACCCACACGTCATGCGCTAACCGATGCGAAAATTCCTGTCTGCTAGCTCAGCAAACAGCCATTTTTCGGTAGAACACGTCTGATAAGTGGACCAATCCAGCCCGCTGGGTTTAGCACAGTCCAAAAGACGCTGTCAAGAAATATTTGTAACCATATTGCAAAACAAGGAGATAAGCGTTTCCAATCACTCGCAACAACTTTTCAAATGTGGCCAGTTTCGTCACGGAGCCTTCTTCCGACGGGGTCAGGTTTCAGTTCGATCACTTCGTCTTAGCCCAAAGCTATAGCGCGCCTGGGTAAGCGTGCACTTTGAGGTCCCAGGTGCCACGCCTTTGCCGGTCGAAGGGGCCACTACGTCATAACGATTCCTCGCACCGGAACTTTGCAAACTTCTTCGCCCGAAATATAGATGGGCCAAGGATCGCTGATTACGATTCCTGATTACGATTCCGCGGAAGGCATACGCTCAATCCCGGACTCCGGCCCCGATCAACGGATTTGGGCCAAGCTCAACGCCGAAGAATCCGGAGCCTCCGGCAAGCGAAAATATGAAGAGTTTTCGTGGGACCCAGCAGCAGTTTAAGACGCAAGCCAGCGAAGAACGCGTTAGCAAAAAACCGCTTTCGCTGGTTTTTAGGAATAGCGGAGGATGGGGCAGCCAAGGGAACAAAGGCACAGGGGCGTTTATAATCTCCAGAGGCCCCGTAGCTCAGATGGATAGAGCATTCGTTTCCTAAACGAAGGGTCGCGTGTTCGACTCACGCCGGGGCCACCATCATTTCTTTTGTATCGTCCTTCGCTGGCTCATGATCCTCTGACAGGCTGTGGCGTGATCACCGTTTTTCCTGCCTTCAAAAGTGCGCTAGGGTACCGACGGGCGACGCCGCCTTTTACTAAGCTTTTAAATGCCACCTTCAAATCCCTCCCTCGGATGGTAATTTTTATGGCTCACCTCAGTAACAACCTTCGCGGTGACAGCTCTTCCCCCATGTGGAAGCAACTTTATCAAGCAGCCCTTCTGGAACTCGACCCCGGCAAGTTGTCGGAAAGCATTTTCGCAGCTCGGAATGCGATACACGATAGGGCCGAAGAAATTCGGGCATCTTCGTCCCTCGCTGAACACCGGTCGCTCAACAGCGCGCTTCGCGCTTTGCAGGCACTTGAGCAAGTGACCGCGAGAGAAAAAAAAGCAGCATAGCTGCACCTTTTTTTCTCCTGGGCGCCCCCAATTCGCCGCCCCAAACGCGCAGCACGCACGTTTACGCTCAAGCCGCGCGCGCCCGCACCTGTTCCGGACCGAGGTGAAATCTCTTGGTCGCCAAAATCGTCAACGCGGCAAAAATCACCAGAACGATCAGTTGTGCAATCAGGAAGGGCGGTTCTTTCTGAGTAGGCGCTAATGCTTTCAGCGCCGGCACTTTCATGAACGTCTGTGCGACCAGGACGAAAACATTGAGATAGAGAGCCATGCCGGCGCCGATTACGTAGATCCAGCGCCACGACCCATTCATGTGAAAAACGTAGCGTGCCGGAATCGCCGCAGCCAAGACGATGAGCGAAATAATCCCCAACACGTGCGAGGGCAAAAGATGGTCGAAGGGAAAGGCGAAGCCGGTCACGCTGGTCAACACGGTCGTTACCAGAAACAACCCCGTCCAACCATCCAGCCGCTTGCCGGTGAGGAGCCCAAACATGACGACCAGCCCCGAACCAATGCCAACCAGGCTGATCAGCACATGCAAGAGCGTGTAGGTTGCTAACGTCATGCCGAATACCATGGGTGCGCCTCCCTTAAGGCCAAAATGGTACTCTTTTTCGGCGCAACGCGTATTGACGCCGAGCCCCCCGCATCTGCTAGTGGTCTTACCGATGCTATAATGTAAGACATGAAAGACGCATGTGCTACTTTTACCTCCAAGGGCCAACTTGTAATCCCTGCGGAACTGCGCCGCAAGCACAAGATCGAAGCGGGCACGAAGGTTCACATCCTCGAAGATCAGTTCGGCCGCATCGTCCTCCAGCCCATCACCGACGACTATATCGACCGCGTCCGGGGTCTTCTTGCGCATGGACCAGACTTGCTGGCCATGTGGGAAAAGGAACATCGAGAAGAAGGCAAGCACGATAAATGAAGACCTACGTCTTTGATGCCAGCGTGCTTTTTGCTTTTCTGCGGGAGAGGCCAGGTGCTTCCAAAGTCGACGAACTGCTGAAAGAAGCTAGGCGTGGGCGTGCCAAGCTGCTGATGTCGGCAGCAAATTACGGGGAGGTATATGGACTCATTGTTCGCGGGTTCGGCCCCGAGCAAGCTCTTTCTGCCATATACGCGGTCCGTCCCTTACCAATCGAAGTGCTGGATGTAACGCCGCAGCGCGCGCTCCAGGCTGCAGACGCAAAGGCGAAATACAAGCTCTACTACGTAGACAGCTTCGCCGCCGCGCTGGCAGTCGAGCACAAAGCCACCCTGGTGACCAGCGATTCCGATTTCCGCAAGCTCGGTCACATTTTTCCGGTTGTTTGGTTGAGAAATTGACGAAGGTCGACGTCGTCGCGGTAGATCCCGGCGAATCGCCGGCTGCCCACCAGATGCCCAGGTCCTCTGGCTGTGCGCGACGCGCGTACTGAACTCCAGGCGATCCAGCTCAGCCAGGACTTCTGCAATGACCTTATCTAGCGGGGCCTTCAACTTGGCTCAAATTGCAGCCGATGTCGTAAGTCTCCGCTTTCAGTCATCCTGCACTTCTGTAACCTCGGCGGAGAACCGATGTGAACGCTCACGCGGGTTTAGAGCTATGGTTAGAGCTATTTTTCGAACAGAGATCTCAACACCCTGTTAGACAGGTTGTATTCGTGGCGAACTCAATCGTGATTCCGCATCGCACACCGCCAGCTTCTGCAAGCGCTCCCGTATGTCCTCGCGAAGCAAAGCGACGGCAATGCCGCCGAAGAGTGGCGGATACAACTCCAACCGCCTCAACGCAGCCTGCAATAACAAAACAGTTCCCAGCCGATTGTCCCGCTGCAGGTGGTGAAATGCCGCCGTTACTTGAATCAGACCCTGTAGAAATGTCCTCTCTGGCTCTGGCGATTTCAACCACACTGCTTCCCATTCTTCATGCGCCGTGAAGAATTCCCCCGCTTCGTAGAGCCGCAGCCCTTCCGCCAGCGCTCCCTTGCTCCAATCAAATTTCATTTTCTGGAACCGACCTACAACCTAGCACGATATGGCATTCGTCCAGTTCACCCGTCGAAAACGGGTGTACACTGTTCCGCAGCATTGGGGTCCTGCGCAATTCAGAGTATGCCTGCTCTTTGATTGTGCGGAGTATCTGGAGTGTTATGAGAAGTTCCGCCGAGGCTAGATGTCTTGCTGCGCCAGCCGCCCTGTCGTTCGCCTTGATTCGTAGCAAGTTTTTTTCCTGCACACCTCTGCTCATCATTAGTCTTATCCTTACCTTCGCTGCCGTCCCCTCCCTCGCACAAGACGCTTCACCAAAGGCTCCTCAACCAACCCTGGCCGCGCAATCCAACAGCGCCCAGAATACGGTGGAACTCGCTTCTCACGACGAACCCGCCACTTTCAAGGTAAACGTAAAACTGGTAGTGGTCAGGGCCGTGGTTCGCGACGCCCAGGGACGCGCCGTCGGCAATCTTCATCAAGAGGATTTCGAGATCTTCGATAAGGGCAAGCCGCAGGTGATCAGCCAGTTCGAAGTCGAACAGCCCGGAACGCTGGCCGCGAAGGCCCGCCAAAATGTGGAAGAGAATATCGACAAGCTTCCAGAGAGTCTCCCTTCCAAGTCAGCAAGCGAATCTACAGCACCCGAGCGCTTTGTCGCTTATCTATTCGACGACATACACCTGGAATTCGGCGATCTTGCCCGTGTGCGGGAAGCCGCGCAACGCCACTTCTCCACCTTGAGGCCCACAGATCGTGCCGCCATCTTCACCACCTCGGGCCTCACTGTTCTCGATTTCACCGACGACCGCACCAAACTGCACGACGCTCTGTTCCATTTAAATCCCCACCCCATCTCAAGACACACAAACGACTGTCCGGACATCAGCTATTACCAGGCCGATCAGATCATCAATAAAAACGATCCCGAGGCGTTACAAATCGCTATTCAGGAGGCAACTGGATGCGAACCTCTGAAGATTACGCCTGGAACTACAGGCGTACCACTGGGAAATCCTACGGCTACTGTGAGCGCTGTGAGCGCGAGCGTATTGGCAGCGGGCGATCATGAAAGCAACATTTCTCTAGGGCTGCTGAAACAAACGGTTCAGGTTATTTCCCACATGCCCGGCCAACGAAGTATCGTTCTGGCCTCTCCCGGATTCATTGCTCCGAGAATGGAGTACGAAACCAACGAGATCGTTGATCGAGCGGTTCGATCGCAGGTCATCATCAACACATTGGACGCTCGCGGCTTATTTGTCGTAATGCCCTTCGGGGATGCCAGCCATCAACCTACGAACCCTCTCGGAGGCGATCACGCTCCCCCTCCAGGTAAGGCTCTCATCGAGATTGCCGCCGCGAACGCCAATGACGACCTCCTCGCAACCCTGGCCGATAGCACCGGCGGAGTTTTCTTCCACAACAACAACGACTTCGATGAAGGTTTTCGCCGGGTCGCCCAGACTCCGGAATATTCCTACGTGCTGGCCTTCGCCCCGCAAAACCTCAAACTTGATGGCAGCTATCACATATTGAAGGTCAAGCTGAAGAATCCGCAAAAGCTCACCCTGCAGGCTCGCCGCGGCTATTACGCTCCCAAGCATTTCGCCGACCCCAACGAGCAAGCCAAGCAGGAGATCGAAGACGCCATGTATTCGCAGGAGGAGTTGCACAACCTTCCAGTCAAGCTCCACACCCAATTCTTCAAATCCAGCGACGCCGACGCCAAGCTCGTGGTTTTAGCCCACGTGGATGTCCAGCATCTGCACTTTCGAAAACTCGAAGGCCGCAACAACAATGTTTTAACGTGTGTGTCCGCCGTGTTCAATCGCAATGGCAACTTCGTTCAGGGGATGGAAAAAACCGTAACTATGAATTTGAAAGATGAAACTTTGGAACACAAACTGGCCTCCGGCATTACTCTCAAGACCAGCTTCGACGTAAAACCCGGCAGCTATCTGGTTCGCCTGGTGGTACGCGACGAGCAAGGCCAGGCAATGTCCGCCGAGAACGGCACAGTTGAGATTCGCTAGTCAGCACTCTGGAGGTAGTCATGAGTCGACGAAGATTTTATCTTTTCAGCGCGATGATCTGTCTGCTTGGGTCTTGGATTTACCTCGACTTGAGCTCCGACCATCCGGTAGCCCATGCCCAGCAATCGGCCGCGGCGGCTGACTCCGATGCCAGCGTCATTCGCTCTGAAACAAGACTGGTGCTCGTCGACACGGTCGTCACCGACAAAAAAGGCATTTACATTCGCGACCTTACGCAAAAAGATTTCAAAGTTTGGGAAGACGGCAAAGAGCAGCCCCTCACCAGCTTTTCCTACGAGGAGAGTGCCACTTCTACAGAGCCGCACCCCCGCTACATGGTCTTGTTTTTTGACAATTCCACCATGGACTTTGGCGACCAAGCGAAAGCCCGCGATGCCGCGGCAAAATTTATCGATGCCAATGCCGGTCCCGATCGCCTAATCGCCATCGCGGAATTTGGCGGCGCTGTGCGCATCTCTCAAAACTTCACCGCCGATGCCACTCGCTTGAAGCAGGTCGTCCAGGGAATAAAAGGATCGGCGGTTTCCCCCAACGGCGATCCTTCGCTGACGGTGGCTTCGCTTGCCGCCCCTCCTGCTGCCCCTTCCCTGAGTCACCTCGAATCTGACTTCGGCGTCCGCAGTGTTCTGCTCGCTCTGCGAAGCTTGGCAAAGGGTCTGTCGACCGTGCCCGGCCGCAAAACTGTAGTGATGCTGACTTCCGGTTTCCCGCTGAACTTCGAGGCGCAATCGGAAGTGACTGCCGTCATCGATACCTGTAACAAGGCCAATGTCGCCGTCTATCCCATTGATGTGCGTGGATTAGTGGCTCCGGTACCGACCGGGCCTCAAGGCCGACTTCGCGTTCCTTCGACCTACCATGAAGCAGCAGCACTCGTCTCCGCTGCCTTTCGCTATTCCGGTGCGAGCCCGCAACAACCATTCCTGCGCCTCGCCGCCTTCGCCGAACCGGTTGCCTTCCTGCAACACGGCGGCGGTGGTGGCGGAGTTGGAGGCGGCGGTGGCGGGCACGGTGGCGGCGGGGTTGGTGGTGGAGGCGGTCATAGCGGCGGCGGAACCGGTGGGGGCACGGGCGGCGGTGGCAAGTCGGGCGGTGGCGGAACCACCGGCGGTGGTGGAACCACCGGCAGTGGCGGCAAGGGCGGAGGCACCGTTGGTGCTCCCGGCTACAATCCCAGCCTCGCCAGTCCCTACGCTCAGCCCCGGCAAATCGTTCCGCAATTTCCGCCCAGCGCTTCGGACAATCAGCAAGTGCTTTATCAACTCGCCGACGGAACCGGGGGATTCGTCATTCTCAACACCAACGATTTGTTAGGCGGCATGCAGAGAATCGCCAACGATCAAAATCAGTATTACCTTCTGGGCTACAAGCCCGCCGTTTCCTCCGAAGGAAGTTGTCACACGCTGAAAGTCAAAGTCGAGCGCGGAGGAACCAATGTCCGCGCCCGCAGCGGCTATTGCAACGCCAGGCCCGTCGACCTTCTAGCCGGCAACTCCACCGAAAAGGACCTCGAGGTCCGCGCCGCCGGCGAAATGAAAGGCAACGTGACTGCCTCCATGCGCGCTCCTTTCTTCTACACTTCCCCGAACACCGCACAGATTCACCTCGCCGTCGAAGTTCCTTCCTCGGCGTTTAAATTCGAGAAGGTGAAGGGAAAACAACATGCGGCCATCAACATATTGGGAATCGCATACAAGCCAGACGGCTCCATTGCCGCCCGTTTCAGCGATACCGCCAATCTCGACTTCGATGGCAAGAAAGAAGTGGAGGAATTTCAGAAGCAGCCATTCCGCTACGAAAATCAATTTGGCATCGCCTGCGGCCAATACAATCTCAAAGTGGTATTCAGTTCCGGCAATGACAGTTTTGGCAAACTCGAAACCCCACTTGTGATCGATCCTTACCAGGGCAAGGAGTTCAGCATCAGCGGCGTCGCCCTCAGCAACAGTATTCATCGCGCTGCCGACATCTCCGGCGATCTGGACGGCCAGCTTCTGGAAGACCGTACTCCTTTGCTGGTCCAGGGCATCCAGATTTCGCCTTCCGCCACGAATCATTTCAAGAAGACCGACACCGCCGCCATCTATGCTGAAGTCTATGAACCGCTGTTAAAAAATCCGAATCCGCCCGACGTCGCGTATGAATTGATCGTTGTCGATCTCAAGAGCGGCCAGCAGAAGGTCCACATCGGCGACCGCATTCCCAAGGGAAAAGCCGGCGATCCGGTCATTGCCCTCGGACTGAAGTTGCCCGTGTCTTCGCTCGATCCCGGCGCATATCGCGTGCAGCTGCGGGCCGTAGACTCCGTCGGCAACGAAAGCAAGACTCGCTCGGCTGAGTTTGAAGTGGAATAAGAATTCGACCAGCTCCGCTCGATGATGAGTTAAACCAATCTCGACCGCGAGGGCCTTGTTCAGTTGAGCCGCAGAATAGCCTCAGGTACTCGACCGATTCGAGCCGATTCGCATATCATTTGAGCATGATTTCTGCGTGCGTGCAGCGCCTTCGGCGGCCTGCTCGATGATCATCACCCGAAGTCCGTTGAGAATATGTCTCGGCGGCGGCGGTACCGATCTTCCTTCTTATTACCGGCAGCATACCGGCTTTGTAATTTCCGCCGCCATCAGCCGTTACGTTTACATCACCATCAACGAAGCCTTTCGTCCTCGCATCATTGTGAAGTACTCCAAATTTGAAGACGTCGAACGCGTCGACGAGATCCAGCACCCCATCATCCGCGAAGCCCTGAAGTTGACCAATGTCACCGGGCCATATCTTGAGATTGTCAGCCTCTCCGATATCCCCGCCGGCACCGGCATGGGATCATCAGGCAGTTTCACCACCGCATTATTGTGCGCTTTGCACACGCTGAAACGAGACTACGTTCCCCCTCGCGACCTGGCCGAGCAGGCGTGTCATATTGAATTGACGTTACTCAACGAGCCCATCGGCAAACAGGATCAATACATCGCTGCGTTCGGCGGCATCACCAGCTTTCAATTTCTGCCGGACGATCGCGTCATTGTTGAGCCGCTGAAGATTCCCGCGGAGAGTCTCGCCAATCTCGAAGACAACCTTCTCTTGTTCTTTACCGGAAGCTCGCGCAACGCCTCCGACATTCTTCGCGACCAGGATTCACGCACCAGACAGAATAATTCCGAGATGCTCGACAATCTTCATTTCACCAAGCAGTTGGGCGTGGAGAGTCGCGACGCGCTGCTCGCCGGCGACCTGCGAAAATTTGCGGGCCTGATGAATGTTCACTGGCAGCATAAGAAAAAGCGTTCTCCCGGCATGAGCAGCGGGGAAATCGATAAGCTCTACGATCTTGCCTGCGCCAACGGCGCGCTCGGTGGCAAACTTATCGGTGCGGGCGGCGGCGGGTTTCTCATGTTCTATACCGAAGAAAAAACTCGCCTGCGGGCCGTGATGCGAGCTGCGGGACTTCGGGAAGTCCGCATGCAATTTGATTTTGCCGGAACCACGGTCGTGGCTCATTCTTAGGAGAGTTCATTGTTGACGGTTGCGATTCTCGCGGGCGGACTCGCCACTCGTTTGCGTCCCCTGACGGAAACGATCCCGAAGTCGCTGCTCGAAATAAATGGCGAGCCCTTCGCCGTGCACCAGCTACGCCTGCTCCAATCGAAAGGCGTCCGCCGCGTCGTACTCTGCGTCGCGCACCTCGGCGAACTCATCCAGAGCAGAATCGGCGACGGGCGCGCCCTCGGCCTTGAGGTAGACTACTGCTTCGATGGCCCTGGGTTGCTCGGCACAGCCGGCGCTATCAGGAATGCCTTGCCCAAGCTGGGCGAATCGTTTTTCGTAATGTACGGCGATTCCTATCTGCCGTGCGACTATGCTGCCATCGCCCGGAACTTTGCCTTCGCCGGAGGGTTGGGGATGATGACCGTCTACCGCAACGAAGGTAAGTGGGACACCAGCAACGTCGAATTTGAGGGCGGGAAAATTATCGCGTACAGCAAAACCAATCGCACTTCGCGAATGCACCACATCGATTACGGCCTCGAGGTCTTTCGAGCCGAGGCGTTTCGTAATCTTCCCGCCGGAGAGCCCTGCGATCTCAGCCAGCTGTGCGCCGACCTTTTGCAGCGGAAACAACTCTCAGCTTATGAAGTGAGCGAACGCTTCTACGAGATCGGATCTCCCGAGGGATTGCGGGAAACCGCAGAATTTCTAGCCGCGCAGCAGGCCCATCGCTAAATGACGATCAAGAACACATTCACGCAAAAATTCCTGGCCGAAGCCAAAGATGTAATCGATCGCCTGGATGCCCCCGCCATCGAAAGGGCCGCTTCCTTGTTAGCTCAAACCCGGACCATCGGCGGCCGCCTCTTCATTCTCGGCGTGGGAGGCAGCGCCGCCAACGCCTCGCATGCGGTCAATGATTTCCGCAAAATCGCCGGCATCGAAGCCTACGCTCCCACCGACAACGTCTCCGAACTCACCGCCCGCGTGAACGACGAGGGTTGGCAAACCGTTTTTGAAAGCTGGCTGCGGATCAGCCGCTTGCGCTCCCAGGACCTCGTGCTCGTATTTTCAGTCGGCGGCGGAAATCTCGAGAAAAATGTCAGCCCCAATCTGGTCGCCGCTTTGCAATACGCAAAAACCGTCGGCGCCAGAATCATCGGCATCGTCGGCCGCGACGGCGGCCACACCGCCAAGGTCGCAGACGTCTGTATCCTTATTCCTACCGTCAATCCCGATCACATCACTCCTCACACTGAAGCCTTTCAAGCCGTCGTGTGGCATCTTCTGGTCTCGCATCCCGCCGTCAAGCAGCAACCAACCAAGTGGGAATCGACCGCGCACGTCCTCCCCCGCGCCCGAGCAGCGGTCTTCCTCGATCGCGATGGTGTCATCAACCGCGCGGTCGTGCGCGATGGCAAGCCGTTTCCTCCCGCAGGAATCGACGATCTCGAACTGCTCCCCGAAGTTGCCTCGGCCATGAACTCTCTCAAGGCCCACGGATTTGCCCTCTACGTCATTACCAACCAGCCCGACGTAACTCGCGGCACGCAAACTCGCGACGCCGTCGAAAGTATCCATCAATCGCTCTCTTCCTCGCTGCCTATCGACGATATCTTCGTCTGTTATCATGACGACAACGACGAGTGCGGGTGCCGAAAGCCGCTTCCCGGGCTTTTGCTTGAGGCTCGCAGCAAACACAACATTGATCTCTCGCGCAGCTTCGTGGTGGGCGATCGTTGGCGCGACATCGATGCCGGCCACAATGCAGGCTGCAAGACTGTGCTGATTGATTACGGCTACCGTGAGCGCGCCCCCGCACGCCCTCCGGAAGCCACCGTGCGATCGCTGCGCGAGGCCGCCGATTGGATTATCTCCTCCGCGTTGAAGGAGTCCACTGATGAACGTGAAGTCCGTGTCTGAGTTGAAGGTTCAGATCTTCGCTGACGGCGCCGACAAGGCCGGCATTCTCGAGCTCTATCGTCAGCCCTACATCAAGGGCTTCACCACCAATCCAACTTTAATGCGGAAGGCGGGCATCACCGACTACGAACGCTTCGCCCATGAAATCCTTCGCAGCATTCCCGATCGCCCCATCTCGTTCGAAGTGTTCGCCGATGACGAAAGAGAAATGGAGCGCCAGGCTCGCAAGATTGCCCGCTGGGCTTCCAATGTCTACGTAAAAATTCCGGTCACCAACACGCGCCGCGAGCCGATGTACAACCTGATCCGCTGCCTGAGCCAGGACGGCATTCAAATCAACGCTACCGCTCTGCTCGCTCTCGATCAGGTTGACCACGTCGCGCAAGCCCTGCGCGGAGGTGCTCCTTCTTACATTTCCGTATTCGCTGGGCGCGTAGCCGATACCGGTCGCGATCCAGTTCCCCTGATGCAATCCGCCCTCAAGTTAATGGCGCCTGAACCTCGCTGCCAGTTGGTTTGGGCCAGCCCGCGCGAACTGCTCAACATCTTTCAGGCCGATGAAATCGGCTGCCACATCATCACGGTCACGTCAGATGTATTAAAGAAGATTAGCCTGGTGGGAAAAGATCTGCACGAGTACTCCCTTGAAACGGTGCAGATGTTTCATAACGATGCCGCTCATTCGAAATTTGCACTGGAGGTCGCGCCGGAAGAACGTCCGGTTGGATCCTTTGCCCGCAAATAGCTATCCCGGATATCTTCCCGTGATATAGCCCTCCAATTCCTCAATGTGCTGTGCTTGACCAGAAATAATCCACTTCACCAGATCACCCAGTGAAACCACGCCGGCCACGCGATCGTCATCCCCCATCACTGGCAGGTGCCGAAAACGATGCTTGGTCATGATCGTCATGCATTCGTCCACCGTCTGTCGCGGCGTTACGAAGACCACCGGAGAAGTCATGATCTCCCGGACCATCGTATCTTTCGATGAATGACCTTTGAGAATTACTTTTCGCGCGTAGTCGCGCTCCGAAAGAATTCCCACCAACCTGTTCTCCGACATGACCAGCAACGCGCCTACACTCTCTACTGCCATTTTCTCGATCGCCTGATAAACAGACTGGTCGGGCCCTATCGATAAAACTCTGCTGTTACTTTTGTTCCTCAACACCAGTGCAATGGTATCCGCAAGTTTCATTAGGCCTCCACGCGCGCCGCTTCGCGTGCAAAGTTCGTTTTCAGAAAGCCAATCCAGCCTAAGCCGGAAGGATTATACGCCTGATGTCGGTATTCAACCGCAATCATTACTCACACCTCGCACCGGCCACAACAGATGACATTCTCCTGCGATACGTTGGCCGGAAAATCGTTGCCGCTTGAGAATCCGCCGCTCGGACGGGTTTCAATTTGCGGAATTAGAACCTGCTCTTGCGTTTTCCCGCTTGCTCTTGTCTATAATGGCCGGGTCGCAGCCTGGCCTCCATCTCCAGGGCAAGTCAGTTTCTCGCTATTCTGATTTTTTCCGCGGCACGGCTGAGGTAGAAATTGTCGGTTGATTGCATACGTGTGAGGCCCGGTGTCGAAGTGGCCAGCCTGAGTGACGTCGGCTGCCAGCGCCAAAACAATGAGGACTCCTATCTCTACTGGGAGCCAGCCGACGATCAGGACTTCCAACGTAAAGGCCGATTATCCGTAATCGCTGATGGCATGGGTGGACACGAGGGTGGCCAGGAAGCCAGCCGCCTGGCGGTGGAAACCGTCCGCGAAGTTTATGATCGCACTTTCGTCGACGCCCCCCAAGCGGCCCTGCTCGAATCTTTTGCCGCAGCCCACACCCGCATTCTGGATTACGCCGAACAGCATCCTGTTTTTCAAGGGATGGGAACCACCTGTACCGCTTTGGTTCTGCTCGGCCAGCAACTCTATTTCGCCCATGTCGGCGATAGCCGCCTCTACCTGATTCGCCAGAACAAGATCCAGCGCCTCACGCGCGATCACTCCTACGTCGGCAGGCTGGTAGAAAGCGGCCTGGTCCGCCCCGAGGAGGCCGAAAGCCATCCCCAGCGCCACATCCTCACCGCTGCCTTGGGCGCGGGAAGCGAAGTCGCAGTCGACGGGCCAGACCGCAGCACTCCTCTG
>Ga0209332_1000029_pt1 | contig 36231 bp, 26 predicted proteins | sample BlaSpr_A8_OM3_M1_FD_187974 | JGI IMG/M metagenome (GOLD analysis project Ga0209332, IMG submission 187974) | Forest soil microbial communities from Thunder Bay, Ontario, Canada - Black Spruce, Ontario site 2_A8_OM3_M1 (SPAdes) (version 2) | ecosystem: Environmental > Terrestrial > Soil > Boreal...
CGGGAAATCCCGCCGATCCGACGGCCCAAACTCCGGGCACTCCGGGCGTAAATATGTACGTGGCGTGTGGAAATAATCCTGACTTTTTCCGGCCCTATCTAGGATATTCAGACATTCGCGCGCAGAGAAACTCGGCTTCATCCATCTACCACGGTTTGCAACTCTCGGCGCGCAAGACAGTGGGCGCGTTGCAGCTGAGCGCGGCTTACACCTACTCCCACTCGATCGATAACGCTTCCTCAGCGGCCGACGCCAGCTTCGTTAATTCCTATGATCTGGCTGCGAACAGAGCGAGCTCGAACTTCGATCAGCGGCACGTGTTCACCTTGAGTTACGTCTATGACCTGCCCTTCTTCCGGGCTGCAGGATTGACCCACGATATTCTCGGCGGCTGGCAATGGTCGGGCATCACCAACATCCAAAGCGGAGCGCCGTTCACAGTCGAGAATAGCGGCGACGGGAGTGCCATCCCGAGCGACAACGCCGGAGTGGCCAACGGAGTGGCTACAGCGGGATCGCGACCGGATGTTATCGGCAATCCGAATGCGGGGATTGTCGGGGGAAGCGCGGCGAACCTTGGCGGGACGCAGTACGGCCCGCTCCTCGTGAACCCCGCGGCTTTTGCGGCTCCACAGGGTTTGACGTTCGGAAACGAGGGTAGAAACATTGTGCGCAATCCGCGACAAGTGAATTTCGATATGGCGCTCTTCAAGCACTTCCGAGTGGGAGAAGGGAAGTCTTTCGAATTCCGGGCGGAGGCGTTCAACGTTTTCAATCACACTGAATTCGGCTACATCTACGGAGATGCTGGTTCTGCCGGCGGGAATTCCAACCTGACCAGTTACAGCAATTCTGTAGGTTGCTACGTGGGGCCGAACAATAGCCCGAATGATCCGAGTTGTCTCGGCGGAGGATTGTTCCGTCCGGCTGCAGCGCACGAGGCGCGCATTTTGCAACTGGCATTGAAGTTCCTGTTTTAGCGCCGAAAAGTACGATGGAGAAAAAAATCCTGGCTCGACATGAGCCAGGATTTTCTTTTTAGAAAATGCGAATTTGAAGTCTACTCCGTCGCCACCAGAGCCTCCTTGCGGGTTCGGTTCAATACCGCCAAGGCTTTTTCCAGGTCCGCAATCAGATCATCCACATGTTCGATGCCCACCGACAAGCGGATCATCCGGTCGGTTACGCCCATCTTTTTTCGCAGTTCGGGATCGATCATGTAGTGCGAGGTGAGCGCGGGAATGGTCACGAGCGAATCCACGCCTCCGAGACTTGGCGCCAACGTAAACAAACTTAGCGCCTCGGCGACGCGGCAGGCGTCGGCTCCGCTGCCTTCCACTTCGAAACTTAAAACGCCGCCACCGCCCTTCATTTGCTTGCGCGCTATGGCGTAGTCGGGATGCTCTTTGAGCAGGGGATAATGCACTTGCGCGACTTTCGAGTGCTGGCTGAGGAATTCGGCAATTTTTAAGGCGCTCTGGTTTTGGCGCTCGACTCTTACCGCCAGCGTCTTGATGCCGCGCAGCAAAAGAAACGCTGCGTGCGGGTCCATGCAGCCGCCAAGCGTTGTACGCGCATGATGAATCTGCTCGATCAGATCAGCGCGTCCGGCGGCGATGCCGCACAAGATATCAGAGTGACCGCCAAAATATTTGGTTCCGGAGTGCAGCACGAGGTCGATGCCCCATTCCGCGGGACGGCAATTGATTGGGGTGGAGAAGGTGGAATCTATCGTGGTTATCAGGCGGTGTTTGCGCGCCAGGGACGCGATTTTTTCCAGGTCGACGACGCGCACATTCGGATTGGTCGGCGATTCGATGTGCAACAGTTTCGTGTTGGGGCGGAAGGCCTGCTCGTGTTGCTCGATGTTGTTGGTGTCGACGAATGTAGTTTCGATCCCCAACTTTGGCAGCCATTGCGACAGGAATTTGATCACGCCGCCGTAAATGTCGCGCTGTGCCACGATGTGATCTCCGGACTTCAACAACGCCAGGAATGAGGTAGTGATGGCCGCCATGCCGGAAGAAAAGAGAAGCGCTGCATCTGTGCCCTCAAGTTCGGCGATTGCTTTTTCGGCGACCGTGCCGGTCGGATTGCCGTAGCGCGTGTAGTAGATGTCGCTATTGGTCAGGCGCAGTTGCTCCTGCATGTCCGTGACCTCGAAGGTCGAGGTCTGGTAGATGGGAGTGGCAAGCGGCCCATTCTTCTTATCGATGTTGGTGCCGCCGCGCACGGCTTCAGTCTCCTGGCGAAATTTGTGCCTTTTCAATGCTGAACCTCCCGTAAAGACGCGGCTTGCCGCGTCTCCCATCCATTGCGCCTCCCAATAAGAAGACGGGACAAGCCCCATCTCTACACTTTTACAGCGGCCGGTACGGGCGCCAACCACTCCGCCGATTTCGCGTGCCGTCCTGTAATCAGTTTGTCGAACTCCTGTTGCAAGGCGCGGGTTACAGGCCCAGCCTTGCCAGTTCCAATGAGGCGGAAATCAATCTCGCGCAGCGCAATGACCTCTGCCGCCGTGCCGCAGACAAAAACTTCGTCGGCGATATAGAGCTGATCGCGGGATATCGGTTCTTCTATGACCGAGTAACTGAGATCGCGAGCCAGTATGATCAGGCTGTCGCGCGTGATGCCCTCGAGAATTCCGGCGCGCGGCGAGGTGACAATAACGTTGTTGCGAACAATAAAAAGATTTTCGCCGGTGCACTCGGCAACATAACCATCGGGGCCGAGCATGATCGCCTCATCAAAACCGGCGCGCTGCGATTCAGTTTTCGCCAGAATCGAACTGACATAATTTCCGGAGACCTTGGCCTTGGTCATCATGATATTCGGATGCAAGCGCGTGAACGAAGCGATGTTGGCGCGAATGCCACGTTCTTTTGCTTCGGTGCCTAAAAAAGCCTTCCACTCCCACACCGCAACCATAAAGCGGGGTTCGCCAGCCTCGACTGTCAGGCTCATAGCGCCATCGAGAAAAATCATGGGACGGATGTAGCACGACGCAAACTCGTTCGCCGCGATGGTCTGGTTGATGGCGGTTTCTACCTGTTCAAACGTGAACGGCAGATCGCGAAAGCCGATGATGTGCGCCGAATCGAGCAGGCGCTGCACGTGTTCTTTCATCCGAAAAACGGCTGGCCCATGGTCAGTTGAATAGCATCGAATTCCTTCAAAAACGCTGAAGCCGTATTGCATTCCAGCGCTCAGGAAGGGAACCACGCCTTCACTGGCGGGCCTTAAGGCATCATGAACCCAAACGTAACGAGCTGCGGACATAATCTCCTTGATAAGTGACTTCAGTAGAGAGACGAAACAATAGAGACGACCCCATAAGATTACCTTCCGCTGCCTCGACGCGGCAAGCCGCGTTTCTACAGACTGTGAAAAGTTCGTGCATCAAGTGCCGATAGGATTTGCACGACACGAAGCGTTGCGAAACTTTATAATGGCGCGCTAACGAACAAGAGTCTAAACCGAGTCAACCTATGAAGAAGAAAAAGCTAAGAACAAGCACCGGGAAAAGATCAGTAAGAAAATCGTCAAAGACAGAGATAAAGACAGCGACAAAGACAAAGCACAAGTCCGGCAAAAGCGCGCGTCCGGCGAACAAAGTCGCCCTCAAGGCCACCGTGGCACAAGGTAAGCCGAAGACGGCCGAACTGCGACACATACCATGGAGCTCCGTCGCGATAGAAGAACTAAATCCGTTGCTGGGCCGTCACTTTGTTGTCGGGCAGAACGTCATGCTCGCGCGCGTTCTTTTGAAGAAGGGATGCATTGTCCCTGAGCACAGCCATCACAATGAGCAAATCACTTACATCCTCGCAGGCGCGCTTAAGTTCGGAATCGACGGCAAAGAGATTGTTGTGAACGCGGGTGAAGTCTTGACCATTCCGCCCAACATGCCGCACTGGGCCGAGGCGCTCGCGGATACGGTCGATCTTGACATCTTTAACCCGCCGCGTGCTGACTGGATCAACAAAACGGATACTTACTTGCGTTAAGAATTTACATTACAGAATAGGGGCAGCAATAGATGACCTCAATTTGCAATGCCTCTGCGTACTCTGCGATTCTCTATCATTAGCTCGTATGATGTAGTTATCCTTTCTGCACGGGCATGGTGATAGGGCGAAGTGTCGATCATTCAAAATACTGAAACCACCGCTAAACTCCGTTGCATTTCTTGCGGCGATCAGCCTGATTCTGCCGGGCGCGATTTCCGATGCACTGCCTGCGGCGATCTGCTGGAATTCTTTTTTCCCGAAGGCGCGCTTAGCGCATTAGCCGATCCGTCGACGCTGAAATCTCTCTGGCTCGATCGGCGCACATCGCGCCATGCGCTCGATCAGAGCGGAGTCTGGCGCTTCCGCGAACTTCTGCCGGACATTTCCGCGGAACATGCCATTACGCTGCGCGAGGGGAATACTCCCCTCTACGAGATGCCACGCTGCGCACACTCCGCTGGCGTGGACAGACTTTTAGCTAAGCATCAGGGCATGAACCCAACCGCGTCGTTCAAAGATACCGGGATGACGTTCGCCGCGTCCTCCGCGCATCAGGACGGATTTCGCTGGGTGGCTTGCGCCTCGACGGGCAATACTTCGGCTTCCATGGCGGCGTATGCTGCGCGCGGCAACATGCACAGTCTGGTGCTCATTCCAGATGGCAAAATTTCATGGGGCAAACTTTCGCAATCGCTCGACTATGGAGCGCTGACTTGCCAACTGCACACCGACTTCGATGGATGCGTCCGCATTCTCAATGAACTCGTCCGCCAGAAGCCGGTGTACCTGCTCAATTCGGTGAATCCATACCGCATCGAAGGACAGAAGACGGCCGCCATCGAGCTGATGGAGCAGCTGGCGTGGGAGCCGCCGGATCACATTATCGTTCCTGGCGGAAATATGGGAAACAGTTCCGCCATCGGGAAAGCGCTGCTCGAAATGTACGATCTCAAACTGATCTCGCGCTTGCCCAAACTTTCTATCATTCAGGCAAACGGGGCGAATCCTTTTTATCGGAGCGTGCGCGAATTTGGCGGGAAGAAGATTGAAGCGATGACCGCCGACACGCTGGCGACAGCCATTCGGATCGGCAACCCAGCATCGTGGAAAAAAGCGCTGAGGGTATTGCAGGCGACCGGTGGCGAAGTAGAAGAGGTCTCGGAAATTGAAATCGCCATTGCCAAAGCTGAAATCGGAGCCGATGGTATTGGCTGCGAGCCCGCTTCCGCCGTTACGTTGGCCGGACTCAAAAAACTGTGCAAAGGAGGATTCGTTAAGAGCAGTGAATCTGTTGTCCTCATCTTGACGGGACACTTGCTGAAGGATCCCGATTTCACGATCAAGTTCCATCGCGGCGATTTGTTTGCAGGAACTAAAGAAGAAAACGACTCCGCCCAGGCAAAATATCTGCAGCGCGCCCCGATTGTACTGGACGCCGATCTCAAGGCCGTCATCGCCGAACTCGAAGCGGCCGAGAAAGAATCCGTATAGAAAACGCCCCTACTCAGAATGGCGTCGGTCTGAGATTTTGAAGAACGAATGCCAAACGGATCGCCAGCGGGAACCATGACGCATTAAGAGAGCAACTCTCAAAGTGAGTCCCACGGCGATGGCAGCCATGGTCATACCGAGCGTTCCCACCGAATATTGAGGTAACGGAGAAGCCATGCTGACACCTCGATGGGATTATAGGCCGTTCATAGGTTCGGTCAACCGGAGCAACAGGCTGGCAAACCGCTCGCGGTTTCATTTTGTAAGTATCGCTCTCGGACGGTCAAAGGCATAATTCCGGAAAAATTCGTGGCAGTTCGCCGCAAACTCGTGTATAAAACACAGTTCGATGTCCGCTGCCATCTGAACAGGGGTCTGTCTCGGCTTGTTGAAGCTAAAGCCTTTGACTCCAATATTTAACAGATTTTTGTTCGACCAATAGTTTATTTGTTAACCTATGCCTTCACGCCCTGCATCTCAGGATCGCTCGCTGCGCCTGGCGCTTCCGGCTAGCTCCGCAAATCTCGGTCCGGCGTTCGACGCCGCTGCCGTTGCGCTCGATTTTCATCTTCGATTGCGAGCCGAGCGCGCTCCCGATTTTTTTGTGACTGCCACCGGCCGTGACCAGCAAATCTGCAGCCGGATGGAAAACCACCTCATCGTAACGACCTATTGCGAAGTGCTCGAATCGGAGAATCGTAAGATCGCGCCTTTGCGAATTCACATAGAAAATGAGATTCCCATCGGCCGAGGTTGCGGATCATCTGCCGCGGCGCGCCTCGCAGGAATTGCCCTCGCCGTTCATTTCGGACATCTGCGCTGGAAAGATGATCGCATCGTCGGCGAGGCTTCCATGCGTGAGCAGCATCCTGACAATGCCTCTGCCTGCTGGATGGGCGCGCTTACCGTGGCTCGCATGGCGAATCAGGTGCAGGCGCAAGTGGTCGAGGTGAAGCCGAAAGGGAAGTGGCCTCTGTTGCTCGCTATCCCCGACGCTCCGCTCTCGACCGAGCAAGCGCGTCGCGTGCTGCCATTTCAATATTCGCGCGCCGATGCCGTCACCAACATTCAGAATTCGATGTTGCTGCTCGCCGCCTTTACACAGGATCGTCCCGATCTGCTCTCGTCGGCGCTTGAAGATCGAATCCATCAGCCCTATCGCGCGCCATTGGCTCCGCTGCTTCCTGCCCTTAAAGAACTCACCGGCGACTCTGGAATTCTCGGAGCTGCTTTGAGCGGAGCTGGCCCCTCGGTGCTGGTCTTTCTTGATCCGAAAGTTCCAACGAAGCGAGCGAAGCAGAGAATCGCCGCGCACCTCACGAAGCGACGGCTCGCCGCCGAACTCATCCTCACTGAGATTGCAATGCATGGCGGGCGTGATGGTGCCGACTGGCGCAAGCATCATCCGCCAGCGAAGAAATAACTCAGGCGGCGTTCGCCGAGTACCACGACCAGCAAGATCTGAACCTAGATGGTCGCGGCTCTGCGTTTTCCTGGCATGGAGCGACCATGGATTCCGATCCGCAGGGACGATTCGACCTTCGCAGCCCTTTTACTTCTGGCACCGCCATTGTTCTCTACCTGGCGACCGCTGAGTTCCTGCTTCATGTCCTTACCGCGACGCGCTACGGTATCTTCCGCGATGAGATGTATTACCTGGCATGTGCGCAACACATGGCTTGGGGCTATGTTGATCACCCGCCAATGAACGTGTTCATTGCGTGGTTAGCGCGACATATCTTCGGCGACTCGCTTTTGGGGCTACGACTGTTTCCGGCCATCGCGGGAGCCGCGCTGGTTTGGATTAATGGACAATTGGCGCGGGAGATCGGGGGTGGTCGCTTTGCGCAAGTGTTGGCTGCGTTGGTCATAATCCCGGTTCCAATCTACCTGTTAATGCAGCACTGGCTGACCATGAATGCCTTCGAGCCGCTGCTTTGGATGGGTTGTGTGTGGTGCGTGGTACGGGCGATAAATCTGAACGAGCCCCGATATTTATTTTGGTTCGGCGTCCTCACAGGCATAGGGATGGAGACAAAATACTCCATAGCTTTCTTGGTGTTCGGAATATTGCTCGGATTATTAGCCAGTCCCGAGCGTCATTTCTTCAAGAGTCGCTGGTTGTGGTTGGGGATGCTGGCAGCAGTTATCCTGGCGCTTCCCAATTTCCTGTGGCAACTGCACCATAACTTTCCTTTCTTAGAGCTCTTGCACAATATACGCATGAACCACCGGGACATCGAGCGAGGGCCACTAAGCTTCCTCGCCGACCAAGCAGCGATGATCAATCCCATTCTCGCGCCTCTCGCGCTCTTGGGGTTAATCTCGCTGCTCTTCGATCGAAGCGGCTGTCGCTATCGCCCACTGGGCTGGGCAGCTATCGTGGTCATAACGAGCTTTATGGTTCTGAAGGGTAAGAATTATTACGTTGCTCCTATCTATCCCATTCTTTTTGCTGCGGGATCTGTAGCATTCGAGCGGCTCACCAGCCTCCGGTTTGCATGGGGCAGAGTCGCATACATCCTGTTAATCGTGGCCTCGAGTGCGCTGTTGCTACCCATTGTTTGTCCGGTTCTCTCCCCCGAACACTTCCTCAGCTATCAGGCGGCGCTCGGCATTAAGGCGCCAGTTGCAGAACGGCATAACAACGGTCCGTTGCCTCAATATTTTGCTGACGAGTTTGGATGGGAGGAGATGGTGCGGCAAGTCGCCCACGTATACGCCAGCCTTTCGCCAGGGGAACGCGAACGAGCGGCCATCTTCTGCAATACTTGGGGTGAAGCCGCGGCCGTCGATTTTTACGGCCCGAGGTATGGTCTTCCTCGATCGATTAGCATTCACAATAACTACTGGTATTGGGGCCCCCGCGATTACACAGGCGACATCGTAATCGTGCTGGGAAGCGACGGTCGGGGTGATCGCGAGTCCTTTCAAAGTGTGCAAGCCGCAGCGGAAGTGAAGCACCCCTACTCGAGGCGCGACGAACATTTCACCATCTGGCTCTGCCGTGGGCTGAAGAAAAATCTGCAAGAACTCTGGCCGCAGTTGAAGAAATTTGATTGAGCTAGGCCGTCTGGTAACTGCTGGGGACTAACGATTTAATTTAACTAGCGACTGACGATCTTTGTCGATTCTCAAACGGCCATTCCCGCCGCCGGAATGCGCGCACGCAATAAACAATAATTCCTGCTATTAAAATTACCGCCGCATATCGGATTTCACGCAAAAAGCCCTTGCGCGAAATCAGAATAAAAATAAAACTTCCCGCTGCTACCAGCGCCGGCAACGGGTACAGCCACATTCGAAAAGGGCGCTCCATATCCGGGCGCCGGATACGCAGCACTATTACTCCAATGCTCTGCACCAGAAATTGCAGAATGATTCGAATCACCACCAGCGCGGCAATTAAATCCGCCAGCCGAAGAAAACAGAACAAGGCCGCCACCGCGGCCAGCGCCAACAACGAAATATATGGGAACTGATACACCGGATGCACCCGCGCGAAGGCGCGGAAATAATTTCCGTCAACCGCCGCGGCATAGGGCACGCGCGAATAGCCAAGCATCAGCGAGAACATGGAGGCGAACGCTGTCCACATCACTAGCGCGGAGGCGATGCCTGCCGCCCGATGTCCATAGACTTTCTGCATGAAAGTGGAGACGACGTGCAGTTCGCCGTGGGCCGTGCCGGAGTGCGACAGTTCCCGCCAAGGGACCACGCCGAGGATACTGATATTCATTACGATATAGAGACAAGCGACCGCCCCAATCGAGAGCAGTAACGCGCGCGGAATGTTCTTGCCGGGATCTTTAATTTCGTCGCCGAGAAAGCAGACGTTGTAATAGCCCCAGTAGTCGTACGAGGCGATTAGCATTACGGCGCCCAGCCCATGAAAAAAGTCTCGAGAAAGCGAAAATGCGCCGGGCGGAAAATCAAATGCCTGGCGCGCATTGAAATGAGTAACCCCGGCGAAAATGATCCATCCGATCGTTCCCATCACGCCGAGCCACAGCAGGCTTGAAAGTTTCGAAATTGTCGTGATGCGCCGGTAGAGCAAAAACGCGGTGAACGCGCACACTCCAATAGCCAGCAACGTGCCCGGCATTGCTACGCCGGTAATTTGCAGCGGACCGAACAGCGGAAGAGTCAGGGTTGAAGTGTGCGATGCCCACACTCGTTCCAGTCCGGGCCAAAAAAAAGACGCGTATTGTGAAAGGCCAACCGCTCCGGTTGCGATCGAAAGTGGAGCGCTAAAGGATAGCTGCCAGATAAAAAGAAACGAAACGGCGCGCCCCAATTTCTGCGGCCCGTAAATTTCTCTCAGATATCGATAGGAGCCGCCCGAGCCCGGCATAGCCGCGCCCAGTTCCGCCCACACCAAGCCATCGCAAACGGCGAGTACAGCACCCAATATCCATCCCAGCATGGCTTGGGGACCGCCCATCGCCGTAACGATCAGCGGGATGGTGATAAACGGTCCCACGCCGATCATGTCAATCATGTTGAGCGCGGTAGCGGAACCAAGTCCGATGCCGCGAACAAGTTGCGGCTTGCTATCGGCTGCGGTTTCCGGTGGAATTGTCATGAGAGGAGTCGTTGGTCGATCGTCTTTTGTCGTCAGCCGTTTTCCATACGTTGGCTGTTCGCGACGAAGAACTAATTTACTTTGTCATCCTGAACGAAGCGAAGGACCTGCTTTGTCCCGGTGCTCAAATCTGTTTCGCCGTCTCGACCGCACGACGAACGACCGACGACTAGCGACCAACAATTAGCGACTCCCAATCAAATTCACAAACAGCCGCACCGCTCCTGGTGCCCCCGCCGGCAATTGCCGAAAAAAAGCATATCCTGTGTAGATGTATGTCCCTTTGCCGTAGTGTGCTATCAGCAGCCCACCCTTCTGCTCGCCTTCGCCCGGATCATGCGATTCCAGCAGCGGTGTGAAGTTGCTGTCCCACTGGCTCATGAAATAGAGCCCGCGCTCCTGCACCCATCCCTCAAAATCTTTCTGCGTAATTTCGTTCGGAGAATGAAAGATCGGATTGGCGGGGTCGAGAATCGTGACTGGAGCTTCCTCTACAGAGACTCGAGCCCGGCTCAACGTCGCCGGATACGGTGTGAATTTTCCGTTATTAAAATCGGCGGCGGCGGCGTTGTATTGCACCACTAGTCGCCCTCCGGCTTGTACAAAGTCGAGGAGACGTTTGTTATTCGCGGCCACTTCTTTCCGCGTGTCGTAAGCGCGAATGCCGAGCACGATTGTCTGATACCGGCTCAAATCTTCCGATCCGAGTTTGTCCGCAGGAATCAAAGTTAAATCCATCCCAATCTGCTGCAGGACGGTGGGAATCTCATCTCCCGCTCCCATGATGTAGCCAACTCTGAGATCTTTTGGAATTTTCACATCTACTACGCTGACGTGCTGTGTCGCCGGCTGATAGTAATAAAAAGTCCCCAAGTCTTCTCGTGTGACGACTGAATAACCTTGGCCGTAAGTTTGTTTTCCACTCTTGAAGGAGGCCAGAATCTCTTTTCGACCTTCGGCGCGAGTCCCGGGATGCACCTTGAAATCAGCGCTCTGGCGCTCACCTCGCTGATGGAATTCAAGCGACTTCTCCGCCGGATCAACTCGCCAGTCTTCTGGAGCATTCACTCGCAGCATTCCTTCATTTTGTTCGGCGTCTTTCGCAGCGGGCGGTTCTGCAAGCTTTTCCGAATCGAGATTACTCGACACATTAACTTTGACAGTTGGTTCCGGTCCATCTTCGGTCGTAATCACTTGCTGACCCGGATCCAACAGAACAGAAAACGCCGGAGCCACCGCCAAAGGTCGCATGGCAACAGTGCCCAAAGCATCTTTGTATTGGACCATGCAAACCGCGCTAATTACGCCCGACCCCTTGGGAAGAGTGGCAGCCGCCGTGACCGCTGGCGGCGGGAAAGGTAGAGTTTGATAGCGCGGGTCATCGATTATGTTCACCGCTTCAGTTTCAGGATCATCGCGGTGCCAGTAAGGTCGCGTAAGCTGCGCGGTTGGAGGAACGTAAACTTTGAATCGTGTGACGACATTATCCCCTGATGTCGTTCTGGACAGAATCCTCGAGTTCCATCCTGCGGGAATTTGCAGGCTGGTATTCGCCGTCATTTCGGAACCGCTCGTTGCAGACTGAGCGACAGACAAAATGGCGGTGATTGTAAAGGTGTGTCCTGGCACTGCCATGAATGCATCTTCCGGACTTGATCCGACAGGTGCGTCCACCACCACGTGCAGACTTATTCCTTGAGCGAGCGCCTCGGCATGCTGAATGTTGGCTGACAAATCTTGCAGCCGAACCTGGAAATCTTTCTTTGCGGGCGCTGTTAATGAAGATCTGGAAATCTGATTCAAGGTCTTAGTCACTATTGCGTAAGCCTTGACCAGAGGCGGCGCCGCCAACATTGGATCTTTCTCCGACGCAACTGCCGCCTCATCAATTTTCGATTGGATCGCAATCAACGCAGGTCGCAGTTCGGGTAACTTTTTATCTTCGTCTCCTAATCGCTCCGCCAAACCGGGCAGCGTCGTGTCAATTCCGTCGAAAAAACCTTGTTCATGCCCATCCTTATCTTTCGGTGACTCCACAACCGAATCGACGAGCTTGTAAAACGTGAAGCGATCTCCTGGCTCGACCGTCCAGTTGGCGGCGCCCTGCGATTGCTGATGCCGCAGTCCCTGCATCGCAAATTGTATGTACGAAGCCCCGAGGAGTGGATCGGCCACGCCGGTGTTGAGCCGCAACGTGTAATTTGCTGCGTCGCAGGTCATCGCGCCAAACCCGCACACGTTGCCGATGTACAGCTTTTTCGGCTGCCACGGTTCGAGCCCTTCCTTCAGTTGCTCTGGAAAGCGCTTCGGATCCGCCGCTGCGCGAAATGCTTCTCTCGTTAAGATCGCCGACGCTTGGTGGTGGCCGTGACCGTCGCGGTCTGTTCCTGAAAAACGCGCTACCAAAACATCAGGGCGAAACGTGCGAATCACCCTCACCATGTCGCCAAGGGCTATGTCATGACCCTGCCACTTTCGAAATGTCTCTTCGGGAGTCTTGGAATATCCGAAGTCAGCGACTCGCGAGAATCGCTGCTCCACGCTGTAGTAACGGTCTGCGGCGAGCAGCTCAAGAGTGCGCAGCACGCCAAGCGCGTCGAAGAGATTGCTCCCGAGTTTGTTCTGACCGCCCTCGCCGCGATTCAGCGTCATTAGCAGGGTGGAGACGCCCTGCCCGCGCGACTCGAGCGTTAGCATGCCGCCATCTTCGTCATCAGGATGCGCATCCGCCTGCATCAATCGGGCGGTTGTCTTCAAGCGGCGCAGCATCAGCTTCAATCCATTTGCGCCAGTCTCCTGCGGCAATGGTTCGTAATAATGATCAACTTTGTGTTCCGGCTCAGCTGTGTTGGGAACTTGGGCCGGCGAGAACGTTCCGAATGAAGCCGCAGTTGCCACGGTCAACACAAGCGACCAAGCCCCGTGACGCGCGTGCATTATCGCTCCGCGCCTGAACTTCCACAATTTTGCAAACATGACCATCTGATGGAGTTTTCCTCGATGAAGGAGCAAATATTTCGTCCAGCACTTACTTGACGCCGACAGCCTCTCGCGATGCCACAAATTTCTTCTGGCATTCCTCCGCAGCTTGCGTAATCGCACGGAAGTCAGCATCCTCCTGCACTTCCGCCAGCAGCGGGTCCGATTGTAAAGCCTGTCGCGCACAATAATTTTCTTCCACAGCTCTTTTAAGAAGGACGTACGCAATCTGCTTTTCTCCGCAATCCGCCAATATCGCTCCCTGGTAATACTTCAATTCAGGATCTTGCTCTTTAAGAAAGTCGTTCTGTGCCGATTCCGCCAGCCGATGGATATCCGCTTCTGGCGGATGGTTCAAGCATGCTTGAAGAATGCTTCGCAACCATATTGGATTATCGGTCATCTGCTGCGCCGCTTGTCGGGCGTCCGTTAATTTCTTCTGACGCATGAGCACCGAGACGCGCACAGCATTCGACCACTCTGAACCAGAGTCCACATCCAGATAACGAAGTGCCCGCTCCTCCTTCCCCGCCTCGAAAAACGCAAAAGAACAAGAACGCCAATTAAAGTTATGGGAATCAATTGCGAGCGCTTTGTCGCACTCCTTCTGCGCCTGATCGAGTAATCCGGCATAGCGCAGAACGTAGGCCAGCGAGTAATGCGCGAATGCATTATCGGGACGCTTCTGTACCAGCGCGCTGGCATCGCGATAGGCAAGATCCAGTTCGCCCTCCTCAACTTCATTCGCCGCTAAAAATCCTGCCGCGCTTACCCGCCCCGGTTCGAGCGCCAGCGCTTTTTGATATGCGCCACTTGATCGCTCATACCCGGCCACGCCGCCGCCTGAATAAATCGCGTCGAAATAATATCGTCGTCCCAGCACTTCCCATGCTGGCGCGTAATTTGAATCGAGCGCGACGGCGCGCTCTAGCATTGTGATTGCATCTTTATTGGGTCCAACATCATGGGAAATCGCAAAACTTTTCAGATAGAGATCATAAGCAGCGCGATTCGCCGGAGCGCTGGCAGTCTCAACCGCGCCGTTTACAACTCCCAAGGCAGGGAGTAGCTCCTGTCGCACTTTCTTCGCTATCTGATTCTGCAGCGCAATTAAATTGTCCGACGTCGACGTCAAGGACCCCGACCAAATCAGTTTGTCGCTTTTCACGTCCACCGCTTCGAGAGTCACCATCAACATATTGTTCTGCTTGAGAAAGTGTCCGGCGACTACGGTCCCAGCTCCCAGTTCGCGCCCCGCTTTGGTCGGATCGGACTCTCCATTACTGTACTTTTGTGTTGCGGCAGACGGCCTGATTTCAAGCGAATGCGCATGAGTCAGCGCGTTTGCGATCTCGTCGGCCAACGCGAATCTTAGAAATTCGCTCTCAGCATCATCGTTAATGTTCTGCAATGGGAGCACGGCGACGGTTCGAGCGTTCTCGTCTATGGTTCGATTCCGGTGCTTCACAAGCCACGCTCCCACAGCTACCACCACAGTTAACAGCAGCGCAGCCAGCGCTACGATGATCCAGGTGAGCTTCGAACTTGATTGCCGGAACGTGCGAAACGTACGCGCGGCGGCCACTCCAGGAGATTGGCGAAGTCCGCTTCGCAGCGTGGGATCGGTAGCCTTCTTCAATTGGGCGAGATCGGCTTTCATCTCGGAGGCGTTCTGGTAACGCTGGCTGCGCTCCTTTTCCATCGCCTTGCCGATGATGGCTTCGAGCTCGGGAGGCACATTCGGATTGATCGATCGCGGAGAGGGTGCCTTGGATTTCATGACGGCATGCAGCGTCGTTACTACATTCGTACCCGTGAATGGCTTCTTTCCCGTTGCCATTTCAAACAACACGACTCCAAATGAAAAAATATCGCTGCGTACATCCAGATCTTCTGACCGCGCTTGCTCCGGCGACATGTACACCGCCGTTCCGGGAATCACTCCCACTTGCGTCAAGGAATTGTCGATGGATGTGTCCGTAGTGGTTCCCACACTCCCATCCTTGACAAGTTTTGCCAAACCGAAGTCGAGTATTTTTACCTGCCCATTCGGTGTCAGAAAAATGTTTGCCGGCTTGATGTCGCGGTGAACAATTCCCTTGGCATGTGAAGCAGCCAGCGCGTCGGCCACTTGCATCGCAATCTCCAGCAGATCGTCAAGCTCCATCGGCTTGCCGCGGATGAGCTGCTTCAGGCTCTCGCCTTCGAGCTTTTCCATGACGATAAATGGATGGCCGCCGTTGTCCTCGATGTCATGGATAGTGCAGATGTTCGCGTGGTTCAGCTGCGACGCCGCCCGCGCCTCGCGCATGAACCGATCAAGCGCGCGTTGATCTTTGGCGAGATGCTCAGGAATAAATTTCAGGGCAACGTGGCGGCCCAAGCGGATGTCTTCCGCTTCATAAACAACTCCCATTCCGCCGCCGCCCAATTTCGAAAGCACGCGGTAATGGGAAACCGTTTGCCCAACGATCTCCATAGAAGACATGACCGAACCACTCAGCCTGCGAAGGCGTAATACTAGGCTGTGATGCAGGCAGGGTCAACCGAGTTTGGCGGGTCGAAGAAAAAGACGACTTCTTCGAAGTGAAAAGCTATGAGAAAGGTTTTCACTGAACTCGCTATTCACCGGTTACTGCGGCCGTCTCTACGAGCGCTGCACTCCGCCGAGTGCTTCCCATGCCTTCGTCATCTGCGCGGACCACGCTGCCACCTCATCATCGCGTAGCGTGCGCTCGCTTGACTGGAATTTGGCCCGAAGCAGAATGGAGTACTTGCCCGAGCCAACCTTGTCTCCGCGGAAAATCTCTACTGGAACAAAACTGCGCAGTTCGACGATGCCCAATCCGCTGACGCTCTCGCGAATTTTCTCGAACTTTACAGTATCGTCAAACACAAACGAGAAGTCGCGCTCGACGGCAGGGAAGCGTGGAAGCGCTTCATAGTGTACCTGGCGCAGGTCGTGCTGGTGGAGACGGTCAAGATAAAGTTCGGCGACAAAAACATCCTGCCGCAGTTTGCGGGCGGCGGCCACATCCGGATGAATCTGGCCAAATTGGGCGACAGTTGCGCCATCCATCACCGCGCGGGCGGACCGCCCAGGATGATAGTAGTCAGCCGTTTTCTCGTCGTAGTAGAGTGTCCAATGGCTGAATGGCGCGAGCAGGTTTTCGATGTCGCCCTTCAGATCGAAGAACGAGAGTGGACGAGCCGCCGCTCCCGAAGCCAGTCCGCGCACTACTTCTGCATCGACGTTGCCCGTTGCGCCCATCGAGATGCGTTTGGCCTCCAACGCCTTCGCGCCCGCAGCCTCAAATACATTTCCAGCTTCAAACAGACGTACCTTGTCGACGCCGCGATTCAGATTGTGGGCCAGCATGTTGAGCATGCTCGGAACCAGCGTGGTGCGCATCACCGACGCCTCTTCGCTGAGAGGATTCGCGAGATCGAGCTCGGGTGCGGTCGAAAAGCGGCGCGCGTCTTCCTTCGAAATAAATGTAAGAGAAATAGCCTCGTCGTACCCAAGAGCTAGCAATGACGAGCGGAGCCGCGTATCCTTCTGCGCGTCGGGCAAATCCCGAACCTCGCCGCTGTAGGCCGGCAGTGTGTTGGGAAATTTGTCGTATCCGTGCAAGCGCGCAATCTCTTCGATGACGTCGATCTCGCGCTCTACATCAAGCCGCCAGCTGGGAATGTGCACCAGGTAAGTATCTTCGCCGCCCGCCAGCACCGTGAACCCAAGGCGCGTAAGAATGCGGTTAACTTCGAGCGCGCTGAGTTTCTCGCCCAACACTCGCTGCACTTCCCGCAAATCGACTTCTACCGGAGCGAGATCAATCTTGCGCGCGATCACGTCGATTACGTTGCCGATAAGCGTGCCGCCTCCAGAGGCGAGAATGAGTTCGGCGACGCGATTGGTCGAAGGAACGGTCGATTCGAAATCGGCACCGCGCTCAAATCGATGCGAGGCGTCAGTGTGAATCCCGTGGCGCTTTGACATGCGGCGAACGGTGACTGGATCCCACCAGGCGGATTCGATCAAAATATTTTTCGTGCGCTCGGTGATCATCGTGTCGAAGCCGCCCATCACGCCGGCGAGTCCGACAGGCCTGGTTGCGTCGGCGACGACGAGATCTTCCGAAGTCAGCTTGCGCTCCACGCCGTCGAGAGTTTTGAGAATTTCGCCGGCGCGAGCTTTGCGAATTACCAATCGGCGGCCTTCAAGTAGATCGAGGTCGAATACGTGCGTCGGCTTGCCACTCTCCCACAGAACATAATTCGTGGCGTCAACCGCGTTACTGATCGTCCGATGACCAAGCAGTTCCAGTCGATTTGCGATTTTTGCCAGCGAGGGCCTAATGGTCGCCCCGCGAATTTCGCGAGCCGTGAAACGAGGGCACAGCTCGGGCTCTTGAATGTTGATGGTGACGTCGGATTTGCCTTGTGACTCCGGCAGTTTCGGCTCGATCGGCTTGAGCGGGAGATCGTAGAGAGCCGACGCCTCGCGAGCCACGCCATAATGATTCATTGCATCTGGACGGTTGGTCGTGATCTCCATCTCGAAGACGGTGTTCTCGCCTTCGCCCGAAATACCTTCGACGGCCACACCGGCGAGAGTAAGCTCGTCCGCAAGTCGAGCGTAATCGACCGGAAGGTCAACGAAGTCGCGCAGCCAATGAGGTAAAATTTTCATGAGATGGAATTAGCTTTTAGTTCATCCAGAGCCATCTATCTTCGTGATTGTCATCCTGAGCGCAGCATGATCTTCACGAAGTGAAGGTCACGCGGAGTCGAAGGACCCCTACTCGTCCGAAAATGTGTGCCGGGAATAGGGGTCCTTCGCTTCGCTCAGGATGACAGCGTTAAAGATTAGTATTTCCAACAATGTGTCCCGAACAGCGAACACGGAACGATCAACGACCCTCTACCCAAACTGCTCCAGAAACCGCACATCACCCTGGAAGAACAGCTGAATATCATCCACGCCATATTTCAGAATCGCAATCCGTTCGACGCCCATTCCAAACGCAAATCCCGAAACTCTCGCCGGATCGTAATCGACGAAACCATACACATTAGGATCGACCATGCCGCAGCCGAGCAATTCAATCCATCCGCTGGCCTTGCAGTTGCGGCAGGGAGCGCCATCGCGCACGCCTTTGCCATCGCAGAAAATGCAGCTGATTTGCACGTCCGCGCTCGGCTCGGTGAAAGGGAAGAATGAGGGATAGAAGCGCGTCTTCACGCTCGAACCAAAGAGCGCTTTCATGGCGTGATCGAGCGTGCCCTTCAGATCGCAAAACGTAATGTTGGTGTCAACCGCGAGTCCCTCGACTTGGTGAAAGATCGGAGAGTGCGTCGCATCGAGCGCGTCGTTGCGATGAACTTTTCCGGGGCATACGACGCGCACCGGCGGCTTCATCTTTTGCATGGTGCGTATCTGTACCGGAGAAGTGTGAGTGCGCAGCAGCAATCGATCACGCAGCGGCTTGGTTTCTTGTCCCGCGATAAAGAGCGTGTCCTGTGTGTCGCGTGCGGGATGATTCGGCGGAAAGTTCAGCGCCTCGAAATTGTAGTAATCGGTCTCAATTTCGGGACCTTCCTCGACGGAGTAGCCCAGATTGCGGAAGACGCCGACGATTTCGTTCATCGTCTTGATGACAGGATGCTCCGCGCCGATGGGACGACGAATGCCGGGGAGTGTGATGTCGACGGAAGCCACCATGGCGGTACGCTTTCTTTTGAGCGCGATTACTTCGCCGACGCTTCCGCGGAGCGTGGGATGTCCGACAACGTCCTCAAACGTATCAAAATTTCCCCGGGCTTTCGGAACCCGATCCTCCACAAGTAGTCTCAGTGCATTGACGAGCTGTCCGACGTCGCGCTTGCTCGGTCCTGGGGCGCCTTTCAGCCACAGATCATTAATCTGTGTAAGGATGCCGTTCTTGCGCGCCATCCAGCGATCGCGAAACGCCTTCCAGTCGTTCTCAGAAACAACTGCGGCCGACTCTTGGTCGAGCGCAGACAGAAGTTCGCGCATGGCGGCATCAAGCGCCGGGGCAGAGAAGTCAGAGAGTTTGGGGACGGTGTAGGGCATGTCTCTCAAGAAACTTTTAAGGAAATTGTCATCCCGAGCGGAGCGAGGGATCTGCAGTTTCCCTCGCCATGCGAAAAACTACAGATCCCTTGCAAAATCGCTCGGGATGACAATGCTTTATAAACTGAAAAGTAACGGATAAGCCCTACGCTGCTGCCTCCGCTCCGTGCGCCTTCTTCGCCTGCTCTACCAGACTGGCAAAGCCCGCAGCATCTTTCACCGCCAAGTCCGCCAGGATCTTGCGATCGAGTTCGACGCCGGCTTTCTTCAATCCGCTGATGAACTGGTTGTAGTTCAGTCCATTCAAACGGGCGGCAGCGCCGATGCGTACGATCCAGATCGAACGGTACTGGCGCTTCTTCTGCTTGCGGCCGGAGTAGGCAAACTTCAGGGCTCGATCGACGGCTTCTTTCGCCGAACGGTAAAGTTTGGACTTGGTTAGGAAATATCCACTGGCGCGATTAAGAATCTTTTTGCGCTTGGCGCGGCGTTTGGTTCCGCGTTTTACACGAGGCATTGCTGGTCTCCTTTTTTAGTACAGCTTTACTGTGATTGGCGGCTGGAGGTAAGGAGGCTTCTACCCAATAGGGGATTTCCGAAGCCCAGCCTCTTCACACGCCGCTGCGGTGCGTTCGCTCCGCAGACTTGGTTACGGACGGACGCGGACGCCCGTCGTTTCATTACATGTACGGGATCATTCGTGCCGCTTTTTTGTAATCTCCGTCACTCACTAAAGTGGCCTGGCCCAGCTGTTTCTTGCGCTTCTTGGCCTTCGACGACAAGATGTGACGCAACCCCGCCTTGTGACGTACGATCTTACCCGTACCCGTTTTCTTGAAGCGCTTGGCAGCGCCTTTGTGTGTTTTTAGTTTTGGCATAAATAGCTCTCAGCTCTCGGTTTTCAGCTTTCAATTAAATCTCAGCGTCATGAAGCAATAGAATTCCGCCGTCGCATTTGGTAGCAACCAGTTTTTACTGATAACTGATAGCTGACGGTGTTCTACGCTGTCTGCGCGCCGCCTCGCGGCGCTGGTGGCGTAGCGGGCTTCGCGGGCGGTGCAGGCTTTGCAGCAGCCGCTGGCTTTTCCTTGCCTCCGCCTTCTTTCTTATTTGGAGCCAGAATCAAGTGCAGCGTATTGCCTTCCTGCCGCGGCCTGAATTCCACTAGGCCTCTCTGGTCAATGTCTTTAATCAGACGTTCCAGAATCTGCCGACCCAGGCTTTGCCGCGTCATCTCGCGTCCTCGAAAGAAAATGGTCGCCTTGACCTTGTCCCCTTCGTCCAGAAAGCGCAGCACGTGATTCTTTTTGGTTTCGTAGTCGTGATCGTCTACGTTGATACGAAACTTCACTTCTTTTACGGTGATAACTTTTTGTTTCTTCTTGGCTTCGCGCTCGCGCTTTTCATTCTGGTACAGGAATTTCCCATAGTCCATGATGCGGCACACCGGCGGTTGCGCGGTTGGGGAAATTTCCACCAGGTCAAGATTCCGTTCGCGGGCCATCTTGAGCGCTTCGAAAGGAGGCATTACACCGATCTGTTCCCCTTCATCACCAATGACGCGAACTTCCCGCGCCCGGATGCGCTCGTTCATGCGGATAAAACGCTTGTCGATACCGTCCTCCGTTTATTGATCTAACTGGCTGATCTAGCTGGCTAACCGACAGGCTGATCTAGCAGAAAAGATGCTTTAAAAAGTATAGCATGCGGCCGGGGAGCAGCTTAAGCCACGGAAGATTTAGGAGTTCGCAACCGCCGGTAAAGTCGCAGGTATTCATCCACCATTCGTCGCGCCGTGAAGCGTTCCCGGGCGCGATTGTAGGCGCGGGTCCCGTATAGCCGCGCGAGTTCCCGGTCCCCATCCAACTGGGCGAGTACATCGCTGAGACTGGCGGCATCGTTACGTTCAAAATATAACGCCGCATCGCCCCACATCTCGCGATAAACCTCGGTGTCGTTCGCCACCAGCGCGCAGCGTGAGAAAGCGGCTTCGATCGACGCTAGCCCTGTAGGCTCGTAGCGCGAAGTTGCCGCAAAGATCGTGGACTTGCTGTAGAGCGAGCGCAACTGCGATTCGGTTTGCGCTCCCTTGACCGAAATTTCGTGCTCGCCCGTCGAAACGCGAACGTCAGCGCGAATCGGCACAGCAGGCGCCGGAATCGGGTTGTCCGCCCCGACAATACACACGGGCAGCCCGTGCGCATGTTGTGTCAGCAATGAAACCTGCTTGCCGGTATCCCAAAGCCGCCCGATGGCCAGCACCGATTCTTCTTTGGTCACAAATGGATTGAAGTAGATCGGGTTGCGGCCCGCCGGAATAATATCTCCCTCAAAATCGTTGCCATAGGCGACACGCATCATCTGCTGCATCCAGCGCGACGTGGTGACTACCGCCTCCGCCCGCTTCATGCCCGCGGCAATCGTCCCGCGATACCAAGTCAGCCACTCCGACGAGGCCGGTTCGTGCCCGTGGATGCTCAACCACCACGTAATTACGTCTCCGTGCGCCGCCACCAGCCTCGGCGTAGAAACTGGAAGAGCGCCAAAACTCAAATGATTTAAATGAAGAAAATCAGGCCGCGCATCGCGCACCACGGCGCATAGATATTCCTGCGCCGCCAGAAAATCCTGCTCGCCTTCCTGCATCCAGTCGAGGCGAAACGCGGTGGGATGATATTCGAGGCCATGCAGTCCATCCATCCAGGCAGTCTGATGCGGAAGTGGAATTTCCCCAAAGCTGACTAGAGTGACTTGCGCCCCGTGAGTGACGAGCCCGGAAACCAGCTCGCGCGAGTACGTCCACACTCCGCTGAACGTGTCAGCCGTTACCAGTACGCGCACAGAACCCCCAGGCTTGAGGGCTGGGAATTACCCTCGTCCTGCTTGCCCATAGTTTAGGGTGGAGACACGCGATTAGGGAAGAGTTTTCTTGGATTCAGCGGTGGCATCGTTTCGGTGGGAGTGAAAATGATTGCCACGCACTGTCAGAAACTCTCGCCGGTGAGAGCCGGGCGTCTCGATTTGTCGAGAACGCCCGTAGCACTGCGCGACGCGCTTCGTTACGTCGAATCTGCCCACTTTCTGATCTCGTGCTGGTCGCCGAGGATTGCAGGTCGATCCCCGCGAAGGGTCCGGCTCTCAGCCGCAAGATGATTGGCCACTACCCACTTCGGTTGCGCCAGTATTCGCATCGTCCACAGCAGATCGTCGAGCACGGTTCCAAATCCGAAGTGAGCATCGACGAAGAGCAGTTCCTCGGCGGGCAGAGAGCGACGCCCAGAGAGCAGCACTACCGGCGCCTCAGGCACCAGCAATTTTATCTGCTGGGCTAATCGCGAACCCTTCATTTTTGGCATCTCGTAATCCAGCAGGGCCAGGTCAAAGTAGGTTCTCTTACACAATGCAAGCGCCTCGAGAGGATCATTTCTTGAGATCATTCGAAACCCAGATTCTTCAAGAACACTGGTTAGCAATCGACTCGATTTCGGATTATCGTCCACGTAAAGTACTGTCGTTCGGTTTTCCATTCAACACCTCCAATCCTTTCATGAAGAACGGAGGCACGCGTGTCGCTTGCGGACGAAGTAAGTGAAGATTTGTAAATGATGCGAACCAATCGAAAGCAAAATCGTAAGGAAGTTGTGCATAAGAAGTCGTACATAGTACGACGAGAGAGAGTTAGCAGTTTGTTAAGAGGTCACACCATCTTTCCGGCAGCGGTTGAGATCGCGACAGGAAGTGGAACAGATTCTCGGGCTCCCGCGACTTCTCTCGGAGAGTGGAACGGCAAAGTGAACTTGAAAATGCAACCGTGGCTAGGTCTTGACTCCACCCAAATCTTGCCGCCGTTGCGCGCAATGATTTTTGTGCAGATGGCCAAGCCAATTCCGTTGCCCGGATATTCGGTTCGAGTGTGCAATCTTTGAAATGCAATGAAAATATTTTCGGCGTTCTCGGGCGCGATGCCGATGCCGTTATCGCTCACGCTGAATAACCAATCCGGACCAACTCTCTCGGCCTGCACAAAAACCTCGGGCGGTTCGGTGCCGCGGAACTTGATCGCATTGCCAATCAGATTCTGAAAGACCTGCGTTATCTGCGAGGCATCAGCCCATACTTCCGGCAATGGTGCATATGTAACCTTCGCGCCGCTTTCCTGGATCGCCGGTCCTAATGTGAGCAGAACTCCATCGATTGCCGCGTCACAATTAACCGGACCGGCAACTGCTGCCGCCCGGCCTACGCGTGAAAAAGCCAGAAGGTCTTGAATCAGAGTTTGCATGCGTAAAGCTCCTTCGCAGGCGTAGCCAATATATTTATCGGCGTTCTCATCAAGTTTGCCGCGATAGCGTTCGGCGATGAGTTGCGTATAGGCCGCGACCATGCGTAGAGGTTCCTGCAAATCGTGCGAGGCTATATATGCAAACTGTTCAAGCTCTGCATTGGACCGCGTCAGTTCTTCCGCCTTATGCGCCAGATCCGTTTCCGCCTGCCTTCGTAAGCGCAGCACTCTTTTCTCTTCCAATGCCCTGCGGATTGCTTCTGGCAGCCGGGCCAGACCGTCCTTCAGCACATAATCCGTGGCGCCCCGCTTGATACACTCCACCGCGGTGATATCGCCCAAAGCGCCCGATACCAGGATCACCGGTATGTCGAGCCCTTCCCGTCGCAGCACTTCCAGCGTCTCCATACCCTCCCATTGCGGAAGGTTGTAATCGGCCAGCACGATGTCTGGAAGGTGCAAGCGCAACTGCCGCTCAAACTCGGCTTCGGCTTGCACCACGGCAACCGAAATCGAAAACCCGCCTTTTCGCATAGCCTGAGCCACGAGCTCCGCGTCCAAATCATTGTCTTCGACATGCAGCACCCGCAGTTGCCCCGGCAGCGGTCCCACATCGTTAACGGCGTTCATTGGCCTGTCCTGTCAAATGCTTCGAGTCTTCTACGTTCACTTCGGCCACTACCGGCGGTTGATTTATGACTAGCCAGTACAACCCGATGGTCTTGACCGTATTGCGAAACTGCTCGAAGTCGACAGGCTTCTGCACAAAGCTATTCGCGCCCAGGTTATATCCAGCCACTAAGTCCCGTTCTTCTTTCGAAGACGTCATGATGATGACCGGGATGGTCTTGGTTCGAGGGTCGGCCTTAATTTGCTTGAGCACTTCGATGCCATCGACCTTGGGCAGCTTCAAATCCAGCAAGACGAGTTTGGGAGGATTGTCAAAACATCGTTGCGAGAATGCGCCGCGACAAAAGAGAAAGTCGAGAGCTTCTTCGCCATCGCGCACCACGTGGATCTGGTTTGCCAGCTTCTCTCCGCGCAGCACATGCATAAAAAGATTCATGTCGTCCTGATTGTCTTCCACCAGAAGTATGTCGAGTTTTCCTGAGTTCATGATTGGCCTCCCGCCGTAATTGCTTTCGTTTTCGTGTTAGCGCTGGGGGAGCGCCGGGCGCCCCCATCGGATGGGACGGGCGAGACGCCCGTCGCTCCACTCAGCGTGAAATAGAAAGCGGCGCCTCTGTCCGCTTCGCCCTCCGCCCATACCCTGCCACCGTGCTTGCGCACGATGCGCTGTACGGTGACTAGCCCTATGCCCGTGCCTTCAAACTCGTCCGCGCTGTGCAGTCTCTGGAATACTCCAAACAGCTTGTCCACGTACTTCATGCTGAAGCCAATGCCGTTGTCCCGGATCATGAACACCAGCTCCCCTTCTTTTTCTTGGCAACTAATTTCAATTACCGCCTGAGCGCGCGGACGAGTAAACTTCAGCGCATTGGCCAGCAAGTTCTGAAAGACCTGCTTGACCAACACCGGATCGCATCCCACCGTAGGCAGATCGGCGATTCTCCACTCCACCTGTCGCCCTTCGATATCGGGTTGCAGCATGATTAGCATTTCCGCAACCATCGCGTTCAAGTTGCATGCTTGCAGACTCACGGCATGGCGGCCAACCTTTGCCAGATTTAATAATTCATCGACCAGCACCCCCATTTTCTGGGCTCCGACCTGTATGCGTTCAAGATACTGTTGCGCGGTCGGGTCAAGAGCAGGTCCGAACTCTTCCACCAGGAGTTTCGCAAAGCCGCCAATATGCCGAAGGGGCGCTCGCAAGTCGTGCGAGACGGAGTAGCTGAAACTCTCCAACTCCTCATTGGCGACAACCAGTTGCGCAGTTCGCTCTTCCACCCTGATTTCGAGTTCGTCATTGAGCTTTTGAATTTCGCGCTCGTCCGATCTTCTCTGAGTAATATCGCGAAACGCCGCCACTCCACCGCTCAGCGAACCCTGGTTGTCTTTCATCGGACCTGCGCTAACCTCAATCCATGCCCCCTCGGCGACCGAGGGATTGCGCACAAACATCTGGGTTGTGCTCACCTCTCCGCGAAGAGCGCGTACCAGCGGAATTTGGTCAGCGGGAAAGGGAGTCACTGTGTCCGGTAGAAACAGGCCGTAGTGCGCAGTCCATTCCTGGCCGGGAAGATCTGCCGGGCCCATGCCCAGAATTCTTTCCGCTGCCGGGTTCCAGATTACGAACTTCCCGTGTTCGTCGGTTGCGACCAACCCTTCCACCATGCTGTCCAGCACCGACCGCAGCGTCAATGACTGCGTTTCTAGCGCTTCCCGAGAGCGGCTCAGTTCTGCGGCTTGCCGGGACAGATCTACTGCTTGTCCCGCTAGCTTTGCGGTGGCATCCTTGCGGGCCGTGATATCGGTATCTACCTTCAGGATGCGTGCCGGTTTCCCCATCGCATCTCGATGCATGGCCCAGAGGCTGGAAACCACAACGCGTCCCCCGTCCCGCTTGCGGTGTATCAGTTCGCCTTCCCAAGCCCCGGTCCTGTCGAGTTGCGCTTGGATATGTTCCAGGGGTTCGGGGAATTGGGTATGAAGGAATTGGTGGGATATTCGGCCCATTGCCTCTGCCTTCGTGAAGCCATAAAGTTTTTCCGCTCCAAGGCTCCAGATCACAATGCGGCCATCCATGTCGCAGATCGACACCTGAGCCAGATCGAGGACTCTGGATTGCTCATGCAGAGCCTCTTCCACCTGTCTCCGTTTCGTGATGTCCCGCGCAATTTTCGAGGCGCCAACAACTAACCCATTGCTGTCCTTAATTGGCGAAATGGTTACCGACACGTCAATTTTTGTGCCGTCTTTTTTTATCCGGATGCTTTCGAAGTGATCGACCCGCTCCCCCCGGCCAATTCTCGCCAAAAGGTCCGATTCCTCGCGTGAGCGCTCCGGTGGCACCAGCGCCTCAATCGTTTTTCCGAGGATCTCCGCTAGCGAGTAACCGAAGAGCCGCTCCGCACCTGGATTCCACGCCGTGATAACTCCGTCCAGCGTCCTGCTGATAATCGCGTCATCGGACGATTCGACCGCCGCCACCAGGCGGTCCCGCACCCCCTCTCCGCGCTTGCGCTCGGTAATGTCGGCGCGAATCGCGATGTACTGATGCGGCTTGCCATCTGCCGCTACGAAGGGCACGATGGTCGTGTCCACCCAATAGGTCGAGCCGTCCTTAGCTCGGTTTTCAATCTCGCCATGCCACACCTTCCCGTTGGCGATGGCGTGATACATCTCCTGGAAAAATTCCGCTGAGTGCCGGCCCGAATTGAGCATGCGATGGTTTTTACCCATCAGTTCGTCCTTGGAGTACCGACTGATGGCGCAGAATTTTTCGTTCACATAAGTAATCGTGCCCTGAACGTCTGTCACCGTCACGATGGAGTGTTGATCGAGCGCATACTTTTGTTCGGCGAGTTCTTCGACTGCCCGTTTCTTGTTGGTGAGGTTTTCTTGCAGTGCCCGCTCAACCTGCTTGCGGTCGGTGATGTCGCGCGCAATTTTTGAAGCCCCAACAATCGCGCCGCTGGCGTCCTTAATCGGCGAGATCGTAACCCAGACGTCAATTGTCGAACCGTCCTTTCGGACTCGGACAGTCTCGAAAGGATTGACCCGCTCCCCTCGGCCAATTCGAGCCAGAATGTCGTCTTCCTCTTTGGCGCGCTCCGGGGGAAAAATCATCCACATCGGTTTGCCAATAGCTTCTGACGACACGTAGCCGAACAATTTCTCCGCCCCGGGGTTCCAGGCAGTGATTATGCCGTCCAGTGTCTTGCTGATAATGGCATCGTCGGAGGACTCGATCAGAGCCACCAAGCGCTCGCGTTTTTCGTCCGCCAACTTTCGATCCGCGATCTCAGACTGCAGGTCCACTGTCCGCTGTTCCACGCGCCCTTCCAAGCTGGCATTTAGCGCGATGATCTGCGCCCGGCCCCGTGCGCTGACGCCGATCTCCCGCTTGATCGCGAATCTGGCTAGCGCCAACAAGCTGGCGCCGATGAAAATGCCGAACACGATAACAGAACTGTTCAGCCGCCGGCCGGCCTCTGATCGTTGGCGGCGCTGGTTCAAAAGCCGTACCTCTTCATCCTGTATTTCTCGGCTCGTGGCACGCACCGCGTCCATGAGTCTCTCCGTCTCTACAACTTCGCTACCGGTGGGTCCCTCGTGCCTCTGGCGGCGCTTTGCCACCGCAGTTTCCGCGAATGCGAGCGCCGCGTGGACCTGCGGCTCAAGCACATCCAACCGTTTCTGCTGATTGGGATTGTCCGCGGTTAAATTGCGCACCGCAGCCTCGTCTTCCGTGATCGCGCTCAGCGAGCTCGCGTAGTGAGTAAGCAGCGCCGCTTCCCCAGTCAAGGCAAATCCCCGCGCGCTGGTTTCCACTTCAATCACATGTTTGGAGGTGAGCTCCACCCGGTCCATGACCGAATAGCTGTGGGCCACCCAGTCGGCATCATCGGCCGCGAGTCGTGCCCCGCGCCACGATAAAAAACCCAGGAAGATTGTCAGCACCAGAGCTACGATAAAGCCGCCTGTAACCCTCCGCCCGAGGGGCGCGTCCGGCGATGAATCGAATGGCACTCGTTCGGCGATCATAAGTTCCAACTCAGATTCATTTCTTGCAGCGAATTCCGGCCAGATAGCTCGACCATCTTCCAAACCAAAGTCACAAGCATCGCCACTATGAGCACAGAGACGACCGCCGTGATCGCCTTCGCCATCCCCGCAATTAGGTAGCTGCCGTGCCAGACGTTCCAGATCTCGATCAGGTGGGTCGTGCCGCAAGCCAGGATGAAAGCCCCAAACATCCAGAAAGTTCTGTCGAAGGGAAGATCGCGATGCTTGCGGATGAAGTAGATGAGAGTGACGGGAATGCAGTAATACGAGAACGCAATCAGGCCGTCGGAAATTACGTGCAGCCACACCATCCGCGCATCCCAGAGGTAGCGGACACCGCGGGACATTAAGTCGGCCGGGAGCAGCAACGAGAATGGCGCCATGATCGAGGTTTGTCTTACTCACCAGCTATCGGCAATACCGCTGCCGTCGACATCCACGGGGGAGGTTACTTAGGGAGGAAGGAAGTGCCAACGATGCGCCAATTTGAGTTTTTTCTAATATTTTGCAGAGTTTGCCATTTTTCTCGATATTTGTGCCAGATTCCGGCTGGGATCTCTGCTTGCAAGCTAGCGGCCGACAAGGAGTTCAGTTTCTGCCATGGCGTCCGCGGACTCCAACTGCTTCCGTAGTTTCTTCACGAGTTCGTGAATGCAGACGAACTTTTCGGTGGCCAACGCCGACATGCCGCCCGTCTTCAAAGCCAGCTCAACTGAAAGCAGCAGCGCCGTAAGCGTGCCATTCAATTCGCTCTGGAGATTTCCAAGAGCGGCGTGGCGAGCTTGCCCCTCCTCGCTGCGACGGCGCTGAATTGCGGCTCGAACCTCCCGCACCAGGCGCTCCATTCCACTGACCGCCAGGTTGATCTGCACTGGCATCGCAGCATCCAGATGACTTAGCAAGATCTCGGCTTCCTGAGGCGCGTCTTCGAGCAGGTATTGATCGATAACCACAGTCAGGTAACACCCGTTGCGCAAAAGCGCCGTGGCTTGCCCCAGACTTTCGGCGACAACAATGTCCTCGCCCGTAGCTGCTCTCACCGCCGAAGCGCACTCCGACGCCTTACCGCTCGCGGTGACAAGAAGGATCATTCCCAATCCTTCGCAAGCTGCTGGCCATTCACTCATTCTTCAAAATCAAGCGGATGTCTTCTCGTCTCGATTTCAGGCTCCCGTTCTGGCACCCATGCTTTGCCCAACCGCCCAGTTTTGGGATTCGTATTCTTTTAGTTTTCGGTAGAGCGTGGTTTTTCCAATCCCCAGCAGCCGCGCCGCCAGCATCTTGTCGCCGTTGACTTGCGTCAGCGCATGCAAAATGGTGTGTTTCTCCAGTTCGGCGATAGGAACGATGCCCGCCTGCGGCGCTATCGCTCCCGTCATTTCCAAGGGCACGCTGTAAATCTGCGTGGGAAGATCCCGCAGCTGAATTTCATGAGCGCTGCTTAATGCGCACGCCCGCTCCAGCGAGTTCTCCAGCTCCCGAACATTCCCCGGCCAGTCATAGCTCATCAGCGCCTTGAGGGCCTCGTCCGAAATCGTTTTCTCGAAGCCCGCGTCATGCCCGATCCGCTCCAGAAAATGCGCCACCAGCAGCGGTATATCCTGCCTGCGCTCCCGCAAGGGCGGGATCCGCAGGGTCAGCACATTGAGGCGGAAAAATAGATCTCGCCGGAATGTGCCTTCGCCCACCGCCCGTTCCAGATCCCGATTGGTCGCGGCCAGAATCCGCACATTAATGGGGACACGTTTAACGCTTCCCACAGGACGGATCTCCTTCTCCTGTATCGCCCGCAGCAGCTTCGCTTGCAAGTCGACTGGAAGCTCGCCGATCTCGTCCAGAAATACGGTCCCACCTTCGGCGATCGCCAGTAATCCATCCTTCGGATTAGTCGCTCCGGTGAAGGCGCCGCGCACATGCCCGAACAGTTCACTTTCAATCAGTGTCGGCACCAGCGACCCGCAGTCGACGGGAATGAACGGCTTGGTGCGGAACATGCCGGCCGAGTGTATCGACTTCGCCACCAGCTCCTTGCCCGTCCCGCTCTCGCCAAGAATCAGTACCGGATGCGAGCTCTGGCCCGCCTTCGCTATGATCCTGTAAAGCTTCTCCATATCGGGCGCGCGCCCGATGATGTTGCCGAATCCCTGCCTCGACTTGATGGTTTCGCGCAATACGCGGTTCTCGGTTTTCGTTCGCAGGTGACCGGCCACCCGCTCCAAAAGCAGGCGCAGTTCTTCCATGCTGAAGGGCTTGGTGATGTAGTCATAGGCGCCGCCCTTCATGGCCTGTACCGCCGATTTAACCGTTCCATAACCCGTGACCACGATTACCAGCGCGTCCGCTCTATGCTTCTTGATGGTGTAGAGAGCATCTAACCCGCCCGCGCCGGGCAGTCTTAAATCCAGCAAAACGGCGTCCGATCCAGGACTCTCAAGCACGCGAAATGCTTGTTCGGCGGACTCCGCGATCTGAGTGTTGAAGCCGAGCGACTGCGCCACTTCGCGGCAGGCTTCGCGAATGGCGCGGTCGTCGTCCACGATGAGCAGGTTTAGGAAGTTTGCCCCCTCGATTTGCGGGGAATGGTTTAAAAGGGCGGTGCTGGTTGCATTAAACATTGACGATCTCCCTGCAGTCTCACATCACAAAACAGGCTTGCGCGTAGTTTCGCGAATGGCTTTGGATATAGGTGTCTCTCCTGCCAAACGGTCGTTACCGCTAGCGGGTTGGAGGTTTGAGACGTTCGTGCGAGAGGAACTCTCGTCGGTGACGCTTTCTGCAACGGCAAATTTTTCGATGGATGCGCTCAGCATGGGGAAAAATATCTCGATGCAAGTGCCGCGTCCAGCTTCGCTCTGCACCCGAATCGTTCCACCGGCCTCGTTCACAACGCGCTGCACAGTTGCTAATCCAAGTCCTGTCCCACACCCCGGCTCCTTCGTGGTATAGAAAGGTTCGAACAAACGCCTGCGCGTCTCGGCATTCATTCCTTGCCCGTTATCGCTGACCGCCAAAGCTACCGCGCGACGCCCGGTCCCAGGATTGCCATCGTGCGCCAGTTCGCCGGGAAACTCCGCCACCCGAGTGCTCAAAGTGATCGTCCCGCCCTGCGGCATGGCATCGCGGGCATTTAACACCAGATTGAGCAGAACCTGCTTCAATTGGGAGGGATCAGCCAGGACGCGGCCAGCTTCTAGGTCCAGGTTCGCGACCAGTGCGATCTGTTCCCCGATCAGACGCCGCAGCAGGTTCTTCGTGGACGCAACAATCTCATTGATGACGATGACGCGCGGTTCCGCAGATTGCTTGCGCGCTATGGATAAGAGTTGATGAGTTAGCGCCGCCCCTTGTTCGCCCGCCATCCGAACCTCATCCACGTGCTGGCAGAGCGCGATTGTCGCCAAATCACCGTTTGGCAGCCCTCCCTTCATGGTTCGAGGGTTCAAAATGCGGCTTGTCGTAACTGAGCCTTCGAGTCCCGCGCTCAGCAGGTCGCAATAAAGAAGGATGCCGGTCAGAAGATTATTAAAATCGTGTGCGATTCCCCCGGCCAGGCGCCCGATGACCTCCATTTTTTCCGCTTCCCGCAAATGCTCTTCGACGCGCTTGCGCTCGGTCGCATCCGCCAGCATGGCGATTAAAAAGGCAGGTTGGTGGTGGCGATCCCGCCCCAGCGACACCGTAAGATGACCCCAAAGTTCAGAACCGTCTTTGCGCAGATACCGTTTCTCAGTAGCGAACGAGTCGCGCTCGCCTCGGAGCAATTCGCGAAGCAGAGGTTCATCGCGCAAAAAGTCGATGCCTGCAAGTTCTCCAACCGCATGCTGGTCGTCCTCGATTTCATACTTGTGCTCTCGAGAAGATGGCCCAAAGTCGAGCATGTGGGTGTTAGCCATTTCCTCGGGCGTGTAGCCAAGCATGCGGCTGAGTTCGGGATTCGCTTCCGAAATCTGGCCATTGAGATGGCAAATTCCAATTCCAATCGCCGCGGATTGAAATATTGTCTGCAGGCGGGAATGGCGTTCTTGCTGGCGAACCGCGGGAAAGTGACGTACGACGTTCATGACGGTCCCTTCGTAACTGGCGGGTAAAAACGAGCCAGTCCAGTTCAGATCGTCGCGTGCTGCCGCTACCGTGCGGGCGGCAGATTGCGATTCCAAGGCGGGAAAAACACTTCATCTTTTCCGCGAACGAACCGCGACGATCCTGATTAGGGAAGAGTGTAATTCGAATCCAATTCTCGCTAAGTGCCCGCCATCACACGCAATTTGTGATGATTTCGCTGTTTTATAGACTTGGCGGGACGGTGTTGAGATGGCGGGTGTTCGCAAGTAGGATGTTCTTTAATGCTGCCTCGTTTCACTCACGCCACTCCAATGGGCCGGTTGCTATTCACTCTTTTGGCAATAATTTTCGCCTGCTCTTGTGGGCGGCCGCCTTACGATACTTCCCCCAGTTCGGGAGAATCACAGACGCTGCCCTTTGATCGGAAGCCCGGGACAATCGGGATCTCGCCCAGCCGCTCGTGGCTTCCGTCCAATTCGAAAATACCGGAGGGAACAACCATTGTGGTGCGACTGTTAAGCCAGCTTTCAAGCGCTTCCTCGCATGCCGGCGACACCTTCAACGCGGCGCTTGATGAACCGGTAGTAATCGACGGCCAAACGCTGCTCGCGAGCGGCACACCGCTCACCGGTCGAGTGCTGGAAGCCAAGATTTCCGGCAGTTCAATCGAGCCCGGATACCTGCGAATCGTGCTGGTAGCCGCAAACGTCGGCTCCAGGTTGGTCATGATCGAGACCTCCAGCATTTTCGCAAAAGGAGGGCCGCGGGAGGAACCTTCTGCCCCAAGCGGCTCCTCCGCTTCTCACGAAGATATTGTTTTCGATGCTGGGCGCCGCCTTAACTTCCGGCTCGCCCAAACCGTAGATTTGCAGAAAGTCGACTTGCAGAAATAATAATAATAATAATAATAATAATAATAATAAGGATGAGATGCAGAACCCAGCGCTTCATTTCATCTACAGAAGTGATCGCAGGATCGGACCAAAAAGCTAATAGCCGAACGAAATGTCGCGCCGGTTCGATTCACTATGCGAGGGAAGAAGAAAAAAATCGCGCCGCGCAGAAGACCCCTGCCTCAGAGCGCGCTGCCTAGCCGAATTGCCTAGTGGAGAGACGGGCGTCCCCGCCCGTTCACCACAACACGCCGACGGGCGGGGACGCCTGTCTCTCCACGAACCTAAGAGCATTACGCAAAGATCAATCGTTGCTTCTGCCGTTGGAAGGATCGCTAGAACTCGCGACATCGAGATCTACATATAGCCGCCGCGCCGGATCCTTAGTTTCGATCTCTCCCGTCGCATAGCAGCTTCCGTTCCTGTCGTAATTAGCGGGGCAGCCCTTGGCGAAATCTTTCCTTTTTGGCGATTGGGCAAACTGCCAGACCTCCGAAAAAAGAATGCCACTCGATTGCGGCAGAAGATTCTTTCTCGAAAGGGTACACCCCGGTGACGGAGGACAGGAATCGTTTACCACCCAAAATTTTATTTTCCGCCCGCCCGCATTGTTCCGGATGTCCGCCGCCGTGATGACGGAACCGCCGGCGCCTTCTTTCGCGGCGATGCCTGAACAATAAACTCCGGCAACGAAATTCGCCGAGCTGACCGCATCGACCCAGGCATGAAGATAGGCCCGCTGCTCCGGCAGCAGACGGCCGCCTTGTTCCTGGTCGAGAAAGATCACGGTGTGCAGAGGAAATCCGTCGGCGCGAGCTGCTGAAACTGCCGCCGCGCCTTCGATTGTTCCAAGCCTGGTCGCGTCACCCGCCGATTTTATTTCCGAAAATGTGCGCCCATTGTAGAGCACCAGGAATCCGAAACCGGCGTCTTGAATCGTTTGCCGTTTACCTTTCCAGGAATTGCTTTGCCCTCCCGGCGGATCATTCAGCCAGTATCCCGAATACGAAAAGCTCTGGCGCAATGCCTTCAAATTCGCGTCGCCCGGATAATCGTTACGATCAAATCCAAGGTATCCAGCTTTTGCTGGCGGGGAAGTGTTGAAACGCGTTTTCAAGTGCGAAGTTTGGCAATCGCTTCCTGCCGAGAATAGAAGGAGCGATGCGACCAGCAACAAAAGTTTCATCGGCTTAACTTATCTTTCAGAGCATTCGCGACAGGAACATTCGCAACTCAGTCTCAGGCTGTGATCTCTTCATCGGCGCGGCGTCCGGGCTTCGCGAGGGCCGCCGGAATCCGCAAGCGGAATGTCGTCCCCGCCCCTACGATAGTCTCGAAATCGATCGAGCCATAATGCCATTGCATGATCTGGTAAGTCTGCGCCAGCCCAATGCCGCTTCCTCCCTCTTTGCCCCTGGTTGTGAAATAAAGTTCGAAAATTTTCTCCTGCGCATCCGGTGGAATGCCGGAGCCCTGATCCATGACCTCGGCCAGAATCATCTCGTCTTCGCGGCGAGCCTTCAGGGTCAGGGCGCCTCCTGCACTCATCGACTGCACGCCATTGAGTACCAAATTTAAAATTGCCTGCTTCATCAAATCGGAGTCGATTCTCACCATTAAGGCGTCGTCCGTCTGTGGCAGTTCCATCACGATCTGCACTTCATGGCGCGCGGCATCGGGCGCGGCTAATACCGATACGCTTTCCAGAATCTTGCGCAAATCCACATCCTCAAGGCGCAAATCGCGCGGCCGGGTAAAGTCGACCAGAATTTGCACGACCCGATCGAGGCGATGAATTTCGCTGCCGATGACGTCCATGTGACGCCGCGTGTCGGGATCATCCTGCTGCAGCTTGTTTTGCAGCAACTGCAAATGCAGCACAATGGCGTTAATCGGATTTTTCACCTCGTGCGCCACGCCCCGAGTCAGGCGGCCGCTCGCAGAGAGGCGGCGTGAGATCTCGATCTCGTCCTCGATGCGCCGTACCGATTCCGCGTCGCGCATGGTTAAGAGGGCGCCGATCGGCGTGCCTTTTTCCTGGATGAAGTCGAGTGAAACCTGCACTCGTCGTCCGTCAGCGGCGTCAAATTCATACTGCACCAGTTGGCGCTGCTTCTGAAAAGCAGGCAGGACTACCGCTCCGAGCACTGACCCATCGGAAAAAATTTCCTGAGCTGTGCGTCCCAGAATTTCACGCCGCGGACGCCCTAGAAATTTTTCCGCAGAAGCGCTTACTAGGACCACGCGAGAGTCACGCGTGAAGAGCATAAGGCCGTCCTGCAGTTTCGTCATGACCTGCTCAACGTTGTCTTTCAGCGCGGAAAAAATCTGGTTGGTGTCGCGAATCTGCCGGCCCAGGTGCGCGATTTTAAGTGAGACCAGCCCCACCTCGTCTTCCGCACCTTCTTCCGTCAGCAATAGATCGCCGGCGCTGGCGCTATCGAGATCGCGGCTGATGGCTTTCAACGGACCCAGGGCGAGATTCGAAACTACTGCCGCTAATACCAACGAGCAAAAAATTGCCAACGCCGAAAAGAAACCTGCAAGCTGCAGCTTTGGGGTCAGTTCGCTGCGTAGAAACACCGTCGAAACGCCAACTCGCACGCTGCCAAACTGCTGCCCGTCCAGTTCCAGCGGGATGCTGACGTCATACACCGATCCCGCGCCATACAACAAGCGAAGCTGCCTTCGAAAACCCGCATCGCGAAGCATGCTTAATGGCGCGCGTGAAGCAACTGCCTTGCCGTTGAGAGCCGGGTTGGTATCGAGAATCACGACCCCCGCCGGATTCACAATGGCGGCGTCATAAATAATGCGCGAATTTCCCACCACCGATTCCAGCATGTCATTCAGGTTGGTGTCAGTCTGCAGGAAATTCGTGATGGCGGTGCGCATGGACTTGGGGTTGTTGGTGTTCACGCGCGTGCTGGTGAGGTCGGGAACCGCCTTCGATGCCGCGTACTGCAATTGATTGGTGAGTTGCGAGGCGGTCTCGTCTGCCCACAATAAACGCTGCCGCAGGAGTTGCGACAGGTAGACCCAGGAAAAACCTACGACCAACGCCGTGAACAGCGTCGTGATCACGGCGACGATGATGAATTTGCGGCTCATTACTCATGGTAGAGACGGGGCTTGCC
>Ga0209332_1000030_pt1 | contig 35437 bp, 27 predicted proteins | sample BlaSpr_A8_OM3_M1_FD_187974 | JGI IMG/M metagenome (GOLD analysis project Ga0209332, IMG submission 187974) | Forest soil microbial communities from Thunder Bay, Ontario, Canada - Black Spruce, Ontario site 2_A8_OM3_M1 (SPAdes) (version 2) | ecosystem: Environmental > Terrestrial > Soil > Boreal...
TTCCCATCCCGAACACGGAAGTTAAGCCCCGCTGGGCCGATGGTACTGCACGCGAAAGTGTGTGGGAGAGTAGGTAGTTGCCGGCATAAATAAAGGCCACGTTCAGAAATGAGCGTGGCCTTTTCCGTTTCTTTTGGCCTTACACTTGAGACCAGTACCCCTATTCGATACCAATATTCTTGCGGACGTTCAACGCGGTCGCATTACAAGGACCGATTGGCGCGCACTGCTCAGCCGCCGCCCGAGACACGGCTGGCCGCTAAGTTCCGTCACTGCGTTCGAATTGCTCGTCGGAATCGATGCCGCTCCGCCCGAGAACTTCGCAAGTGTGCGCGAGAGAATCTTGCTTGCATTCGAAGTATGCAAGGGACGAGTTCTCGAAGATCCCCGATTCCTGATTTGTACGGAGCTCCTCCGAATCCAGCCACCCCCAGTCATGCTTCCCAGCTTTACGCGGACCCTGACAAAGTATATGGACGTTGTGCGACGCGCAAAATCATTTATAGAACTCACGAACTTGGGCGTCGACTACAAGGGACGTAAGGCTAGGGTTAACGACACTTCGGTGCTGACCGAGGTGATGGCCGGACCAAAGCGAGAGTGGGCGAAAACCGTAGAAAACATGGCGGACGAGAGATACCCTGGCTGGCGTGCCAATCTCAAAGCGACTGGTAAGCGGTTGCCCACCGAGTTGGCGGAGGGCCTCAAGTCGAGATCCACATGGTTGGCGCTGAGACCAACGTATGTCAAATCCCTCTTAGTTTGGCTGGGAGCCGCTGACGATGACACCTTAGTAGAAGATTTCCTGGCACGCCTCGATGCAGGATTGGAATTCGTCACCTTCGTGACTCAAGAATTTCTCTTAAGAAACTACAACCTCGAGAAACACAAATCTGACGTTTTCGACCACTTCCAACTCCTTCATCTTGCGCTCGATAGGTTTGTCATAGTAAGCGCCGATCCGGATTTACTGGTCAGAACCCGGCTATCGCCGCAGGCCTCACGGATCATGACCTTCGAGCAATTCTTGGAAACTCTCTAGAATTCCGTCCTGTCCCGTGCCTCGCAATTACGTCGAACGCGACTCTTCGCTTCGCTCACGCCCGCAAAAACCCCAGTTATGCCCGCTGGTACTGTGAGCGAAAATGCGTGGAAGAGTAGGTATTGCGGCATGAATAAAAACTAGTACGAGAAATCAGGTTGGCCTTTTCCTTTTGGTAAGTGATTTCGCGGAGCGTTGCGGGAAATAAAAACGCTACCGGAAGTCTGTTGATAAGTCCCTGCTCTGCCACAGCACCTGAGAGGGAGAGCTCTCCGTGGCCAGTGGCTGGTCTCTCGAGGAAACCAGCACTCCCTGGGTATAGTTAACCAAATGCGGTCGATCCAGCACCTTGTATTGACCCGTGAGGTAAACCCGCGAAGCTATCACTTTCGCTCCGGCGAATCGATTAACATCGTCACCGTAGAGCATAAGTACTGCCACGCTATTTTTATTGGTTGGTTGCGCGTCCGGATTAACCAACGCAACTAATAAGTCTAGAGTCGTTTCCTTGGCGAGCTTTGGACAACGCAACCTAAATCCTGAACTGGAGGCGTAGATAGTCGAGGGTTTTTCAACAGCTCCTGACTTGTCCACCGCTTCCATATGTAAGTCCAATACGTCTTCTCCTCTAAAAACTAGCGATAATGACACATCAGGAACGTTAGTGACTTGGGCAACAGCCCTTGTCGCAACATTGGGGGTGAAGTAGATATCTAAGTCTTCATAGTCGTTAGTGGTGTGATTCGAAATTATTATTCTAAGCTCCGTAAGCCCGCGCTCCCACTTGATTCCGTGGACATTCGCGCCGACGGCATAATCACCCCTGTGACCATCTACAACAACATCCAAGGATGCGGGTACGAAAATCAAACTGAAGGAAAGGAGAATGGCAATGCCTAGCCATATCCCGCACGCCAGCAACCTCCAGCCTATCCTCCATCGCTCAATTAGGGCCCCGATCGCTAAAGTCAAAAAACCGACATATAAAAGGCCAACGCCATACCAATAGAACTGTGGGAAGCGAAACATATCCCAAAGCGCGAGTAAAGACAAACCTCCGCCGATACCTTCAAGATAAACAATTCCTTGGTTTCTAGGTTTCGGTTTGCCCTTTCTCGCCATCTCCCCAGCCCTGCTGAATTCCTCGATTAGCTATCCTTTTGAAACATTCACATAGCGACTTATCCGATCCATTGCATCGCTTGCAAAACCGGCAGCTCGGATTGTCCGTAAAAAGTGGGAGCATAACTCATCCCAGAGGTATGTTTGCGCGATCGAGACGGTACAGTTTACGCGACCCGTGGACGCGAAATCCATTGACTTAGCAATCGACACGCAGGAAAATAGACTTCTGGTTGGGGCAGTTTTGAGGAGCGTCCACCAACTGCGGACGCCTCTCGAAGCTGCCCCAAAGCTATTTTCAGCGCTCTTTGACAATTTAACTCCTTATTTCCCAAGACTTTGACTATAAAGTCTTTCAACTCAAGACTTTGGCGACCGACCACTGCCTAAGTCATTGATTCTAATATACCGGGGTAGGGTGGGGGTGGGGGTACCATAAAGCTCGAAACAAAAAGCCGGGCGCCTTTCACGCATTTCGAAAATTGGGATTCGACGCGATGTCTTTGGAATCGGCGAACTGCATTGCCGATCCCGCCAAAGCGCCGATGTTTCTTGGCGTTGAGCCTTCCCACGGTGGCCCTACGTAACCGACGGGAATTCAGCTTGGTGATAACCTTAGCTCATGCCTACCGACACGGATACGGGCGTTCAGCCGGTCAAATCTCCGCCGACACCAGGCAGCGGCAGTAGCGTCAGAGCCAGCGGCGGAGCCAGCGTCGTCCGTTTCTCCAAAGTCGCCCTCGCGGTTTTTTTCGGCCTAGTACTTGGAGCGCTCGCCATCGCCTCGCTCGGATGGTTGATGCTGTCGCGTACTTCCGGACGCGCGGCGCTAAGTCACTTTTTCTCGGCGGTTACTGGACGAGCTCTTACCATCGATGTAAGTCAGCCCACCGTAGTCGATCGCATTCAGCGCCTGCAGCGGCTCGAGACTGTGATCTACACGATGGATAAGTTAGTAACTGGCGCGAAAGAAAATCCCCTCTTGCCGGATTTTCTTACCGGAGATCGTCTTCTGATGCTGGTACACGGCGAGGTTGTCGCCGGCATTGATTTCGCAAATTTGAAATCGGATGACGTCAAGGTAAGCGGGAAGCAGATTCGATTGCATCTTCCGGCGGCGCAAGTTTTCAGTACTCGTCTGGATAGCGCGAAGACGCGAGTCTATTCGCGGCAAACTGGATTACTCGTGCCCACTGATCCGAATCTCGAAACGCAAGTCCGGCAGGAGGCGGAGCGTCAGCTGCAACAGGCCGCGCTGGCCGACGGTGTGCTCCGGACCGCGCAGCAGAATGCTATTTCGACCATCAGCAGCCTGTTGCAAGGTTTGGGATTTGAGAAGATTGACTTTGAGTAGGGCTGACTAGACGTAGGTCAAAGGTCAGAAGTCAGAAGTCACAAGTCAAAGGCAAAGGCAAGAGCAGGGGCAAGCAAAGGCAAAGGCACAGGCAGCGGACAGGAGTGTCCGCTCCACACTTACTTCCACACTTACTTTAGGGCTCGGATGTACCTTACCAGGTCGCGGATCTGATCTTTGGAAAGTTTGCGATCGTAGGCTGGCATCTTATCGCCACCCTTGCCGATGATATTGAAGAGTTGGTCGTCTGATAGTTTTTGCACTTCGGAAGAGCGCAGCGAGCGAATCTTCTGATTCTTGCCGATCATAGTGTCGCCGGCTCCGGATTGGCCGTGACAAGCGGCACATTTTTTCTTGTAGATTTCGGCTCCGCTGTCGGCGAGCGCGGTGGTGGATAACAGCATTGCCAGCAGGATCAGAGCCAGCGGTGCCATCGGGTGGCGGAAAAAGCGCGATGCGCCAGGAGAATCACTAATCTCATCGGCCAAAGCCGCGCTCGAAATCCTGCCGTTATCGCGGCGCTGACGCGCCGCGCCACCCAAAATCCTGCGCACTATCCAATTTTCGGGCAGGCGCACCATCCAATTTCCTACCAACCGAAAGCCCCCTTCGACCCCAGCGCACGAATTCTGATTTTACCAGTTCAGTTTCAGCGCGAACTGGAACTGGCGCGGATCGTAGGCGGCGGTGGCTTGGCCGGCATTGGTATATAGCGGGCTGACGGCGGCCACGTTGTAGACGTTGGCGATGTTGAACATGTCGGCGATCAGGTCCATGTTGAAGCGCTCGCCGAAGTAGATGCGCTTGGACACCCGCAGGTCGTTGAAGACGGTCCAAGGCGTGACACCGGCGTTGCGGCCCAGGTTGCCGTCGAGGAGCAGCAGAGCATTGGGCTGTGCGAGTTGCGCCGGAGTAAGGCTGGCGAAGCAAGGCTCCTGAAAGAAGCCAGTCGACGAATATGTCGAGGCCACGGTTGGATAACCGCAGGGGTTGGTTGGAGTTCCCGCCGGTACCACATTGGGGCGTCCGGTGAGAGACGACAGCTGAAGGTTGTCGCCATTTCCGGTCAAAATGTTAAAGGGACGTCCGGAACCGAATTCGATGAGCGGAGCGAATGTCCAATTGCTGAAAACTTTGCTCTTGAAGCCATCGCCGCCGAGTCTGCCGGTCTGATACACGCCGCTGAAGACGAAACGATGGCGCTGGTCGAAGGTGGAGGTGGAGCGGTCGAGGCTGGGGTAGTAACTATCCTGCGGGGTGAGAGTGGCCTGCAGGTCGGTGGAATCGTCGATGGCATGCGACCAGGTGTAGGAAGCGAGGAATTCATAGTGCTTGCTGAAGCGCTTGCGGAGATTGGCGGTCAGGCCGTTGTAGTTTGAGGTGCCGTTGGAGTAGTTGGCATCCATGTCGCCGAAGGGAATGCAGTTGGTGTAATCGAATGTGGGCGGCGCGGGATTGCAATTCGCGTTGAAGCCTGGAAGCGTTTTTAGCAGCCCTTGCGCCTCCGCTACGCAGGCAGCATCACCTGCCAAATAGTGGGCGGCGGCGATCGACGGGTTCAGTCCGGAGGGACGGAAGAAATTCATGAGAGCAGGATCGACGTAGGGAAGCGGAGCGCCGGCGGGTTGGCATCCGCTGACCGTAAATGGGCTGGCTGGCGGAGGGAGGCCGAGAAACTTTGCGTCGTAGTAAGCCGCGTCATAATTGGCGGTCATCAGATCGCCGCGAATGGTGTTGGCGTTGATGGGACGATTGAGATGGCGCCCAAGGTTGAGATTGTAGGCGATGCTGAAGGCCATGCCGTTTCCAAGGTCACGCTCGAGGGTAAGGTTTACCTGCTGCGAGTAGGCATAAACAAAATTTTTAGCTTGCGGATAGCCGAAGGGCTGGAATCCTAGAGGCAAAAAAGTCCCTTGCGCTAAATTCAGGTAATTCTGGTTGAGGAAAACCGAATTAGGAGTATTCAGAGCCTGGAACTGTTGCTGGTTTGGCTCGTAGAAAAGGTTGGCATTCGCCTGCGGAAACACCGACGGCGTGCAATTCGGCTGATTGAGAAGTCCCTGGAAAATTGGAATTGCATTCAGATTTGCCGGGTTTCCAGCGCCCGCGCAAGGGCTGGTGCCGGCAAATGCCAACTGGCCGCTGCTCGAGCCATCGGAAGCATCGCCCAGGAAATAAAGACCGAGTAAAGGATGGTCATAAAAGATTCCGTAGGAGGCGCGTATAACCGTCTTGCCGTCGCCCTTCGGATCCCAAGCGAGGCCAAAGCGCGGCTGGATGTTGTTCTTGTCGGTCTGTATTCCCTTCTGCAATCCGAGCGCGTTATACGCTGGAAGAGCCAGCCCTTGCGGCGGCTTGAACTTCGGAGGGAATTCTATGTCATATCGAACTCCATAGTTCAAGGTGAGGTTGTGTCGGGCTCGCCATGAATCCTGCCAGAACAATCCCAGCGGCTTGTTGCTAAACGTGTCGGTGGGACTTCCAATGCCTTGAATAAAATCTCCAGGGAGACCAGCACCATAGGCTTGGACGGGCGAGAGGATGGGGAAATTGGGCAAAAGGCCAGGTGCTGGGTTCACAAAGCCAAGAGCAGCGGCGTTGAAACTTCCGAAGTCATATACGCCGCCGTAGTTCACGGTGAAGGTGGCTTTGAGCGGAAGATAGTTGAAGTCGCCTCCGAATTTAGTGTCGTGGCGGCCCAGTGTCCAAGAGAAATTATCAGTGAACTGGTAGCGCTTCTCTACGCGCTGAATGTAGGAGTAGGGTTCGCGTCCGAAATAAGCATAGCCCGGAATGTTAACGGCTGGGTCGGAACCTCCGGGAATGGCGGTGTTGTAGAAGTACGACAGTCCGCGCCGGGCGAACTGGAAGCGGAACTCGTTCACTTTGTTGTTGCCGAGAGTTGCGGTGTCCTGCACTACTCCAGCTATGTCTCGATAGGTTTGCTGAGAGGTGCGCGAGTAGGCGTTCTGGCCAAACGGTTGATCTTGTCCGCTGACTTCTATACCGGTTACTGTGCTCGGGCTGCCATTAACCCGCAGTGTGATGCGGTTGTTCGCGCTGACATTGTGGTCGATGCGAAGCGAGTACAGGCTGGTGCCTTCGAATACCGGAAAATTGCCCTCCTGCGAGGCCAGAGTCTGGTAAGACGCCGGTACCGGGACGCAAGCGCTGCCCGGGAGACAGCTCGTAGGAAAACCGGTCCAAGTGTTGAGTAATCCTCCGGTGACGCCCTGCACTAATTGGCTGGGCCACACTCCCTGAATCGCCTGTCCGGAAGATGCGCCCGCAAGAATTGCGTATTGCTCCACCGCGCCGAGATAGGCGCCGCTGGCTTTTTCCTCCCCGAGTACTGATGGATTGGTCAGGAAGCCAATCTGAGCCGGGGTCAATTGCAAAACGCCGAACGGCAAACCAACTTGAGTGGTGTCAAAAGGTGTGAGCCCGAAATTGCCCTGTCCAATACTCGAGAACCCGGTCTCGTGACGCCGCGTAGTTTCATAAGCGAAGTAATAGTAAGTCTTGTCTTTCTTGATGGGACCGCCGAAAGCCAATCCTGCCTGCACGCGTGTGAAGGCGGGATTGGGAGTGGTGCTGAAAGGATTGACGGCTTGGAAATTACGATTGCGCAGGTATCCGAAAACGTCGCCGTGAAAGTCATTCGATCCCGAGCGGGTGATGATGTTGACCACTCCACCGGAGGCGCGGCCATATTCGGCGGCGTAACTGTTGGTGATGACTTGGAATTCCTGCACGGCTTCTTGCGAGACGGTGGAGCGCACGCCGTTGACTCCGTTATCAGTGGCGTCGGCGCCATCGACATTGACGAGGTTGGAGCGGGCGCGTTGGCCGCTGATGTTGAGGCCGGATGTGGGCGCGGCGCCGGTGTTGGGCGCATTATCGCGGAGAACCTGCGAATCGGTGAGAGTGAAATTGATGTAGTTACGGCCGTTGATTGGCAAGTTGTCGATGCGGCGCTGGCCGATCGTGTCAGTGGTTGAGCTCCGCGAAGTTTCGATGACATCAGCCTGGGAACTGACCTCGATGACTTCTTTGCCGCCCGCAACGGCGAGCGTAACCGGCAACTCGGCCATGCTTCCGACAGTTATCGCGACGCCGGTAGTTTCTATTTTGCCGAAGCCCGGCGCGGACACCGTAACGTTGTAACTGCCCGGGGCTAACTGGCGAACGCTGTAGCCTCCCTCTCCATCGCTGCTGCCGTCGCGCTGCAGGCCCTTGTCAGCGTCAACAACGGTGACGCTGGCATTGGTGACCACGTTGCCCTTGGGATCTTTGACGGTGACATGCAGATCTCCTGTGGCTGCGCCTTGTGCAAACACAAATTGGCTTACGAACAGGGCGAACACCACGAAAAACAGACGCGCGGGCGATGACGATAACGAGGTCGCTTTCATAGGGCTCCTGACATCTTCCGCATCAGGGCGGAAGGCGGAAATCGAAATGCGCTTTTTGTCGCGTGAAACTTGAACCGCTTGCACGTGGTAAGGGACGGATACCGCTGATATGTATATCACGGGCGGACATTTAGGCAAGATATAACGTAGGTACAGGCGGCGATGGAGAGAGACATTCGCGGACTGTCTTTGTGTGCAAGTGGAATCGTGCGAGAATTCTCTTGTGCCTTCTGTTTTGCGTCCCGATAGTAAGCAATCCGATGCAGTGAATCCGAAAGAGTACAACGGTCATTCCATGACCGGAGAATTGCTCCGAGTGATGGTCTGTTCGCCTGCTGACGCGGGCTGGAATGTGCCAGCGAAATCCGCGGCTTGGCGGACGTTGGGATTTCAGCGCGCTCCTGATTTCAGCATCGCGCAGCGTCAGCATGAGACTCTGTGCCGCTTGCTTAGCGAGAGCGGCTCAGAGGTTATGAGCCTGCCCTCGACGGAGCCGCTAACGCTTGATGCCGTATATGCGCATGATGCGTCTCTGGCTACGGACTACGGGCTTCTGCTGATGAATCCGGGCAAACAAAGTCGCGTGGCGGAGGCCCGTGCTCATGCCGGTTTTTGCGCAGAGTTGGGCATTCGAGTGACGGGCGAAGTGGAGAATCCCGGCACTTCCGAAGCTGGGGATATTGTGTGGCTTGATTCCCGGACGCTGCTTATCGGTCGCGGTTATAGGACGAATAAAGTCGGGATTGAACAGATACGTAAGCTTCTTTCGCCGAAAAATATCGAAGTGCTATCCGCTCCGCTGCCTTACGGGCCGGGACCTTCGGCCTGTCTGCACTTGATGTCGCTGATGAGCATGCTCGATGAAAAGACAGTTCTGGTTGACCTGCCGTGGCTTGCAGTGGAGATGGTCGAGTTGCTGAAGTCTCGGAACTTCCGACTGATTGAGATTGATTATTCCGAGCGCGACACGCTGGCCTGTAATGTGCTCGCGCTGGGGAATAATCGCCTGATCGCAATCGAAGAAAACGCCAAGACAAATAAGATCATGCGCGATGCGGGCTTTGACGTGAGGACGTTTCCAGGGTCGGAGATTTCTATTAACGGCGGAGGCGGGCCGACATGTTTGACGCGTCCGCTGCTACGCGGGTCGGGTTAGTTCTGTGGAGCGCCGGGTGTCCCCGCCCGGACACCCCAGCGTTGGACGGGCGAGGACGCCCGTCGCTCCACTGTTCTTTCCACCTGTCTTCCCCACTGTCTTCGTAGGGCTTGATAGAATTGAAGAGAAATGCTTTTGCCGTTTGTCCGCGAACTATTCGCGGAGGTTGAACAACTTCCTGCGTTCACGCGTGCCGCCTCCCACCTCCGGGAGAGCGCGGGGCGGATGAGTGTCACTGGACTGTCCGCGGCAGCCAAGGCTCTGATCATTGTTTTATTGCGCCGCACGGTCGAGCGTCCCTTCGTTTTGGTGGTAGCTGACAATCGAGTTGCAGAAGAGCTGTTGCCAGTGCTGCGCGGTTTCTGCGAGTTGACTGGAGCCGCCGATCCCGACTCTGTCGTGACTCTTCCGGCCCGCGATGTGCTTCCCTTTCAAAATTTGTCGCCGCATCCTGAGATTCAGGAGGAGCGCGCTACGGCACTGTGGAAGATTGCGACGGGCCGCGCCGCGATTGTGATTTCTCCGGTTACGGCGACGACGATTCTTCTTCGCTCTCCTGAGTACTATGCCGACCTGGCGCGGGTTTTGCGCCGTGGCGAGAGTTTCGATCTGGAAAAATTGCTGCAACATCTGAATACTGTTGGATACAGCGCAACCGATGTGGTGGAGATGCCGGGCCAATACGCGGCGCGCGGCGGCATTCTGGATGTGTATTCTCCGGAGGCGGATCGTCCGGTGCGCATCGAATTTTTCGGCGATGAAATCGAATCGATGCGAAAGTTTGATCCGGCAAGCCAGCGGTCTTCGAATCCGGTAGACGAGGCGTTGCTCTTGCCGTTGACGGAGACTCCAGTTACGGAAGAATTGCTTGGTTCAATTAACGCCCGGCTTTCTGGAAAGCGGATTAGTGGCTCCGCCGAAGTTGTGGAGCAGGCGATGCGCGATTCCGGCGCGGGAGTATTTCCGGGGTGGGAGTTTTACGCTCCGGTGGCGGGCGCGGATCGCAGCGTCTTCGAACTGCTCCCCGATGCGCGCGTGATTCTCGATGAACCCGAAGCGCTCGGGCAGGAACTCGACAAGGTCTGGGCTCGGATTGAAGAAGCGCACGAGCGCAGCGGCGTCGGCAACTTGGTTCGTCCTGCTGATCTTTATTTGACGCCGGAAAAATGGCGGGAAAAGTCGGCGGCGCTTTCGGGCGCTGATTTCGAATATTTGTCTTTAGTGCGGGAAGGAAAAGCAGCGCAGGAGGGAAAAGCGGAAGCCGCTTTTCTTTCGCAGCCAACGCCACGATTCCACGGCGCGGTACCGGCGATGATCGAAGAGGTTCAGAAGATGGTTGGCGGCGGCGCGCAGGTGATTCTCGCCGTTCCTAACACGGGAGAAGTTGAGCGCCTGGCCGATATGTTCACCGAGTACAACGCGTCCTATCGGCTCGGAAGCCGCACCCGTAGCGGCGAAAGCTATGCTGACGAGACTTCATATTTTGCCGGCGATGTTCTGACTACGACTCTGCTCAAGGCCTACTTGCCGGATGGCTTCGTGCTTCCGGAGGCGCATTTTGCCATTTTCGGCGCGCGCGATTTGTTTGATGAATCGGATCTTGTGGCCTCGCGGCCCCAGCGGCAGAAATCAAAAGTTTCTGCTTTTCTTTCTGACTTCCGCGATTTGCAGGTTGGCGATTACGTGGTTCACGTGGAGCATGGCATCGGGCAATATCACGGCCTGAAAGAAATTAATCAGGGAAACGGTGCCGCAGAATTCATGGTGCTCGAGTATGCCGACGCAGCGCGGCTTTACGTCCCGCTGACGCGCCTTGATCTGGTGCAGAAATATCGCTCAGCGGAAGGCGCGAAGCCGGTACTGAACCACCTGGGCTCGCAGGCTTGGGGGAAAACCAAGGCGCGCGTGCGCAAGGCGATGAAAGACATGACCGATGAGTTGGTCAAACTTTATGCGCAGCGACAAGCGGCGCGCGGACACGTTTATCCGCCGGACACCGAGTGGATGAAGGAGTTTGAAGATTCCTTTGAATACAACGAGACGGAAGATCAAGCGCAGGCCATCGCCGATGTAAAGCGCGACATGGAATCGCAGCTTCCGATGGATCGTCTGTTGTGCGGCGACGTCGGCTATGGCAAGACAGAAGTGGCGATGCGCGCCGCGTTCAAGGCGCTGAGCGATAACAAGCAGGTTGCAGTGCTGGCTCCGACGACGGTTTTAGCCTTTCAGCATTACGAAACTTTTAAGCAAAGATTCGCGCCTTTTCCATTGACGGTCGAGATGATCAGCCGCTTCCGCACGCCGAAACAGGTGAAGGAAGTTTTGCAAAGAGTGGAAGCGGGCAAGGTGGATATTCTGATCGGCACTCACCGTCTTCTTTCAAAGGACGTGAAATTTGCCGACCTCGGATTGCTCGTGGTCGATGAGGAGCAGCGCTTCGGTGTGCGGCACAAAGAAAGAATCAAGCAGATGCGCACCGAGGTCGATGTTCTTACTATGTCCGCGACCCCGATTCCGCGTACTTTGCATATGTCGCTGGTTGGGCTGCGTGATATGAGCGTGATTGAGACTCCGCCGAAAGATCGCATGGCGATTCAGACAGTGGTCGCCAATTGGGATGAGAAGTTAATTCAGGCGGCGATTGAACAAGAACTCGAGCGCGGTGGCCAGGTTTATTTCGTTCACAACCGCATCGATACGATCTGGGAAATCGCGGCCAAACTTCAGGCGATGGTTCCGAGTGCGCGCGTGCTCGTTGGTCATGGGCAGATGGGCGAAGGAGAGCTGGAAAAAGTGATGCTGAAGTTCATGCATCATGAGGCCGACATTCTTGTCTCGACGACGATCATCGAAAACGGACTCGACATTCCGCTGTGCAACACGATACTGATCAACCGCGCTGACCGAATGGGATTGTCTGAGCTCTATCAGTTGCGCGGGCGGGTCGGACGCTCGAATCGGCGAGCTTATGCGTATTTGCTGCTGCCGTCTGAAATCGAGTTGACGCCGATTGCGCGCCGTCGATTGGCCGCACTTAAGGAATTCTCAGATTTGGGCGCGGGTTTCAAAATTGCGGCACTTGACCTTGAGTTGCGTGGCGCAGGTAATCTGTTGGGCGGAGAGCAAAGCGGCCACATCGAAGCAGTGGGATTTGAACTCTATACGCAGATGCTGGAACGCGCTGTGCGAGAGATGAAGGGCGAGGCGGGAACCGAGGTCACGGAGATTCAACTTAATCTCGGGCTGAACATCCGTATTCCATCCGATTACATCAAAGAGGAGAACCAGCGCCTCCGCATGTACAAGCGGGTCGCGGGGGTCGAGACGGAGTCGCAACTCAACGATGTGCGGTCGGAATTGATTGACCGCTACGGCGAGACGCCCACGGCAGTACGCAATCTGCTCGATTACGCGCGGCTGAAATTGCAAGCGATGCGAGTTGGCGCGACGGCGATTGAACGCAAGCGCGAATTTGTGAACATCAAGTTCAGCGCCAACGCCGCCATCGATCCCGGAAAGCTGGCGCGGTTCGTGGCATCGCAGCGGGGCACGCAATTTACTCCGGATGGAACGCTGAAGTTCTTGATTAAGATCGACAGCGCCGGGGGGATTTTGCAGACGTTGCGAGATTTGCTGGAAGAACTGGAAGCACGGGAAGAAGCGACGCGCGAAGTTTAGAGCAACTCAGGACTGCAACTCACCACAAAAATGAAAAATCCAGCAATGACGCAAGAAGAACGACGAACAGATAGCGACCGCCGGAAGATCCGAAAAGTTCGTAAGGCGATTTTCCCGGCCGCCGGATTAGGCACGCGCTTTCTGCCGGCAACCAAAGCCCAGCCGAAAGAGATGTTGCCTCTGGTCGATAAGCCGATCATTCAATATGGCGTAGAAGAGGCGCTGGCGGCGGGTTGCGACCAGATCATCATAATAACCGGCCGGGGCAAGAGCGCCATCGAAGATCATTTCGACGTCAGCTACGAACTCGAGAAGATGCTCGAGGAAAAAGGCAAGCACGAGTTGCTCAAGATCGTGCGGCAAATTTCCGACATGATTTATGTGGCGTACGTTCGGCAAAAAGAGGCGCTTGGATTGGGACACGCGGTACTGACCGCGCGGGAATTAATTGGCAATGAGCCGTTTGCAACGCTGCTTGCCGACGATGTGATTGACGCAAAGGTTCCGGTGCTGAAGCAGTTGATGGAAGTATTCGACGAGAAGCATTGTTCCGTGATAGCGACCCAGGTCGTCGAGGGTTCTGCGATTTCTTCGTATGGCGTGCTGAAGGCGAAGGAAGTACCGGGCACCGGGGGAAAGTTGTTTGAAGTGCTCGATCTGGTGGAAAAGCCCTCGATGGCGGATGCGCCTTCGAACCTCGCGGTGATCGGCCGTTACATTCTGACGCCCACGGTATTCGAAACACTCTCTGATATCAAACCGGGCGCGGGCGGGGAGTTGCAGCTCACAGACGGATTGCGCGGCCTGCTGCAGCGGGAAAAAATGTATGCCTACGTGTACGAGGGACGGCGGCATGATACAGGAGACAAACTCGGCTTTTTAAAAGCTACGGTTGAGTTTGCGTTGAAGCGCAAGGATCTGGGGAATGAGTTTCGAGAGTATTTGAAGGGGTTGAAGCTGTGATTGGATCTCGCTGCAGCTGTGCCGAGGGACGGAGTGCTGCCGTGCTTCGCACGGCTTGGACCCTTCGACTTCGCTCAGGGCAGGCTCACGAGGGCGCCCGTCCCCACACGAGCGCTAATCTCTTTGGGTTTTTAGCTTCTTTGATTTTTCTTCCACGCCGCGTGCCAGCTTTTGTTTATGCGCCTCGAGTTTCTTCGCAATCGACGCGTCGGCCACGCCCAGGATTTGAGCTGCAAGAATTCCCGCGTTGGTAGCTCCGGGCTTGCCGATGGCGACGGTTGCCACTGGAATGCCTGCTGGCATTTGCACGGTGGCGAGAAGCGAATCCATTCCTTGTAAAGAGGTCGATGGAATGGGGACACCGATGACGGGCAAAGTTGTGTGCGCCGCGATGACTCCGGCGAGGTGTGCTGCGCCACCCGCTCCGGCGATGATTACGCGAACTCCGCGTCCAGCAGCCTGACGGGCATAATCGGCCGTGCGGTCGGGAGAGCGGTGGGCTGAAGTTACATCCATCTCGTAGTGAATTCCGAATTCGTCGAGAGCTTTACCAGCTTCGCGCATGATCTCCAAATCAGAGTCACTCCCCATAACGATTGAAACTAGCGGTTTGTTCATGATTGCTTTGCACCATTCGCATTAGAGTAGTTACGGCTATTATTCCAAGCAAGAAGGCCACTCAGGGGGCAGCCTGCGGATACTAAAATTTCTAAATTCATAGCAGTTATTTTTTTAATGCTCGCGCCGCAATATCCTTCCGATAATGCGCTCCGTCAAAAGTGATCTTCGAGCAGGCTTCATAGGCGCGCTGCACGGCGGTATTCAGATTCGATGCTCGCGCGGTAACTCCGAGCACGCGTCCTCCTGAAGTAAAAAAAGATCCGTCTCGTTTCGAGGTGCCAGCGTGAAAGACTTTAACGCCATCCAAGTTCGCCACCTCATCAAGGCCGGAGATTCTCTTTCCTGCCTCAAAGATCCCGGGATAGCCGCCGGAAGCCATCACTACGCACGCGGCCGAATCATTCGACCATTTAAAGTCGCCGTCGCTGGTGCGGCCGTCGATCGATGCCTCCATAGCTTCAACTAAATCGCTTTCGAGCCGCATCAGTATGGGCTGCGCTTCCGGGTCGCCAAAGCGGCAGTTGAATTCGAGAACCATCGGTCCGCGGGCGGTCATCATTAATCCGCAGTAAAGGACGCCTTTGTACTCCGCGCCTTCAGCCTTCATGGCGGCGACTACTGGTCGCGCGATGTGATTGACCAGCCAATCGCGCATCTGAGCGTCGATAATCGTAGGCGTAGTGTAGGCGCCCATACCACCAGTATTCGGCCCGGTGTCGCCGTCGCCGGCGCGCTTGTGATCCTGCGCGGCAACCAGCGGCGCCACGCGCTCGCCATCGCTCACTACCAGAAACGAGAGTTCGTCTCCCTCCAGAAACTCTTCCAGCACAACCCGCGATCCGGCCTCGCCGAGCATTCTGCCGCTGAGCATTTCGTTGGCGACAGTCGCGGCTTCGTCTTTACTCTTCGCGATGACCACACCCTTGCCTGCGGCGAGGCCGTCAGCTTTTACCACGATGGGAGTATGAAAATGCGGGAGCGCGTCGCGCACCTGCTGCGATGAATCGCAAATGGCATAATGCGCGGTTGGAATGTGATGGCGTTGCAGGAATTGCTTGGCGAAACTCTTGCTCGATTCGAGTTGCGCGGCGGCTCGCGTCGGGCCAAAGGTGCGCCAACCCCGGAGCGTGAACTCATCTACCACGCCCAGCATTAATGGTACTTCAGGTCCAACGATGGTTAGGTCGGGCTGGATTCGATTCGCAACGACGATCAAGGAGCCGAGATTGTTTATGTCGGCCGGCAAACCCTCGGCCTCATCCGCGATGCCTCCGTTACCCGGTGCGCAGTAAATCTCAGTGACTCGTGGCGATTGCCGGAGCTTCCAGACCAAGGCATGCTCGCGTCCACCACCGCCGATAACGAGAATCTTCATAGTCGAGACATTCAAGGGTAGGGGCGCGCGAAGATGATGTCAAACGCGGGCGACTGATGGTGGGTTGCGAGGTATGAGATTGAGGCTACGAGCTGCGAGCCCCGAGCTACGAGCAATCAGGGTCGTCTAGAAGTATGTTTTGGCTCGTAGCTCGTAGCTCGTAGCTCGCAGCTCGTAGCCGCCGAAGCGTTACTTCATCCCCTACAACCTCATTAACTACGCTTAACGCTTCGACGTATAATACGGTTCTTGTGATTACAGTTTCGAAAGAAGATTATCTCAAGGCGATTCTTGAGGCGGAGAGTGAAGGCGAGACTGTTATCTCGGCTACGCTAGCGCATTGGCTTAAAGTGTCGCCTCCAGCGGTGACCATGGCGGTTCGCCGTCTAAAAAAAGATGGCCTGGTGAGGGTGAATACCGACGGGCGAGTTAGTTTGACTGCTGCTGGGCGAAAGATTGCGCGAAAGTTGACGGTTCGTCACCATCTGATCGAGCGCATGCTGGCTGAAATTTTTGGGATGGAATGGTACAAGGTGCACGATGAGGCCGAACGCCTGGAGCACGCCGTATCACCTGACTTCGAAGCGAGGCTGCTGGCGAAATTGGGGCACGGGATGGCGTGCCCTCACGGAAATTTAACCGAACTGGAAAGTCCCGCAAGCAGGCGCCGGCGCGGGCTGCTGCTTCTTGCCCAGGCCGAACCCGGCCAGCAGGTCGAGGTGAGCGGCATTTATGAGCGGGACCGTCAGTTGCTGGAGTTTCTGGAAAAGCGCGGGATTCGGCCCGGTGCGAGGTTGCGTATCGCGCACCGCAACTACGATCACACGCTGACCCTGACTAGTGGCATCGGCGAGGTTTCCCTGGGAACGTCAGCCGCCGAAAAGGTGTGGGTACGGTTAGCGAGTGCAAAGGGCGCATCCAGGAACTGAGTCTTAATCTGTCATCCTTCTCTAGAGTTGATTGTCTAAAGTTGATTGCCTCTGCAAAAAGTTAATTAACTGTAGTTTATCTGCTGCGGTATACTTACGCTAATGATCCGTTGCGGAGCAATCGCCGAGTGGTTCCTTTCTCGCGATATCAACTGAATGAACGAAGCCGGGACATCATCGGGGCCGCAAGGAAGTGCCGTATCTCCATCTGATGTCGTCATCACGCATGAAGACATCGACCGGGCGCACGACCGCGAAAGGGTCTCGGCAACTCGGCTGCGCCGCGGATTCCGTCCCCGATTGCGACTGTTCTGGTTACTGATTGGCCCTGGCATTCTTGTGATGCTAGGCGAGAACGACGGGCCCAGCATGCTCTCGTATGCGGCTACCGGCGCTCGGTTTGGCATTGGATTCTTCATTCCGTTCGTGGTGCTCACATTCCTGATGGCGTGTGTAGTGCAGGAAATGACGGTGCGATTAGGCGCTGCCACTCACCGCGGACATGCGGAATTGATCTTTGACCGCTTCGGCCCTTTCTGGGGCTGGTTCTCGATGGTCGACCTGATGGTCGGCAATTTTCTAACTCTGGTGACGGAGTTCATCGCGATTCGCGCTGGCCTCGGCTTTTTTGGGGTGCGGCCCGCGGTTGCGGTAATCGGCGCCCTGGCGGTGCTTTCAGTCGCGCTCATGACGCACCGCTACTGGACATGGGAGCGCATTATTTTGGGCGCTGCGATGTTTAACCTCGCGTTTGTGCCGGTCGCTCTGTTGACGCATCCACATTGGGGTGCCGTCGGCAGTGCGCTGATTACTTTGCGGCCTTTGCCTGGCGGACTCACGCAAGAAACGGTGCTCATTCTTCTCGCCAATATTGGGGCGACGGTTACGCCATGGATGCTGTTTTTTCAGCAGAGCGCGATCGCGGACAAAGGATTGACTACGCGAGATATTCAGATGGGACGCGTAGACACGGCACTGGGGGCGACTTTGGCGACCGTGGCGGCGCTGGCAACAATGCTGGCTACGGCTCCTCTGTTCCTGCATCACATGCCGTCGGCGAATTTTGAAGCTGCCGAATTTGCGCAGGCGCTGCAGCCGTTTGTTGGGCATTGGGGAGCTGCGCTTTTCGCGCTAGGTATTTTCGAAGCCGGGATGGTCGCGGCAATTACGATTTCGACTTCATCCGCATATGCCTTTGGAGAGGTCGCGCGGCGGCCGCATAGTTTGAACCTGCCATTCAAGCAAGGGAAATCGTTCTACTTGGTTCTTCTTCTCGAAGCGGCGGCCGCCGCCGGATTGGTATTGATTCCAGGCATTCCGCTGGTGTACATCATTTTGCTGGTGAATGTGATCGCCGTTCTGGCTATGCCGCCGGCGCTGCTGTTTCTGTACATGCTGGTCAACGATCGCGAGATTATGGGGGACCTGGTCAGTCCGCGATGGGCCAACGTGCTGGCGCTTGGGGTCGTGACTATCCTCATCGCAGCCGGACTTTTGTTTGGGGTCAGCGTAATTTCACCGCATGCGCTGGCGATAATAGGGGGCAGATAGGTGGAGAAGAAATCGAATTCGCAGAGCAATGCCGAAATGAATTCGGAGGTTAACCGCGAAGAATTTGTAACGGTGATGACTGCGTTAGAGCCCGACCAGTTGATTTCCGCCAAGGATCACCATCATTGTCCTCGACGCCAACTTACGCGCACCGAGATGCTTCTGTTCTGGGCACTGCGGATTTATCTGCTGTTTATGGTTGGGGTGGTTGTTTATCAGATCTGGACAAGTGTGCGTTAGTACCCGTCGGCTCATCTGCGCTACTGTCTTTTCAATTGCAACAAGTCCCATTGGTTGCCGTAGAGGTCTTCGAAAACTGCGACTGTACCGTAAGATTCCTCACTCGGTGGTCGCGTGAACTTTACTTTTCGTCCGATCATTTCGCGGTAATCACGCCAGAAATCGTCGGTATGAAGGAAAAGAAATACTCGGCCTCCAGTCTGGTTCCCGATACGGCTCACTTGCTCAGGAGTTGCCGCTCGAGCCAGCAGCAGACTTGTGCCCTGCGAGCCGGGAGGAGCGATCAGCACCCAACGCTTCTCTTCGCTCAGACGAGTATCTTCGATCAATTTAAAGTTCAGCGTTTGGGTGTAGAAGGCCAGCGCTTCGTCATAATCGCGGACAACCAGCGCGACATAGCCTAAGGTTTGCATCGTCGTCGAAAAGGCAGTCAAGACTTTATCAGACGCGGAGTGGTTAATGGTGCGAGCACTCCGGAAGAGTGCCGAGCTGCGCTCCCACACTCCCGCTGCCACACAAGCTCGTCAAAGGAATTACACTGGTAGTTTCTAGTCTGCAAGCTGTGAAAGAAGGCAATCATGTCACTGAATAGTTTTGGCGCGCGCGCAACTTTCAAGGTTGGCAATAAGGAATACGAACTTTACCGGATCGATGCTCTCGACCAGCAAGGCATTGCGACGCGGCACTTGCCGTTTTCGTTGCGAATTCTGCTGGAGAACCTGCTGCGCACGGAAGATGGGCGCAATGTCACCGAGAACGAGATTCGCGCGCTCGCCGCGTGGAATAAGAATTCGAAGCCGGAAAAGGAAATTGCTTTCACGCCCAGCCGCGTTTTGCTGCAGGATTTTACTGGCGTTCCGGCGGTCGTGGACCTTGCCGCGATGCGCGACGCAATGAAGCGATTGGGCGGCGATGCCAAACTTATTAATCCGCTGCAGCCGGCAGAACTTGTCATCGATCACTCGGTGCAGGTTGATGAGTTTGGATCAGCTAGCGCATTCGATGTGAATGCGCTGCTCGAGTTTCAGCGTAACAAAGAGCGGTACGCATTTCTGCGCTGGGGACAGACCGGCTTCCGAAATCTAGCCATCGTACCGCCGGATACCGGCATTGTTCATCAAGTGAATCTCGAGTATCTGGCGCGCGTTGTTTTTGTGCGCGAAGAAGGTGGCAAGCGCGCGGCTTATCCTGACACGCTGGTGGGCACGGACTCCCACACCACCATGGTTAACGGACTTGGCGTGCTGGGCTGGGGCGTGGGCGGCATTGAAGCCGAAGCGGCTATGCTGGGGCAGCCTGTCTCCATGCTGATTCCGCTAGTTGTCGGGGTGAAGCTTACAGGAAGACTGCGCGAAGGCGCCACCGCTACCGACCTCGTTCTTACGATCACGGAGATGCTGCGCAAACATGGCGTGGTCGGAAAGTTCGTGGAATATTTTGGATCGGGGCTGCAAGATCTTCCGCTGGCCGATCGCGCGACGATCGCCAATATGGCTCCGGAATACGGGGCGACGTGCGGCATCTTCCCCATCGACAAAGAAAGTTTGCGCTACTTAAAACTTACCGGACGCGGTGAGGAACAGATCGCGCTGGTTGAGGCTTACGCGCGCGAGCAGGGATTGTTCCACGATGCGAATACCGCAGAGGCCGAATATTCGGAGTTGCTGAGCCTTGATCTCGGAACGGTGGAGTCGAGTCTGGCGGGGCCAAAGCGTCCGCAAGACCGAGTCGTGCTCTCGAAGGCAGGCGAATCGTTTTCGCAAGCGCTGCCTTCGCTGATCAAGCAGAAGGCAAAGGCGGCTGTAGCGGCTTCCGGCGACGTTGCCGCGGGCGCGAAGCCGGCCGAAGTGAAGCAGGAAAATCGTTGGGAGCAGGAGGGCGGAAATCCGGCTGCGGTTGGAGTTGAGGATCCGAGAGTTGAAGAACATATTCCCACGAATGGAAATGTAGCGTTGCGGAATGGCAGCATTGTGATTGCGGCGATTACAAGTTGTACCAACACTTCCAACCCATCGGTGATGCTGGCGGCTGGGCTGCTCGCGAAGAAGGCGGTGGAGCGCGGCCTTCAGGTTCCGGTGACGGTTAAGACTTCGCTAGCTCCCGGATCGAAAGTCGTTCTCGACTACCTGCAAAAAGCCGGCCTCATGTCGTATCTCGAGAAGCTGAAATTTCACATTGTTGGTTATGGCTGCACCACTTGCATCGGAAATTCGGGGCCACTCCCGGTCGAGGTCTCGAAAGAAATCGACGAGAAAAATTTAGTTGTTGCTTCGGTGCTCTCGGGCAATCGCAATTTCGAAGGTCGAATCAATTCCGAAGTTCGTGCCAACTATTTAATGTCGCCCCCGCTGGTGGTGGCATTCGCATTGGCTGGCCGCATTGACATCGATTTGTGTAAAGATCCTTTAGGGAAGGGCAAAGACGGCAAGCCCGTTTACCTCGCGGACATCTGGCCGTCGCAGAAGGAGGTTGAAGAGTCGATGTCGACGGCGATTACATCGGACATGTTCCGCAAGAGCTATAGCGAGGTGTACGCGGGAGACGAACGCTGGCGCGGGCTGCCGGTTCCGAAGGGCGAGACTTATGCCTGGGAGAAAGACTCCACCTACATTCGGCAGGCGCCTTATTTCGATGACATGACGCTAAAGCCATCGGGCGTGGAAGACATCAGGAATGCTCGCGTACTCGCTGTGCTGGGCGATAGCGTTACGACCGACCACATTTCACCGGCTGGCTCCATTAAGAAAGACGGGCCTGCTGGAAAATATTTGATGGCGCATGGTGTACAGCCGGCAGATTTCAACTCTTACGGATCGCGCCGCGGCAATCATGAAGTGATGGTGCGCGGCACGTTCGCCAATGTTCGTCTACGCAACAAAATGGTAAGCACCGAAGGCGGATTCACTCGTCACCTGCCTGACGGAACTGAAATGTCGATCTTTGACGCCTCGGAAAGATATCAGGCCGAAAAAGTGCCGCTCGTGATTCTTGCGGGTAAGGAGTACGGCTCCGGTTCGTCGCGCGATTGGGCAGCGAAAGGGCCGCGCTTGCTCGGAGTGCGCGCCGTGATTGCGGAAAGCTACGAACGCATCCACCGCTCGAATCTCGTGGGCATGGGAATTTTGCCGCTGCAGTTTTTGCCTGGCGAAAATGCCGACACTTTGAAACTGACTGGCGAAGAAATCTTTGAGATTTCGGGCATTCGCGATGTGGTGGAGAAATTTTCTTCCGGCCGCAAGATTATGGTACGCGTTAAGGGCGGGAAGGTGGCAGATTTTCAGGCGATTGTTCGCATCGATACTCCGCAAGAGGCTCTCTACTACGCCAACGGCGGGATTTTGCAGTACGTGCTCCGGCAGTTGATGGCGGGTAAGACTAAACCGGAGGCGGTTACGGCTTAACTTCATCATTGTGACTCACGCTGCATTTTCGAGGTGAGACGGGGCAAGCCCGTCTCAACAGAAAGTGCCGGCTTGTTTGTGCTTGGCGCCTGCGTGCTAATCTCACTATCCCATGACAATTGCTCCTCAATATATTCCGGCGGCTTATAGCCTGACTGCGGTCGGAGTCTGGGGCACTAGCGATTTCCTCGGAGGCGTTGGCGCCAGCCGCGCGAACGCGTTTCTGTTTACTGCCATCGTCCATATGAGCGGCATGGTCTCGATGGGCGCGGTTGCTTTGATCACACATGCCGCCTTCCCGGATAACTACAGTTTGGCATGGTCGTTGCTTGCGGGAGCAGTGGGCGGCACGGCGCTGGCTATTTTTTATCGTTCCTTGGCGCAAGGGAACATGGGGCTGGTTGCTCCCGTTGCTGCCGTTCTCGGAGCGGCGATTCCAACTATCGTTTCTGCGTTCGATGAGGGCGTTCCGGGCTATCGCCACTTGCTCGGCTTTGTGGTGGCCGGGATCGGCGTCTGGCTTATCTCGCGAACTGAAGCTGGATCGGGGCGGCCGGAAGGTCTGGGAATGGCGGTGTTGGCGGGAATCGGTTTTGCCGGATTTTACCTTTGCATTCATCGCGCGGGGAATGCCAGTCCGTTGTGGGCGGCGGCATGCTCGCGGTCTGCTTCACTGCTGGTGACGAGTATTATCGTTTTATTCGGACGGCATTTTCGTACGATCGCGGCGCCTGTCCTTCTTATTGCCGTGATTGCCGGAATACTTGATGTTACGGGCACCGCTGTTTTTGTCCGCGCTAGCCAGATTGGGCGACTGGACAATGCGGTGGTTCTCAGTTCACTTTATCCCGCGATTACCGTTCTACTGGCGCGCATTTTCTTGCATGAGCATTTCAGCCGCACGCGTACGTTGGGCATGGTGGCGGCGCTGGCTGCGGTTCCGATGATTGCGGGCTGAAATATGCAGTATATTCCATATTCTGGAATATGGAATTAAGACAAATACATAAGATAAGCCATGTGTTATACTAATATTCCATATTCTGGAATAGGGAATATTAGACATGAACTTGGGTCCGCAGGACGTGGTCGTTGCATTAAAGCTTCTGGTTCCAAATTCCAAAAGCTGGACTTACGCTCAACTCGGGGAGGACCTGGCGTTGAGCGCGTCTCAGGTGTTTCGCTCGGTAGCGCGCGCCGAGGCCGTCCACCTGCTTGAGCCAGGTTTCCGCGCGGTTCCACCTCCGCCCGCACTGCCCGGTGCGAAAAGTCAGGACCGCCCGTCAGTGTTGGCTTCGCCAAACCGGGCGAATCTGAAAGAGTTCCTGATTCACGGCGTAAAGTTTGCATTTCCCGTTCAACGTGGTGGGCTCGTGCGTGGAATTCCAACGGCACACGCAGCGCCTCCGCTTAAGCAGCAATTGGCTGAGTCTTTCGACCCGCCTCCGGTTTGGCCCGACGCGAGCGGTTCTGTGCGCGGGCTAGAGTTCTCCCCGCTTTACAAAAATGTACCTGCGGCGGCCAGCCGTGATCCTAAACTTTATGAGCTGTTGGCGCTTGTCGATGCCATTCGCGATGGCCGGGCTCGCGAGCGCGAGATCGCAATCCGCGAATTGACCGCGAGAATCGACAATCGATGAGCCCAAATCAAAACCCGAATGCGGGACTTCTCCTTTCCGCATTGGAAAAACTGGTTCCGTTGCTTGATCGAATTGTTTTTGTAGGGGGCTGTGCATCTGGTCTGTTACTTACCGATCCTGGCGCAGCGCCGGTCCGGCCAACCATCGACGTGGATGCTATTGTCCAGATAGCGTCTTACGAAGAGTTGATGGTGCTTGAGCGGAGTTTGCGACAGTTTGGTTTCGAACAACCGCACGTGGAGGGCGCGCCACTTTGCCGTTGGATTCACGGGGACATAATTCTCGATTTGACGCCCACGGATTCTACAATTCTCGGTTTTAGCAATCGCTGGTATTCTCAGGCCCTTAAGGAAGCAGAACCTGTAGACCTCGGCGGTTATCGAATCCGGCTGATTTCATCTCCGTGTTTCATGGCGACCAAGTTCGAGGCATTTCATGGACGAGGCCAATTCGATTACCGCATGAGCCGCGACATAGAGGATATCGTTACCGTTCTCGATGGCAGGCCGGAAATCGTGGCAGAGATCGGGCGGCGCGGAGATTCGCTTCAGCAATACTTGAAAAATGAGTTTTCTAAACTGCTATTAGAACGTGATTTTTTGGAAGCGCTCTCGGGACACCTCCTGCCAGATCAGGTGAGTCAGCAGCGGTCTCGAATTATCCTTGAACGCATGCGGCAGATTGTGGACAACATTTAAGTATGCCTCTCGTCGAAGTTCGCAACCTGACGAAGATTTTCGATCTTGCCGAATCATCGTTTGGCGGGCATCGCTCGGGCGAAGTGCGCGCTGCCGATGATGTGTCGCTTGATATTTCCGCGGGCGAGACGCTTGGGCTGGTCGGCGAATCGGGGTCGGGTAAAAGTACGCTAGGACGACTCGTTCTGCGCCTCATCGAGCCTACCTCAGGCGCCGTTCTCTTCGATGGAGTTGATCTAGTAAAAGCGAGCCGCTCGGAATTACGAGCGCTTCGCCGCGACATGCAGATCATTTTTCAGGATCCATTTGGGTCGCTCGATCCCCGCTACCGGGTGGAGGACGTGATTGCCGAACCGCTCATTCTTCACCGGAAGCTTGGCCATTCTGCGGGGTCGGAATCCGCGTACGATGCCGCAAGCCGGCGGCAGCGGGTGAAGGAACTGTTGAGGGCCGTGGGGATGGATGAATCGGCGATGTCCCGCTATCCGCACGAGTTTTCCGGGGGCCAGCGGCAGCGTATTGGAATCGCCCGGGCACTCGCGCTGCGGCCGAAGTTCATTGTGGCGGATGAGCCGGTGTCCGCTCTGGACGTGAGCGTAGGAGCTCAAGTCGTGAATCTTTTGCAACGGCTGCAGCGTGAATTTGGACTTACTTATTTGTTTATTTCGCACTCCATGCCGGTCGTGCGTTATCTCTCGACGCGCATTGCCGTGATGTATCGCGGCAAAATTGTCGAGATCGGAAGCACGGAGCAGATCACTAGCCGTCCGCAGCATGACTACACCCGCAAACTGCTCGCCGCCACGCCGGAGATGACGCTGTCGTAAGCGACAACCACAAAGGACACGAAGTTTCACGAAGGTTAGTCGTCAGTTTTGCTTCGTTAGTAAAGATTGTGAATGGCTTGTATCACCACGCAAGCTGGCGTCCCGCACGGTATTCTGATTTGAAAAGCTAAAATTGTGCGCACTATGCAGACTGCGGATGTGGTTCTGATCGGTGGAGGGATTGTCGGCTCCAGCATCGCCTACCACCTTGTTGCCGCCGGCTGCAAGAATGTTCTGGTGATTGAGCGGGAGACGGCGCAGGGCAAGGGATCCACGGGCAAGAGCATGGGTGGCGTGCGGGCCCAGTTTTCTACTCCGGTCAATATCCAAATGTCGCTCTACTCGATTCCGTTCTACGCAAGTTTTGAGGAACGGCTCGGCTATCCGTGCGATTACCGTCCGCAGGGATATCTTTTTTGCGCGACCAGCGAAAAGCATCTGGCGTACTTGCAAGCGAATTACGAAAAGCAGGTGGCTATCGGGCTAAAGGATGTTCGACTGGTCACGGGCGACGAGATTCGCACTATGTTTCCGCAACTTCGCGGCGATGACATTTTGGGCGGCAGCTTCTGCTCTACGGATGGCTTTGTCGATCCTTACAGCGCGATGATCGGCTTCATGACATGGGCCAGCGACCACGGCGCGACGCTTTGGAAGAACACGACTGTTACTGCAATTAGACAGAAGCAAGGAAAGTTTGAGATTGCGACCACCCGTGAAAATGTATCGACACCCGTCGTCGTAAATTGTGCGGGAGCGTGGGCGGCATCGATCGCAAAAATGGTGGGCATTGATCTGCCGGTGGAACCGTTGCGCCGCATGCTGGTTCCTACCGAACCATTCGAGGGCTTTCCGCACAGTGCGCCGATGATTATTGATCTGTCCACGGGCTTTCACTTTCGTCCAGAGGGGCGCGGATTTCTGCTGGCGTGGAATGATCCGGAAGAAACGCCCGGATACAAGACGGATTTTGACGCGGGCTTCATCGAGAAGATTCTGACGCGCGCGGCGGATCGCGTGCCTGTCTTTGAGAATGTGGCGATCAATCCGAAGAGGGCTTGGGCGGGGCTTTATGAAATGACGCCGGACCATCACCCGATTCTTGGCGAGTCGCATGACGTGCCGGGCTTCTTCTTCGCCAACGGCTTCAGCGGTCACGGCGTGATGCATTCGCCCGCGACCGGCAAAATTCTCAGCGATCTGATTTTGACTGGAGAAACTGATTTGATCGACGCATCCCTGTTGAACTTTTCGCGCTTTGCGGAAGGGCGGACGATTCATGAAACCGCAGTGCTGTAGATTTCCTTCGTGTACCTTAGTGACGTTGTTGGTTGACACCTTTGCGGTCATGACAAGACGTAAACCACGAAGGTCACTAAGGTTCACGAAGGAAAAGAATCAAGACGATTTATGCCGAAAGAAGAAAATTACTGGCTGACTATGGTTCAGATGCCGGCTGCTCCGAACGACCCGCTGCTGGAGAGCGCTGACGTAGCCATCATCGGCGCTGGCTTCACTGGTCTTTCAGCGGCGCTCGCGCTGGCGAAGCGAGGAGCGAAAGTTGTCGTGCTGGAATCCGAGACCATTGGCTGGGGCGCGAGTTCGCGTAACGGCGGCATGGTGCTTACTGGACTGAAACTGGGCGTCAATAAACTGATCGCGATGTATGGGCGTGAACTCACGCAGCGCATGTACGCAGCGTCGCTCGAGACGATTACCAGCGTTGAGCGCCTGATAACGGACGAAAACATAACCTGCGATTTTGCCCGCTGCGGACATCTTGAGGTTGCATGCAAGCCAGCGCACTTCGCTGACTATGCCAGGCAGGTTGAAGTGATTGCTAACGAGTTCAATCACCAGATGCGTGTTGTCCCTCGTGATCAACTTCGCAGCGAGATAGGTTCCGATATTTATTTCGGAGGCATGGTCGATGAAGCTTCTGCGGGACTGAATCCCGCACGCTACGTTGCTGGGCTTGCTGATGCGGCTATGCGGGCAGGTGCTCGAATCTGCGAGCGTACTCGATTGCAAATTATTCAGCGCGAAGCGCGTGGCGGAGCGCCCGGTTTCAAGCTGATCACATCGCGTGGTGCGATTTGGGTGCGCAACGTGCTGATTGGCACGAGTGGATATACGGGATCGGCTACGCCTGCGTTGCGAAAGAAGATCATTCCTATCGGGTCTTTCATTATTACGACCGAAGTTCTTCCGGATGCCTTGGCGCGCGAACTCAGCCCGCGGAATCGCCAGATTTACGATTCCAAGAATTTTCTTTATTACTATCGCCTCACGCCTGACAATCGAATGCTCTTTGGCGGTCGCGCCGCTTTTTTCCCGGAGAACGACCAAACCATCCGCAAGAGCGCTGAAATTTTGCGCCTCGGCATGATTGACGTCTATCCGCAATTGCGCGCCATCAAGGTGGAATATGTTTGGGGCGGGACGCTCGATTTTTGCTTTGACATCATGCCGCACGCAGGGCAGGTCGACGGAATTTATTTTGCGCTGGGATACGCGGGACACGGGGTCGCGATGGCCACCTATCAAGGGCAAAAAATGGCGCAATGGATTGCGGAGGGAAAGACAGACAATCCCTTTGCCCAGATTAAATTTCCCGGCGCGCCGCTCGGTCTTTATAACGGGAAGCCGTGGTTTCTGCCGTTCGCCGGCGCATATTACAAAATTCTGGATTGGGTCTCGTAGATCGATTGAGCCATTGAATGATTGAGTGATTGACAATGACTCAATCCCTCAATGTTTCAATCACAAAATATCTCAAGTGGAGATTTCATGTCAGTTTTTGGACTTATCGAATATGCCGACGCGAGCGCGGAAGTTCGCGCCGTTTATGACGACATCATGGCTACGCGCAAAACGGACTACATCAATAATTTCTGGAAGTCGATTGCGCACGATCCTGCAATGCTGAAACGCACTTGGGAAGATATCAAGCAGATCATGGCACCGGGTGCTCTCGACCCGCTGACCAAAGAGATGATGTATGTGGCAGTGTCGGTTACGAATCAGTGCGACTACTGTATTGCATCGCACACTGCGTCGGCTAAGAGCAAAGGTATGACCGACGCGCAGTTCAAAGAACTGATGGCGGTGGTCGGAATGGCGAACGAAACCAACCGGTTGGTTGCCGGTTACCAGGTGGAAATTGACGACCGCTACAAACCGCCGCTCTCTAAATAACATCCAAGCGCCGAGGACAATCCCAGTTACGGGTGCTGTGCCTGCCATGAAGTTCTATAATCTGCGAAGGCTAATCGCGAGAGCGGCCGAAAGAGGGAACACATGTCCGAGATGACGGTGACCCCGGTTGCAACCCACGGTTTTTTTGTGGATGGGAAGTGGCTGGAAGAGGGAGACCTCGTTGACGTGCACGCTCCATATGACGGCGCTCTTCTCGCGCATGTCTATCAGGGGCACCGCGCACACGCTGAAATTGCCATTGCGGCTGCGGTTAAAGCTTTTGGGACTACGCGGCGACTGCCCGCATTTGAACGGCAGCGGGTTCTGCGTCAGATCGCGACCGGCGTTCACGATCGCAAAGAAGAATTCGCACGCACGATTGCGCAGGAGGCGGGCAAGCCCATCAAGAGCGCTCGCACAGAAGTTGATCGCGCGGTTTTCACGTTTAACATTGCCGCCGAAGAGACGGTTCGCGGCTATGGAGAATATTTGCCACTCGATTGGCAGCAATCAACCGTCGGCCGCTGGGGAATTGTGAAACGTTATCCTCTGGGGCCGGTCGCCGGTATTACGCCATTTAATTTTCCTTTGAATCTCGTGGCGCACAAAGTTGCGCCGGCGATTGCTGCGGGCTGCTCCATGGTGCTGAAGCCCGCGCCGCAAACGCCTCTTACCTCGCTTCTATTGGCCGAGGTGATTCAGCAGGCGGGATGGCCGGATGGCGGCTTCAATGCCATTCTGCTATCGAACGAAGATTCAGGCGTGCTCGTCAGCGATGAGCGCATCAAGCTCATCAGCTTCACGGGCAGCGCTGCGGTAGGTTGGGCGATCAAGAATAATGCTGGCAAGAAGAAAGTTGTTCTAGAGCTGGGAGGAAATTCGGGCGTCATCGTCCACAGCGACGCCGACCTTGCTTATGCCGCTGATCGTTGCGTTACGGGTGGGTTTGCTTATGCGGGGCAGTCCTGCATTTCGGTACAACGCATTCTGGTCGAGCATTCGGTGTACGGAAAATTTACCGAGCTATTGTTGGCAGAGGTTGGCAAACTAAAGGCCGGCGATCCGATGGACGAATCGAGTGATCTCGGTCCGCTCATTCGTGAGAGCGATGCGATTCGCGCCGTTGAATGGGTGCAGGAGGCGGTTCGCGGCGGCGCGCGCCTGCTCTGTGGAGGCACTCGCAAAGGATCAATGTTTCAGCCTGCGGTGCTTACCGGGACGAAGCCCAACATGAAAGTTAATTGCCAGGAAATTTTTGCTCCGGTCGTAACCGTGGAGCCCTACAACGATTTTGCTTCAGCTCTCAAGCAGATCAACAGTTCCGCGTACGGGTTGCAGGCCGGACTTTTCACCCGCGACGCCAAGCTTATTTTTCAAGCGTACGACGAACTTGAAGTTGGAGGATTGATCGCTGGCGACGTACCAACATTTCGCGTCGATCACATGCCGTATGGCGGCGTAAAAGATTCAGGCCTGGGCCGCGAGGGTTTGCGTGATGCAATTCATGAGATGACTGAGCCGAAACTTTTAGTAATGAACCTGCGCTGAGGTTTGTTCCGCAGAGGACTTTGAAGATTATTTTTTAAAGAATGTTTTGGCAGATTTGGTGAGTAAAATTTCCCAAACTGAAATTGTCACAAAGAAAAGCTGGGCGAACTGTTCCATTTCGCCACTCAGCTGTTATACTCTCCTGTTTCAGTAACCATCGTCACCAAATCATGTGACGGCAATCATACGAATGCGGTCAACCGGAGTGGGCGCAGGCCAATTCCAGAACCAAAAAGACTTCACATTCAATGCAGATTTTTCCGCGCAGCAGTAACGCCATCGCACGAGCTTCGTTAATCCTCGTGGTACTCGCCGTGGGCGGGTTGTTCTGGGTATTGCTTGAGTTGGAGCGCACTCCTTACGTCACCAAGGCGGGCGAGCGGAAGCCGCAGCCAGTTCCCTTCAGTCACCAGCACCACGTTACGGGGCTCGGCATCGATTGCCGTTATTGCCACACTTCGGTTGAGCAGTCGGCCTTCGCCGGAGTTCCGCCAACCAAGACCTGCATCAATTGCCATGCGCAAATCTGGACGAATGCTGCGTACCTCGAGCCGGTGCGCGAGAGCTTTCGCACCGGCCGTTCGCTGCAATGGACGCGCGTGAACCAGTTGCCGAATTTTGTTTATTTCAATCACAGCATTCACATCAACAAAGGTGTGGGATGCAATAACTGCCATGGGCCGGTCGACCAGATGCCGTTGATGTATCAGGCTGCGTCGCTGCAGATGGAATTCTGCCTGGACTGCCATCGCAACACGGAAAAATATCTGCGTCCGCGCGAGCAGGTTTTCAATATGCGCTACGAGCAGCCCTCAGAGGGAGAACCGGTAGTCGTGGCCGGGAAATCCTATTCCGATCAGGAGAGTTTGGGCAACGCGTTGAAGCAGCAATACAAAGTGCGGTCGGTAAAAGACATTACGAGTTGCAATACCTGTCACCGGTAGAGTCGTTAACTGAGAACTGACAGCTGAGAGCCGAAAACTGAATTTGAATGAGCATGGAAGAGCACAAAACGAAGCCGGCATCGAGCAAGGCTGGACCCGACGTCTGTCCGACGAAGCGCAAGCAACTGGACTTCGCCGCCGTGAAAGAGCAGATCGAGGACACGACTGGCCCCGAATACTGGCGCAGCCTCGAAGAACTGGCGGGTAGCGAAGAGTTTCAGGAGATGATGCACCGCGAGTTCCCAAAGGGTGCGTCGGAATGGCTCGATGATTTTTCGCGGCGCGGCTTCCTCAAGACCATGGGAGCATCGCTGGCGCTCGCCGGTTTGACTGGATGTACGCGCATGCCGGACACGGAAATCGTTCCGTATGTGCGGCAGCCTGAGAATGTTGTTCCGGGGCGTCCTAAGTTTTACGCGACGGCATTCACTCTAGGCGGCTACGCTTCGCCGATTCTGGTCGAGAGCCACATGTTCCGGCCGACCAAGGTTGAAGGCAATCCGCAGCATCCGGCGAGCCTTGGCGGCACCGACGTTTACGCGCAGGCATCAATTCTTGATCTCTACGATCCCGACCGCGCGCAGAACATCACTTATCTCGGCGATGTCCGCTCCTGGAATGCCCTGACGGAAGCCTTGCGCGGGCCCATGAATGCCGAGAAAGGCATGGCGGGCGGCGGCGTCCGCATCCTTACGCAAACCGTTACCTCGCCTACGCTGGCCGGCCAGATTCGTGATTACATTCAGGCGAATCCGATGGCGAAGTGGCATGTGTACGAGCCGATCAATCGCGACAACGTGGTTGAGGGCGCGAAACTTGCGTTCGGCGAGCCGGTGGAGACGCGCTACGATTTATCGAAAGCGGACGTCATCGTTTCGCTGGATGCAGATTTTCTCTACGCCGGATTCCCGGGATCGGCGCGTTACACGCACGATTTCGCGGCGCGGCGCAATCCTGACGCGAACATGAACCGGCTGTATGTGATCGAGAGCACGCCGAGTTCTACGGGGATGAAGGCGGATCACCGGCTGCCGATGCGGGCGGCGGATTTGGAAAGCTTCGCCCGAGCGCTGGCAGTGAAGGTGGGAGCGAACTCCGGGGCTGTGCTGTTATTCGGGCAGCAAGGAAAGTACTCTGAGACGATCTCCGCCGATTTGAAAAATCATCACGGTTCTAGCGCCGTGATAGTAGGCGACCACCAGCCACCCGCTGTTCACGCGCTTGCGCACGCGATGAATCAGTCGCTCGGAAACGTCGGCAAGACAGTTTTCTACACCGAGCCTGTGGACGCGAATCCCGTCAACCGCAACGAATCACTACGAGCGCTCGTTCAAGATATGCGCGGCGGAAAAGTCGATGTGCTCCTGATTCTCGGAGGCAATCCGGTTTACGACACGCCCGCCGATTCCGAATTTGCGTCAACGCTGGAATCGAATGCGGTAGGACTCAAACTTTATCTTGGATCACATCGCAACGAGACCGCGGAATATTGCCAGTGGCACATTCCGGAAGCTCACTATCTGGAATCATGGAGTGACGCGCGCGCTTACGACGGAATGGTGTCGATTATTCAGCCGCTGATCGAGCCGCTTTACGGCGGCAGGACAGCACACGAAATGATCGCCGTCTTATCGGGCCAGTCAGGCGTAACCGGACACGATCAGGTTCAGACGTACTGGCAGAAACAGCACCCTGGTACGGAGTTTGACGCGTTCTGGCGCAAGTCATTGCATGACGGCTTTATCGAAGGTACGACTTATGCTGCGAAGAATGTTTCGCTCAAGGGCGGCGGCGCTCCGGCATCGCAATCTGCCGCGCCCGCAGCAAATGCCGGCAGCTACGAAATTAACTTCCGCCGCGATCCCTCCGTTTACGACGGACGCTTCTCGAATAACGGCTGGCTGCAGGAGCTTCCAAAGCCGCTCACGAAATTAACCTGGGATAACCCGATCATGATCGGCCCGGCGATGGCCGAGCGCCTCAAGCTGAATTTCAAAGACGTTGCCGAACTCGAATTCAATGGCAAGAAGGTAAAAGGCGCGATCTGGATTCAGGCTGGCCATCCCGATAATTCGATTACCGTATTTTTCGGTTACGGGCGAACCCGCGCTGGCCGCATCGGCACGGGCACTGGATTTGACGTCTATCCGCTTCGCAGCAGTCAGACTCCCTGGTTTGGGAGTGGCGCGCAACTTCGCCCGACCGGCGATACCTTTCAGCTCGCCAGCACGCAGGGTTACCAGACAATGGAAACGCCGGATGGCAGCACGCGTCCTCTGGTGCAGGAGCGCAGCCTCGAAGAGTACAAAAAAGAGCCGAACTTCGCGAAGGAAGATGAGCCGCCGGCAGAGCTCACGCTTTACAAGGCTCCGCACGATTATTCGAAAGAAACTTATTCGTGGGGCATGGCGATCGACTTGAACGCCTGCGTCGGATGCAATAACTGCATCGTCGCCTGCCAGTCGGAAAACAATATCGCCGTTGTCGGCAAAGAGCAGACGCTCAAGGGCCGCCACATGCACTGGCTGCGCGTGGACGCTTACTACAACGGACCTCGCGACAATCCGAAGGGATTCTTCCAGCCGGTGCCTTGCATGCAATGCGAGAACGCGCCCTGCGAACTGGTTTGCCCAGTGCAGGCGACCTTACATAGCACGGAAGGCCTGAACGACATGGTCTATAACCGCTGCGTCGGAACGCGGTATTGCTCGAATAACTGCCCGTATAAGGTTCGGCGGTTTAATTTTCTTTTGTTCCAGGATTGGGAGACGCCGCAATTCAAGCTCATGCGTAATCCCGACGTCACCGTGCGCAGCCGCGGTGTGATGGAAAAATGCACTTACTGCGTGCAGCGCATCAGCGAGCGCCGCATCGATGCCGAGCGCGACGACACCACGATTAAAGAAGCCGATTTGCAGACGGCATGCCAGCAGTCATGTCCGGCGAATGCGATCGTCTTCGGCAATTTGAATGATCCGAACAGCCAGGTGAATAAGTGGAAGGCGCAGCCGAGAAATTATTCGCTGCTCGCGGAGTTGAACACGCGTCCGCGCACGACGTACCTGGCGGAAGTTCGCAACCCGAATCCTGAGTTGGAAGAGTCCAGAGCATAAGGCATGGCGACGAACACGCAAATCCCCGTGGCAGACAGGCGAGTGCCGGTAATCGCGCCGGGCCATACCTTCTCCACCATCACGGAGAAGATCAGCAACATCGTGCTCAAGCGGCCGATCTCGCTGGGATGGATCTTCGGCTTCCTGATCGTGTTCTCGATGATGAACATGCTGATGGTGGCTCTCGGATACCTCTTCTTTAAGGGCACCGGGATCTGGGGCATCAATATTCCCATCGGCTGGGGATTCGCCATCGTCAACTTCGTCTGGTGGATCGGCATTGGCCACGCTGGCACGTTGATCTCAGCTATTCTCGCGCTGCTGCGGCAGACCTGGCGCAACTCCATCAACCGCTTCGCTGAAGCTATGACGTTGTTCGCCGTGGCGTGCGCCGGAATTTTTCCGCTTGCCCACACTGGCCGTCCGTGGCTCGCGTACTGGCTCTTTCCATATCCCAACTCCATGCGGTACTGGCCCAACTTCCGCAGCCCGCTAGTTTGGGACGTATTCGCGGTATCGACTTACCTCACTATTTCGCTCGTGTTTTGGTTCATGGGATTGATTCCCGATCTCGCAACGCTGCGTGATCGCGCGGAGAATCCGTGGCTACAGCGCATCTATGGACTGCTCGCCATGGGATGGCGCGGCTCGGCGCGTCACTGGCATCGGTACGAGACCGCATATTTATTGCTCGCGGGTCTCGCCACGCCGCTCGTGCTTTCGGTGCATACGGTTGTGAGCTTCGATTTCGCCGTCGGCGTCGTCCCCGGATGGCACACCACCATCTTCCCGCCATACTTTGTGGCGGGAGCGATTTATTCCGGCTTCGCCATGGTGCTCTGTCTCGCGATTCCCATTCGCGTGATCTATCGGTTGCAGGATTTCATCACCGAGCGCCATCTCGAGAACGCGGCCAAAGTTATGCTCGCTACCGGCCTCATCGTGGCTTATGGCTACGGCATGGAAGCCTTCATGGGCTGGTACAGCGGCAGCAAGACGGACTCGTTCCTGCTGTGGAACCGGCTGCACGGGCCGTATCGCTTCTGGTATCTGGCGTTGCTGTCCTGCAATATAGGCATCCCGCAGGTTCTGTGGCTCAGAAAATTCCGCGTCTCTACCGGCTGGCTCTGGCTGATCTCGTTCGTCGTGCTGGTCGGCATGTGGCTGGAGCGTTTTATCATTGTTGTGGTCAGCTTGAGCCGCGATTTCCTGACTTCGTCATGGGGCATGTATTACCCAACGAAGTGGGATTGGATGACCTTCTTCGGAACGATCGGAATGTTCCTGACTTTTATGTGGCTGTTTGTACGCGTCCTTCCCATGATTTCCATCTTCGAACTGCGCACCCTGCTGCCTGAGGCGCACGCGGAAGAGATCACGGAGGTGAAGAATTGACAACGACACCTAAAGACTTCACTTCCTACGGCCCGATCTATGGATTGATGGCTGAGTTTGACTCGGCGCAAGAGTTGGTCGATGCCGCGCACAAGACGCATCAGGCGGGCTATCAGAAGATTGACGCGTATAGCCCATTCCCGATCGAAGGCCTCGCCGAGGCAATCGGCTTTCACAAAAATCGCGTGCCGCTCGTTGTCCTCATCGGCGGCCTCATCGGCGGGATT
>Ga0209332_1000031_pt1 | contig 35429 bp, 31 predicted proteins | sample BlaSpr_A8_OM3_M1_FD_187974 | JGI IMG/M metagenome (GOLD analysis project Ga0209332, IMG submission 187974) | Forest soil microbial communities from Thunder Bay, Ontario, Canada - Black Spruce, Ontario site 2_A8_OM3_M1 (SPAdes) (version 2) | ecosystem: Environmental > Terrestrial > Soil > Boreal...
GCTCGCGTGGCATACCACCGTTCGAGGTCGGGGTTAATGGTTTTGTCGCTTCCAGCTACCAACATCCAACTTGATTTAGTTCTCCACGCAGGTGTGGTGATTACTGCTTTGAAATTGTCAGCTTTGTTCAGTACCTGCGACCGCGCCATGAAAGCGGCCTGCTCAGCCGACAGGTCAGCTGCGAAGTACTCATGAAACTGTGCGGGATCAAGGTAAGTGAAACCGTCTGCCGTCTTCTTTATCGCACCAGACTTGCTGAGGTCACTTGGAAAGCGCTTTCCGTCGTCAGCCTCATTCTCTCCAGCATCCGGCATGTGGGCTGCGATGTACACCAAGCCGGCAACCGCCGGGTCAGTCCCAGCTTCAGTGATTACGGCTCCGCCGTAGCTGTGTGCGACAAGAATGCACAGACCATTCTGTTGAGCTAGGACCCGCTTCGTAGCCTCGACATCGTCTGCGAACGACGTCTCCGGTTCTTGCACGATGCTGACGCTGTAGCCATCCTTGACAAGAATGTCGTACACGCCCTTCCAGCCGGAACCATCTGCCCAGGCAGCCGTTTCGGAAATCAAGCCTGCCTAAGTGGATCAAATTGGATCATGAAGAAAAACATTGATTCTGCGGAAGCCTTTTATTTTGTTGGCGTCCCCGACGGGATTTGAACCCGTGTTACCGCCGTGAAAGGGCGATGTCCTAGGCCAGGCTAGACGACGGGGACTTTGGGTGAGGTGGTGGTTGTCGCCGGAATTCATACTATCAGGGGGCATTTGCCGCGTCAAAAGTCGGATCGCGTTTTACTGGAGCCCCGCTTCGTCACGAAAGAATTTATTGTCACGAAAGAATTGATTGCTACTCGGCGGAAGTCGACATTGGTTAAAGTTCGCCGTTGCGGCGCTTCCATCCACGTTTGACCACGTTTGCCTCCCCGACGCTATGGATGGTACAAAGCTTCCGAGGCTCCAGCATCGTGAAGAAATTCGCCGCCATCTTTTTCGTCGCTCCTTCCCGCGTTGTTCTTTCCATCGTCGCTGTTTCCGCGATGCTCGTTGTCTTCGTTGCGGTGCGCGCCGCCGATCGATCGCATCGCATCAATCTCCCGACGAGCAAAAGCCTAACCCTCCCCGTCCCTGGATATTTGGGCCGCACCAACAGCTTTCCTTCGACCATCGCGCTCAGCCCCGACGGTCGTTACGCCGCATTACTCAACCAGGGATACGGCACTCAGGAAGCAGGCGCGCGGCAGTCCATCGCCATTCTTGATCTCAGCGATAATCAACTGCGCGATTTTCCGGACGATCGCCTTAGCGATGATTACTCCACGCGCCAAAGTTATTACATCGGCCTCGCGTTTTCGAACGACGGCAAGCACCTCTACGCCTCGATGGGATCGATCACCGATCCTGCTGGCGAGAAAACAACCAGTACCGGCAACGGTATTGCTGTCTACAAATTCTCCGCCGGACAAGTTAGCCCCGAACACTTTATCAAGATCGCACCTCAGCCCATCGCGAGTGATAAGGAAGTAGCCTTCGGCCTGCGTAAAACTCCCGCCGGAACCGCGCTGCCTTATCCCGCAGGATTCGCCGTTCTGCCTGCAGCAAAAACGGAAATTGAGCGACGGTTGTCGCTTCGACAGGCTCAGGGTAGGCTCTTGCCCGTCCCTTCGACCAGTGACCGCCTGCTCATCGCTAATAATCTTTCCGACAACGTCATTCTGCTCGACACTGGCTCCGGGAAAATTCTGCAGTCGTTCGATCTGAGCCGCAGCCGCTATATCCCGAGCGCCTATCCCTATAGCGTGATCGCGAATAAGGCCGGGACAAAAGCGTGGGTCAGTCTGTGGAACTCGGCTGCAGTCGCGGAATTGGATTTAGAGAGCGGAAAAGTTTCACGCTGGGTCGATGATTTGCAGCCGCATCGTGACCCGATCGCGCCCAGCGCACATCCGACTGCGATGCTCTTAAGCCCGAGCGAAGAGACACTCTACGTGGTCCTTGCAAACGCCGACATGGTGGTGGGCGTAGATTTGAAATCCGGCTTAGCTTTACAGAGCTATCTGACCAGCGCCGATGGTCGAGGTACCGTCCTTCAGGCCATCGCGCTCTCGCCCAACGGTAAGCAGCTCTACGCGGCCAGTGCGTCGCTCGACGGAGTGGCGGTATTCGAAGTCAAGGAATCCCCAAGACTGACTGGACCCAGTATCGTTGCACAAATAGATAATGCGACTCCTCCGGACTTCATTCCGACCGAGTGGTACCCTACCGCCCTTGCCATCGCCGGTAACGATCTCTTAATCGCCACTGCGAAAGGCGAAAGCAGCGGTCCCAACAACATGCAAGGCGTGCTCAAGGGCGAGCGTAAGAGAAAAGAGCACCCCTATATCCCTACTCTTATCGGTGGCTCACTCCAGCGCATTAGCCTTGCCGACATCGACAAGAACCTCGCCGCTTATACGCGTCAGGTTGAAGACGACAATCTTCTGCGCGCGGATGTTGGCAAGTTCACATTCGCCGGCGGCGCCAATCCCATCCGCCACGTGATTTATGTGCTCAAAGAAAATCGTACATACGATCAGATTCTCGGCGATTTGCCCGTCGGGGATGGCGACCAGTCATTGACGATGTACGGCAAAAACATCACGCCCAACGAGCACAAACTCGCACTGCAGTTCGGAGTGCTCGACAATTTCTATGACAGTGGAGAAGTTTCCGGCGATGGCCACCTCTGGTCGACTGCCTCTACGACGAGTGATTACAACGAAAAAAACTGGCCGATTGCTTATCGCAGCAAAGAGCGTCCTTACGATTTTGGAGGCAGTGTTGCCGAAGAGTTTCCGCTCGAGCAGGGAATCCCCGACGTTGACGATCCCGCCACCGGTTTCCTTTGGGACAATCTTGCGCGCCGCGGTCTTACGTACCGCATCTATGGAGAGTTCATCGCGGCCGTGTGGTGCAAGAGTCCAAAAGTGAAGTCAGTAGAGGCGGCGTCTCCGAAAGAGGGAACGCTGTCGCCGATTGCCGCAACTTGTCCGCTCTTCGAAATTAAAAAAGGAGAGCCTCTACCCGCGAACGTTGGCAATCCTCGCGGCGGTTCAAGCCCATGGCCGTGGGCAATTCCGCAGATGAAGCGCACCCGCCCCACAAAGGCTGCGCAGCGGGATCACTACGATCCACAGTTTCCGGACTTCAACGTCGACTATCCCGACCAGCTCCGCGCCGACGAATTCCTTCGCGAGTTTGATGAGTTTGCGAGAAACAAAAACAGCGCCAGGGAGCTTCCGCAGTTCACGCTTCTCTATCTGCCTGACGATCACACCGGAGGCACGCGTCCCGGCAAGCCCACGCCGCAGGCCTCGGTCGCCGACAATGATCTCGCGCTGGGTCGCGTGGTCGACGCCGTCTCTCATAGCCCCTACTGGGATGACACCGCGATTTTCGTTCTCGAAGACGACGCGCAAGACGGCGCCGACCACGTCGATGCCCATCGCTCCATTGCCTTCGTCATCAGCAAATATTCGCCCCGCGCCGACCAGCCGTTCATCGATCATCGCTTTTATACGACCGTGAGTGTCATTCATACCATGGAGTCGCTGCTCGGTCTTCCGCCTATGAACCTATTCGACGCTCACGCTCCACTGATGACGGAACTCTTTGCGGCTCCGGGATCGCAGCCGCCCTATCAGGCCGACGACAGCAATCTACGCAACGGGCTTATTTATAAAATTAATAAAAAAAAGGCAGCGGGAGCAAAGGAATCGTCGCAAATGAATTTTTCAAAGCCCGATGCGGTCGATGCGAGAAAACTGAATGCCATTCTCTGGCAGGATGCGAAAGGCAACATCCCATCACCGGCCACAGAGCGTCGTCCATAAAGTAGTTTAGGCCGAGTCCTGATCGGACCATGTGTCGGACGATAGATTGGACCATAAACGGTAGCCACCCACGAACGCGTTATTGTTGTCTCCGAGCCTTGTCTTTGGCGGCAGCGTTTTGATTTTCTTAACATTACCGCCGCCCAATACGACATAATCTGGATTCAACGCCGACTGGAGTTCCTCTACTACCCGTGTCACATAACGACGCCATCTCTTTTTTCCCAGGCGCTTGAGGCCGCGTGCCCCCAGATAATCTTCGTAAGTTTTTCCACGCTGGTAGGGCAGATGCGCCAGTTCCATTGGTTCAACAACGCCATCGACAATCATCGCCGCGCCAAGTCCTGTGCCCAGTCCGAGAAAAAGCATGCGCCCCCCTTTATAGGAACCCAACGCCTGCATCGCAGCATCATTCATGATCTTGACCGGACAACCCAAGGCTTTGCGGTAATCAAACCCCACCCAACCTTTTCCCAGGTTGTAAGGTTCGCGAAAAGGCTTTCCGTGCACCACCGGCGCCGGATACCCGATCGACGCGACATCGTACGGCCAATCCGCAGCTGCCTTGTTCACCCAAGCGCACATTTGCCGCGCCGTCATCTTAGGGCCGGACGCAACTTCGCGCTTCGTCTTTTGGCCGGTCGCCAGAATTTTTATATGAGTTCCACCGACGTCCACGACAAGAATTTTCTTAGCCACTCTCTTAACCATTTGCTGTTCCCTGAGGTCTGAAGATGCTTCTTGATCCTAATCCTTGGTCGAGTCCCATTCTTAATGATCGAACCCCATCTTTGATCGATCCAAGTGTGTTCCTCGCGCGTCCCGTCCCGTCGCCATTATCTTTAATAAATTAAGGGGGTATCTTTATGCCCTGATACTGCGTCCAATTAATGAGTAAGCTCCCTCGATCCCTGCGTGCTATCGGGGGTATAATACATTTCGACCGACCGGTTCTGCGGGGTGTCCAATGTTGTACCGTAAATCACTGATTTCCCTAAGTTTATTCACTCTGGTGGCGCTGCCAGCACTGGCTCAAGATCCCAGCCCGTCCGCCTCGACGCCGCAAAGTCCGCAATCGTCTCAATCGCAAACAGCGCCGGCCAGCTCCTCGCCCGCGACGCCGGCCCCCAACACCCAGACGGCGCCGAACTCGACGAGCACAGGGACAAGCTCAGGAACGACAACGAACGACCCAAGCCGACAGCCCGCGAACGCGCCCTCCGGCAACTCGCCGTCGAGCGCCTCTCCGTCGACGCCCCAGACGCCGCCTGATCCCACGGCGCCCACTGCTGTACCCACCAATGCGCCGGGCACGACCCCGCAAGATCCCGCGCCCACGCCGCCACCAACGCCAGACTCTTCCTCGAGCCCAAGCGCGAGCACCGATTCGAAGCCGGCCCAGACTCCAGTCCAGGAGCCGGATGACAGCAAGGTCAAGCACGACGGCAGCAAGAATGACGTCGACGCCATCGGCAACCGCAAGGTGGGAGGTCGCGGCATGGGCGACTGGTACTCGCTCGAAACCGAAATAAGAATGGGCAAGCAGTATTCCATGCAGGTCGAGAACAGCGTCAAGATGGTTCAAGACCCGGTGGTGACCGAGTACGTGAATCGAATTGGCCAAAACCTTGTGCGGAACTCCGACGCGCAGGTGCCCTTCACGATCAAAGTGATTGACTCTGACGAAATCAATGCTTTCGCTCTTCCCGGCGGCTTTTTCTATGTCAACTCTGGCCTGATTATCGCGGCCGACGAAGAGGCGGAATTGGCTGGCGTAATGGCCCATGAGATCGCGCACGTTGCGGCGCGACATGGAATGCGCCAGATGACGCGCGCCAACTGGGCCAACATCGGCACCATCCCTCTTATTTTCGTAGGTGGAGGGATTGGATATGCCGTGTACGAGGCGGCGGGCTTGGGATTGCCGCTCACCTTCATGAAGTTCCAGCGCAGTTTCGAGGCGGAAGCAGACTACCTCGGGCTGCAGTACATGTATAAAACGGGATACGATCCCCAAGCCTTCATCAGTTTTTTTGAAAAGATTCAGGCGAAGGAAAAGAAGAAGCCGGGAACGCTGGCCAAGGCTTTTGCGTCGCATCCGCAAACTCCCGACCGAATTGAAAAGTCGCAACAGGAAATCGCGACAATTCTTCCGGCGAAAGTCCAGTACATTGTTTCGACATCAGAGTTTGACGACGTTAAATCGAGGCTCGCAACCATAGAAAATCGCCATAAAGTGAATGACGAGAAAGATGGAAGCCGTCCCAGCTTGCGCCGCTCCTCCAACAGCGACAAGTCCAGCGGCTCCGATAAGAGCGGCAACGATGACGATCGCCCGACCCTGAAACGCCGCGACGATAACCCCAATCAAAGCCAGCAATAAACTACCCTAGCGAAGATAAAAAACCGGCGGAATATCCGCCGGTTTTTCTTGCTGAAAGTTCTGCTCTGCTGAAAGTTTTCCTGTCATCCTGAGCGAAGCGAAGGACCTACGCATTTTCCCGCTCCACCGCCGCCGCTTACGATCCTGCCGCTACCGACTTAACCGTCATCGTATCGCCATCGAGCTCGCCAGTTACCTTCGCCTTTGCGCCAGCGAGCTCGTTCAACTTATCAAGCGCTGCTTGATCAGAGGTTTCCAAAGTGTAGACTTTGTCGCCGACCACAAGCGCGTACTTCGAACCGTGCTTCACGCATCCCCGCGTGCACTCCGCAGCCTTGGTAGGCATTTCGTGTTTCGCGCCGCACATTGCATCGCTTACCTGCCCGGTTAATGTCTGGCTTTTACTGGCAGCGAGCGCCGGGATTGCCGCCATACCAACCAGAAACTGCATTCCAAGAACCGCTGCCGCAATTCGACTTGTTCTCATACCGATGGGTCTCCTCTGAATTGGTCATCCTACGCTATAGCCAACGCTATAGCGAAATGCGTTTTCAAACGAAAAAGTCTTACGCAAAATCATGGTTACATGGTCATCCTGTCTTTGCAAGGTTTTGATGACCGTGATACCAGGTGATGCCCGGAACTCGCTTTGATCTACGGCTGCTTGAAGCGAATTTCAACGTCGACGGTTTTGTCGGAGGCGTCAGGTGTTTCGTGAACCGTGACCATCCACTGCACTCCCGTGGGAACCAGGTTACGCGTCTCTTCGAGAAATTCGTTTGGATAGTCGGCGTTGTACGGCTGACCTGCGTGCAAGGTCCAGGCATTCTGCATCCGCGCTTTAGACTGGCTGTCGAGCCCCAGTATCTCAACTTCTCCCATCTTGTACGGATCGCCTTCGGAGACAGATATCGAGTAACGCACGGTACTTTTATCGTCGTCGAATTGGGTGTCTGTTTTGATCTGAGCGGTCATGTAGCCGCGGCTGCGATACAGTTTCCGTATGTCTTCCAGATCCCGAAGAAGTTTCACCGCATTGGCGGGCTGGCCCATAGTCAAGTGAAGTACTGGTCGGAGTTGGTTCGCACTGAGAGCGGCGTAGCCTCTTAGAACTAGTTCGGATATCACATAGATTTTCCCAGGCGTCACGGGCTCGATTACGTCCACTTCGATTTCGGCAGGAGCCGGAGCATCAGTGGGGGATGGCGCGTCGGCCGCGGCGTCTGAAGAAGCATGCGGCGGTTGTGGTAACACGCGCGCATCGGCGGCAGCGAATGTAGCCCGCAGATATCCTCGCTGCAGATAAATAGGAAGGAAATCAAACTTCACGGCGGCGGCGAGGGCGGTGCGTCCGTACTCTGCTCCGGTGACGCGGCGCGCCGCGGCGGTGAGCAATGCTGATTGCTCGGATGAGGCTCCGGGAAATTCCACGGAATGGATGCGGATGCTCAATTCCTCCACGCGATAGTCGATGGCGCTCAAAGTCCCGTCTGGTCCGTCTGATTCGCGCATGAAGTTTATGTGGCCGGGAAGCTGCCTTTCATTGAAGAGGGCTTGCAGCGCCTCGGAAACATGATTCGCAAGATTGCCGCCAACCGGCAGCAGGCCCTTGAAGAGCGGAACTCGTTTTTGCAAAGCGGCGTCCAGTTCGTTGTCGGTGAACCAGACGAAATTGTCGAAATGCGCGGGGACGAGTTTCGCTGATTCGATATCGGTGATCTGCAGTTCGAGTTTTGTGCCGGCGCTAGAACTGGAATAGGTGTACGCGACATTCGTAAACAATCCGGTATCGCCGAGCCTCTTCACCGCTTCTTTGAAATCTCCATCAGCCGCGCTTTGGCCAAGTTGCAGACCGCTGGCAGCAAAAATTTCTTTGTCGGTGTAGCGGCCGGTGCCCGTAACCTTGAAACCAATCAGCTTGTAAGCTGAGACAGGGGAGGCCTTGCTGCCCGCGGAGTGCTTCTGCGCCGCGGCGGCGGGAAAGAGCAGGGACAAGCCCAAGCCAAAATAAGCCATCAGCGCCGCCAGATTCATTTCGAGCGCTTCCCAACGCTGGCGGTCGCGAAGTTCTTTTGTTTAACTGCGATGTCCATGAAAGCTTTCGCCGCTCGGCTGAGCGACTTATCTTTGCGAAAGACGATGGCGAGATCGCGGCGAATTTGCACGTCAGAAAGGGTGATTGCGGAAAGCGCCTTGGCGCGAATGTCTTCTTCGATATTCGAGCGCGCGATAAATCCAACGCCAACATCGGCTGCCACAAACCGTTTCAGCAGTTCGCTGGAGTCAAGTTCCATTGCGAATCTGGGCTTCAGATTGTGATCGTAGAAAAGCTTGTCCAGAGCGTCACGCGTGTGGCCGAGCTTGGGAACGACGAGCGGGTAGTTTAAAACTTCGGGCAGGGTGATAGTTTTGTTTGCCGCCAACGCGTGCTTGGGGGCGGCGATTACGACTAGTTCGTCACGGTGAATCATCTGGGCTTCGAGGCGATTGTCATTTACGGGCAGGGAGACTACACCGAAGTCGACGACATTTTCGAGAACCGATTCGAGAATGCGCGCGTAATCGGAGCGTTTAATGCCGACGGCAACGTTTGGATAATCGCGTTTAAATTGCGCGAAGACCTCGGGCAGAATATGGAGGCAGGTGCCTTCGTTCGCGCCCACAACAATCTCGCCTCGGGGCACGCGCTCGGTCTCGGCGATCTCGTTGAGGATGGTTTTGCGTTGCTCGATCGTGGCTTCGGCATATTTGAAAAATAATTTCCCGGAGGCGGTCAGCGAGACGCGACCTCCCGAGCGGTCGAGCAGGCGAGCGCCAACTTCTTCTTCCAGCGCGCGGATTTGGGAGGAAATGGCTGGCTGGGTGCGAAAACGCTTTTCCGCCGCGCGAGAGAAGCTGGAGAGGCGTGCGACTTCCAGGAAAATTTCGAGCTGATCGAAGTCCATCGTGACTTGCCTCACACACTATAAACAGGCTGAGGCGGGGACGGAAGAGAAATCAGAGAGTGCGATGGCACTCCCCGCTGTAGAGACGCGGCTTGACGCGTCTTCCGCTCGGCATACTGCTAGAGACGGGGCAAGCCCCGTCTCTACGGGCGATTATGTTAGACGTTGATTACGGCTATCAGTTCCTTTACAGCAGCTGCACTTTTATCCAGTGCCGTTTTTTCTTCCGGCGTCAATTTGATCTCGATAATCTGCTCGATCCCCTTAGCGCCGAGCTTCACCGGCACGCCCACGAAAAGCCCGTGAATACCATACTCTCCGTTGAGATAGGCGGCGCAGGGTAGAATCTTTTTCTTGTCTTTGAGAATAGCCTCGACCATTTCCGTAGCGGCGGCGGAAGGCGCGTAATACGCGGAGCCGGTCTTAAGATGTTTGACAATCTCGGCGCCGCCATCACGCGTGCGCTGCACGATGCGATCAAGCGTGGCCTTGTCCATCAATTCAGTGATCGGAATTCCGGCAACCGTGGAATAGCGGGGAAGCGGAACCATGGTATCGCCATGTCCACCGAGGACGAAGGCGGTAACGTTTTCGACGCTGACTTTAAGTTCAAGCGCGATAAAAGTTCGGAAGCGGGCCGAGTCAAGAATTCCCGCCATACCGATAACGCGCTCGCGGGGAAAGCCGCTGATCTTATATGCGGCCTGCGCCATGGCATCCAGCGGGTTAGAGACGATGATGAGGATGCAGTTCGGCGAATGATGAACGATCTTGCCGACCACGTCGTTCATAATTTTGTGGTTGGTATTGAGAAGATCATCGCGGCTCATGCCCGGCTTGCGCGGGATTCCGGCGGTGATTACAACGATGTCGGAGTTGGCAGTGTCAGCGTAATCGTTGGTTCCGAGAATGGCGGAGTCACGCTTCTCGATGGGCATGGCCTCGAGCAAGTCGAGACCTTTGCCTTGCGGAACGCCTTCAACGATGTCGATGAGGACAACGTCCGCTAGTTCTTTGGAGGCGATCCAGTGTGCGGCGGTGGCGCCCACGTTTCCGGATCCGACGATGGTGACTTTCTTGCGCATTCAATTCCTTTCCTACTTCGAAAAACTTAATCTCCTTAGTGAACCTTAGTGCCCTTGGTGGTTAACGCTTTATTGTCTAAAGGCATCTATTCCGCCGCGACCAGTACCTGCATGTTGTCGATCATGCAGTTCGCAAATTCGCTGGTCTTGACTTTTGTCGCCCCATCCATCAAGCGCTCAAAATCATACGTGACTTTTTTCTGTTCGATGGTGCGCTCTAGGCTTTGCTCGATCAGATCGGCCGCCTCGCCCCATCCCATGAAACGAAACATCATGACGCCGGAGAGAATGACGGAGCCGGGGTTGATGACATCTTTATCCGCATACTTCGGAGCGGTGCCGTGAGTGGCTTCGAAGATGGCATAGCCATCGCCGACATTCGCTCCCGGAGCAATGCCGAGCCCGCCAACCTGCGCGGCGCACGCGTCGGAGATGTAGTCTCCGTTCAGATTCGGCGTGGCGAGGACGCTGTATTCATCGGCACGCGTGACCACCTGCTGGAAGATGGAGTCGGCGATGCGATCGTTGATCATCAACTTTTTCCTCCACGCGCCTTTGCCATGCGTGGCGTAAATAGAGTCGAGACAAGCTTTTACTTCCTTGTAAACCGTCTGACGAAAATCTTCCTGCGCATACTCGAGCCCGGGTTCAATCAGGTTCGCGTTTTCTTCGACGCTGAGATTGGGATTCTTATCTTTGTTGTCGATGATCCAGCTTTCGCGCTCTGTAATAACTCTGTCTCGAAATTCTTCTCTAGCGAGATCGTATCCCCACTGGCGGAATGCGCCCTCGGTGAACTTTTGAATATTTCCCTTGTGGACGAGGGTGACTGATTTATTTTTATTGTCGAGGGCATGTTGAATGGCCATGCGGACGAGGCGCTTGGTTCCGGTGACTGAAATGGGCTTAATGCCGACGCCCGAGTCGAGCCGGATTTGTTTCTTGCCGCCCTTCAACATGTCTTTATTGAGAAATTCGATCAGACGCTTCGCGTCGGCGGTTCCTTCCTCCCACTCGATGCCGATATAAACGTCCTCAGTATTTTCGCGGAAGATGACAATGTTCATGCGCTCGGGATGCTTCACGGGAGATGGCACTCCTGCGTAATATTTCACCGGGCGGATGCAGGAATAGAGATCGAGTGTCTGGCGCAGCGCGACGTTCAGGGAGCGAATGCCGCCTCCAACGGGCGTTGTGAGCGGACCTTTGATGGCCACGCGAAATTCGCGGATGGCGCTGACGGTATCATCGGGCAGCCAATTGTCGAAGCGGGCTTTCGCTTTTTCGCCGGCGAACACTTCATACCATGCTACCGAGCGTTTACCCTGATATGCCTTTTCGACCGCCGCGTCGAACACACGGACGGATGCCTTCCAGATGTCGCGGCCGGTGCCGTCGCCTTCTATGAAGGGGACGATGGGATGATCGGGCACGCGATACTTGCCATTACTGTATTCGATCTTCTGCCCGTTCGAGGGCGCGGGAACTCCGTTGAATGACGCCATGATTACTTGCCTCCGCAACTTTGAAGGAACTGACCATTATAGATTGAATGGCCGGAAGCTAGGTGGAGCGTCACAGCAAGGTGTGACGTGACTCACAGGGGTATCGGACGGCCTTACATGCTCCCCCTCGCATCCTTGGTGGTGAAAAAGGCTTCAACCACCAAGGACACTAAGGTACACAAGGAGAAATCCCACTGCTATCTTTCGATCTTCACTGACGTAACTACTACGTCTTTGTTGGGGCGGTCCTGGCGATTGCGTGCAGCGTTCGAAATTTTTTCCGCTACATCGTAACCCTCGACCACCTCGCCGAAGATGGTGTGCTTTCCGGTGAGCCAATCGGTGTTCGCTACGGTAATAAAGAACTGCGATCCGTTGGTATTGGGGCCGGCGTTGGCCATGGCCAATTTGCCGGGCTTATCGAATTTGTGGGCGGACCCCTTGGTCTCATCCTCAAACTGGTAACCAGGGCCGCCCATGCCGGTGCCTTGCGGGTCTCCGCCTTGAATCATGAAGCCAGGAATGACGCGATGAAAAATGGACCCGTTGTATAGAGGGTCTTTACTCTTCTTACGCGTGGATGGATGTGTCCACTCGCGCTTACCCTCGGCGAGTTCGACAAAGTTGGCCACCGTCTTGGGAGCATCTTTTTCAAACAGGCGACAAGTAATTGTGCCTTCGCTGGTTTCAATTACGGCATAAGTTCCAGGTGTGCGAGTCATTAGTCTCCTTAAATAATCAAATAATAATTTTCACTGTAGAGACGCGGCTTGCAGCGTCTCCTCTGCGCCAATGCTCATGCGCCTTACATAGGCTTCTTGGAGTCCGTTGCTGCCTTCGCAGCTGGCTTGGGGGCGGCCTTTGCGGCTGCGGCTCCCGCACGATGAATCTCAATGTGCGTAATCTTGATGGGCTTCAGCGGGCGCTCACCATCGGTGCCCATGCGCGCGATTTTCTTTACTAGTTCAACCGCCGCGTCATCGCACTGACCAAAAATAGTGTAGCCGCCATTCAGGCTGGGATAGGGAACTTCGGTGATGAAGAACTGCGAGCCATTCGTATCAGGGCCGGCGTTGGCATAGGCAAGGCGACCGGGGCGATCGAAGGTCACACTCGACGAAGTTTCATTCTTAAATTTGTATCCGGGATCGCCCGTGCCGTTGCCGGCGGGGTCTCCACCTTGAATCATAAAGCTGGCGATGACGCGGTGAAAAATAGTGCCGTCGTACAGCGGCACGCCGTGCTTTTTGGTGTGAGAAACGGGGCTAGTCCAGTCTTTCGTGCCGCTGGCTAAGGCAATAAAATTCTCGACTCCGATCGGCGCGACCTTCGGAAACAACGTGCAATGCATGTCGCCAGCCGTAGTGTGAATGATCGCAGTTGGCTCGCTGCTGGTGGTTGCGGCCGGAGCAGCCTTGTGGACCGGCGGTTTCGTCGCCGGTTGGGCGGCGGAATTGGCTTGTGCGGCGCTGAAGAGTGAAGTGGATATTATCAGGACAAGCGTAGGCAGTAGGCGCATGAGGGCTCCTGTAAGTAGTTTGGCAAGAATTAATTGTACGACAATTGATTCACTTTGATTGATGGAGCGCCGGGCGCCCCCGCCCCCGATGCAGCGAGCTTATTTGCTGGCTTGCATCTGGCGACTCACACGCTCCGCCTCAGAAAAGACCCGCAACAAATTTCCGCCAAGAATTTTGCGAATATCATCAGCGCTGTAACCGCGGTCCAGCAAGGCCTGCGTGATCTTGGGCAAATCAGCGGCAGAATCGATGCCCTGTGGAGTCGCCCCGCTAACCCCGTCAAAGTCGGAGCCCAATCCCACGTAATCGATGCCTGCAACCTTTGCGACATGGTCGATGTGATCAATCAGTGAACTTAGCGGAGGCCGCGGAATTTTGGCGGCCCACTCGCGCTCGATACGGTCTGCGTCAAGATAAGTAACAGTTTTTCCCGAGGCCTTAAGTTGATCGGTGTAAGACTTAACGGCCGCGTCGCGCTCATTGGATTGGGCTTCGGCAGCCTTACGGTAGTTTTCGTCGATGAACGCATTGTAGAAATTGACTTGAACCACGCCACCATTTTTGGCGACCGCGCGGAGCATGTCATCGGTCATGTTGCGCGGATGATTCGTGAGTGCGCGCGCCGAAGAGTGCGATGCGATCACCGGAGCTTTGCTGACGGCGATAGCATCGTAGAAAGTCTTGTCGGCAACGTGCGAAATATCCACCAGTATTCCAAGGCGGTTCATCTCGGTGACAATCTGCTTGCCATTATCGGTGAGGCCATTGTGGTGCTCGATTTTCGTATCGTTGATGTCGCCAGACGAATCGGCCCACTCGTTGGTGTTTGACCAACTCAACGTCATGTAGCGAACGCCGAGACGGTAGAAATCGCGGAGTAAATGAATATCATTTTCAATCGAGTGTCCGCCTTCGATACCAAGAAGAGCCGCAAGCTTGTGCTCGCGGTGAGCGCGCTCGATGTCGGCGACGCTGAAGGCCATCATCATGCGGTCGGGATGACGCGCCGCCTGCTCATAAACTGAATCTATGAGATCGAGCGTGTGGCGGGCGAAGTGGCCTTGATTGGTTTCTGGTTCCACCCAGATGGAGAAGAACTCAGCGCCAAGATTTCCTGCCTTTGCTTTATCGAGACTGATGTGGCCGGGGTCCTTGGGATCGGTCGATCCAATGTCATAGTTCTCATCGAGAAAGCGCTGCGGCGTGTCGGCGTGGGTATCGACAACGATGGCGGATTTTTGAATGTCGAGCGCTTTCTTGCTGATGTTGCCTTGCGCGGAGGCAGAAACGATGCAGCCGAGCGCAATTGCGGAAGCGAATAAGAGATTCTTCATGGCGAACGGAATTCTATACGATGCCGGGTGGTTTGCTCACAAAGGAAAATGAATCGGTAATCCAAATCCTGCGGCTGTCTCTGCGTTGGGATGGACGGGCGGGAGCCTGCCCCGAGCCTGCCGAAGGGACGCCCGTCGCTCCATCGGATATGTTGTTCGCTATTCGCCTAGGACCTGTTGAGCTTGCTTTACGCACTGCTCCAGGGAGTGGTCGGTGTTGATGGTTGTTTTTGGATAGGTGATTGGCTCGAAGTGGGCTTTGACATCCATGTAGAGGCCGAAGTTACGATTGCGAGCGGGATGTGGAGCGTCTTGCGAATCGAGACGTCGCCGCGCGGACTCTTCTGAACAGGTGCACTCGATGATCTTCCAAGGCTGGTTGAGTTCACTGGCAAAGGCGAGAACGCGGTCGATCTGGTAGCGGCGAGAGAAAGTGCGGCCCTCGAGGAAAATGTTCCGGGTCGGCGATTTCTGCAGGATGAATCGAGCTGCGGTGAGCATGATCTCCATTACGAAATCATCTTGCTTGGCTGAGTATTCGATATCTCCGGGCGAAAAAATTGCGGCGCGGATTTCGTCTTTGCTAAGGACGGCTCCTTGCATAAGGCGGGCAAGCTCGCGCGCTAGCGTGGTTTTGCCGGCACCGGGAAGACCGGCCATGATGACGATCATTAACTGATTATCGCTGAGGTCGGTCGATTACGACCATTGCAGTGGGGTTGAAGCTCAGTTCGGCGCGTTGATCTCGCTGACCACGGTAGCTGGCTGCGTGGCCGGCTCAATGACCGGTTGCCGTTCTCCCGGGGGCAGCGGAAAAATCGTCTGGGTCTGGCGCCAATCGCTGTAATGATCGGACACCATGATGTGAAACACCCACTGATGGCGCTCTTCTTCAGGTTCCACGAGTCCCAAAGCATTCAGATAAAAAAGATAGTATTCGACGAAGTGAATCTGACCCTTCGACATGCCGCGGCGTTGGATGTCGACAGTGATGCCCGCTAGATGCGATGACGCAGTATCGCCATTAATAGGCGCGGCATTGCGATTATGCCGGCGTAACTTTTTCTGCACCATTACGGTGCGTACCGCAGAGTTCACCTGGATTTTGTCGTGAAACTGGCGGAAATAAACTTCGGAAAGGTCTTCGACGAAATCGCGCGTCCACTGGCGGCAATATCGCCGCGATGGATCAAGGCGCTTGTCGAAATGCAGTCCCTGATTTTCTTCGATGGGGACGAGATCGTGCGACGCTTTCAATTCCTCAAGCTCGATGTCGTCGGCAATTCGGGGAAGTTCGAGACGGTCGATTTCTTCGTTTTGCCGAAGCATGGAATCGTGGGAAGGCCGGAACATCGGATTCCAAAGCAATGCGCGAAGGCCGTGAAAATGAAATATGCGCAGAATACGGTGGCGATGGGCGCGTTGCACCGCGAAGGCGCCAGGCGTGGCGGTCATGAAGAAAATCACCAGCAAAACCATTACTGCCCAGCTTCCCGGCGCTGGACGGCAACGTCTCATCTTCCGTAAATATAATTCGGGCATCGTGTTACTTCGTTAAGATCGAGTTCCAACCGTCGCGCCATGCCAGCGCGTGCGTTCCCTAGATTCAGTGCTTCGAATACTTAGATGACATTTTTTAGGAACCTCTCGAATTGTAAACCAGCGATGGGGAGTTTTGTTGAGCAATTCGAGCTAAACCCTGTTACGTAAGGGACTTATCGATGGTTACTTGCCGAGGATTGGCATGGTTTGGCATGCCAAATGCGGAATAATTCCCGTTTGAACGTGTGTGAAGCGGCACGCCGTTTTGCCCCCGAGGTCTGAATCGCCGTGTATTGGGGAAGGGGCGCGGACGCCCGTCGCTCCATTGGGATATGGTATACGCTCATTTGCGAAGCAGATCGTTGAGCGCCTGCTTCATTACTTGCCCGCCGACTTCGGCTATCGAGGTCGTCAGCGGAATTTCCTTGGGGCAAATCTCAACGCAATTTTGCGCGTAGCCACACTCCTGGATGCCGCCGTCTCCCATCAGCGCCGACAGTCTCTCATGTTTCAACGCTGCGCCGGTTGGGTGTGTGTTGAATAGTCGCACTTGCGAAATGGCCGCTGCCCCAACAAACCCAGTGTCCTCGTTGAATTGGGGGCAAGCCTCCATGCAGCAGCAGCAGGAGATGCAGTTCGACAGCGGATACGCTTGTTCCTGCGCCTCCATGGAGACGCGCGGCCCGGGGCCGAGATCGTAGGTGCCATCGATCGGCACCCAAGCTTTGACTTTTTTTAGATTCTCGAAGAGCACGCTGCGATCGACAGCAAGGTCGCGCACGACGGGAAATTTCGAGAACGGCTCCAGCTTGATTGGCTGATCAAGATGATCAAGCAGCGCCGAGCAAGCCATGCGGGCGCGTCCGTTGATGAGCATGGCGCAGGAGCCGCAAATCTCTTCCAGACAATTCGAGTCGTAAGTCACGGGAGTGGTCTGCTTGCCATCGCGAGTGACGGGGTTAGCCGCGATCTCCATCAGTGCCGAAGTAACGTTCATGTTCGGCTTGTAAGGAATCTCGAACTCTTCCCAAGACGGCTTGGCGTCGGGAGTGAGCTGGCGTCTGATTTTTAGGATTACGGATTTTACATCGTTAGCCATTAATATTTAGCCTTTAGCTGCTAGCTTAAGTCTCCAACCGTTGTCATCCTGAGCGGAGCGAAGGACCTATGTATCTTGCCAGCGCCAGCTGAATGCATAGATCGTTCGCTCTGCTCAGGATGACAAGTATTAACAGGCGCTCAACGTCGAATCACAGTTCAGTACTTCCTAGGCCGCGGCGGAATCAGGCTCGCATCCACCGCCTCGAACTCAAACTTAGGCTCGTCCAGATCGGGAGCGAACGTCGCTTTTGTCGTCTTCAGCCAGTTCTTGTCGTCGCGCTCGGGGAAGTCCGGCTTATAGTGCGAGCCGCGAGATTCGTCGCGCATGGCCGCTCCTTGCGCAATCACACGCGACAGCTGCAGCATGTTGTAAAGCTGGCGTGCAAACGCAATCGTTGTATTCGCCCACTGCGAGCGGTCGCTGAGGTTGATCTTCTGGAAGCGATTCAGCAGATCGACTACTTTCCCGTCCGCCTCTTCGCACTTCTTGCTGTAGCGGATGACAGTGCAATTCTCCGTCATCAGCGCGCCCAATTCGCGCCAGAGCAGAAATGGATTTTCGCTGCCATCAGCTTTCATTAGTTGCGCGTTGATGTCTTGCTGCCGCTTGCGCTCGGCGTCGAAGTGCCCATTGCTGGGCGCGGACGCAAGATTCTTCGCGTACTGTACAGCGTTCGGCCCGGCGGTGAAGCCTCCAAAAATGCACGACACCAGCGAGTTCGCGCCCAGCCGGTTGGCGCCGTGGTATTGGTATTCCGCTTCTCCGGCGGCGAAGATGCCGGGGATGTTGGTGGCTTGTTTGTAATCGATCCACAGCCCGCCCATGGTGTAGTGCATGCCCGGAAAGATCTTCATGGGCGTGTCGCGCGGATCGTCGCCAACAAACTTTTCGTAGATTTCCAAAATGCCTTCGAGCTTGCGGTCGAGCGTCTTGCGGTCAATATGGGTCAGGTCAAGATAGACCATGGGCTTGCCGTCGATCCCAAGCTTATGCTCGAATACGACTTTAAAAATCGCACGCGTCGCGACATCGCGCGGCACCAGGTTGCCGTACTTCGGATACCACTCCTCAAGAAAATACCATCGCTCTTTTTCAGGAATAGATTTCGGATCGCGCTTGTCTCCCGCAGTTTTTGGCACCCAGACGCGCCCACCTTCGCCGCGGGCCGATTCAGACATCAGCCGCAGCTTGTCTTCTCCGGGGATGCAGGTCGGATGCACCTGAATGAACTCTCCATTGGCGTAGTAAGCGCCTTGTTGATAAAGGGCGGACTGCGCGGACCCAGTGCATACTACCGAATTCGTGGACTTGCCGAAGATGGCGCCGCAGCCACCCGTGGCGATGATAATGGCGTCGGCCGGGAAGGTGCGCACTTCCATGGTCCGCAAATCCATCGCGCAAATGCCACGCGCCACGCGCTGGCCGTCGAGCACAGCCGACAGAAATTCCCAGTGCTCGTATTTTTTAACTTTTCCTTCTGATTCGTAGCGGCGGACCTGCTCGTCGAGAGCGTAGAGAAGTTGCTGTCCGGTGGTGGCTCCCGCGAAAGCGGTGCGGTTGTAAAGAGTGCCTCCGAAGCGGCGAAAATCAAGCAAGCCTTCCGGAGTTCGATTGAAGGGAACGCCCATGCGGTCGAGCAGATCGATGATCGCGGGAGCGGCGTCGCACATCGCCTTGACTGGAGGCTGATTGGCCAGAAAGTCGCCGCCGTAAATCGTGTCGTCAAAATGTTTGTAAGTGGAATCGCCTTCGCCCTTAAGATTTTTGGCGGCGTTGATACCACCCTGGGCACATACCGAGTGCGAGCGTTTAACCGGGACGATCGAGAAGAGATCGACTTCACCGCCCATTTCAGCGATTTTGATGACGGCGGCCAAGCCTGCGAGGCCTCCGCCTACTACTATGATTTTCGGTGCTGCCATTATGTATGAATCCGATCTGCCGGGATGTACCGGGGGCTGTCACGACCTCAGCGGCTAGCCGCAAGTTCAAATGATCTAGTACGGCATCGCTAAAGCGTGCGCCACCCGAAAACTCGCTCCCGTATTTTTCCCTAGCTCATTACCGCATCACGATATTTTCTGTCGAATTCGGATCCGATGGTTGATATGGCGTCTTCAGAAATCCGTACATGCTAACCGCGCCAATCAAGATCAGGCCAAGTGCGAGCAGCGTACAAACATAGCCAAAACGGCGGCGCGCTCTTTCTCCGGTGGTGATCCCCCACTTGGCGGCGAAAAGCCACAGGCCGTAGCTGAAGTGCCATGACGCAGCGATAATGCCGACAGCATAAAACACAACCATCCACGGGTGCTGAAACTCTCCCTGAACTTTGGCGAAGGCTTGCATCGGATGCGTCGGCAGGTGCACGCCAGTGAAGCGCAAATAATACGTGTGTTGCACCATGTAGATGAGCGCGATGATGCCCGTCCAGCGCTGCGAATTGTAAAGCCAGTTGCCGCTCCACGGGTACGCCACGACATTGTTATCGCCCTGATACCAGATGTAGATGCCGTAGAGGCCGTGATACAGAATCGGAATCCAGATGAAGAAAAGTTCGAGGAGGAAAACTCCGGGAAGGCTATTCAAAAACTCGACTTGTTTTCCGTAGGCGACAGCGCCCTTGAAGGCTTCGGCATTCGAGATGAAATGTTCGAGAAGAAAAGCTCCGATGGGGATGACGCCACTTAGAGAATGCAGGCGACGGAGCACGAATGACGTTCCCTCGCCGGCGCGCAGTGGCGCGACACCCGGTTTAAGGCGGGGAGCGGCAGGATTGGCGGTTGACGCCACGATGATTGCTCCTTGTTCGTTAAATGTGAAAACTAAAACTAATGATTATCGAGTTGCGAGCGAAGGGAAGTCAAGGGCGCAAACCATTTACCACCAAGGGCGCTAAGGTTCACTAAGGAAAAACTTGCGACGTAATGCCATGAACGAGGATCCCTCGCGAAGCATCACGATGGTTGTTCATTTTTTCTGTACCAACGCAGAAATGCGCGAAAGGCCTCTCCGCGATGGCTGAATTGCGCTTTCGCCTCGGGGGTCAGTTCGCCAAACGTCTTGCCGGCTTGCGGAAAATAGAATAGCGGATCGTATCCGAATCCGTTGTCGCCGCGAGGCGTTTCGAGAATAAATCCCTCCGCCGTGCCGCGAAAAGTCTGTAGCATCTTGCCATCACGCGCCGCCGCCAACACGCAAACAAATCGCGCGGTGCGTTTTTCTGCGGGAATACCCGCAAGTTCGCGCAGCACCCGGGCATTGTTCGCATCGTCGTCGCTATTGCTAGCGGCTAACGCCGGATCAGCAGCGGCATAACGCGCGGAATGCAGGCCTGGGGCTCCGCCGAGCGCATCAATCTCCAAACCGGAATCGTCTGCCAATACCACCTCATGCGGCATAGCCCGGCTGTAATACTCAGCTTTCTTTCGCACGTTTTCTTCGAAGGTTGTTCCGTCTTCCACGACCTGGGGCAAAGACGAAAACCTTGGAATCTGTTCGATTGTGACGCCATGCGCTGCGACTGCCCCAGCGAAATCACGCACCTTGCCTGCGTTCGATGTCGCCACCAAAACTGTGCGCGACTTCATGCTGCCGCGCCCGCGCTGTCTGCTCTCATGCCATGTCTCTTTCTGCGATCATCTTCCGGGATCACTTCTGTCATCATCCGGTTCTCGTATTTGTAGAAGAGTCTCTCCTCTTGATCTCACTAAAATAATTAAAAACAAGGCGACAGTTGCCAGCGAGACGAAAATTCCTGCGACGCGATCGATCGTTCTTTGAAAATTGATATACACATCACTTTCGCCTGCGGCAACGGGAATAACCATCAACCCAGTCGTCTCAGTCTTGTCGGTTGCGGCGGGCTTTCCGTTCACGACAACCTTCCACGCCGGATAGTTAAAAAGTCGGACCACGATATTTTCCGGGGCTTCGGCCTGCACGGTGAAGTGCTTTTCCACTGCTCCCCAAGCGATCATCCTATTGGCAATCGGCTCCCCTGAGTCGTCGGAAATACGGGGAAGATTTTTGTTCAATTCACTGGCATCAGCGCCCGCCGGAACGTACTCGTCGGTTCCTTCGTAGCCTGTGCCGTTCTCCATAAAATCGCTCATCTCGCGAATGTCGGCCGCCGTATCCCACCAAGGCGGCTGCGTGAAATGGCCAGCTACGATCAGGGTTACAAGTAGAAGCATCCAGATAATGAGGCGCGAGATCCAATGTTTTGTCGCCATGGCAAGCAGAATGGCCAATGAAACATTCATGCAGAGCAGCCACCGGAAGGGAAGCTGCACGAATCGGAACTTGGGCAAATGTTGCCACAGGAAATTTGTGATCGGGAGCATGATCAGCCCGCTGGCTGCACCCCACATGTAGAGCGGCATCCAAGGCCGTGCTCCGCGTTCTCCTCGGCTTCCGGGAACGGCGCCGGCGAGGACAGCCTTTTCTTCATACGTTCGATTGCGCTGCGTGCTCAAAATGGCGAAAATAAGAACCGCGATTTCAGCGACTGCCACAATCGAAACCAACCGGTTGAAGCGATTGTGATCGGCATCCGCGAGCGTAGTGAAGAGAAAATTATCTTGGGGACGCACTCCCGGCGACAGCACCTGATCGACGTTGATCCAGCCCTGCTCGTAAATTGCAGGCAGCAGATAAAACGATGCGAGGCCCGCTCCAAGAAACACCGCCCCGGCCGTTCCCAGCAGCGGACGCCATACTTCTGGTGTCCATGCGCGCTCGCGCACCATTGCTCGAATCGCCAAAACGATTGCTACTGCCGCCACGGAATAATGAACCATCACCGCCACAGGCAGGTTCGTCAGCCAAGTTGCCGCGAGCGTCAAACCCAACCACATCGTGGGAAGTATGAATGGTCGCCACTTAGCGAGGCCGAATTCTTCTCGCCGTAATCTCGGACTCTCGGACCGGCCGGAAACCGAGTACGTGAGCCGCAAAAGAAACAGCAACGCAAGCGGCAATAAGACCGCTGCCATCAGCTCGGCGTAAGCGCTTCGCCAGTAAACGATCAACAAGTGATAAGGATTCAGCGCATAAAACGCGGCTGCGGAAACAGCATCCTTCCGGTCGAGCCATTCGCGGGCCAGCCAATACATCGTTCCCGCAGCCAGCGTGAGCACAATCCAGCAGTACGCGGCCGGCACCAACTTCCAGGGCAAAGCAGCGCCCAGTGCCGCCCCCAACGTCCAGGAAGCGGGTGGATAAAAGACGAAGCGAGGTTCGCCATATCCCCAATGCGCCAGCGCCGCCCAGTGCGGAGACATGATGCCGTGCTTCCATTGGCTTAGGGCATCCATCCACGAATAAACGTGGAATTCAAAATCGTGACCGGACGGATTGCCTTTCCAGAAGAACGGAGCGAGAGCCAGCAGGCAGATGGCAGCCAGTAGCAGTGCGCGAGAGATCGAATTTCTCAGCAAATGGCCCGTAGCTCCCTACGACACAAGAGAGAATGCGCACAGTGAGTGGAATGGCTGCAACACCCAGTGGCGCAGGGCAATTCTATTGTATAAGGAAAAATTCGCGGAAAATAACTGGAGTGAAACTCTTGCGATAGCGTTTCAGGTTAGGCTGCAGTCCAGTTGATGCTATTGATTAACCCCGACCGGAGTCCGCTGACGGCGGAGCTCGCCGAGGAACGCTTCTTCCTCCAGCGAATTTCCCGTCCGCAGCAATTCGAGGAGCGGGTCGTCCCCATCGTTTTCGGTGCTGTTGTGCCGAAGATCGACTTCGCTAGCGACAAGAGATCGCGGAGACGTTTCCAATTGTGGTGTGGTGCCTGGCTGTCCCGTTAAAAAATCAATAAACTCGCCCACATTCTTACGTTGCTCTTCCGTCCGCGCGGGGAACTCGATGCCCATCCCATGGCCGGGATGCATTACGCGAACCAAGCCTTCAGCGTGAATTTCCATTCCCGCCGCACGCAGGCAGAGATCGACGGCCGAGGCCTGAGGAAACGGCGATGCTGTTTGCACATAGCACGCGCCTAAACTCAAATCAGTGAGCTTGCAGTGACTCACGGCAGCCGGCTCTTCCGGCAAAGTGTCATGCGAGTGGGCCGACAACCATTCGCTCATGGCCTCGCGCATCTTGCTTTGCAGATCGAGGAAGCGCAATCCGGTCTGACCGTTGGGCGTGCTCCAGGCGACCTCCGCATCAGCCACAATTGCCGCTCCACCATCGGGGAGTTCGAACGATATGTGAACCAGAGCAGCAACGGAAAGCGGCTTCGCCGCGAGGACATCCATGCCGCCAATGCTCAGATCCAGCAATATCGCTTCGATTCGGTCACTGCTATCTGTCTGCATCGATACCGGAGCTTGAGCCGCAACCCGCGCCGATTGCCGCCGCTCCCGCTTCAGTAACGCTGTCGCAGCCCGCAACGTGTTGCAGGCCTGTTCATGAGTCAAAGGCTTTGTGAGGATGAAATGGGCGCCCTGCCCGAGAATGGAGCGTATCTGGGAAGCGTCCCGCAACAGGGCGACGGTGACTGGTGATTTGCGCTCCGGGCCAGAAAAATTCTTGCACCCCTCCAGCATCAAACAGGCAGCCGAAGGATCATCGAAGTCGATAATGACCTGATCGAAATGCTGCTCCTTTAATTTTGCGATGGCGACATCGGGCGCATTTGACCGATCCACGGCCACGCCGAGCTGCGCCTGCACCTGAATCAGTGTCTCCGCAGCCTCTTCATCCTTCGAAACCAGCAATGCCTGCAATATCATAAGACTAGCTCCGGCCTTGTCAGCCGTTCTTTACGGCCAGCGTGGAGTCGCGCTACGGCTGGGCTTGGCAGCCCCGGATGCCTGAGCTCCGGCTTTCGCAGCCATGGCACCGCCGTTTTCCTCGTCCACTTCCGCCAGCACGGCGCTATCGTCCTCGCCATCGTTTTCCGCAAGCAAGGGCGCCACTTCGCGCAGTTTTTCGGCCGCCTGCTGCAGCATCTCAATCTGCTTTCCGAGTTGGGTGTACTGCGCCTGCTTCCGGCGCAAAACCTCATGAATATCTTTCATTACATCCCCCTGCGCCTGAATGTAGGTTTGGATGACCACTAGGTCAACGCCAAAGATACACCGGCCCGTTACCGCAGTAACACTTTGGGGTGAATTGAAATGTAATTCGGAGTTGCGACCGAAGCCGGTGAGTAGTGCTGAAACAGCGGGCCAAGCCGGAGCATGGCGGTTGGCGTCTTGCGAGTGGAGCATGAAAATTAAAAGCCCCGCCTTGCGGCGGGGCTGTGAGTTGAGTGTTATGGGCGAACCTAGGAAATCAAATCTAGGAAATCAAATTAGGAGCGAACCAGTTTCCGACGGAACAAACCAGCCACGCCAACCAGTCCCGTTCCGAGAAGACCCAAAGTTCCGGGTTCTGGTGTGGCAAGACTCGTGGTGCCCATGCTGATGTGCCCGATGCCTTTAGCACCTTGTGTAGAGTTAAGTATCGTGATAGTTTGCGACGTGAACCCAGTCGTGCTGCGGCCGTCCCAAGTCGTGCCCGCGATGTCGCCGGACAGAGTGTATACCGCCTTTTGCCCAGTCTTGCTATCCAGAACCCAGTTCACCGCACTGGTGAAGCTGCCCGTGAAAAGAGCCAACGTACCCTTGCACGAGGTGCATCCCGAGATCTGTTTCGCGAAAGCGCTATTGGCGATGATGTCAAAAGTGCCGCCAGCCGCGAACATACCGCCGGCCGAGACCGAGCCGCTGGTCAGAACGCCAGTCGTGAAACTGACAGTTCCCAAAGCATGTCCTGCTGTGGCCGCAAATTTACCGTAAGTCGCCAGTTGAGATCCCATTGAACTTACTGTCGTCGAACCAATCGTGCCCATCCCATTGGTCCCGGTCATAGCCGAGAAGGTGATGTCGCCAAACTTGTTCGTCGCAATAACATCCGCCCAAGCTCCCATTGGCAATGCCAATGCTAGCAATGCTAAAATCACTACCACTCGCCTCATTGTAATCCTCCCCAAATTTTCCATCTTTTTCCTAGGAACCGCCTTTTAGCTTTAGCCTCAGGATCTAGGTCGCCTACTACTTTTATTGCATTTGCACTTCCAAAATTACTAACTGGAAGTCAACCTGTGTTTTCAGAAACTTAACAACAATAATCTTGATGATCTTAACCTCAAGTATGCAATCCACTGCACACTTGCACTGATCACTTTTCGTTCCCGGAGCTTATATCCAACAGAAAAGGACTGCTAAGCCACATTTATGAGGTAGAACAAAACTGCGGTTTAATGGCCGGGGGAGCCGCCGCAATCAACCACCTGCAGTGGAGCTCGTTCCAAAGCTGCTGGCCCCGCTAGTAACCACTCGCGAGGTTACCGATAGTAGCACGAGGTCTATTTTTGGCAAGTGGCCCGTTTGTGCCATTTCGGGCTAGGCCGATATAAACCTACGAACTATTCGCGGCCGAGGTCGGCGAGCAAGCTGGGATCGATATTTCCGCCACTGATAACCGCCGCAGTAATCTTCGTATCCGGCAATTCGCCCGCATGAAAGAGAAAAGCTGCAAGAGACACGGCTCCGCTCGGTTCCGCAACCGTTTGAATATTGGAGCTCAGCGCACCCAAGGCCGCGCGAATCTCCTCTTCTGACACGGTGACAATATCGTCAACATAGGCGCGGATGTGCTCGAAATTTAAGGCCCCAACGCTCTGGGTGCGAAGGCCATCCGCCAACGTAAGGCAAACCTGCTCCGCTGGAGAGGAAACAATTCGCCCGGCCCGAAAGCTGGCTTGGGCATCAGCCGCCAGTTCCGGCTCCACGCCAATCACCTTTACCCGCCTGTTGCTAAGTTTAATCGCCGCCGCGACCCCGCTGATGAGGCCTCCGCCACCTACCGGGACTAATACGGTTCCAACGTCAGGCATGTCTTCCAGGATTTCGAGCCCCACCGTTCCCTGGCCAGCGATGATTTTTTCGTCGTTGTAAGGGGGGACGATCGCGTATCCGTGTTCTGCCGCGAGTTCTTCAGCGCGAATCCGTCGTTCTTCGCTCCCTGGGCCAACGGTAATAACCTCAGCCCCCAAAACCGCCGTGGCCGCGATCTTGTTTTTCGGCGCATCACGCGGCATCACAATGACCGCTTTCAAGCCAAGTGCCCGAGCTGCATACGCCACGCCTTGACCGTGATTCCCGCTGGAGTAAGAGATAACTCCACGCCGGCGTTCCTCGGCGCTCAGCGAAGCGACCTTGTTGTAAGCTCCCCGGAGTTTGAAGGCGCCGATCGGTTGCAGGTTTTCGAGCTTCAGGTAAAGCTTGCGTTGATCCGCTGCGCTTGTCCATTCCAGCAGCGGCGTGTGGAGAGCGATGCCGCGAAGCAGTGCTTGAGCGGATCGGATGTCGGAGAGGGAGACCATCGTTTAGTGGGTTCGGTGCGTCTAGCATAGAACAAAAATATGCAGATTGAACATTGGGCTGCTCGAACCTCGAGGATCGAAAAACCTCAGCCTCGGTTCTTCCGTCGACCATGATGATAGTGGTATTGACATCATGATGCTATTCGAGATAGCATTATGATGTGAGAACAACACTCTCTTTAGACGACGATGTCGCGCGGTTGTTGGAGAAAGAAAGCAAGCGCTCTGGTGCGCCTTTCAAGCAAGTAGTCAATCATTTTCTTCGGTTGGGGCTGATGGCCTCACATCAGCCTCCCAGCAAGCCATTCACTGTGAAACCCCGAAAATTGGGAATGCCAGCCAGCATGAGCTACGACAACGTTGCACAGTTGCTGGATGAACTGGAAGGTCCGGCGCACCAGTGATTGTCCTGGACGCCAATATTTTGCTGTACGCCTATGACAATGTCTCGCCTCTCCATGCCGAAGCCCGCTCCTGGGTCGAAGAAGTGTTCTCGGGAATTCAGCCGATAGGGTTGCCGTGGCAGACGGTTGGAGCGTTCCTACGGATTATGACGAATCCCAGGCTGCCCGGAGATCGATTCAGCGTCGCCGAAGCAGTTGAGATTGTGGATCGCTGGATCGCGCAACCAAACGTCCGGCTAATCGCGCCTGGAGACGATCACTGGGCGTCCTTTCGACAGATGATCGTAGAGGGACAGGCTCCGGGCCCACTCGTTACCGACGCCCAATTAGCTGCCTTGACTATGGAATATGGCGGCATCCTGTACACCACGGACCGCGACTTCGCCCGCTTCCCCGGGCTGCGCTGGAAAAACCCGCTGCAGTAAAGTCGCGGTCTCATGGCGGCCACAGTAATCGAATCAGGTCTTAGCTTGCGCTTCTGTAATCTATAATTTACGAGAATCGGGAGTTTGCCGCCGAGTAGCTGCGTGCTGCTTTTGAGGAGGACGACGAACCGAGCGTTCTCCTGATTGCCCTGCGCCGCGTCGCCGAAGCTCGAGGCGGAATTGCGAAGGTAGCCAAAGCCGCCGGCATTGAACGCGAGAGTCTCTACCGCGCGCTATCGGCCAGTGGAAACCCGCGGCTTTCCACGCTGGTCGCCGTAACCAAGGCAGTGGGGTTGAAGCTTACGGTGGAGACCGCGGACGAGATGTTTTAGATCTCCACAATCACCGGCATAATCAGCGGTCGCCGTTGATTCTGCCGCGAAATATACCGCTTCAAATCCGTCCGAATCTTTTCTTTGATCACGCCGTAATCGGCCTTCTCTTCGGCGCTCGAGGCATCGAGCGTCTCGGTGACGATTTCTTTGATGCGGTTAATCACGCCATCTTCCCCGGGATTAAATCCCCGGGTCACAATCTCGGGCGGCGCCTCAACCCGGCCAGTGAGCTTGTTGATGGCGATCACCGGCATCACAAAACCGTCCTCGCTCAGGTGGCGGCGATCTTTAATGACGAGATCTTCGACCACGTCAGTCCGCGAGCCGGAATCGATGCAGATGCGGCCTACGTTCACCCGTCCGGCTTTGCGTGCGCCCTGCTCGTCGATTTCGAGCACGTCCCCGGTTTCGATCAGCATCACCTTGCCAACCGCGCCAGTCATGGATCCCGCCAAATCGGCGTGCAACTTCAGTTGACGATATTCGCCGTGAATAGGAATGAAATATTTTGGCCGCACCAGATTGATGATCAGCTTCAATTCTTCCTGGCTGCCGTGTCCGCTAACGTGAATCGGCGGATAAGAACCGTCGTCATAAATAACGAAAGCTTCGCGACGAAACAGGTGATCGACCACGCGGTAGATGGCCTTTTCGTTTCCGGGAATGATGCGCGAGGAAAGAACGACGGTATCGCCTCTTTCGATTTTCGCGTGCTTGTGATTATCGACCGCGGCCCGCGATAGCGCCGACATCGGTTCGCCCTGCGTGCCGCTGATCAATACACAAACTTTTTCCGGCGCGTAATTCTTCATCTCCCCGGGATGTATCAGCATTCCCTCCGGGATCTGTATGTATCCCAGATCCTCGGCAATCTCGGAGGAATTGTTCATCGATCGCCCGATAAAACAAATCTTGCGGCCATGCTCGCGCGCCATGTCAACCGTCAGCTTGATGCGATGAATCGAAGACGAGAAACAGGAAATGAACAGCCGCCGCTGCGTACGTACGAATACCTCTTCAAACTTCCGATGCACTGCGCGCTCGCTCGGCGTATAGCCTTTGCGCTCGACATTGGTCGAATCCTGCAACAGCGCCAGCACTCCCTCCTTGCCGTATTCCGCGAAGCCATGCAAATCAAAAAGTCGGTTGTCGGTCGGAGTAGGGTCAACCTTGAAGTCGCCGGTATGCAGCACCACTCCGAGCGGCGTGTGAATAGCCAGCGCGACGCAATCAACCAGGCTATGCGTGACCTGCAGCGGATGAATTGTGAACGGCCCAACCTTAAACCGTTCTCCGGGACGAATCTCTCTCAAATCGGCGTCATTCAGCAACTGATGTTCGTCGAGTTTGTCTTCGACATACGCCAGCGTGAACTCGGTACCCCAGACCGGCACGTTCAACTCGCCGAGGATCCAAGGCAGGGCGCCGATGTGATCTTCGTGGCCATGCGTAAGCACAATGCCGCGAACAAACTTGCGATTCTCAAGCAGGTAAGAAATATCAGGCACGACGATATCGACGCCCAGCAGTTCGGCTTCCGGAAACATAAGTCCGGCATCGATCACGATAATGTCATCGCCAAAGCGGAGGGCCATGCAGTTCATACCGAACTCGCCCATCCCACCCAGCGGAATAATATGCAGTTTTCCTGTCGGCATTCGTCGAATTGATGCTAGCACAGCGCGCGTTAGTCGCAACGGTGCACGCCGCATATCGCCCAGAAACCCTCAACCACCAAGGCCGCGAACTAACACGAAGGAAAGCTTAAGCCCTACCCTTCGTGTAACTTCGTGCCTTTAGTGGTTTAGCTTTGCGCTGTTAGACTTATCTCTAGAGATGTCAGACGAGAAAAAATCCTGGATGCGCCGCCGCGTCGAAGGCGCACTCCGCGGTGGCCTGACCCGCGCCTACGACACCATCAAAGTTGATCCTGGACGCTTCCTGATGGAACTCCGCATTGCGCACGGCTTGCCGCTCGCCACATTTCACGGTGTTTACACGTTGCCTATCGAACGCCTCGACGATGTTGCCAGCTCAGTGATTCGCGGCGGCATGAAGTTGGCGGCAGCGGAGGGCGCGGGATTCGGCATGGGCGGAATCCTCACGATCGTTCCCGACCTCGGAATTCTTTCCGCCATCACCATGCGCACCATCCAGAAGCTAAGCCTGATTTACGGCTTCGAGCTCAACACCGAGGATGAAATCGCGGAGTTATGGATCGCCGCCGCCACCGCTGCCGGAGTCGACATCAGCCGCGAGTTGCTGGAGAAAGAAGTGGTCAACCGCTTCGTGCCCAGAGTCATTCAACGCATCGCCGCCAAAGCCGGCTCTGAGATTGCGGAAAAGTGGCTGGGCCGATTGATTCCGTTTACCAGTTCAATCATAGGATGCGCTCTCAACTATTATTTTGTGCGCGCCTGGGGCGAACGTGCGCGAGCCCATTTTCGATCAAAACATATGGAAGCGCGGCAGAGGTTCGCGGAAGAGCAATCGCAGCTTCCCCAGCAGCCTAAGGGGATGTTGCGGTCGTGATCGCGTACTAATCCCAACTCTTGCGTTCTCTTGGCAAGTAATCCTTTGGGTATTTACGGCGAGCTAGCCCGCGAATCGGCCGCTGCATAGGATTTCGGGCGCTTCATGATGACGACTCTCCCTCTTCTAACAACGAAAAGAAGCTTGTCGCCGGGTTTCAGGCCTAATGCATTGCGAGCCTCACGCGGGATCACGATCTGGTTTCGTGCAGAAAGAGTCGTTTGCGCCATAGCTTTACTTGTAGCATAAGGTAAACGGATGCGAGGGCAAAAGGTTTAGAATTGTTGCTCCAGACGTAATGAGCGACGCTGAGTCTGCCCGGCGGAGGATCTTAAGTATGAGCGGATTGATAGGTTCTATTATCGGATTCGCGCTCGTCGGGTTTGGTTTCATAGTAATGCGCAACCCAGCGAAACTGGTGTTATTCGCTCCTGGCGAGGAAGGCTATTACCAGAGGTTAGTGCTTGACCGGTCAAGTCGGGTTGGTTTGCGCGGACTTGGAATGGGGATGTCACTTTTCGGATCAGTCATCTTGACCGCGGTTTTGAGTGCGTTTCCTCGACTCCAGCTTCTGAAAGTCGTTTCTGATGGACTTCTAACATTAATGACTCTTTTGTTCCTAGGGGCTTGGGGATTTGGTGTCCTATGCTCCGTCGTCCAACTATTTCGAGGACGCTTTGAAGGGTGGTCTGATTGGATGCGCCGGAGGAGACTAGGAATAGAACTGGGTCCAATCGCTGTTTATCCGCCGGTGACTCCCGCCATGCAGAGGGAGGCTAACGCTTTCACCGTTGGCTTCTTTGTGATTGTAGCCATTAGTGTGGTCGCGGCTCTTTCTCGACATTAGATACGCGCGTTTTCTGCCGCGCTCTACCGCAGCCACTCCTCCAGCTCAATCCCACTCTCAGTCTTCTGATCGCGATACTTCACGATCACCGGCGTGTAGAGCGAAATATTCCAATCGTCCGGCATCCCGTTACCCTTCTTCACCGCACGCGATCCCGGCACGACAACCGCATTCTCCGGAACCTCCAATGGCCGCTCTCCCGACGCGCGATAGATTTTGCCGCGCACGAGGTCATAAAGCGGAGTGGACCGCGTAAGAATCGTCCCGCTTCCAAGCACGGCGCGCGCCCGCACCAGCGTCCCTTCATACACGCCGCAATTGCCGCCAACCAGCACATCGTCTTCAATAATCACCGGAGAAGCATTAATCGGCTCCAGCACTCCTCCAATCTGCGCGGCGGCGCTAAGATGCACGCGCTTGCCAATCTGCGCACACGACCCCACCAGTGCGTGCGAGTCGATCATCGAGCCTTCGTCCACATATGCTCCGACATTAATAAACATTGGAGGCATGCAGATGACCGACGGCGCGACATACGCGCCTTCGCGAATAGACGATCCTCCCGGCACAACGCGAATGCGATCAGCGAGCGTGAAACGGCGGGCAGGGAAGGTATCCTTGTCGACAAAAGAAAGCCCGTCGCTACCCGACATTTCTCGAAGCTCTCCAAGACGGAAGCCGAGCAGGATGCCTTGCTTAACCCAGCCATTGACATGCCAATGGCCGTCGGCGTTTTCAGCCGCCCGAATCTTGCCGGCGGTCAAGGCATCGCGGAACAGGAAAAAAGTGCTGCGAGCTTGCTCGGCGGCGCCTTGGTCGTGCCTGGCGAATAGATGTTCAATCGCCGACTTCAGAGTAGATAGCGAATCTGGCATGGGAGGTTAGGAAGAGGAATTGTAAATCCAGCGACGGAGTTTTGGCCGCGCCGTTTAGCGATCATCGGGCCTGAATATTAATGGCTCCGAATATTTCGTTACGCTATGCACTTGCATTCGCTGCGAATCAGCACTCCGGGCATCTGATGCGTCGCCTCGCGCGCCGCAGCCAGGTTGCCATATGGCCCATGCCATCGGGAATGATTGGCATCATGTCCGCTAGGCCGGCCTTTCCCCGAACTGCACTGTCCGCAAGATGCCCGGTGCAGGATGGCTTTATGTGGCCCCGCAGCCCAATTTTCATAAATGTAAAACTCGCTGGCCGCAGCCGGCGGCGGTGCGGGACGAGTGATGACTCCGGCATCGGTTGCGATCTTCTGCAGCTTCGATCGCGTATCGCGGCGCATGGGGAGCAGCGGCAGGCGATACAGTTCCTCGATCTTGCCCATCATCGCGAGCACCGCCTTCACCGGCAGCGGGCTTGATTCGATGAAGTTCGCTTGCATGAGCGGAAGATATTTGCGGTGCAGCGTACGAGCTGCGTTCCAGTCATTATTCAAGGCTGCGCGTGTCATCTCCGCCATCTCGCGCGGAATTTCATTCGAAGCCACCGAAATAACGCCCACTCCGCCCAGAGCGATCACCGGCAAAGTCACGGCATCATCGCCGGAGAAGACTAGAAAACTTTCCGGAACCACGTTCAGCGCTTCGGCAATCTGGGTCATGTTGCCGCTGGCTTCTTTCACCCCAGCGATATTGGCGACCTCACTCAGCCTCGCCAGCGTGGCAGGTTCGAGGTTCGCAGAGGTGCGGCCCGGCACATTGTAGAGAATCACCGGCTTATCGACAGCTTCGGCGATCGCCCGGAAGTGCCGATACTGACCCTCCTGCGTAGGTTTGTTGTAGTACGGAGATGCGGTAAGGATGGCGTTGACGCCTGGCCGCGATGCTACCTCTCTTGCCTTAGCGACGGCCTCTTGCGTGGAGTTCGACGTGGCCCCAGCGACAATCGGCACGCGCCCGGCGGCGACTTCAATGGTCAGGTCAATCACCCGCAGCCACTCGTCATGAGTAAGCGTGGGAGTCTCTCCCGTGGTGCCGCAGGGAACCAAAAAATCAATGTCCGATTCGACCTGCCATGCGACCAGATTGCGCAGCGCATTTTCGTCTACGGCGCCGTCCTGAGAAAACGGCGTAACGAGAGCGGTACCGCAGCCTCGCAGTTGCATGGATTAAGCATAACTCTATTCGCAACCCCGTGCAGCAGCCGTGAAAAAGATGCGCTTGTGTGGGCAGGGGAGTGTGGGGACGGGCGCCCCGCGAGCCTGCCCTGAGCGACGTCGAAGGGTCCATGCCGAGCGAAGCTCGGCTGCTGCTTGCGCCAAAATGAAATTGCGAATCTTTACTTTAGAGTTGGCGACTTTAGAGTTCGCGCCAGACATTGCGGAACTCGTAGACCCCGGTTTTTCCGGCAAGCCACTCCGCTGCCCGCACCGCGCCTTCGGCAAATGGCTGGCGGGACTTTGCGTCATGACAGAGATAAATTCGATCGCCAGCGGAGTTGAAGACGACTTCATGCATGCCCACCACATCGCCCTCGCGAAAAGAGACGATTTCGATTTCGTGCTCGCCCGCGTCGCACACAATCTTCTGAAGCGTAATCGCGGTTCCCGACGGCGCATCCTTCTTGTGTTCATGATGACGCTCAAAGATCTGCCCCGAGTAATCGTATTTCAGCGCAACTCCGGCGGTAGCGGCGATTTCAAAAAAAAGATTTACGCCAATGGAAAAATTTGATCCGTAAAGAAATCCTGTATTCGCGGCGAGCGCCATGTCGCGCAAACGCGGGAGATCGACGTACCAGCCGGTAGTTCCAATTACGAGATTCTTTCTGGCTCGGATGCAGGCTTCGGCGTTGGCTACGACCGCAGAAGGTGTCGTGAAATCGATCACAACATTCGTGGCAGCGAGCGCTTCCGGAGTGAGGGCGCTGGCTCCGGCGTTGTCAGTTGCGGATAGGACTCGCACGTGGTGGCGGCGTGCGACCGCAGTCTCTGCTACGAGGGCTCCCGTTTTACCACGACCGAGAATTAGAAAATTCATGCTGAAACCTCAACCACAGAAAAAGACGGCACTACAGCATAACCCTGCCGCAGCGATCACCCTCTGTGTCCCCCGTCTTACCTCTGTGCCCTCTGTGGTTAACGCCTTTGCCTTCCCGCGCCACAACTCAAGCGAAAACTTCGGGATCCGCCTCCGCAAAAAATGCCCGATGCAGCCTTCGCACCACTTCCGCCGCCGCGTCTTCTTCAATCACAAAAGTCAAATTGATTTCCGATGCTCCCTGCGAAATCATCCGAATCTTCACATCTTCAAGGATGCCAAAAACCTTGGCGGCGATTCCGGCTGTGTCGCGCAAATTTTCTCCTACCAGGCAGACAATGGCCTTCCGTCCTTCGTACTTCACGTCCGCCAACTTAGCCAGATCGGCGGCCAGCGCCGGAATTGCCTCATTGGTTTCGGCGGTCACAGACACGCTGACTTCAGACGTAGAAACAACATCGACCGCTACGTTGTGATTATCGAAAATTTCAAAAATGGATTTCAGATATCCATGAACCAGCAAGCGCCGAGGCGCCGCGACCTCGACCAGAGTAATTTTTTTCTTGAGCGCAATCGCCTTGAAAATATTTGTGCACTTGGGAGCGCGCGCCGTAACCTTCGTCCCTTCGCAAGTCGGATTCAACGAGTTCAGAACGTACACAGGAATGTTGCGCTGAATGGCAGGTAGCACCGTCGCCGGATGAAGAACTTTCGCTCCAAAGTAGGCGAGCTCGGCAGCTTCATCGAAGCTGATGACCTTGATGCGCCGGGCATCAGGGCACAGCCGCGGATCAGTCGTCATCATCCCATCGACGTCGGTCCAGATTTCAATGCGCTTGGCATCAAGCGCCGCTCCAAAAATCGCCGCCGAAAAATCCGAGCCGCCGCGTCCGATCGTGGTCGTAATCCCGGCGCGAGTCGATCCAATAAATCCGCCCATCACCGGAACTTTGCCCGAGTCGAGCAGCGGTTGCAGTTTCTTGCGCAAGCGCTCGTTCGTTTCGTCAAACTGCGGAACGGCGCGGGTGTAGCTGTTGTCAGTGAGCAGGCACTGCCGCGAATCGACGTGCGTACCGGGCAATCCACGGGCAGTAAATGCCGCCGCAACGATCTTGCTCGAAAGCACTTCGCCGAATGACGCCACGTAATCGTAGGTGCGCGGAGTGATTTCGCCGACCGCGCCAATGCCGCGCAGCAACTCGTCGAGATCTTCAAAGTCAGCGCCCAGGTCGCCGT
>Ga0209332_1000033_pt1 | contig 34077 bp, 26 predicted proteins | sample BlaSpr_A8_OM3_M1_FD_187974 | JGI IMG/M metagenome (GOLD analysis project Ga0209332, IMG submission 187974) | Forest soil microbial communities from Thunder Bay, Ontario, Canada - Black Spruce, Ontario site 2_A8_OM3_M1 (SPAdes) (version 2) | ecosystem: Environmental > Terrestrial > Soil > Boreal...
CAATTCGGCCGCCTTGCGCGGCATAGCAAACGAGAATTAATTGGAGCGCCGGGCGTCCCCCGGCCTCACCGGAACACGACCCGTCGCGCTTTGCTCCAATTCCTCACTCTAAATTCATGATCTCAACCCACGTGACCAGAATCACAATTTCCCGTGACCTTTATCACCGTCCCTCACTCCCACCTCTATTAAAGTGGCGTCAGGGTGAGGAACATGGATACGGTTCAAGTGACAGGACTACAGATGCATTCGTCAAACGGTGAACAGCATTCCGCGCAAGTAAGCAAAAACAAGCCGCGCTTGATTTTCTGGGAGCTGACTAAAGGCTGCAATCTGCGCTGCATCCATTGCCGCGCCACCGCAACCGAACTAAGTTCTCCTACCGACCTATCAACCCAGGCTGCTCGCGACATCATCGACCAGATCGCCGAAGTGTCTGCGCCAATCCTGGTGCTGAGCGGCGGCGAACCGCTCTTCCGCTCCGACATTTTTCAGCTGGCGCGTTACGGCACCGATAAAGGCCTGCGGGTAGCGCTAGCCACGAATGGCACGCTCGTCACCAAAGCCGTCGCGCGCATGATCGTCGACAGCGGAGTGCAGCGCGTAGCCATCAGCCTCGATGGCGCCGACGCTCTAACTCACGATTCTTTTCGCGGCATTCCCGGAGCTTTCGACGCCGCCATCGCCGGCTTCCGCAACTTGAAAAACTTGGGTATGTCGGTGCAAATCAACACCACCATCGCTCGCCACAATGCCCATCAGTTGCCGCAAGTACTCGAACTGGCAAAGTCCCTCGGAGCCGACGCCCTTCACACTTTCCTCCTCGTGCCCGTAGGCTGCGGAGTCGATATCGCCGCCGAACAAATGGTCCCGCCCGAAGAATATGAACGCATGTTGAACTGGTTCTACGATCGCTCCCTCGAAGGCGGCATCGAAATGAAGGCCACCTGCGCCCCTCACTACTTCCGCGTAGTTCGCGAACGAAGAGTCGCTGAACACCGATCCGAAGCCGCTGCCGCGTCGGCTCACGCTGAGCCGCTCGCCATTGAAGCGCCCCAGTTTCCATCAAGCATTGGCCCCACAGAAATGGCAATGCCCGGCTCTACCGGCATGGAGATCAAGCCCCAAGGCATCGGACGCCCCATAGGCCATCCCGGAACTCACCCCTCCGGCATGAACGCCATGACCAAGGGATGCCTCGCCGGGACCGCCGTCTGTTTCATCTCTCATCAGGGCGAAGTCTATCCCTGCGGATACCTCCCTGCCCTCGCCGGCGATCTCAAAAAGCAAGCCTTCGCCGACATCTGGGAAAACTCATTCGTATTCAACCAGCTCCGCGACACCAACAACCTGCAGGGAAAATGCGGCTGCTGCGAATTCCGCAACGTTTGCATGGGATGCCGCGCCCGCGCCTACGCGGCCACCGGAAACTATCTCGACGAGGAACCATTCTGCGTTTACGAACCCCACACCAAAGACTTGAAAAAAGACGACAAGCTGCCCGTTCTTCTAACGCGCTAACCCGAACCTCGTGTGGCGCGGGCGCCCCCGCCCGCGGCTGTCGACTTTGGTTGAAGCACTGTGCAAGTTTGCCGAACATCGACTCGAATAACTACTTCGTCCAAATCTTGAGTGGAGCAGCGTTTCAGCGCTGCGGTCTCGGTTCCGTCCTCTTTTCGCCGAGCGCTTCCCGCGTCCGGCTCAGCGTAAACACCAGTGACTCTTTCGGTATCGTCGTCACGAACGGACGAACCAGCCATCCTAACCCTTCAGGAATATCCCGAGTAAGAGAGATAGCCTCAAGTTGTACATAAACTCCCCCATCGCGCTCCCAAAAACGCCAGTACGAGTTAAGACGCCAGAGATATCCGTCGTCACGTCCCACTGGCTTTTCACGCTCATCCGCCTGCCCCGCATTTTCCACCTCGGCCATCCGAGTGCTATAGGAGTTACTGCTAGCCCGCGCCGCGTCCATGCGAACGTAATGCACGTCATATCGCGTATCCAGAATCACTGTGACTACGTTCGTTTCCTGCAGTCGAAGAGAAAATTTGAAATCATCTCCGCTATGCTCGAGCAGTTTGGAACGAACCACGCGCGGCGCATAAATTCGCGCATGCTCGTCATATGCCTGCAGGAGCTTTAGCGTCTTAGCAAGGCTCGTGCCCGGAATGAATACCACGCCCGTCCAATGATGGATCAGGCCGCCCGAAACTGGTATCGCGGCTCCGCCGTCCAGCGTCTCAAGCCTCTGCGTCACGACTTCTCCCCGCTTCAGACGCTCGTAGACCTCCTTCCGCTGCCCTCCCGCCAACCCATCCGCCCACAAGAACGATCCCGCGCGCACTTCATTCTGCATGCGCTCCTCGGTCACTTGCACATATCGATTGAATGCAGCATTCGTTTCGGGTTTCAGATCGACAGCCACCGCATAAACACTTACGACCAGAATCACCGCAATACTCATCAACGGAAAGCGGAGCATTTGAACCGCTGAGTTAATATGGTTCCGATGTCGACCGACCACGCGAAAGGATTCTTCCGCTTTGGAGTTTACGAGGCCGACCCGGGCTCCGGGGAACTGCGCAAATCGGGAGTCCGTCTTCGCGTTCAGGAGCAACCATTCCAGGTGCTGCTCACGTTGCTGCGGCGGCCGAGCGAAGTCGTCACGCGCGAGGAATTGCGTCAGCAACTGTGGCCCGAAGATACCTTTGTAGATTTCGATCACAGCCTTAACACTGTAATCAATAAGCTCCGCGAAGCCTTGAGCGATTCCGCGGCGAACCCGCGGTTCATCGAAACTCTCGCCCGCCGGGGATATCGCTTTCTGCCTCCAGTTGAGTTTGTCGAGAAGCAACCGGCGGTCATCCTCCCACAACCGCCGCTCGCGATTCTCTCCGAGCCAGCCAAACAGGTCGAGGAACCGCATCTCCCCAACCCACCCGCAGCCGTCTCGCTCCTTACCTGCGCCCAGGATGTCCCCGCAGTTCAACGCAGCCATGTTCGCGTTCTCTTTCTCCTGATTCAAATCATGTACTTCAGTTTCTATGTCACCGCTTTGGCCCGCCTGTCCTTCGTGCATGAACTGCTGGAGCAGACGATCGCTTATCCAGCGTGGGCAATGACATTGCTCATCATCTCCGCCATGGTCGGGCTGTCCATCCGCTTGTATCTGATCTCCGCCGTCGCTTTCGATCTTTCCGCACTCACTCAAAAATTCCATAGACTCTTCCCCATAACTTTCTCGCTCGATGAACTTTGGGCGCTCTCGCCTTTCCTTCTCACACCGCAAATCGGAGTCGGCGCCGCTCTGGCTGTAACCGCCGCACTCATCTACGTGCCTTTCGCACAACGAACACTGCTCCTAATGGGGGACCGTCCGCATCCCGCCTCCTCTTCGTAACTAAAACCCGTGGCGATGGCCCCTGAACGATGGAGCGACGGGCGTCCTCGCCCGTCTTCCACCGAAGTCTGTCCCGGCGGCAACCCCCTCTGCTCCACCGCCACCGGTCTGCCGCCCGTCACCGGTAACAAAAATACCCATCGGTCGCTCACGAAAAAGTTCGCCACCGAGCAAGCTGCAATGGTCAGCAGATTTGCTACCAACACGTTCATGCCGAACTCGCCGACGAAACACCGCAGCAGCAGCAAACTGCCCAAGATTGAAATGGCTCCATTGCCCAGGTGGAAGCGCAGCAGCCCCACTCTAGTCCCCCTCAAATCCGAGACGCCGCGATCCTTCCATGTGAATCGCCGGTGCCACATGAAATTGTGGAGCACCGCCATCTCCACCGCCAGTCCCGCTGCCCATACATAATCGCAGCCGAGCGCGAGGAGCGCCTCAAGAGCTGCAAGTTGAACTACAACTCCGATGGCGCCAACGAAAGCGAACTTCGCGGGGCGCTGCATGTGATAGCGCCGTAGGAAAAATTGCAAGCCGCCTCTTAGCTTTTCGCCACTCATAAAATTCTTTCCTCGCGGTAGAGCTTTGCCGTGTGCTTCGCCGCCGAAGTAACCAGCATCAGAGACATTCCTGCCATGCCCACCACTCCGCCAACATCCAGCAGACTCCATGGCATGCCCGCCAATTTCACAGTGGGCCAATGCATTAACGCCACGTTGCCGGCGGCCAGTAGCAGCCGTATTTCGGTTGGCCCAAACTTCCAGTACGAAAGCTGGAATTCACCGAGAGCATACGTGGCAAGGTAGGCCTCGATCGAGAGCATGAGAAAAACGACCAGCAATCCGAAGGCGATCGCCGGATTCATGTATCCCGATAGCGCGAGCCCTCCCATCAGGAAAAACGCTGCGAATGTGTCGACAATGTGGTCTACATAAAATCCGTAACGCGGTCGTTGACAATTTCGCACCCGGGCCAAAGTACCGTCCAAACTGTCCCCAAGCCAGTTCAGCGCCAGAAAGATAATTCCCAGCAACAGCGCGTAGCGGTTCCACCGTGCCAGCGCGTAGCAGGCTCCGGCAAGACATTGAGATCCAAATCCCAGCAGTGTGAGGTGATCGGAGTTAATCCCAGGTGGTGTGCGTTCGGCTAGCCATAGCAGGGCTTTCTTCTCCGCAGTGGCTACGAAACTTTGCTGCAAACGGGTCGCGGGGACGAATCCCAGTTCTTGTTTCGCGCCTAGATGCGGATGTGTTGCTGTGGACATTGTTGGGGTGGACATTTTTGGGGTGGACATCGCTGGAGTGGACATTGATACGGATGTTGCGGACATCGATCTCGCCTCCGATTCAGGTTCCTGCGAGACCAATCTGCTTCCCAACCGCGGTTGAGATCAATGCAGCGCGAAACATGCCAAAAACAAAGAAACATCATCCGCTAACCAGTTCAGAGGAAAGGCGCTTCCACCAGCCATCACTTCTAGCACCGTTGACTTCTCATCTATTCCGGCGTCGACGCGCCCTGGTTGATGCCATACGGCTTGTCGGGAGTAGCACTCCCCGTTTCACCTCGACGACGCCAATTACCCCTCACGAACGCATTGTGATCCCCATCACAGGCGTTCCCCGACAAACTCGGGGACAATAGCAATCGACCTGTAACCGGGGTCGAGGTGCGCTAGCCTTCAGAGGCCGACCTCGCGATTGGTTTATCCCAGTTCTTTGCCGGTGAGCGTTCGCTGGGGCCTACTAACTCTTTGATAATTAATTTCTGCGACCCAGGGGCAGAAAAAAAGCCGCAGAAATATACCATTTATGGTAGAAATCGAGCTAAGTCCTTGGGATTGAATACTTTGATATAACTCCTTTGTTTTCCTAGACCGCTCCAAGATTTCTCCGCTAACCCCATGAATTAAAGAACTGAGGGGGAGGGGGTACCAGCAAACAGCGTTAATATCTAAAAGGTAATCCGGTCAGTCAGCGCCGACCGAACGGGAACCGCGCGTCGGTCGCGTGGAAGCAAATCAGCCCTCACCGTTTTCGGCGGAATTGGTTTGGGAAACCTCTTCATCGGCACGAATCAGGCCGAATTTCTTTAGCTTGTAACGCAGTGCGTCGCGGCTGATGTCCAGCAACTTCGCGGCATGAGTCTGATTGCTGTTGGCCTGGCGCATGGCCAACTCGACCATGGCATGCTCCACTTTTTCAAGCGACGTTCCACCTTCAGGGATATACAGCCTTGGAAGCATGCGTCCATTGGGCAATATCTGTCCGCTATCGGCGGAGGAGGTTCTTTCAAAAACTGTTCGACCGCCCGATTCGCCCACGGAGAAGGGCAGATAGACAGGCCGCAGATACGGTTCGTCTTCCAAAATCATTCCGCGCTCAATCGTGTTTTTTAGCTCGCGGACATTGCCCGGCCAATTGTGGCTGAAAATAAGACGGCGCGTGTCGTCGGTGATACCGCGAATCGACTTCTTGAAGCGCCGGTTATAGCGTTCGATAAAGAAGTCGACCAGAGGCATGATGTCTTCTTTTCGGTCGCGCAGCGGAGGAATGAAAATCGCAATGATGGCGAGGCGATAATAAAGGTCCTGACGGAATTGTCCCTCGCGCACTGCCTTTTCGAGGTCGCGATTGGAGGCAGCGATTACGCGCACATCAACCTGCATATCCTTAATGCCGCCAACCCGGCGAATCACCTGGTCTTCGAGCACGCGCAGGAGTTTGGCTTGCAGCAGCGGAGACAGTTCGCCAATTTCGTCGAGGAACAGCGTTCCGCCGTCAGCCGCCTCGAACAGGCCTTTCTTCATCTGCTTCGCATCGGTGAATGCGCCCTTTTCGTGGCCGAAAAGTTCCGCTTCCATGAGCGTCTCGGGAATGGCGGAACAGTTAATCGCGACAAAAGGTCTCTCCTGGCGCGAACTTTCATAGTGAATGGCTTTGGCGATGAGGTCTTTGCCTGTGCCACTTTCGCCCTGAATGAGAATGGTTGTGGCCTCGCTGCCCGCAACCTTGCGAACAAAGTTCATGAGCTCGGTCATTTTCGCCGATACGCTCACTACGCTGTCATAACCAGCTCCGCGCCGCACCTCACCGCGCAGAGCCTGAACTTCAGTGCGCAGGCTGGTAGCCTCAAGTGCGTTCTTGATGGTGATGTGAAGCTCGTCGAAATCAACCGGCTTGCCGACAAAATCGTAAGCTCCAAGTTTGAGAGCGGCCTTCACGTCGTCGAGTTGCGGATCGGCGGTGATCATGATGACGGCGCGCGCATCGCCATTTTTCTTAAGCTGATCGAGCACCTCGATCCCCGTAAGGTCAGGCATGCGAACATCGAGCAGCACCAGATCGGGCGATTCGCGCTGCGCCAGCCTAAGCCCGGGTTCGCCGGACTCGGCTTCGATGACGTGGTATCCCCACTCTTCGCACTTCTGGCGCAGCGACCAGCGCACCAGGCGCTCGTCGTCGACAATCATAATTTTCGCAGCGGCCATCGGTGTTTAATTTACTACGAATGGATGGGACTTGGTTGGAACTGTGTTGTCAGCGACTAGCGAAGAGCCCAGCCCGAGGCTGTTACTGGGGCTTGAAAGCCCGCCGCAATAGACCATATTACAGATACTATGATAATATGATAATCTGATTTTATGAAAGAGACACCCATCAGTGTCACCGAGGCCGCCCGCAATTTCGCGGATTGCGTTAACCGCGCTCATTATCAAAACGCCACTTTTGTACTACTGAAGAATGGCACCCCTGTCGCCCGGTTGGTGCCGGACAATGCGAAGACCTGCTCTGGACGCGACCTCGCCGCAACCCTGGCGAATGCCAAACTAACGGAAGAGACCGCCAAGGCGTGGCGCCGCGATCTGAAAACGGCGCGCCGAAAACTCGTACCACCGGCTGACAAATGGCGATAATCCTCGATGCCGATGTGATCATCCGCGGGGAAAAAAGTACTTTCGATCTCGCAGGCTGGGTCGCATCCCTTCCCAACGACCAGTTTGAGATCGCCGCCATCACGGTAGCGCAACTTTGGCACGGAGTGGAACGTGCTACCGAACCGCACAAGTCGAAACGGCGAAAATATCTGGAGGCTGTGGTGTCCGCATTGCCTATCGTTCCATACACGGAGCAGACCGCGTATGAGCACGCGCGAATCTGGGCGGAATTGCAGTCGTCGGGCAAAATGATTGGCCCTTACGACCTAATCGTCGCCGCCGCTGCGTTGGAGCGTGGCAGCCACGTAGCCACGTTCAACAAACGTCATTTCGCGCTGGTCAAGGGACTTCACATCATCGAGCCAAGATGACATGTGGAGCGAAAAATGTCAGCGATCCATATTACGCAGCCGGATTACGCGACCGGAGCGACAGGCACACGGAACGGAAGCAGCACCTCAAACTTGCTTCCCTTGCCTACGACACTGCTCACCTCAATGCGGCCATGATGTTCTTCGACAATACGCCGAGCCAAAGAAAGCCCTAAGCCTGTGCCGTGTCCTTTGGTGGTGTAGAAGGGCCGAAAGATATTTGCGATGTGCTGAGGAGAAATGCCGCGGCCAGTATCGGTAACCGTAACGCTGGCGTAGTCATCCCGCGAACTAAGTTCAACTCGGACAAGGCCTGCGCCTTCAATGGCTTGAACAGCGTTCAGCAGCAGGTTTAAAAACACCTGGTGAATCTGATCGCTGTCGTGCTCCACCTCGTCGAGATCGGGTTCTTTTTGCAGCTCGATCATGATGGGCTTTGAAAGTACCTGCTGGCGAGCCAGCATCACGGCATGCTCCACCGTGATATTGAGATTGCTCAGGCAAATTTGTGGCGGATGTGGCCTCGCGGTCTCGAGTAGATCGGTCAAGATGCGATTGATCTGCGTGATTTCCTGACGAACATCTTTCACCACCGCGCGCGCCGGACTGTTTGAAGGCAGATCGCGACCGATGATCTCGATGACTCCCGCGATTCCTGCCAGCGGATTGCGAATCTCGTGGGCCAATCCTGCGGCCAACTCGCCGAGCGTCGCGAGGTGCTCGGCCCGTGACATTTGCGTGCGGTGGAGAAGTTCAATCTCCTGTCGACTCTCACGCAATTGCTGCAGCATGCGATTGAAGTTGCGGCCGAGATCTCCGATTTCGTCGTTGCGGCGGGAAAAGCTGACCGCGACATCCAAATTGCCTTCGCTTACCAGCGCAATCTTCTCCTGCAATTCGACCATCGGTCGCTGGATGAAATAGGCGAGCGCGCCGAGCGACACTCCACAGATGGCGATTGCGCCTGCGCCAGCAACAATTAAGACTGCGTGGCGTTCCGGATCGCGAAAGGAAACGGTCGCGACGATAAATAGCAGCAATCCGGCTAGCAGTACGAACACTACCGGCAACATCGCTTTGAGCTGCCAGTTGACGCGAACGGTACTCAATCGGAGGTCTTCCTCTGGCGACGGCGGTCGTGCCGAGCTTACGGTCGTCGCGTGCTTAATACTAGTGCTCGCGCGGTCATCCGGCGAGTTCCCAAGAGGACGGCCTACGGCGACACTGTTCACAGCCTCTGGCGCAAATGCGTGCGCGCGGAATGGAGAGCGGCTAAGCATACGCGTGTAATCCTGGCAGCAAGTAAGTCACGCCAAAGAAAGTGAACATTACGACGGCGAATCCAAGAATGGCAAAGTAAGCAGCGCGACGGCCGCGCCATCCGCGAGTGATGCGCATGTGCAAATAGCCCGCATATACGAGCCAGGTAATCGCCGCCCAGGTTTCTTTAGGATCCCAACTCCAGTACGAGCCCCAGGTCTGGTTCGCCCAATAGGCTCCAGCAGCGATCATCAAAGTAAGCAGAGGGAAGGCCAGACAAATCGTTTTATAAGTGATGCGATCGAGTTCAACCGCGCTGGGCAGCAAAGTCTCGAGGTCCTTACGCCGCCAGAGCAACAGCAGGTATAGGAGAGAGATAAATATTGCACCGACCAGCGCGGAGAGAATAAAAGGGCTGGCGGCGAGGCTGGTGGGGAACAATCCATCGGCATCGAGCGAGGGATAACGGCCATCACGGGCGCGCAGCAAGAACATCACCAGCGCCATCACCTGGATAAGAATACTGAGGAAGACGGCGCGATTGGCGAGTACGAGAAAGCTGTCATTATTATTCTTGCACCTGGCAACTCCGCAGAACACCAGCGGAGCCGCGACGGCTAGCAGAGCCAGCACCATTACCCAACCCAAGTCAGGGATGGTGACGAAGAGGCGCACGCCCTTGGAGATGAAAACCTCAGCTTTATTCTCGGGATTCCAAGCTGCCAAGCTTAAGCCTCCCCATTTCTCGAAGCGGGTTAGAACCACGCTTGCATAAATGGCGAGTGTGCTGGCGCTGGTGAAGGTTAGAAAGGTTTCGGTCTTCATGTTGTCCTGGATGAGGAACATCATGGCGAGCGCGAAACTTAAAGCACATGCCGCGTAGGCCAACATAGCCAGCGTTACGTGCACATGAAGCCATGTTGATTGCAGCGCGGGAACCAGCGGATGAACGTCGGTGCGCAGCAACTGCATCAGCACCACTCCGACGATCGCCACCGGCATGGTGACCGTACCGATGACCTTCACGTGATATTTCTTTTCGGCCACCAGTGTGAGGACAGCCAATGTCCACACGAAGCTGAGCAACATTTCGTAGACGCTGGCAAATGGAGGATGTCCGGCTTCATACCAGCGATGGGTAACGGCCGCGGTATTGCCCGCCAGACCCAGCCAGGTGGCGATCGATGCGGCCTTCACGTACGACTCAGTTCCTGTAACTCCGAACCCGAGATAGAGCGCTCCCGCTCCCGAGTAAAAGATCAGCGCGGCAAAAAGCAGGTTGGATTCGTTGAGCAGATTGCCGTTTTTGACAACATTCAGAAACGCCATGAACAGCAGGAACGCAATGGCCAATCCGACCGTTACGATCAGGGTCATTCCGGATGCCGGTTGCTGTTGTTCTGCCTTTGCTGGTGCCATTAAAAAGCCTCCAATGAGCCGGCTTAGTGCCCGGCGATGCTAGTGACCTGCTCTTGGCGAGAGGTCTTGGGAATGTCCTTTAATTCGGCTTCGACGGTTGTCACTAATTCGTTGAAGCGCTGCTCAAATGCATCGCGGTTGCGATTCGCGCTTCCGCCGAGCCATAAGGAGTACTGGCCGGTTTTCGGGTCGCAAACCGGAACCACCCAAAAGCGCATGTGAATGACGTAGAAAACGAATGCCAGTCCTATGCCCATCAAAACCACGCCGCCCCACACTCCCCACTGTCCCGGCTCGTGCGAAACCTGCAATCCGGTGAAGTGTCCCATCTTCAGATCGGTGGCCTGAAGCAGGTAAGGCGATTTGGAGTTATCGGCGACTCCGTTTATCGCTGGGAGCCAGACGTCATAGTCTTTGTCTTTGTCTTTGTCTTTGTCTTTGTCTTTGTCTTCGTTCTTGCCCGCGCTCTTCGAAGTAACGACGAGATGAGCTGCTGGATTTTCCAGCTCATTCGATTTGCGGTAAACCTGCCCATCGCGCACGGCGTAGTCGGGGATGAATTCGGCGAAGCGTATTGTGGTATCGGAATCGAGCGCGACCGTGTCATTCACGGCGAGGCCAATTTCTTGCTTTGCTCCGGACCCGTTGCTGGGGACCGCAACGAGCGAAAGCTTATCGACTTTCCCGTTCTGTCCATAACTTGACTGATAGAAACGGACTCCCTTGTAAAGAAGCGGATCGTTCACCACAATCTCTTTGTTCTTTACGTCCCGCCCTTCTTGAACCACCGCAAGCTTGGACCACCATTTCTTCGGCGTGCCGTCTTTATAGTTGTCCTGACCAGCGCTATCGCAGCGGATGGCGAAGGGAAGCTTGCGCGTGCTGCCATCGCGCAACTCGACGAGGTTCGAGGTCTGCCCCTCGTTGAGGTTAAGTGTGCCGCGCCATCCCCAGAAGCCGTCGACAATGGTGCCAAAGAAAATCAGCAGCAGGCTGGCGTGGACGATGTAGACGGCCAGCTCTGAGATTCTGTGACGTTCCGCGAAGATTCCGAAGTGATCTTCCCGCACGATGCGCTCCGGTTTAAATCCCATGGCGTGAAGCGCACGCTGCGCCGCAACCAGGCCGGATTCTTCGTCGGCGATGGGAATTGATTTTTGCGGATGCGAGGCACGGCGAAAACTTTCGTCCGGATATTTATAAGGGCGTGAAAAATATCGCCACGAATTAGGAAAGCGCTCGACCGATGCGGCAATAATGCAGGCGCTGACTAGAAGCAACAGACCGAGGAACCACCAGAAGTGAAAGACATCGGTAAGTCCGACCGCGTCCAGAATTCGGAGAACGTGTGGGGAATAGGCGGCCTGCATCTCGTCGGGGTCGGTGACGGGCCGTTGCAGCACGATGGTTCCAGCTGCGGCCAGAATCACCACGAGGATTAAAAGAACGACGCCGGTCTTTATAGAAGCGATGGTCTGCCACGTCTTGCGGGCGATTCCAAGTGACTCCACGGCCATATCCTCTCCCTGTTCGTAGTGTTCAAATGCAAGCATCGCGCCACAAAGGTCTACAAAGTAAATGGAGGGAAGCAAAGCCACTTACAAAATGATGATTCCCCGGCAGTGGCCGACTTTGGGCTAAATCACGCAGGCAAAGCTTGTTCAATGGGGATTTCACACATCACACACCATTGGTGACGCGACTCACCCAAGCGAGTGACGATCATTTCGGCCAAGCTTTCGACGACGACGCGCTGGGTGACTAACTTCACCACGTGGGGGAATTTAACCACTAACGAAGTGCGAGGGGACCCTCCCGAACTCGGAGTCCTGGAGGGTTCTATTTTTAGACTATGACAGTAGACTTAACAGTAAACTAGGACAGTGGCTTGGCCGGTGTGCCGGGTTTTACACTGGAGTGCTTTTTCACCTGTGCCATTAACTCCAACACTTTGTCCTTGCCTTCGTAATTTGGATTTGTATCCAGCAACTTCTGCCACGTGGCAACCGCTTTGTTGATATCCATTTTGCCCTGCCATTGGACAATACCCAGATTGAACAATGTGTTGGGCTTGTTGGGTTCGTAAGAGAGCGACTTCTGAAATTCGGCGATGGCGGTGTCGGCATTGCCGGTATACCAGTAAGCTGTCGCCATGTCGGTCCGAACGCCAGCATTTTTTGGTTCGACTTTCAGCGCGCGCTGGTAGTAATCAATTGCAGTGGGAAATTGCTGTGCGTCGTAATAGATGTTGCCGATATTCTGCAGCAATTCGGCATTCGCGGGATCCGATTTAAGCTTCTCGATCAACGCTGCAGCCTGCGTTTCGGCCATTTTCAGCATTTGGGCGGGAGTTGGCGTTTGGGCCGCAGTCGCCGCCGCCGCAGGAGTAGTTGCTGATGCGCTCGCGTCGGTAGCGGCAGGGCTCTGCGAACCGCGGATCAACCAGCCACCGGCGATTCCCACCAGCAGACAGATCACTGCCAATGTGTACGCCTGAACGCTCGTCCATTGTGCGATGGAAATGGAACCGGAAGTTGGTCGATTGGTGGCTGCTATTGTCCTTGCCATTGCTAATACTCCTTCAAATATTCTTTAGTGCGCTGTGATCTAACTCTTACCTTGCATTTGTACGTCGGCCATTAATTTCTCTACGGTGGCTTTGCGGTCGGCGCTAAGTTGAGGATTCGACTTCAACAACTGCTTCCACACGGCCACCGCCCCTTTGTTGTCCTGTTTGCCCTGCCACTTGATCATGCCCAGATTGAACAGCGAGTTGACGTCCTTGGGGTCATAACGCAAACCTTGCTGCAACTCAGCGATCGCTCGATCCGAATCACCGTTGTAATAGAGGCATGACGCTAGCTGAGCATGCAACGCGACGTTCTTAGGATCAAGTTGCAGGGCTTTGTTGAAGTAGCCTATTGCTTCCTGGAATTGATGAGTGCCTTCGTAGATGTTTCCGACTTGAACGAGCAAGTTGCTGTTAGTGGGGTTAGTCTTCAGCTTTTGCAGAAGCGGCGCCGCTTTCTTGTCGGCCATCTGTTTCATTTCTTCGAGGCTGTGCACGCGCCCGCCGCTGGCGTTCGACGGCTGGGCTTTGGCAGCGGGCGCCGGTTGTGCTGCCACTGCAGACGATTGAGATCCACGAAAGAGATAGCCGATCGCCAATCCCACAACCAGGAAGATCACCGCCATGGCGTAGACGTGTTTCGATTGCCAGACGGACTGTACGCCCGCTTGCGTCGTGGATTCCTTCGCCATGCATGTTTCCTCGCGAAATTGTTAGTCGGGGCCTAATTCAATACTGAAACTAAATTTTTCTAGGTGGCGAACTCGCGCCTACGACTGAGCTTAGATTAAAGCTGGAGAAGGATAGAGACAGCGTTCCGGGTCACTGGAGAATGTGATGATCGTCACATGGTTGAAGGGCGCGATCCTGTGCTACGGGGCGGGTGCATCAATCGGAGCCCGCCTTTACGAATCTTCCGCTTCGGACTAGATTTGTGACTTACACCGAAAAACGACAAGCGTGGAGTTTGTGGCTTGGGGAATTCCTCTGATTGCAGGCATAATTCTGGCTCTCCGCCCTTGGCGACGATGAGTGTGGTCGCCCTGTCATCCGACCTTCTGGAGGCCCTTCCGGACGCTGTGGTGGCCGTCGATCGCGATGGAACTATCGTCCAGGTCAACTCGCAGGCGCAAGAATTGTTTGGCTATGAGCGCGAGGAATTGGTGGGACAAAAAGTTGAAATTCTTGTGCCCGAGGGTTATCGCGGGCGCCATCACGACCATCGGGAGCGGTTTTCGGAGGCTCCGCGAACTCGACGAATGGGGGCGGATCTCGATCTCTATGGCAGGCGGCGCAACGGTTCGGAATTTCCAGTAGAAATCAGCCTTAGTCCAGTCGCTACGGACAAAGGGCTGTGCGTTCTGAGCGCCATCCGTGACATCAGCGATCAGCAGCGGATCGCGGAGGAGCTGCGCCGGGCAAATGAAGAACTGCATCGCAAGACGGCGGAGCAACTGGGCGAATATAGAACCAGGATTGCCGCGATTGTTGATTCCTCTGAAGATGCGATTCTAAGCAAGGATTTGAACGGCACTCTTACCACATGGAACAAGGGCGCCGAGCGCCTCTATGGGTACGCTCCTGACGAAATAGTCGGGAAGAATATATCTCTTCTGGCGCCTACCGATCGCCCCGACGAAATCCCACAGATACTGCGCAAGATCGCGAACGGTGAATTAGTCGAGCACCACGAATCGGTGCGAGTCACAAAGGATGGCCGGCGGCTTGACGTCTCCCTTTCAGTCTCTCCGTTGCGCGGTTCCAATGGAGACATCGTCGGAGCATCGACCATTGCACGCGACATCACCGCGCAGAAGCGCGCGGAGAAGCATCTTCATCAGGCGCAAAAGATGGAAGCGATCGGCCGCCTGGCGGGAGGCGTAGCGCACGATTTCAACAATATTTTGGGCATCATCAATGCATGCGCTGAATTTCTGCGCGACCGCATTGATCCCGCTGCCGAACCTTCGCAATACGTCGAGAATATTAAAAAAGCATCCGAGCGCGGAGCATCTTTGACTCGGCAACTGCTGGCCTTCAGCCGGTCTTCGTCAATCCAGCCGCAATTACTCGATTTGAACGAACGCCTGAAGGACGTGAGCAAGCTGCTGCGTCCGCTGATGGGAGAGGATATCGAGATTCTTGTGGTATCCAAATCAGCGGCGGTGGTAGAGGCAGACCCTGGGCAACTAGATCAGGTTGTAGTGAACCTGGCAGTGAACGCACGCGACGCCATGCCTCGCGGCGGAAAGTTCATTCTGGAGACGCGGGCAGAAAGATTCGACGAGGCCTTCGCCGGACAGCATCAGAATATGGCGCCCGGAAAATACGTTGTGCTGATAGCCAGCGATACCGGTAGTGGCATGGACGCGACGACGCTCACGCAAATATTCGAACCTTTTTTCACCACCAAGGAACTGGGTAAAGGAACGGGCCTGGGCTTGGCGACTGTTTACGGCATCGTGAAGCAGAGCGCCGGACACATACTTGTCTACAGCGAACCCGGGCACGGCACCACGTTCAAGATCTATCTCCCTAGCGCGGATCACAAGATGGGCGTGGGATCGAAGGCGGAGTCGGAAAAGGTCAGCCCGAAGCGCATTGGATCGACGATTCTGCTTGTCGAAGATGATGAGATTATGCGGAGCTTGACGCGACAGCTGCTGCAAGAGCACGGCTATACCGTGATCGAGGCGGATGATGGAAAATCGGCGCTCGAGTGGGCGCAGTGGCACGAAGACCCGATCGATTTGGTGTTGACCGATGTAGTCATGAAACGCATGAGTGGGCCTGAACTGGTAGATCGCTTGATCCCTTCTCGCCCAAACCTGAAGGTTGTATACATGTCGGGTTATACGGGTGAGCTCATGGCGCATCGCGAGGTACTGAAGGCCGGTGTGACTCTGGTAGAAAAGCCCTTTAGCCGCACCACCCTGTTGAACACCCTGCATGCAACTTTGGGGTAACTCATATCTGCTTCCTAATCCAATGGTCATGTAACCAATGGTTTGGTGATGGAGATCACACAGCGCTGCGGGAAAGCACCCACTTTCGGGCACAGCGCTCAGGGGAGCGAAATCCGCGTGATTACCAGATCGATTCTATAAACCATGCATTTTGTTAGGGTTAAATTCACAAGGTTCAACAACTTTCTTGATCGAACGAGTATGGCTAGGCAGTTGCCAAAGTAGCAGTGAGCGGAGGCAACAAATGGCTACAAACGTCGTCAACCACGTGCAGAAACTAGCGACAGCTGATAAAACCTTCAACGATCTTCCACCAACGATTGCGGAAATTCTGGAGCAGGAGGCCCTTACCACCACCTATCCCACGGGAGCGATGCTCTTTGCCGAAGGCCAGGTTGCGCGCGGCGTGTTTATCGTGCGCCGAGGCCGTGTAAAGTTGTCGATTTGCGGAAGCGACGGCCGGACGTTAATACTGCGCATGGTCGATTCGGGCAGTCCGTTGGGCGTCGCGGCAGTAGTTTCCGGACGCCAGTATGAAGCGACGGCCGAAACACAGGAGCCTTCCGAGATTAGCTTTTTACGTCATAGCGACTTGCTGCGGCTAATGCGGCTTCACGGCGAGATAGCTCTGTGGGTGACGCAACACATAAGCAGCGACTATGCCTCCACTTGCCGCGAAATCCGTGACCTGATCCTTTCGGACTCGGCGAGCGAGAAATTGGCTCGGCTGTTGGTCGGATGGCTAGATGAGAACGCGTCCGCGAGCAATCCACGCCAGGTGAAACTGGCTTTAACTCATGAAGAGATTGGCCAGATGATCGGGTCTTCTCGTGAGACCGTCAGCCGTCTCTTCGCTGGCTTCAAAAAGCAACGGCTTATTCAGCAGAATGGCTCTACGCTGGTTATTCCGAATCGTGTGGCGTTGGAATCTCTAATTACGGCGTAGATTCGCGGCGTAGCAACACAGCCTAAATATATCTTTTACAGCTGCTCGTCATGGGCCGGTCATCGTCCGCCGGCCCATTCTCCTTACTCCACGACAGTGGATGTGCAACTCTTCGACGACGAAGAACACAGTGCTAACGTAGCGGCGGTTTTTGAAATCAAAATGCTCTTGCCGCTATCGGACTTCATCCCCGGCTGCCCGTGGCAGGCAAGGCAATTTTCGTCTTGCTTTAAAGGCGTTGGGGACTTGGCCTGTGCCAGGATGTTGGAAGGTATGAGAGCAATAAATATAAGAAGGCAGAGACCGAAAAGCGAAAATCGAGAAAAGTAGACTACCTCTAAAACGCAATCCCTAGGAAGCGGAGTTCCTGTTGGCGAATTCGTTTTTCCGGGTTTCATAATTATTATTCCATATAGATTTGTTACTTCATTCCCAGATCACTTAGGACTTTGGGATTCTCCTCACCTGATGCCAACACCTGATGGCACGCAGAACAATCATTGGTAATGGTTTGGCCGTCGGCGCTGGTATGGCTGCCGTCATGACAGCGGAAGCATCCAGGGGAATCATTGTGTCCGAGATTATTTGGATGCGAGCCCCAGGCCAGGCGCATGTCGGGGAAGATGTTACGAAGGTAGATGGCTGATACCTCTTGCCCGGCTTGCTCCACCAGCGCGCGCCGCGTCTGATAAATCTGCGGATAATTCGTCCGATAAAATTTGTTGAGTTCTTCCTTGATACTTTGCTGCGCCACGTCGCGCGCAGAATAATTAACCTTCAGAACTTCAATCGCTTTCTTCCGAATGTAGGGCAACTCTGGGCTGATGTGTCCGGTGGACATTTGCTTGTCCACCGCGTTTTCAGGAAGGTCAAAGGCATGAGTGGGGCGATTGTGGCAGTCAACGCAATCCATCACGCGATGTTCGCCTTTATCCAATTGTTCTTTTGTAGCCTTTGCATCCGTTGAAATGAACTCGGTTGTCTTGCCCTGATCGTCGGTGTAGTCGACCACCGGAATAGTCATGCGCTCAGGATCGGTGGAGATATAGCGAATGCGAGCGTTGTCGGCGAGGTGATGACCGTGAATACCGACATTACCCTGCCAAGTGCGTCCGCCGATCTTCAGCAGCAAAACGTCGGTCTGCGGCGTGTTCTTTTCGTCGTCTTTGTAACTCGTATTGACGAGAAATTTGTTGCCGGTGAAACGCTGCGGCCAGTGACATTGCTCGCAGGTTTCGCGCGCCGGTCGAAGGTACTTCACGGGCGAAGGGATAGGCCGCGAATAGGTGTGAAAAGTAACCGCGACGACCTGCCTCAGCCCCGAAAGCTTGGAGCGGACAAACCATCCCGCGCCCGGGCCAATGTGACATTCAACGCAGGCGACATGCGCGTGCGGAGAATTTTGATATGCGGTGTACTCCGGATCCATAACGGTATGGCAAGTCTTGCCGCAGAAATTCGTGGAATCCATGTACTCCACACCGCGGTAGGAAGCTGTTCCAATAATAAGGAGATTCAGAACGGTCGCGACCGCGACATATTCCAGCGTGCGCCGGACTACCGGCAAATGCAGATCAATGGCAGGAAAAGACTGGGGGAGTTGACCACTCCGGCGCAACTTCCTTCGCCGGAGCCAGATGCCGAGCGGGATCAACAGCAAGCCAAGAATAAAAATTCCCGGCAAGACGAGATAGACGAGAAGGCCAATGTAAGGATGAGGCGGACCCGGGAGAAAAATATCGTAAAACCAGAAGCCGATGGTGGTGAGGGCTGTGCTAGTCGTAATGACAGCGCCCGTCAGGGTGACCGGATTTTGGCCCAAAAAATAGATTGGCTGCAACCACTCTCGTATTCTTTCTCGAGTACTCATGGAACACCAATCTCCTTTTCAACGACGTGGATTTCAACGCCGGCGCTGCGATCTGTTCGCAGCAGACACACTTCAGCTTCAGCCACGCCGGATCATCGGCCGTGCTCAACCACCCGTTAGTCCGCGCCACACGTAAGCAGACACCGGGCCTAACAGTTATTTTTTCAACGAGCGCACGTACGCGACCAAACCCTTAACCTCTTCCGGCTTTAGTGACTTGTATGCTGGCATCTTCGGCGGCTTCCCGCTCGTAATCACCGCTTCGAGATCGGCATCCGATAGTTTCTGCACGGCGGGAGACGAGAGATCATGAGCCGCTATCTTCGTGCCGTCGGCGCCGTGGCACATGGCGCATTTTGATTTATACAGCGCCGCCGACGCATCGTCCGCCATCGCGGAAAGCGGGAAGTTGAGAACTGCTGCTAAGGCTAATGCGGACGTAACCAATTTCACGTTGATGCTCTTCATCATTTAGCTCCGTTCGGGTTTTTATTGGTTCAACATTGCAAGGAGAATAAACCTATAAATTAAATTCGCAACTTGTAATAGTGAAGCCTTCGCTGGCAGGAGGCTGTGACCATCATCACATATGCGTGTAACGTTGGGGATTACCGAGGGAAACGTAGGTTGATAACCAACGATATCGCCCGTTGAAGTGAATTAGTCAATCTATCGGCTGACTAAGAGAAGAACTTACGGCTTGCCGTGATCGAAATACTGTTCGATTTCTTCCAGAGTCTTGCCCTTGGTCTCCGGCAGGAATACTGCTGCGGTAATGAAGTAGATAACAGTGCAGGCGGCGAATCCGAAAAACATGGTGGAGTAGCCATGCCTGCCAACCGTGGGCAGAAACATGGCGGCAATCGTCGTCGAGACCGCCTGATTAATCAACAATGCGATGCTCATCCCGTTAGAGCGAATGCGTGTCGGCATCAATTCCGAAAGCGCCAGCCACACGCACACTCCCGGTCCAATCGCAAAAAACGCCATGAAGACGAAGAGGCTGATCGCCACCAGCCAGCCATTCTGCGTACTAGGAACAGGAGTAACCAGGGCGTTGTCAATTTTTAGCGGAGCATGGCGCGAGACTTCGAGATTGGCAAAAGGATTGGAGAAGAATGCGACCACTTTGTTAGCAGGCACGCAACTTTCGCGGGTCATCTCGATGGGCTTGGCGGCAGGCTCGTCGGAACGCGCTACACGGGTTGCCGCACGGAAGTCTCCGTAGGAGTAAATGACGACGAGCGATGTGGGACGATTGATGATGGCATTTCCGGCATCGCCGCTCGCGGCGAGTAGCCTATGCGCAGTTTTGTCATCGAAGAGAAGTTCGGTCCTTTTGCCGGAGACCTCATTCGCATTGTTAGAGTTAGCATTGTTAGAGTTAGCATGGTTAGAGTCAGCATTGTTAGAGTCCACCATGGATTGGACTGCGTCTTTGGTATCCACGCGCAAATTTTCAGTCCTTCGAAAGAGAAAGCCGGTGCAGACCAGGGAGAGAATGATTCCAGCGCTCCCTAAACACAACAGGAATTTGCGCCCCTTCCGATCCACTAGAACGACGCCGCCAATCGTCATCACAAAATTGACGAGCGTAAAAGCAACATATCCCCAATGCGCCTGCAGATCGGAGAGGCCACTTTGCAGAAGAATATTAGTGTTATATCCGATAATTGAATTGACGCCCGTAGCCTGATTGCAGGCAAGGATCACGCAGGCAAGTAGAAAGGGAATTACATATTTTCGCTGAAGAAGCGAGCCCTGAACTTTGGTGCTCGCCCCCGGGGAAAGGTTCGTGGTTGCGGACTTTTCGGCCGCCACAGCCTGTTCCATCTCCGCTAGCTCGATCGCCGCTTGTTCCTCAGTGCGAGAGCGTAAAAGCGCGGCGCGGGCAGTCTCCATTTTTCCGCGGCGATAAAGCCAGCGCGGAGACTCCGACACCATTAGACTGCCAATTACAAATAAGATGCCGGGCGGCAGCGAGACCCAAAAAATACTGCGCCATGCAGTGTCTTTGAAAGCAAACAATCGAGCGGGATCGTTAAGTTTGGCAACCTCTTCCACGCGGAAACTGAAGTACATGCCAACCACGGCTGCGGTCACAATGCCGAGGGTTAGCAACCATTGAAAAATGCCCGTTCCCTTGCCGCGACTCGCTGCCGACAAACACTCCGCAAGATAGAGAGGGACGACAACGCCGATAAGTCCGGCGCTAATGCCCTGTAGCAAGCGCCCGATGACCAGCCAATCGTAGCCACGCGAAAGCGCGATGATTGGAATGCTGCAAACAAAGAGCAGCCCGCTGAGAGCCATCAGCGGCTTGCGTCCGATCCAATCTGCGAGCGCGCCAGCAAACAGCGTTGAGATTACGCTGCCGAGAAGAACTGCAGCTACGACAATCGAAAGCTGACCGGCATTCAGTCCGGAGGTCGCCTCCAGATAGGGCAACGCGCCCGCGATGATGCCGACATCAACACCGTAGAGCAACCCGCCGAGGCCGGCGACCAGCAGAAGAAAACGGTTGTATCCAGCTTTTTCGTTGCTAATCAGAGCGGCGGCCTTTCGCGTTCAGGAGCAGCAATACATCATCGCTCCATATGGCCACGGGCGGCCAGCTTTTTGCTCCTCCGCATCATAGCTGTAACTAGGCTGCAACCGGCTGTAACTAGCCGTCGCAGCCGCTACGTCTCTGCTTCAGGTGTCGGCCTGACCGGCTCAATGACGTGCAGGCCGCACTCAGTTTTCGCGAGGCCAGGCCAGCGCCCTGCTCTCGGGTCTTCCCCGGGACGTACCGCGCGCGTGCAATGCGTGCAACCAATGCTCGGATAGTTCTGATCGTGAAGCGAGTTGTAAGGGACGCCATGTTGGCGCAAATATCCCCAAACTTGTTTTGCAGTCCAATCCGCAATCGGGTTAACTTTTACCAGGCCGAACTTCTCATCCCACTCGATTTTTCCAGCAGACTTACGGAACGACGTCTGATCGCGGCGAATGCTGGTAATCCATGCGTCGAGTTCGCTCAACTTACGGCGCAGCGGCTCAATCTTCCGCAGATTGCAGCATTGGTCGGCGTCGCGCGCCCATAACGCCGCTCCGTGGATGCGTGTTTGTTCTTCGGGGGAAAGCAGCGAAAAGATTCTCTCAATTTTGATTTGATATTTTTGTTCAATCCTATCCATCAAACTATAAGTTTCAGGAAAAAGGAATTCGGTATCGATCGTAAAGAGGCGAAAATCCCTACGCACATGAGAAGCCATGTCGATCAACACCATGCCCTCGGCACCGAAGGCCGACGAGATTGCGACTTGATCGCCAAACGTGTCGAAGGCCCAAGCCAATACCTGCTGCGGATTCCAAGACTCAGCAGCTAAATGCAACCTAGCGATCTTGTCCTTGAAACCAGTAGTGATCACGCTCTCCGCTCCTTATTTCCGCCAGGGACTGAGTTGGCATTTGGAATCTCTTCGAAAAACATGGCGGGAAATAAATTCTCTCGAGGCATCTGGTCCTCCAACGCAATTCCCCCGACGATCGCGGCCGGATCGGCCAACCGCACGACTTCACCAACCACCAGCAGAGTGGGAGCCGCGAGTTGCGGAGCACGATGCAGATCAGAAATGTTTGTGCGATAAGTGCGCTGATATTGTGTAGTGGCCCGCGAGATGATGGCGCATGGCATTTCGCCGGCGACTCCCGCCGCCCTCAATTTTTTTGCAATCTCCGAATAGTTTTGTCCCGGCATGTAGATCACGAGCGTCGCGCCGCTGGCGACTAGCTTGTTCCAATCGGCGCCGTCGGCTTCGCCGCCATCTTGTTTAGCCGCATTCGATTCGCTAGTTCGTTCAGAAGCTCGATGAGCAGTAATGAGAACCAAGGCATCTGAAGCCCGGCGATGCGTAAGCGGCATCTGCGCAATTGCAGCCGCGCCGAGCGCCGACGTCACTCCCGGAACGATTTCGAAGGGAATGTTATTTTGGCGCAGAGATTCAATCTCTTCGCCCGCGCGCCCGAAGATCAGCGGGTCCCCGCCCTTGAGCCGCACCACCCGCAGTCCTGACGCCGCCAGCACAACCATCAGGAAATTAATCTCGCCTTGCAGGATTTTCTTCCGGCCGCAGCGCTTGCCCACGTTGTGCACTTGTGCCGTTGATGGAATCAGATTGAGAATCTCGGGCGCGACCAGATCGTCATGCAAAACTGCATCGGCGCTCTTAATCAGGCGAAGCGCCTTCAATGTCAGCAACTCCGGATCGCCGGGTCCCGCGCCTACCAGATACACTTTCCCCGTCATGTTCTCCTCGCTCGTCTCACTTATGCTTCCTGGGCTCATCTTTTTTTCGACCCCCTTAATTTCTGCGCTGATCGCTTTTTCGCTGATCGTTCTGTGCTAACTCTTCACGCTAGCCCTTCGCGCTTAGTTCGGCACTTAGTTCCGCATCTAGTTCCGGAAGTTTTGCGACCTCCGCCTCGAACGCTTCCCTGCTCGCCAGTGAATGAAGTAATTCCAACTTGCGCTCTTTATCGAGATCGCTTGCCAGAATCAGCCGTCTTGTCTCGCCGAGTTGTTCAACCCAGCCGCTATATTCCGGACCGAACTGCCGCTCCAGTTGCTGACGAAGTTTTTGCGCCAGCGACGGACTCTGCCCGCCGGTAGAAATTGCGATCTGTAAGTCGCCACGACGAACCACAGCGGGATAAAAGAAATCGCAGTACTCGGGAACGTCCACTACGTTGCAGAGCACGCCGCGCTGCTGGGCTTCGCGATAGATGCGTTGGTTGAGATTGTTCGAGGCGGTGGCGATCACCGACAAAAATTTGCCGTCGAGGTCGGCCGGCAAGAAGGCACGCAGTTCCAAATCGATCTTCCCGGCTTCGGCCCATTCGCGAACCGCATCGCTACCATCAATCGCAACGACGTGGATGAGTGCGCCCGTATCGATAAGCCCGGCGATTTTCGGCTCGCCTACTTTTCCGGCTCCGACCACCAGGCAGCGCTTGCCTTCGAGTTTCAGAAACATTGGGAACAGACTAGTCACCATCTCCTCCAGCGGCGTGCAGCAAATTTCTTCCGGCGTTAGTTACTGGCGTTGCATCACGTGCCACCGCATCCACCACTGCCCCAGCCAGAAGTTCGCGCAACTCGATATCAGTGTGCCGGGCAAAAAACTGCCGCAGGTTTTCGCTGGGCTCGCGTGTATTCAGATATTGCCGAAGTAATCTCTCGATCGCCTCCGGAACTTCAGTCGCCAGGCAGCGATATCCGACAGGCCGAGCTGTCGCCTGATGCAGGCCGAGAGCGCCTCCGACGCAAAAGTAGTAGGCATCGACAAGCCGCCCGTCGACCTTCATCTTCTTGCCGTCAATGCCGATGTCTGCGATCCAGTGTTGGCCGCAGCTGTTAGGGCATCCAGTGACGTGCAGTTTCAGATGCTGATCGAAACCGGGCAATCGCTCTTCCAGCTCTTCCACCAGCCAGCGGGAGAAGCTCTTCGTTTCGGTGATTGCAAGCTTGCAGAACTCCGTACCGCTGCAAGCGATAGTTCCGCGAAAGAAAGCCGAGCCGCCGACCTTCAATCCAATCGCGTCCAATTCCTTGGCCAAGGCAGCGGCGTTAGCCTGCGGAACATTTACGATGACCAGGTTCTGCATGTTGGTGGCGCGCAATTCCCCAGATGCAAAGCGCTCTGCCAAGTCGGCAGCGGCCTGCATTTGCTCGGCGGTAATTCGTCCGCGAAGCACCGCCGCTCCCACATAACACAAGCCCGGCTGCTTCTGCGGATGAATTCCGACGTGGTCGCGATACACATCCGCGGGAGGATGCTCTTCGACGGCGGAATCGAATCGGAATCCGACGCGCTGTTGCAGTTCGTCGAGAAAACGCTCTGCCGTCCAGCCATGGCGCAGGAAAAGAAATTTCAGCCGCGCCCGCTCGCGATGCTCGCGCAGCACTTCCGAATCGCGAAAGAGTTCGGCGATTCCCTTAATGGCAGGCAGCACCTGGTTCCAGCGGACAAAGGCGTTAAGTCGTGCGCCGAGGTAAGGTTCGGTGGACAGCCCTCCGGCAACTCGCAGTGAAAATCCGACTTCAGGCGCTCCCTGCACCACGCGAGTCGTCGCCGTGAGGCCGATGTCGTTAATCTCGGGATACGGGCACCAGACGCGGCATCCGGTGATCGAGATCTTGAATTTGCGGGGAAGGTTATAGAAGTCGGCATTGCCCGCGAGCAGCCGAGAGGCTTCAAGCGCCAAAGGCGAAGCGTCGCAAATCTCATCCGCGTCGACTCCGGCAACCGGGCAACCAGTAACATTGCGCGTGACATCGCCGCAAGCGCTGGTGGTGTTCAACCCCACTTGCGCCAGCGCTTCAAGCACGTCCGGCAGAGCCTCGATTGTCACCCAGTGCAACTGAATGTTCTGGCGCACCGTGATGTCGGCGATGCCATGTGCGTAGCGACGAGTGAGATCGGCGATCGTGCGTAGCTGGTCAGAACTCAGTAAGCCGTTCGGAATGCGGATTCGCACCATGAAGCATTGCAGCGCGCGGCCTTCTCCATTTTTGCCACCGGTTACGCCTGCTCCATCGCCCTGGGTGTACACGCCCCACCAGCGAAAATAGGTGCCGAGCCACTCCTGTGGAATGGACTCAAACCCCTCGCGCGCAAAGCGCCGAATTTCCTCCAAACCTTCCCATGGGTTCTTGGAACGCTTGAGGCGCTCGACTCTTTGTGCCTTGGTTTCTTTTCCGGTGGTTGTCATAAATTCGTGGTCCCAGAATTCTTGGTCGAGATTTTTCCTGGCCGTCATTTGTTCCGGAAAAAATGTTCCAGAAAATAAAAAAACCCACCGCCAGATTGCTCTGGCGGTGGGTTATGAATGCCGGAATTGAATGAAAATTATTAGATCGGCAGCCTCCCCGCGCCAGAGCACACGAATGCACAACAACAACAGCTGCACATGCACATGCTCATTGCGGAAGGAATCTGCTTCATACTGCTCTGCAGTATAGATGGAACCGAGCCTGCCGTCAACCAAACGCGGGTAACTAGTCGGATCAATTTTTTCGATCAGGTGAATCGAAATTTACGCACCGACTTGATGCGGCGGACTTTGATGCGGACTTTGATGCGGCGGACTATGGTGCGGCGGACTATGGACGCGATCGCGGACAGCCGAACCTTTATTCAATCAGATTGATTTAGAACGGAAAGACCAATTCGGCGTCCCGTAGCGGGAAGGATTGAGAGATATTTCTTCCCTTCAACCGGCAATTGCAAAGAACGTCAGGCGAGATGCGCCTCCCCGAGATGAGATCTTGGTGGCACGGCAAGTGCAATGCAGGAGACGGACGGGGACCGAAACATTTGAAACTTCTAACTCACCTGCTAAGCCGGGCTAGCGAAGCTTCATTCGAACGGAAACACAACTCATGGCGCAAAATTGGTCGGCAATTCCAGAAGCAGACTCGCTCCCGCCTGTAACTGGACTGGCATGCGAATCGGAACTCAGTTTCCCACCTCGGCCGAAGCGGTCGCAGGTAAGTGCCTTCGCGCATAGCCCGGCGGCGAACTGGTTTGCCGCCTACACCTATTCCCATCATGAAAAGAAAATTGCTTCCAGATTTCGCGATCGCGAGATTGAGTTTTTCCTTCCACTCTATGCGGCGCGCCACCGCTGGAAGAATCACTGCGCCATGAATCTCGAACTCCCGCTCTTCCCGAATTATATTTTCGTCCGCATCGAGCGGCGGCAACGGGTTCGGGTGCTGGAAGTGCCAGGCGTCTTGTCGCTGGTTGGTTTCGGACCGATCCTTGCGCCGCTGCCTGACTTCGAAGTCGAAGCGCTGCGTTCGGGTGTCGGGCAGCGGAGAATCGAGCCCCATCCCTTCCTCGTCATCGGGGAGCGGGTTCGCATCAAGCGGGGGCCGATGACGGGGATCGAAGGTGTTCTGCTGCGAAAGAAAAACGATTTTCGGGTCGTGCTCGCGCTTGATGTGATTATGCGATGCGTGGCGGTGGAGGTCGATGCCGAAGATGTGGAACCGGCGCACCCGAGCGCCAGCCGGCAAACTGTCGCGCATGACCTCGCAGGGCGCAGTCTGCCAACGACGAAGAACGTCGCCCGCTAGCGTATGCGCCCCAGCGAAAAACTGCCGCGCCGCTTTCGCTTCCCGATTGCCATCGCTCTGCTTATCGCCGGGGCGAGCAGCCCGGCGTGGACTTCCCCGCTTGAACCTCCCGCGCCGGATCGTAAATCGAATTCGGCGCGCACCATGATTCAAAGCTCTGAAGCACACGCGGTCGACCGCGCCGTAGTCCAAACGACAGATAACGGCGATGAAGGAAAAAACGGCAGAGCAAACGCCGGAGCAAATCACGAAAAGAACGACGATGGAAGCGACGGCAAACAACCGATGGGCGAAACCGAAGGCGCAACGCAGGCCAGCCCGCCACTTCCGGGCCGCGCTGTTGGAGTTGCAGCGGACGCAAACCGCGTGCCCTGCTTTTGCGCGCAACATCTGGCACATTCTCTGCTGCAGGATCAAAAAGCAATTTGGACAAGTCCCTTGCGTTTGCGCGCGCGGGACTTGTACTGGCTCGCGCCTGCGGCGATGGGCACTGCCGGCTTGGTGTTGGCCGACAATGCCATCCTGCGGCATTTTGGAGGCGCGCCCATGGCCCATAGCAACACTTTCAGCAATTACGGACTCGCGGCCCTGATCGGTGGCGGCGCGGGCATTTATTTGAGCGGAGTTATAACCCATGACGACCATCGCCGCGAAACCGGGCTCCTCGCCGGGGAGGCGGCGGTGAACGCCGTCATCGTGGCCGAAGCCATGAAGGCGGCGTTCGAGCGGCCCCGCCCCAATGCTCCGAACGCCGGGAACTTCGGAGCCGGCGGCGCATCGTTTCCATCGGAACACGCGCTCGCGGCGTGGTCAATTGCGACCGTGATTGCGCACGAATATCCTGGGCCCCTAACCAAACTGCTGGCCTACGGCGCCGCCGCCGGAATCAGCCTGGCAAGGGTTGCGGCCCGAGATCACTTTCCATCCGATGTGGTCGTTGGAGGAGCGCTCGGCTACCTCATTGGCCGCTACGTCTACGGAGCTCACCACGACCCCGACCTGCCGGGCGCGAATATCGGGACCTTCGAAAAAGGCGCTTCCGAAACGGATGTTTCCGGGAACAGTGCTGCGGAAAAAACTGCTGCGCGTCCGCGCCCGCCCTCGGGACTGGGATCGCCTTCGGTGCCGCTCGACTCCTGGGTTTACGCCGCCTTCGACCGCCTAGGCGCCCTCGGATACGCGCCCAGCGCCTACGCAAATTTGCGGCCCTGGACCCGCATGGAGTGCGCTCGAATCCTGGCGGCGGCTGGGGATGATCTGGGCATGGATGCTGACGACGAGGTTGTGGCCAACCGTGGTGCTGAGACCGGCAGCGAAAAAGTTATCAGCGGCTCCAACATTGTCGCTGGCCCGAAATCAGACAACGGCCCGCCCGCCGAAGCCCTGCGGCTGTACACCGCGCTTCGAACCGAATTCTCCCGCGATCTCGCGCGCTCCACCGGATCCGAAACCTCGGAGATCGGGATCGAGAGCGTGTACACACGCTATCTCGGGATCTCAGGCACCCCGCTCGCCGATGGCTATCACTTTGGCCAGACTTTGATCAACGACTTCGGGCGTCCCTACGGGGCAGGTTCGAACCTGATTAGCGGAGGCTCGGCTTCGGGGTCGGCGGGGCCTTTCGCGTTTTACGTACGCGGCGAGTACCAGCACGCGGCTGCGCTTACACCTTACAGCCCGGCGGTGCAGCAGATGATTGGCATGATCGACGTCACTCCGCCTCAGGATCCCGTCCATACCAGCGTCCTCGATCAGTTCCGCCTGCTCGATGCCTATGCCGCGGTCAATCTCAAGAGTGTACAAATTTCAGCCGGACGGCAGAGCCTGTGGTGGGGGCCGGGAGCGGGCGGGCCTACGAATCTAAGCGACAATGCGCAACCGATCGACATGCTGCGCCTGACCAACCCCTCTCCGTGGAGGCTGCCTGGATTTTTGCATTGGCTGGGCCCGCTGCGATGGGACTCGTTTGTCGGATTAATGGCCGGGCATCACTACCCGCCGTTGCCGGCGATTCAGGGCCAGAAGCTCAGTTTCAAGCCCACGGAAAATCTTGAGTTCGGGTTCTCGCGCACCATTGTCTTCCGTCCCGTGACCCTCCACATGTTCTGGAGAGGCTTCAGCAGTTTTGGCGACAACAAGACCACGATCCCCGGCAGCGCCGCCGACGTCGGCGACCGGCGCGGCGGCTTCGATTTCAGCTATCGCCTGCCCGGCCTGAGAAAATGGGTGACCGTTTACAACGATGGCATGACCGATGATGACACCTCGCCGCTCGGCGCACCCCAGCGTTCGCTGATGAGTCCGGGTATTTACCTGCCGCAGATTCCGCGCATCCCGAAGCTTGATTTCCGCGCCGAGATGGCCTGGTCCGACCCGCCGGAACTCTCCGATCGAGGCGGCAGATATGTGTATTACAACGGCGCCTACCACGACTCCTACACCAACGACGGGAACCTCCTCGGCTCCTGGGTGGGGCGTGAGGGTCACGGCCTGCAGCTCTGGAGCACTTACTGGGTTTCGCCGCGGCATCCCGTCCAGATTGGATACCGCAAGGCGCACGTCGACCGGAATTTTATTCCGGCGGGCGGTGAGATCGAGGATTTCTTCGCTCGCGCGTCATTTCAGCTCCGCCCGCAGCTTGAGATTGCCGCATTTTTGCAATATGAGCGCTGGAACTTCCCCGTGCTGTCGCCGCTGGCCGGGCCGAACACGGTGGCTTCGATCGACTTGACCTACCGTCCAAAGTGGAGGAAGGCAGTGAACCTTCCATGAACTTACGAAAAATGAGTTTAGAAAAAAAGAGTTTAGAAAAAATGGGTTCAGGAAAAAAGATTTTAAGAAAAAAGATTTCGAAAGGAACTAGCCCCGGCCGCGAAAAATTGGTCACTGCTGCTTCGACCTGGGCGCTTGCGGCGCTGTTCGGAGCGCTCGCTTTGCCGGCCGCGGGATCGGCCCAAACTGCTCTAAGCACGCCGGAGTCCGCCGACAACCAATTTCAATGCGTAGGCCAGGACTGTCCGGCGGACGAGGCACCGTGGAGTAATGACGACGCGATGCCCGGCGGGGTTCGAAATGAAAGGACCACTCAGCCCCGGCCGAACGGGACTCTAAGCGACGAAAACAATAATAGTAGTAATGGGCGGGACAATCGCGAGATAAACGATAATAACGATCCAAACCGCCGTTTCCCCTCTCGGAGGGTGATAATTCCCGAGCCGCCGCCCAACGAATTCCAGGAATTTGTCGCCAGTTCCATCGGCCACCGGTTACCGATCTATGGACAAAATCTGTTCGACCACGTCCCTACAACTTTCGCTCCCGTGGACCGCGTTCCGGTGACCGACGATTACGTCATCGGGCCGGGAGACGAGATCCTGATTCGCGCCTGGGGGCAGATTGATTTGAACGGCAAACTCGTCGTGGACCGGGACGGCAACGTTTTCCTGCCGAAGGTGGGGACACTTTCCGTGGCGGGATTAAAATACCAGCAACTGCCGCAATATTTCCGCACCGCGATTGGCCGGGTATTCCGCAATTTCGATCTCACCGTCAGTCTCGGGCAGCTGCGTTCCATTCAAGTGTTTGTACTCGGCCAGGCGCGGCGTCCGGGAAGTTTTACCGTGAGTTCGCTCAGCACGCTGGTGGACGCGCTGTTCTCCTCCGGCGGCCCCTCCGCGACCGGCTCCATGAGACGGATCCAACTCAAGCGCAATAACGTGGTCGTGACCGACTTCGACTTTTATGCCCTGCTCTTGAAAGGCGACAAGTCGAAGGACGCCAGATTGCTGCCCGGGGATGTCATCTATATTCCGCAAGCTGGGCCGTCGATTGCAATCGCGGGCAGCGTGAATGTGCCGGCGATTTACGAGCTGTCGGGAGATACGACGCTCGCAAGCGCGATCGACATGGCGGGCGGCCTTGCCTCGACAGCCGACGGGCAAAAGGCGGTGGTCGAGCGCGTCGAAAAGCATTCTACTCGGCTCGTCGAGGAATTTGCGCTCGATGCCCGCGGTTCCGGCCGGGAGATGAAGGATGGCGATTTGGTCAGAATCTTCGCGCTTTCTCCGCGCTTTGCAAGCGCGGTGACGCTGCGTGGAAACGTCGCCCGTCCGGGACGCATGGAATGGCACAGCGGCATGCGTCTTCGAGACTTGATTCCAAATCAGAATGCTCTCGTCACCCGTGATTACTGGCGCGCTACCAATTGGGTGGCAAGCGAGGGCGAAAGAGAAGACCGGGAGCGGAGCCGGGACTACTGGCGCGCTACGAGTCCGCTGGCCAGGAAGGGCAACAACCAAACCGGGCCCGGCGCCCGACCGGACGACCCGGCCGCCAATGCCGGCGAGGGCGTTGCGTCACAATTCGATCCATCCCTTGCCTTACTGGATCAGCCGCTTGGCCAGCCCTTCGAACAGCAAGGAAGGCAGCGGCAGCCTGGCACAGCTCAAGTTTCCACTGCCGCCGAGCTCTCCAGATTGCGGAACCAGATCGCGCACAACTCTCCGGAGATCAACTGGGATTATGCCGTCATCCAGCGCCTCAACCCCGAAGACCTGACCATGCGGCTGATCCCCTTCAACTTGGGGAAGCTGGTGCTGCAGGGCGACGAGCGCGAAAATCTGGCGCTCGATGCGGGCGATGTGGTTACCATTTTCTCGCAGAGCGATCTCGCGGTTCCATTGGCGAAGCGGAGCAAGTTTGTGCGCCTGGAGGGGGAGTTCAAGAGCGCCGGCATCTATCGCGCGGAGGCTGGCGAGACCGTCCGCCATCTCGTCGAGCGGGTGGGAGGATTCAGTCCGAATGCCTACCTCTATGGAGCGGAGTTTACTCGCGAATCGGTCCGGGTGGAGCAGCAGAAGGGTCTCGGCCAGTTAATCGAGAACTTGGAAGAAAACCTCTCCCGCAATGCAGTCGCACCCGCCGGAGTCAATCCGGAAGATGTCGCCGACCAGCGCGCGAAGCTCGAAGTGCAGCGCGAACTGATCGAAAAACTGAGGCAAGTCAAGGCCGAGGGACGCGTGGTCCTCGACCTTAGTCCCAACTCGGCGGCCGTGCGCGACCTGCCTGAAATCGCGCTCGAAGATGGCGACCGCCTGCTGGTGCCGTTTCGCCCGTCCACGGTCGAGATGTTGGGCGCGGTCTACAACAAGAATTCCTTTCTCTACCGCCGCGGCCAGCGGGTGGACGACTACCTGAAGCGGGCAGGAGGCCCCACGCGGGACGCGGACAAGGCTCGCATGTTCGTCATCCGGGCCGACGGGTCCATCCTCAGCAAGCAGTCGGTCAGGGGACTGTGGAATGGAGGCCTCGCCGCGCTGCGGCTGATGCCGGGGGACGCCATCATCGTGCCCCAGCGCTTGAACCAGGGATCCGTGCTCAAGGGCTTGCGCGACTGGAGCCAGGTGTTCTCGCAATTCGCGCTGGGCGCGGCGGCAATACGGGTGATTCAGTGAACGCCACAATAACGCCTGAAACCGTCGCAGCCGAAGGCGAGGGCGCTCTTGACCTTGAAACTCCACCGCTTGACAGCCACGAATTCGAAGCCACCAATCGCCAGCCAACTGCATACCCCGCGCTCGATCTGGTCATCCTCTTATCGCAACGTAAACAGGTCATTCTGAGGACGACCCTCGCCACCGCCCTTCTGGCCACCGTGGTGGCGTTCCTTCTTCCCAATCGTTACACCGCGACCGCCACGATTTTGCCCCCGCAACAAAGCCAGTCGCTGGCGGCGTCGATGATTGGACAGTTGGGCGCGCTGGGAGTCATGGCGCAGAAGGATCTCGGATTAAAGAATCCGAACGACCTCTACGTCGGCATGATGCGCAGCCGCACCGCCGAGGACAGCCTGGTCCACCGCTTCGATCTGCTGCGCGTCTACCGCGAGAAAAAAATGTCGGACGCCCGCGACGACCTTGAAGACGCGAGCAAGATACTGCTCGGCAAAGAGGGTTTTATCGCCATCTCGGTCACCGACAAGGACCGCAGCCGCGCCCCTAAAATGGCGAATGCCTATGTTGATGAGTTGCGGCAATTGACGCAGGACATGGCCGTCACCGAAGCCGGGCAGCGCAGGATATTTTTCGAGCGGCAGCTGGAACTCGCGAAAGACAAGCTGGCCGACGCCGAACAAGCCTTGAAAGAGACGGAGCAGAAGACGGGATTGATCCAGCTGGACGGCCAGGCCAAGGCGATCATCGAGGCGGTGGTCAAACTGCGCGGCGCGATGGCGGCGAAAGAGGTGGAGTTGCACGCCATGCGCCTGTTTTCGACCGAACAGAACCCCGACGTCGCCATGGGCGAACAACAACTCTCGGGCATGCGCCAGCAATTGGCACTTCTTGAAAAACGAAGCGGGGACGGTCGCGAGCACACTGGGGCCGGCCCCGACTCGTCCCCCGATTCGTCCGATGTCCAGGTTCCCGTCGGCAATGTTCCCGAGGCCGGCCTGCAGTACGTCCGCAAACTGCGCGACGTAAAGTACGCCGAGGTGATCTTCGAGTTGCTGGCAAAACAGTATGAAGCCGCAAAACTAGACGAGGCCAAGACCGCCGCGGTGATTCAGGTCCTCGATCCCGCGATTGAACCCGACCGGAAATCGTCGCCGCGGCGGAGCCTGATTGTAGTATTCGCCACCCTGCTCGGTTTCCTGGCTTCGGTTGGCTATGTGCTCTCGGCTGAAGTCTTCTGGCGGATGGGTTCGAATCCCGATGTCGATGCCCGTTTCACCACTCTGTGGAACACGCTCGGGGCGAAACGACGGACTGCAGCGAACGCTAGTCCGCATTCTTAATATCCGCCTTCTTATTACTGGAAGACCATGCACACTCTTCGAGTCCAAACCGCCGCTGCGGAATTTCAGCCGCCCGCTCCAAAATCCGGCGCGTCAGCCGTGATTGAGGTGCTGGCGTATCTGGCCGCCGCCGCCGCCGCGCTCGGCTTCCTCATGGGATGGCTCACTTGCAACCAGGCGGCAGTGGTGACGGCGGCGTTGCTGCTCTCACTTCTCGGCCTGGCATGGCACCGGTTCGATGGCGGCCGGCATCCCTGCTTCTTTTTCCTCTGCATGTTGACGCTCTTTCAGGGTGGACGTTTGATCGCCTACTGCGGGGGCGGGGAGACGGACATCTTCCGGATCACATTGATGACCTCCGAGCCATTCGACGTGTCGCGCAATGTGGCGGGCTTGACGCTATTGTCGATTGCCCTCT
>Ga0209332_1000034_pt1 | contig 33542 bp, 23 predicted proteins | sample BlaSpr_A8_OM3_M1_FD_187974 | JGI IMG/M metagenome (GOLD analysis project Ga0209332, IMG submission 187974) | Forest soil microbial communities from Thunder Bay, Ontario, Canada - Black Spruce, Ontario site 2_A8_OM3_M1 (SPAdes) (version 2) | ecosystem: Environmental > Terrestrial > Soil > Boreal...
AGGCGCATGCCGTCGGGGTTATTCTTGCCACAGGCGAAGCAGTAGTTCTTCTGTAGTTTTATGTAGCGTGTGTCGTGTCCGGCTTCGGAGCGCCGAGCTTCGGATTTCTTACCAGCCATCGAAAGATTCTATCGCGAGCCGGCGTCGGGAGTGTGCTGTGAAGAAACGCGGGCGAGGGCGCCCGCGCCACACGAATTAGTCGTAGTATTCCAAGCCTAGATGAGTGATTAGCTCTTCGTTCTTCAAATAGCGCAGAGTGTTTTTTAGTTTTATTAGCTGGATGAAGAGATCGTGCTCGGGATATAGGCCGGGCGCGGTCATTGGCGATTTGAAGTAGAAGCTCAGCCATTCCTGAATTCCCAGGCGGCGGAGTTCGGGAGTGCGCTGTGCTAGATCGAGGAAGAGCACGAGGTCGAGCACGATGGGCGCGGCGAGGATCGAATCGCGGCAGAGGAAGTCGACTTTGATCTGCATGGGATAGCCGAGCCATCCGAAAATATCGATGTTGTCCCAGCCTTCTTTGTTATCGCCGCGCGGCGGATAGTAGTTGATGCGCACTTTGTGGAAGATATTTCCGTAGAGTTCGGGATACAGCGCTGGCTGGAGAATGTGTTCGAGAGCTCCGAGCTTGGACTCTTCTTTGGTCTTGAAGGATCCGGGATCGTCTAGCACTTCGCCATCTCGGTTGCCTAGAATGTTGGTGGAATACCAGCCGCTCAATCCGAGCAGGCGCGCCTTGAAGGCGGGAGCCAGCACGGTCTTGATTAAAGTTTGACCGGTTTTGAAATCTTTACCGCAGATCGGAACCTGGCGCTCACGAGAAAGTTCGAGCATGGCGGGCACGTCCACCGTAAGATTCGGCGCACCGTTGGCAAAGGGAACGCCCTCCATCAACGAGGCATAGGCGTAGATCATTGAGGGCGCGATATTTTCGTCGTTCTCCTTCATGCCCTTTTCGAGAGCCTTTACGCTTTGGTGAGCGGCGCTTGGTTCGATGAAGGTTTCGGTTGAAGCGCACCAGATCGTGATCAGGCGGCTGGCGCCACTGGACTTTTTAAAATCGCGAATATCTTGCCTTAACTGCTCGGCCAACTCCAACTTGTTCTTTCCCTTTTTTACGTTGGGGCCGTCGATCTTCTTCACGTAGTTGCGATCGAACACTGCCTTCATCGGAGTGATGGCGCTGAGGCGTCCCTTGACCTTGTTGAGAAGATCGCGCTCGAGCACGCCGGCGTTTCGAGCAGCGGCGTACATGTTGTCTTCGAAAATATCCCAGCCGGTGAAGACGAGATCATTGAGGCCGGCGAGAGGAACGAATTCTTTGATCTTGGGCGAGCGGCCGTCGGTGCGCTTGCCGAGGCGGATCGTGCCCATCTGCGTGAGCGAGCCGATGGGAGCCGCGATTCCCTTGCGGACCGCTTCCACGCCCGCAACAAAGGTGGTGGCGACCGCGCCCATGCCGGGGATCATTACTCCGAGTTTTCCCTTCGCGGGCTCGATTACACCGTCGTGCTCAACGGGGCCATTACCGGAAGAGGACTTTCGTTCGCTGGATTTGAACTCTGTGGATTTGAACTCGACGCTCGCCGCTTTGTTCGCTGTCTTCGTTTTTGCTTTCGCGGCGGCGGACTTTTTTACCTTCGCCATATTTAGGCTGCTTCCTTATAGGACATGTGAGATGGTTGCAAACTAGTTATGTTCTCGTATCCGGTGAACATTTGGCAAACCCACGGATTTGAAACTGCTGGAAAATCACTTCAATGGCTGGGAAAGAACATTAGGCTGCATCGGCCCGGCGCGAGTTGCACCTGTCTTCAATACTTCTTCGACACTTCTTCAACACTTCTTCAACACTACTTCAACACTATTCCCGCAAACTAATCCCGCTGATTGGACGCATTGATTTTATTTGTTGTACGCGCGTTTCAAACTGCCTGATAGTGATATCAGTTCGATCCGCCCAGCGGCGGATTATTTTGAAGTTGATGTTTTTGCTGCTGCCTTGTTCGCTGCCTCGAAAATCCTCTGACCTCGTTGCTCTCCACCTTATCTGAGCCACCCCATCGTCAAGCTTTGGCGGTGCGCCCACTGACCAAGAACAGGGGACACTATGAGATCGTTTCGCAAATACGTATACGCCGCAACTCTGGGCTTGAGTATGTTCGCAGTTCAGCCGACGCTGGCCGGCGCAGAAGAGGCGCACGGCAGCTTCACCCTCTCTCACGAAGTGCACTGGCAGAAAGTTGTGCTTCGCCCCGGGAGCTATATCTTTACCGTCAAAAGTTTCGGCCCTTCCGACTTTCTTATGTTGCGAAGGACCGACGGCACTGGCACCCAGGCAATGCTGATGGCTGAAGGGGTTGAAACGCCCCAAGGCAATGAAGTGAGCAGGATCGTGCTGGTATCGCGAGGGGGGCAAAGTTATGTCAGCACGTTGCAACTGCCCGAACATGACATAGCCTTGCGCTTTGTGGTTCCGGCGGAAATAGTCTTGAAGTAAATCGTCGTGGCAGATTCCTCCCCGGGAGCGGGATTTTATATCCGCTCCCGGTATTTTTTGTTTTTGGCAGGAACGACTGACGGGTGAATCTCGTTAGCAGTTTGTCGTTAGCAGTTTGTCGTTAGCAGTTTGTCGTTAGCCGTTAGTCAGGAGATGGCTGCTCCGCGAGAATTTTCCCTCACTTCAGCGCTGAGAATGATGGCCTCGGAAATTTCTTTCATGGACTTCCGCTTCTGGCGGCTCTGCCGCTGCAAAGCAAGATAGGCCTGTTCTTCGTTTAAACCCAGCTCGCGTTGCAAGATGCCTTTAGCGCGTTCCACAACTTTTCGCGTCTGCAACTGATCGGTCAGATGCGAATTCATTTCTTCCATGCGCGCCAGTTCAATCTCTGCTCCAACCAGGACTCCGATAGCAGAAATCAGGCGGATTTCCTTTGCCTTATGGGTGTGAGCGCGGCGATGTTGGAGATTGATTGCGCCGACAAGACGTCCGCGGCACATTAACGGAACGGAAAGGAAGGCCTCGTAACTATCTTCCGGCAGTTCGTGGAAGAATTGAAAGCGCGGATCCTGCGCCGCCTTTTCCGCAATCGCGACTGGTTCGTTATGTTCCGCAACCCAGCCAGTAATTCCCTGCCCCACGCGGAGTTTGAGCCGGTCAACCGCATCGGGATGAGCGTTCTTTGAAGCCCGGAGAACTAGTTCTTCGCCTTCGAGAACATAGATGAGGCAGGAATCGCATTTCACAAGCGCCGAGGCGAATTCTACGACGCGATCCAAAACCTCGTGAAATCCGCCTGCTGATGTAAGCCGGCCGCCAATTTCGTGCAGCAAATCTACCGGCGAGTCTTCAATGCCAATCAAGGTGTCCATGATTCAAGTTATCGGCATATTCTGGCTGTGTCTAACTACAAATTTTGATGAGAGCCATCACGGATTTCCTTGAATAATTCATCATCAATTCATCCTCTTGTTACATCTCTGGCATTCTGGGCGTGTTACGCGCCGGGAATATTACTTCGCGTCTAACTCCACGCTCTTGATGGGCAGATCCCAATGTGCGTCCAGGATCTCAAAGCGGTGCTGCTCCTCTTTCACATAAGTGGCTTGATCAGGCCAAAGCTGTTTCTTTAAGGCATCTTCGTCGACCGGTTCGTTCGCGGCCGAGGAATCTTTGAACACGATGGTTACGCGATAGTCCCAGCGCCCGTCTTCTGTTGTGTGATAGCGAGGCTGGTCGACCCACACCTTGAGCATGCGGCCGCTTTCGACCTGTTTCTTCAGCAACGGATAGTGATTTTTCTTGAATAGTTGCAGAAATTCATCCGCATGTCCCCACTTCGTCTTGTAATAGTATTCGACGACAAAGGGCTTGCCGGTCTGCGGTGAGGACTGGGCCGGTAGCACGACGGGCGTGAAAGTCAGGAAGAAAAGCAGCAGTCTTAATTTCATCGATAGCCTCCGTGGAAAAGGATTGTCGCATAGGAGTCTATTCAGCGAATTAAAAGATTGTTGCGCGAGGTGGGCCTGCGCTTATGGGCGGTGAGCGGACGATGGGCGGTGCTGAGACGCGGCAAGCCGCGTCTCTACGGAGAATTTTGATCCCCACGGAGAATTTGATCATCGCCGCGAGGAATCTGATTATCTGCACGGAGAATCTGATGATCGGCAATGTTAAAATTGATTGTGCCCGACGAATCGCTCCGCCTTATTGCCATTGATATCGACGGCACCCTGCTCAATCCCGAATTCCAAATATCTCCGACAGATCTGGCGGCACTTCGGCGAGCCGATGCCGAGGGCGTCGAGGTCATCCTGGTTACGGGACGGCGCCATACATTTGCTCTTCCCATCGCGCAGCAACTGGGCTTTGATCTTTGGCTGATTACGTCGAATGGCGCGATTACGCGATCGCTTTCCGGGGAGACGTTTCATCGCGATCTGCTTCCCGAAGCAACCTGTCGTGAACTGGTCGGCGTGATGCAAGAATTTCGAGGGCAGACCGTTCTTACGTTTGATCGCGGGGCTTTCGATAGCGGTGCCGGAGCGATCGTGATCGAGCGATTGGACGAACTGGAAGGCAGCATCCAGCGCTGGCTGGAAAAGAATATGCAGTACATCAAGTTCGTGGTGCCGATTGAAAACGCGCTGACCAGCGACCCGGTGCAAGCCATGTTCTGCGGGCCGGTCGGCGACATGCAACGGGTGCTGCTATCGCTTGAAAGATGCGGGCTGCCGATCACCGTGCTGCGCACCGAGTACCCGGGCCGCGATCTTTCGATTGTTGACGTGCTGAATGCGGGCTGCTCCAAGGGGCACGCGCTGGAGCGCTGGGCCAAATACCGGGGAATCACGCACGGGCAGGTCATGGCCGTCGGTGATAACTACAACGATATTGAGATGCTCGCTTTCGCCGGTCGCCCATTTATCATGGGGAATGCATCTGAAGAGTTGCTGGGGCGGGGCTGGAAGATAACCCGGTCCAATGCCGAAAGCGGCGTGGCAGCGGCGGTTGAGCACGTGTTGTATGGAAAAGAATTGTTGCTGAATGGTGCTGACGAAGATCGCCGGTCGGAGATTGGGGTTAGCTTGTAAGTTGTCGAACAGAATGATTCACAGATTTCCATGGGCGATGCGACGAGCGACTGCGGTATTTGCGGCCGGGCTTTGTTGCGCATTGGGTTGCGCGTTGGCGATCGCAGTTCTCGCCTGTCCCGCTACTGCGGCGGAGCTGGCGGTGCTTCGCAATGGGTTCAGCATCCGGCATGAGCATCGGCTGGTGATAGGGACAAACACCCGGCTGTTTCTTGGCGCTGACGATTCCAACTTCACCGATGTACCCACCTCCGATATTACTGGTTATGAAAAAGATCTCACGTTGCCGTCGCCGGCCACGGCAGATTTGCATTTGCCGGTAGCGGCTATCTCTACAAGAGCGGGCTCTCTCAAGCCCGCGCCTTTGAAACCCCCTATTGCTCTTAACGAGGTCGTGAATTCCGCGAGTGCCACATATCATCTTGATCCTGATCTGGTAAATAGCGTCATTCACGCTGAGAGCGGATTCAACCCGCATGCGATTTCTCCGAAGGGTGCGCGCGGATTAATGCAACTCATGCCGGGGACGGCTACTCAACTGGGCGTGGCGGACGCGTTTGACGCGCAGGCCAACGTGACGGGCGGAAGCCGCTATCTGCGGGAGTTATTGGAGCGCTACAATTTTGACCTGGTTAAGGCTCTTGCCGCATACAACGCGGGCCCTGAACGCGTCGAAAAGTATCAGGGCGTTCCGCCATTCCGTGAGACGCGGGCTTATGTTGCCCGAATTGTTCACGAGTACAACGCTAAAAAGATTGCGCAGGAAAAAGAGGCGCGCCGGAAACAACTGGCAGCTAAGGCGGCAAAGAAAGCCTCAAGCCATTCGGCGCACGCCGTCAAAGCCGACAGCACTGTCGTCGCCAGTGGATCTGCGCATTGAAGATCTTCACGTTGGCGATCTTTATTTTGAACTTCTTTTTGATTTTTATTTTATTTTCTACTGCCTCGCTGCGCTTGGCTGGACGGACGAATGCGTCCGTCCCTACGTTTGTGGTGATGTCGGCAGTTTCGCGGGCGGGGGCGCCCGCGCCACACAAATCTGTTTAACGTGACGTTGACCCTGTCCCGACTCTCATTTACCTTCATTCCGGGGGCTTGCTCGCTGCTGCCGCGTCGTACCACTTTTCTCATCGCATGACCAAAAAACAATACGCAGCGTTTACCGTAGTCGTCCTCGTACTCGGAGTGCTGATTTACCTTCAGTTCAGGACATGGCGAAACTTCGACTGGGCGCGGCTTTTTCAATACGGATTGAGCTGGCGTCATATTCTTCATGGAGTGGTGTATATCTACATCGCCTATTTCTTGCGCGCGGTGCGATGGAAGATTTTTCTGAGGCCGGTGCGGAAAGAAGCATCGATTCTTGGGTTAGTCCCACCGACCTTGATCGGCTTCACGGGCCTAGCCCTGCTCGGGCGGCCCGGCGAATTGATTCGTCCCTATCTCATCGCACGCCGGGAGAACTTGCCCTTCGCCTCGCAGGTTGCGGTTTGGGCGGTGGAGCGCATCTTCGATGCTGGCGGGTTTACGGTGCTGATGGTGGGCGCGATTTTTCTGCCGTCAAAGCTCCGCGATTTCACGCGTCAAGCGCCGCCCGATGTGAGGCACTGGATTCACTTCACGGGCTACGCTCTGATCGCGCTCGTGCTCGGATTGCTTGTCGCAGCGGTGCTGATGTCGTATCGCGGCAACAGCATTGCGCAATGGGTGGAGAAGCGCTTCTCGCACCTCGCCGAGAATCTCGGACATCGTATCGCGCAAAAAGTTCGAGAGTTTACGGCTGGACTCAATACTATTCACGGTCCTTTCGCGTTCCTGCAATTGTCTGCTGTTTCGGTATTGATGTGGTGGGTGATTGCACTAACTTACAAAGAAGTCACCCATGCCTATGGCGCGCCCATGAGCGGCATGAGCGTAACCAAAGTTCTTTTGCTGATGGGGGCGAGCATGATCGGCTCCATGGTGCAATTGCCGGGTGTTGGCGGCGGTTCCCAACTGGCAACGATCAGCGTTCTCGATCACGTTTTTGATATTGTGCCAAAAGAACTCACCGTGAGTTGCGGCATCATGTTATGGCTGGTGACGTTCGTCGCGGTGGTGCCGGTTGGATTGCTCCTCTCGCATCACGAACGGCTATCGCTGCGCAAGCTTTCGGAAGAGAGTGCTGAGGCGGAAGAAGTTGCGGTGGTGGAGAAGGCGACGTAAACGCGTTGACTTTAGTTCGGGTTGCACCGGCTGCATTAAGCCAATCAATATCGCCTGTTACAATCGTCCATATTTCCCAAAATTAATCAAGCTCATGAAATGCCCATTTTGCGGGTTTGAAAACGACAAAGTCGTGGATTCGCGCGAGAGCAAGGAGGCGGATTCTATCCGCCGCCGGCGTGAATGTCTGAAGTGCGAAAAGCGCTTTACTACTTATGAGCGCATCGACGAAATTCCCTACATGGTGGTTAAGAAGGACGGGCGGCGAGAGCGCTTCGATCGTCAGAAAGTGTTGAACGGACTGATGCGAGCCTGCGAAAAGCGGCCGGTGCCGATCAGCCGGCTGGAGCAGATCGTCAACGAAGCGGAGACTTTTGTCATTGAGTCTGCCGAGCGCGAACGGAAGACGAGCGAGATTGGCGAGCTCATTATGAATCGACTGCGCCGCCACGACAAAGTTGCGTATGTGCGGTTCGCTTCGGTCTATCTGGACTTCAAAGATGTGCAGGAGTTTATGGCGGAGTTGAAGGATCTGCTGAAGGCTAAAGACGCGCCCGAGGTAAAGAGTAAGACCCTTAAGGGGTGATTGAGTCAAAAACAAAGGCAAGAGCAACAGCCGCGGGCAAAAGCAAAGGGCAAGAGCAACAGCCGCGGGCAAAAGCAAAGGGCAAGACCAAAGGCAAGAGCAACGGCCGCGGGCGAGGGCGCCCGCGCCACACAATCAAAACTCATGAACGAGACTAATGACTTCTCATAAAGTAACTCTTATTCCTGGCGACGGCATCGGTCCTGAAGTGATCCAGGCGACGGTTCGCATACTCGACGCTACTGGCGTCAAATTCGAATGGGAGAGCTTTGCCGCTGGCGCGGAAGCTTTCGAGAAATACAAAGAATATATTCCAAAAGAACTCAGTGAATCGATCGAGCGCACGCGCGTTGGATTAAAGGGCCCGGTGACAACGCCTATTGGCGGCGGGTTCGCGAGCATCAATGTGGAACTCCGCAAGCGCTTCGAGCTGTTCGCGAACTTCCGGCCCATTCGCAACCTGCCCCACATTCCGACTCGCTATCCTGGCATCGATCTAATCGTCGTGCGCGAAAATACTGAGGGACTTTATTCCGGCATTGAGCACGAAGTTATTCCTGGAGTGGTCGAGAGCCTGAAGATTATTACCGAGAAGGCTTCCACTCGCGTGTCGCGCTTCGCCTTTGAGTACGCGCGCAAGAACAAGCGAAAGAAAGTTCATTCCATCCACAAAGCCAACATCATGAAGTTGTCGGATGGATTATTTCTGCGCTGCTCGCGCACGGTGTCGAAGGAATATCCCGAGATCACTTACGGCGAACACATTGTCGACAACACCTGCATGCAACTGGTGATGAATCCTTATCAGTACGACATGCTGCTGATGGAGAATCTGTACGGCGATATTCTTTCCGATCTTTGCGCGGGATTGGTCGGCGGCCTGGGACTTGTGCCGGGGGCGAATTTCGGGCACGAGTGCGCCATTTTTGAAGCGGTGCATGGCTCTGCACCCGACATCGCGGGAAAGAACATCGCTAATCCCACTGCCGTGTTGCGATCGGCGCTGCTCATGCTGCGTCACCTTGGCGAGGACGACGCGGCAGCGAAAATTCGAAATGCTATAGACGAGGTTTACCGCGACCGCAGCAAACTGACTCGCGATGTGGGCGGTACGGCGGGCACCTCGGAGTTTGCGGACGCCATCATTCAGGCAATGGAAGCGCAGAAATCGCGTGCGCCTGAGGCCGGAACGCTTCCGTAAAGGCGCGTTCACACGCGCCGTGAATCATGTTCGCACCGGCAAGTTGGTCTGGTAAACTAAAACGTTTCGGGAAACATGCCGGGGATTTTCATCTCGGTTTTCTGGGAGGCTATCCTGAAAGGCATCGAAATGCCGTACCATCGCGGGCTGCATCGCTTCGCGATTTTTACTGCCAGCTGCACGCTGCTGCTGATTATCGCGGGGGCGCTTGTCACCAGCAACGACGCGGGATTGTCCGTACCTGACTGGCCGACCACCTTCGGCTCGTTCTACAAAATGCCAGCGATGGTTGGAGGCGTTAAGTACGAACACGGGCATCGCATGGTTGCGGAATTCATTGGCCTGCTAACCATCATCCTTGCGGTCTGGACATGGCGGGTTGAAAAGCGGCGCTGGCTCCGGCTTCTAGGCTTGGCTGCGCTGGCGACAGTGATCGCCCAGGGAATTCTCGGCGGACTCACCGTCTTATTTTTCCTTCCCGCACCAATCTCCAGCGCTCATGCCGCCGTCGCGCAAACATTTTTCTGCATCGCCGTCGCGATCGCTGTATTCACCGGACGACGGTGGGTGGAAGAAGAGCCACGCACCGAGCTTGACCAGCGCCGCCCCGCTCTTTTCACGTTGACTCTGCTATCGATTTTTGTGCTGTACGTGCAATTGATTCTGGGAGCGATGTTTCGCCACCACGGCTTAAGTTGGTGGCCCCACGTTATTAATGCGGGGGTTGTCGCCATCGTGCTTTCATGGACGGCGGTTCGCGCCATCTCGGTGCACTCAAAAGTGGAGGCGGTGCGGCGTCCTGCAATCGCCATGCTGGGGTTGATGGTTGCTCAACTCTGCCTCGGGTTTCTAGCCTTCATCACTCGCGTGATGTGGGGCAGAGACGCCGCTCAGCCCGAGTTGCCGATGGTAGTTTCCACTGTGATACATGTCGCCGTCGGAGCGCTTCTGCTGGCGACAACCGTTGTCTTGGCTATTCAGGTATGGCGCCACGTTCCGGTTGCTTTCGAAGAGCGCGTACCCGGACACGATCAGGATCCCGTCGCGGCGTAATCCATATTAGGCGTAATCCGTATTATTTGTAGAGACGGGACTTGGCCCATCTCTTCCTTTGCGGTCGGGGGGAGACGCGGCAAGCCGCGTCTCTACCACGAGGAATGATTTTGACGATTGAGTTTCAGTGATAATCTCGCCGCTGCCGTCGTAGAATAGCTTGTGACCCCAACTGCCATTGAAGGCGCTCCACTCGCGCAAACCACCGAGCCCACGGGCCAGCCCATCATTTCCGTTCGCAACATCGTCCACCGTTACCAGGACCGGACGGCGCTCAACGGCGTTTCGTTCGACGTGCGTCCGGCTGAATTATTTGGATTGCTTGGGCCAAACGGCAGCGGCAAAACTACGCTGTTTCGCATTTTGTCGACGCTCATGGTGCCTACATCCGGCACAGCTACCATTGTCGGCTTTGACGCTGTGCGCCAGCCAGGAGCGCTTCGCCGCCACATTGGCGTTGTCTTTCAGGCGCAGAGCGTGGATCCGAAACTGACTGCCTACGAAAATCTTTGGCATCAGGGGCACCTTTACGGCTTGCGCGGCGCCGATCTCAAGCAGCGCATCACTGAGATTCTTACGCGCGTCGGCCTGCTCGACCGCGCCGGCGATCGGGTTGAAACTTTCTCTGGAGGGATGCAGCGCCGCATCGAGCTTGCCAAGGGACTGCTGCATCATCCCGAGGTGTTGCTGCTTGACGAACCTACTACCGGCCTCGATCCGGGCGCCCGGCACGACCTTTGGCAATATCTGCAAATTCTTCGCGATCAGGAACACGTCTCCGTGATCGTTACCACTCACTTGATGGAAGAGGCCGAACGGTGTGACCGCCTGGCGATTTTGAATGAAGGCAACCTGGTTGCTTTAGGCACTCCAGAAGCGCTGACGCGCGAAATTGGCGGCGACGTAATTCTGTTCGAAGCACGCGATCCGCAAAGCCTGGCCGATCGCATTCGCGCCAAGTTTCAGGTGGAGGCGACAGTTATGAACAAGCAAGTCAGGCTCGAAATAGAAAATGGACATCGCTTTGTGCCTGACGTGGTCGAAGCCTTCCCGGGAGAAATTCAATCGCTGAGCGTCAGCAAGCCGACGCTGGAAGACGTGTTCATTCATCGCACTGGCCACCGCTTTTGGAGTGAAGACGCGGCAGCCGTGACCGACAAGGGCAAACAAAAGTCTTCGCGCAAGAAGGCGCGCTAAATGAGGCTGACGGGCGACACGTTATAGTCGCGCTATATCAGTCAGGCAACGCAAAACTTAGTGTCACGTCGGTCTGAAACTCTGAGGTGTGGTTGTGTTGACGGTAGGGTTGGTATCGCCAGTTGCGGACGGCTTCGGTGGCGGCGCTGGCCAGGATTGGGTCTCCGCTTAAGGTGTGGATGCTGGCGACCGTGCCGTCCTCGGCGACGTGCACTTCAAGAATTACATTTCCGGTATGGTGTGCGGCTACGGCTTCGGGCGGAAACTGAGGCTCGGTGCGGCTGAGAAGGCGTTGCTCGGCCTCCTGCGGGGAGAGCCATACGCTTTTGGCTGAAGCGATTCTAGTCGTCGACGACGCTTCCACTATGGCATTCGCATCCTGCGTGCCGGCATTATGTTCTTTCGCAGCGGTAACCGGACGGCGTTGGCCTGAGGCCGATGTAGCCGCGCTAGAGTCGGCAGGCGCGTTCTTCATACGAAAGACTACTTTACCCTTTTCGTAAACCACTAACTCGTCTTTTGAGTCAGCGCTGGCGGCGAGAGCAGCGGATTTTTGAGTAGCTTTCTGAGCGGTTTTATCCGCTGACTTGGTTTTTTCTGGCGCTTTTTCTGCGGTCTTCCCCGCCATAGAAGTTGAGGCGCGATCTGACATGCGATTGGCGGCGCCGTCTATCGCTGGCGAGACCGAGGAAGTTGTGGACGCAGACTGTGAGGCCGCTACATGAGAGGTGGCGTGGCGCAGCCATCCGATCCGGGAGCCGATCATAAAGCTCACCCCGACTATGGCGGCAATGGCGAGGCCTCCAACCGCCACGCTCCAGATTTCATAACGAGAGCGGGCAGGTGAAACTCGAGGGGGCATGACATTCGCGGGTCCCGATGTGGGTTGGGAATGAGTTCCGGCTGATGGTTGAGAAAACACGCCTTCCAACGGCGCGGCGTCTACCCAGGCCGGGACAGGGGGGGCCATTGGCGCGTCTGATGCGAGAGTTTCGGCATGCGCAAGATCAGGAGAAGGCTGGATGAAATCTGGTTGCGGAAGCGCGGGCGGCATGAAGTCATCGGAAACCTCGCCGGCCGCAGGTTTGTGCCAACTGAGTTCCGTGGCAACCACTCGAATGTGGGCGCACTGCTCCGCGAACCCTTGCAGAGCTTTCTGATCAGATTGTGAGAAAGCATCCGGGAAGGCGGAAAACACTTCAATAATCCCCATCAGCTCCGCATCTTTTTCGTTCCCATTACTCGCGGCGTTCGCGGTATGAACGTCTCCATCGTGGATGCGAAACACGGGAACGATGAGAACGGAGCGAATGCCAAGTCGGCGTGAAGCTTCCCGATCAACGCGAGAATCCAGCTCAGTATCAACCGAGAACTGGGGCAGCCGGGTCTGGAGGCACGCGCCGGAGAGCCCGTCACGAGTATTAAGAGGTACTCCGAGACCGGGGGCCAGTTTGCCGGTGGCAGCGCGACAGACCATCTGATCACCCCGGGCGAGGGCAAGCGCCGCGCCGCTCGCACGGGTAGTCTCGGCCGCGCGGACGACGAGTTCGTTAAGAACTAAATCGAGCGCCAGATCTGACGGAAAACCGGCAAGCAGGTGCTGCTCGAGAGTGTCCGCTAGCTCGTGAGTCGAATCTTCTGGGCGGAACTCGGGACTTGCCATAGATTGCGGGAACATAACGTGTTCCGTAAAGGTGCGACGGTGCGTCCAAACGCGGGCTCAGTGCGAGTTTCCCGCGAAACGCCATCGAAGTCAATTGGCATCTCTGGCGTCAATAAGCGTCCGAAACGGTTCATTTTGGAAAACCAGAACTACCTTTGTGATGCTTTCTGCCAATGGTAGGCAATGTTTTTCCATGCGCTATGCGAAAACAAGTTGCCTCAAGAGTGAGTTACTCCCTAGTAGTCGAATCGGAGCCTGAGTGAGAAAGTACGCGGAGCACCGATGGCGGTGCCCGAGAAAACACTGGCAAAATTTATCAGGTTGAGCCGGTCGTTGAGATTGCGAATGTCGCCTTGCAGACGAATCGCGCGCGATTCCTTCTTGTAAATTTCGACTGCAGACGAAACGTCGACAGACAGCGATGGACGGACGCGCCCCTCGCTCAAGTTGACGCGATCCACGACAGCCTGCCCAAACTCTTCGATTAGCGTTTGGGTCGACTCGCCGTTCAATTCGACTGGAAGGCCGGTTCCGTAGGAAGCGCCGGCGGAAACCCAAAAGCGCGCCCAAGGCTGGTAACGGAGCTGTCCGTGAAGGGTATTGCGCTGGTCCTGCGAGACCCAGATGCGTTCGTTCGAATTGAGGAGTTGCGAAACATCTTCGCCGAGAAAAAGTCCTCCAACTGCGGGCAGGCGCGCGGATGCAACCAAATAAGAGTAATTAAGCCACCCTGAAACCGGCCCCCACTGCGGGAGCGCCAGTTGGCTTTCAGCCCCGTAAATATGAGCGGAACTCAATGCTATGGGAAAGCTGATGCCGGTATCGAGCAGAACATTGTCATCGGCGACGTTGCGGATATCGCGCCTGAAAATATTGGCAGAGATGTGCGCTTTTTGAAAAAGCTCTTTCGTCGCGCCTAACTCGTAGTAATTAGCCCGCGATGGCCGGAGAGTAAGTTGCGATGTGGCTCCATTTAAAGTTCTAACTTGGGCTGAAGTACTCAAGAGCAGGTTCTCGATCGCCGGAGTGCCGAACGCCCGGTCATAGGATCCGCGAAATACGATGCCGAGTTTAGGAACATACCAGGCAAATCCGAGGCGGGGACTCCAGGCGGAATCAGTGACGCGAACGCTGTAATGGTCGAAGCGAATTCCTGCGCTCAGATTGAGGTTGCCGAAGTGTGCATTGTCCTGCACAAAGAATGCCTGCTCGCGGTCGTCGGCGGATTGATGGAAGAAAAAATTGAGTGGGGTGGTCGGATCGAAGATCGGCTGGCCGTTAATCTCAGTAGCAGTAATGTGATATGAAAATTCTTCGTGCACAAAACTGTAAATGGCATCGGCTCCGGCCTTGATCTCGTGGTGATGAGTGCTCGCGGCGACATTCGCGCTCAGATAGCCCTCGCGGAAGCCGCGATCCTGAAAGGGTTGAATGGGAGTTGACGCGGCGTTCGAAACCAGATCAGCTTCGTCGTCGCGGACACGGCCCTGCACCGTTCCCAGAACATTCGCAGAAAAAATATGCTGATAGGAGACTTGGCCTGAAATTTCCTGATTGCCGCGATCCTGGCGCTGCGCGTTTTCCTGCTGCACGAGTTCGTTCGGCACTTCAAATCCAGCCCGATCGAAATTGAGCGACAGCCGAAGACGGTCTTTGGTTGTCAAATCGCGTTCGAAGGTGCCCTTAATTCCGGCTAGGGTCGCGTTGTTTGTAAAATTCTCCAGAACCGGCGGATCGAGAAAGCGATCGGTGCGAGCCGCGTTCATGGAAAGTCCGAAGACATTGCGACCATCGAAATAACTGGCGCGAAGGGAGGCATCCTCGGTGTTGAAGCTACCGCCGCCGAGGATAGCGGTACCGTGGAGGCCGCGGGCAGGATTGCGGTCGGTCACAGTTTCGATTACACCGCCAATTTTGCGTCCAAATTCTGCGGGGATGCCTGAAGTATAAGTTTTGACCGATTGCACGTCGTCAATATCCGCGGAGGGCGAGAAGGTTGGCGATCGGTTGTTGAGGATTGGGATTCCGTCAACGACGTACTGCGTATCATATTCGGAAGCACGCGGATGAAGAACGCCATTCGCCTCGAGCAGCCATCCCGGAAGCGACTGAACAACGTCAATACTCTGGCGCCCGGGAGTTGCCGCCGCCCAATCGCGAAGTGTTGGAGCGCCGAGCTGATAAACATTGCCGGAATTGGAGATATCGAGCAGGGTGTCGGAATCAGTTACAGCGACACTCTGCGCAACGCCTGCGACTGAAAGCGTGACTGCAATTTTTTGCGGCAACCGCGAGCGTATCTCCACTAACGAATTGTAAGGGGCGAATCCGGCATGTTCGACCGTAAGATGGTACGTGCCGAGAGGTAATTCTTTGACGATATATTCGCCGGTGAAAGCGGTGTCGAATGCCAGTTCGAAATGACTGGCCTGGCTGACCAGAACGCCATGGGACGCGAGAGCGGCGCCGTCGGAGTCAGTAACTGCCAGGCGCAATTCTCCCGTGCGGTCCTGCGCGCGCAGGAGCGACGAACAAAGCAGCAGGAGGACGGCGCTGCTTAGGACGGTATTGGCGGCGAGATGGCGCAGACTCAATCTCCGGGATAGGCGGGCGATATCTTGAAGTATTTTACAGGTGTAACAATATGCTGGCGGAAGGCAAATCGACGAACGCAGTTACTACCGGGATATCGGAGTGACCATTAACTGAGCGGTATACCGGACAAAATCCCGGTGATGGGTGTCACCGTGGCCTGTGAGATCTGATTTCCCGTTCTCGGGATTTTATTTACAGGGATGATACTCCAGTTGCCTTTCCTGTACGAGAAACTGCTACAGTTGTCATGTGCACACCGACGAACCGGTGGGCCAATCACAAATTAAAAACTATAAGGAAGCCTCGCTATGCGCGTCGCTGTAGTTGGTTCGGGGTATGTTGGTTTGGTGTCAGGAGCCTGTTTTGCGGACCTGGGACACGAGGTTATTCTCGTCGACAATGACGAGAAAAAGCTTGCGGCACTCAGAAATGGAGAAGTGCCGATTCATGAAAAGTTTCTTCCTGAGTTGCTGGAACGCCATCGTGGCGAGCGCATAAAATTTTCCGGGGACCTGCTGGCGGCGACGCGGGAAAGCGACGCAGTTTTCATCGCTGTCGGCACGCCGCCCACGGAGAGCGGCGACGCCGATTTATCTTACGTCGAATCGGTAGCGCATGAGATTTCGGCAGGCGTGAATGGCTACAAGGTAGTAGTGGAGAAAAGTACGGTTCCGGTTTACACCAGCCAGTGGATTCGGACGATCATTACTCGCAACGGGGCCGATCCCACGCAATTCGATGTGGCGTCGAATCCGGAATTTCTGCGCGAGGGGACGGCGGTCACAGATTTTCTCTATCCCGACCGCATTGTCGTTGGGGTAGAGACCGAACGAGCCGCGGAAGTAATGCGCGAACTTTACGGGCCGCTGACGAGTGGATGGTATTACGGCCGGGCGGACGCGATTCCTCGCCCGGAGGCTGCCAAAGTTCCGCCACGCTTGATTATCACCAGCACCAAGAGCGCTGAATTAATCAAACACGCGTCCAACGCATTTCTGGCAATGAAGATTTCTTTCATGAACGCGGTGGCGTCGATTTGCGAATCCGTGGGCGCGAATGTGGAGCAGGTGAAAGACGGGATTGGAACCGATACCAGGATTGGACCGCGATTTATGAATCCGGGTATCGGTTATGGCGGCTCGTGCTTTCCCAAAGATCTGATGGCATTCCGTGCCGTCGCAAAAGAAAATGGTTACGATTTCCGCTTGCTCGATGAAGTGATTCGCATTAACGAGGAGCAGCGGCATCGCTTCTTGCGCAAAGTTCGCAGCGTGTTATGGACATTTCGCGGCAAACGCCTTGGCGTGCTCGGCCTCGCTTTTAAGGGGGGAACGGATGACATTCGGGAATCGCCCGCATTGCTGATGGTGCAAGAACTGTTGCGCGAGGGATGTCACATTTCGGCTTATGACCCGGCGGCGATGGAGCGAGCAAAAGAAGTGCTGAACGCAGGTGTGGAGTTCGCCGCTGACCCGTATCAGGCTGCGAAAGGCGCCGATGCCGTGCTCATCTTGACCGAGTGGGAGGAATTCGCCAGCCTCGACTTGGACCGATTGCGCTCGGTGGTGAAATATCCCATCGTTCTTGACGGACGAAATCTGTATGACCCGGCGATTATGGTGGAGCACGGATTTTCGTATTACAGCGTGGGGCGCGCAGTCGCTCTGGCGGAGGAACCAGCGACGGCGTCCATTTTGAAGAAAAAGGAGCGTGCCTGAAATTGAGCAAAGAGCCCAGGAACACGAAGCGCGCATTGGTGACCGGAGGGGCAGGCTTTTTAGGGTCGCATTTATGCGATGGACTGCTCGGTGAAGGCTATTCCGTTGTGGCTGCGGACAATCTGTTGACTGGATCCTTGGCCAACATTGAGCATTTGCGCAACGACGCGCGATTCGAGTTCGTCGAGAAGGATGTTTGCCAGCGGGGAGAGTGGGGCAAACTGGATTATGTTTTCCACTTTGCCAGTCCGGCGAGCCCGGTGGACTATGCCGAACACGGCATTGAGACCCTGCGAGTGGGATCGTACGGGACTTTTGAAGCATTAGAGGCGGCGCGCGAGTCGGGAGCAAGATTCATGATGGCATCGACCTCCGAGTGCTACGGAGATCCGTTGGTGCATCCGCAAACTGAGAGCTATTGGGGAAATGTGAATCCCATCGGGCCGCGCTCGGTCTATGACGAGGCGAAACGCTTTTCCGAGGCGGTCACAATGGCATATCACCGCTATCACCAGGTCGATACGCGAATTCTGCGCATCTTTAATACATACGGGCCGCGAATGCAGATCAACGACGGGCGCGTGATTCCGAATTTCATGTGGCAGGCGCTGCGCGGAGAAGATCTCACGGTCTACGGCAACGGCAGCCAGACACGCAGCTTCTGTTATGTGAGTGACGAAGTCGATGGAATTCTGCGGCTATCGCGAAGCACGGAGCACGAGCCGGTGAATATCGGGAATCCGACGGAGTTCACGATTCTGGAATGCGCTCAAAAAGTGATTGAGACAACTGGTTCGGCGAGCCAGATCAAATTCGAAGCGTTGCCGCAAGATGATCCAAAGCAGCGGCGTCCCGATATTTCGAAGGCAAAACGGCTCTTGGGATGGGAACCGAAAGTGGAGTTGGAGAAAGGCCTGCAACTTTCTCTGGAATATTTCCGCCGCGCGGTGGCGGAAAAAGAGCAGGTTGCGTAGCGAGTGAGTTGGGCTCGCGCAAGAACAGAAATCTGGAGCGCTGGGCGTCCCCGCCCGGCCTCATCGCTGTTACAGGCCTGACCGCAACTTAAGAATTCGCCAGAAGCAGCTTTTTCTAACGCTTTTCAAACACTACGGCAATCTTATCCTCATAAGTCACCCTCCACTCTTGGGGTAACTCGCGGAGGAGGTTAGTAAGTGTCGAATCTGCGGGGAGAAGCGCGGTGCGAATCTGCCACTCCTGCATCATGCTGCGCCATCCTGACTCGCCTTGGGTAAGGATAAGATACTGGCGAACGCGTCCCGAGCCATAGAGATCGTGACGGTCATCGACTACCACCTTGCGCTGGGGATACATGCGATAGACTAAATATCCACCCCAGCGGTCGATCGAGAAGACCGGCTGGGTACTTGGCGGTTCGTACACATTCTCCCCCTGTAAAAAGTTGACCGCCGCAACCGGCATTTTTTTCGCGTCAAAATCCGCGTGAACAATATGTCGAGAACCCAGCCATCCCCCATGAAGACAGATCGCAAATGCGAGAGCGACCGCGGCGACGGGCCATACGTGGCCGCGAAGTTGCATTTCTTGCTCACCCATGCGATCCGAGAAATTTGTAAATCGAGTCGTGAGACTGCGTAGCCACCGCCATGCGCCAGCTTTGTCTGCGAGTGAGGTGAAGTTACTCCACAGCATCGGACCTACCACCAATACTAGCAACATCGCTGAAACCGGCAGATTGCGTGACGAATAGAATCCGGCATAGAGAGCCAGCAATACGATGAGCAGATGACTTAGTGACAGCTTCGCGCGACTTCGCACGAAAGCGATCAGTACGAGCACAATGATGACGGCGAAACAGCGCTCAGCCCAACCATGAAAGTCAGGCGCGCGAAATTCGTCAATGCGATTCATTAAGTAGCGATCGCTGAGATAGCTATAAATGTGCTGGTGCAATCGCCATCCAAACGGATTCACAAGTGTCGCGGCCAACGAGGCCAACCAAGCCACAGCCATCGCTCGGGCTCGTTGAGCCATCCGAAGCGCGGCGAAGGCATCGGCCTCATACAGGCTCTCAACCCATGCGGCGAATGTGTAGATCGCTAGGAGCGCAATTCCGAAAAGCCATCCGCCGTGCAGATTGACCCAGAGCAACATGGAAGCTGGGAAAAACCACGGCACCCATCGCTGCAGTTTTCCCTTCCGTTGATTCCAGCCCGCCCATTTTTCCAGGGCCACAAACCACAGGAGCGAAAAAAGCCAGCTCACAATGTGAGGACGCGCGTACAAATGAATGGTCGAAGCCGCCTCCGCCAGTAGCATTAACGCGATCGCTAGTAATAAACCGGTGCCGCGCCGTAGCAGTTGCGAAAGCAGGAACGCGAAAACTCCTGCGACGATCAAAGCGCAAAGCCAAACTATTCCGTTTAAACCGCCATTTATACCGCCATTTAAACCGCAGGCACGGTAGAGAATGCCGAGCGCCAAGTCGTAGAGCCACTCCCACGCGAACCACGGTTGGCCGCGCATGGTCGAGGAAAACGGATCGGTGCGCGGCAGGGAGTGGGTTTGTAAAATTTGTTCGCCGGTGCGAATATGCCATCCGATGTCGGCATCAGCGAGCGGCCGATTCGATAAGGGGCCAGCCAATATCGACCAGAAAAGAAAAATAAAAATGATGTCGCGAACCGAGGGAAACAGAAAGCGCATGGCTGGGGAACCAGGTTGCGCGGCGGTCGTCGATTGCTGTGGAGGCACGTTTGTGTGGAAGCAGTGTATAACGTTCCCGCTAATTCCCACGCGCTTCCGTGAGTTGGAATATCCGACACCAATAGCCGTTCTGAAAAAAGTAATCGAAATGTCTGGCCGGCGAATCTTTATAGTAGAAAGCGAACAATAGAATTAGAACCGTAAATATTAAGGGTACCCGTGAACCATGCCTGACAAAGCAATACCGAAGGTTGTGATTGTAGGCGCTGGTTTCGCAGGGCTGACCGCAGCGCGACGAATTGCACGCTTGCCTGTTGATGTCACTGTTATCGATCGAAAGAATCATCACACCTTCCAACCGTTGCTCTATCAGGTGGCAACTGCCGGACTATCTCCCGGGGAAATAGCAGCTCCTATTCGTTCGATATTGCGCGGCCGTTCCAATGTTGAAGTGCTGCTAGGTGAAGTGATCGACTTCGATACGGACCGGAAGAAGGTCATCACGAAGCAGCAAATTCTGGATTACGATTTTCTTATCATCGCTTCCGGCGCGACCCACGCGTATTTTGGTCACGAAGAATGGGAACCGTTCGCTCCTGGCCTTAAGACGATTGAAGATGCTCTCGAGATCCGCCGTCGAGTTTTGTTGGCCTTCGAACTGGCCGAGCGGAGCGCCGAACGCCAGAAAACGGAAGGCTTGAAGACAGGCGTAAAAATAACAGATGTGACAAAAAATGAGCAGCAGGCGGTGAACGTTGCAGGCACGCTTCCTCTGCAGTTCGTCGTCATCGGAGGCGGTCCAACCGGCGTTGAACTCGCAGGAACGCTGGCTGAGATCGCGCGCCACGCGCTCAACCACGAGTTTCGCAATATCGATCCCCGCCAGAGCCGCATTTTGCTGATCGAAGGCGGACCGCGCGTTTTGCCCGCGTATTCCCCAGAGCTTTCTCGCAAGGCAGAGGCTCAACTTCAGCGACTGGGCGTGGAGGTCCGCACCTCTCAGATGGTCACAGGCATCGAACCGGGCGCGGTGTGGGTCGGAGCGGAGCGCATTTTGTCCCCGGTTGTGCTCTGGGCGGCTGGAGTGGCGGCTTCTCCCTTGGGGCGAAAGTTGGGCGCGAAGGTCGATCGCGCCGGACGAGTGATCGTTCAAACTGACCTCAGCATTGCGGGACATCCGGAAGTATTTGTGATCGGCGATCTCGCGGCGCTGGCTGACGAAAATGGAAAGATGCTTCCTGGCGTCGCGCCGGTCGCGATTCAGCAGGGCGATTGGGTGGCGCAAATCATCGCTCGGGACCTGGAGAAGCAGCCCAGGCGAAATTTTCATTACCACGACAAAGGCAGTCTGGCAACGATCGGCCGCGCCGCCGCGGTAGCTCAGATCGGCAAGTTCGAGTTGTCCGGCTATTTCGCGTGGCTGGCATGGCTTTTCATTCACATACTTTTCCTTATTGGATTTCGAAACCGGCTGCTGGTTATGATCCAGTGGGCGTGGTCTTATTTCACTTACGAGCGCGGCGCTCGCTTAATCACTGGTAGTGATGAATTGCAGGGATGGACGCAATCACAATCTACTTTTGAGCCCTCTGGTTTGCTTGCGCGGAAGAAGGATGAAGCTTCGGATGCGGCGCGTTCGGCTTCTCATCCGCGCGCGTGAACCGAACCCTAGGCTTTTGTCACCATTCGTCATCCGCGTCGCGCAGGTGGTGAAGCCTTAACCACCAAGGGCACGAAGGTGCACTAAGGAATTTTTGCCGATGAAAGCCTTTGGGATGCTTCGTGGCTTGGTGATTAGTGATTCTTCACCAAGCTATGGCGACATCAGCGGAGATATAGAGTGATCGTCTAGAGTGATCTTCTAAAGTGAAGTTCGGGAAGAAGACAAGCCGAGCCGAATCGCCACTGAGAATATAATAGGGCTGCCTTGAAACGCGTCGCTGGTTTGCTCGTCGTAGTTGCATTGCTTTCGTGCCCGTCGCTCCACGCTCAGGGCAGTCCTGCCGCTGGCCGGCCTCCAGTCGCGCGCGCGACCTACGGGCGAAGCGTCCTTGTTATTCCATTCGAAAATGTTTCTCCGAATCCGCGGCTGGAATGGCTGAGCGAATCTTTTCCTGAAACGTTCCACGAGCTACTCAATTCTCCAATCCTTTATGTGACCAGCCGCGAGGAACGGCTTCGCGCCTATGATCGCCAGGGAATTCCAACCGGCCTTCATCCAGCGCGCGCTGCTTTATATCGGCTCGCGGAGCAGATGGATGTCGATTACGTCGTCCTCGGTTCTTATCGTTATAAGGATGACGATAAGGACGACGGCGCGCGCCTGAGGGCCACGGCGCAATTGCTGGATATGCGGGCTCAGAAACTGCTTCCCGCGGTCAGCGAGTCCGCACCGCTGGCCGATCTCGGCAGTCTGCAATCCGCGCTGGCTTGGGATTTGCTTCGGCTCATCCGTTCTGATTTCTCTGTTCCAAAAGAGAAGTACATGGCCAGCGCGAGGCCAGTTCGTGTAGAGGCGATGGAGGCTTACGTCTTGGGGTTGGTGGGAGTTACGGCCGAGGAAAAAGTTGGGCGCTACCGTGAAGCGACTCGACTCGATCCGGCGTTTGGCCGGGCATGGCTTGAATTAGGCGAGACTTACTACGACCAGCACACTTACGACCTCGCGATTGCTGCCTTGGAGCAGGTGCAGCGCACTTCGCCCTTATCTCGCGAGGCCAACTTCTATCTCGGCCTTGCTGCTTATGCACGCGGTGATTTTGCCAAGTCAGAAAGCGCGTTCGAGTATGTTGCTGCTCGAGTGCCGCTTGCGGAGGTGTACAACAATCTCGGTGTGGTTGTGGCGCGCCGCGGGCACAAAAAGTCAGCTGAATATTTTGCGTGGGCAATTCACAACGATCCGAGCGATGCCGATTATCATTTCAACATGGGCGTGGCTCTGCTCCAGAGCGGCGATCGCGCGGGCGCGACCCGCGAATTACGCACATCTCTCGACCGTCGTCCGAATGACGCTGAGGCCAAAACGCTACTGGAGTCTTTGAACTCGCCGGCTGGCGCGGTGGTTCCCAGCAGCGCCACGATGAAAATGCCGTCGGAGCGCATCAAAAGGAACTACGAGGAAGACGCTTTCCGCCAAGTCAATACGCAAATCGGCAGTTGGGCGGAGCAGCGCTTCTCGCGCTCGGAGGCGCGCGCTCACTCCGTTTTTCACATCGAGCTTGGGAAGGAATTGCTCGCCCACGGCTTCACCACCGAGGCGGAGACAGAATTCCGCCACGCCGCTCTTGTCGATCCTTCGAGTCCAGCACCGCTGATAGCGCTTGCCGAAGAATACGACGCGCGCGGCGACGACCAGCATTCGCGAACCGAAGCTGAGGCAGCTTTGCGCCTGCGCGAGTCGGTGGATGCTTATTTGCTTCTGGCGAGGCTCGATTTGAGGCAGGGTAAAACTGAAGCAGCGTCGCAGGAAGTTAATCGCGCGCTGCAACTCGATCCGTCGAACTCCCCGGGCCAGGATTTGAAACGCAGTTTAGCAGCCAAGCTCGCGGAGAAAGCGCAGCCGCTGCCACAGCCATGAAGTTGTTTCGGATTTTCGATGCAGGCGGCTGCCGAGCTTCGCTCGGCTTGGACCCTTCGGCTTCGCTCAGGGCAGGCTTGCGAGGGCGACCGTTCCCACATAAGCTCTACAGAGGCATCCGCACTCCCTTCGTAGCCTGCTGGCTCGCAGTGTTTTTTCTTTTCGCCACCTCCTTTTCCTTCGCCGAGGTCTTGCGCGTTTCCATCAACGACGCGATCCAACCAGTCACGGCCGAATACATTGGCCGCGCGCTTGATGTCGCTGCGGCGAATCATGACCAGGCTGTGCTGATCGAGATCAATACTCCGGGGGGATTGGTCGAATCCACCCGCGAGATTATTGAAAAAATTGTTGCGTCACCTGTTCCTGTGATCGTCTACGTGACGCCCAGCGGCAGCCGTGCTGCGTCCGCGGGATTTTTTATTCTTGAATCGGCTGACATCGCTGCCATGGCTCCAGGAACCAACACTGGAGCGGCTCATCCCGTCATCATAGGCAGCAAGATGGATGACATCATGAAGCAGAAGATGGAGAACGATGCGGCTGCCCTCATGCGCTCCGTTGTTGCCAAACGGGGCCGCAATGTTGAGCTGGCGGAAAGCGCGGTGCGCGAGTCGAAGTCGTTTACCGATCAGGAGGCGCTGGATAAAAAATTAATCGAGTACATTGCTCCAACTGAGCAGGATCTTTTTCATCAATTGAGCGGCAAGAGTTTCAAGCGCTTTAATGGCTCGAGCGTCACCTTGAATCTTGATCATAATGATAAAGACCAGGGCAAACCAGAACCGGTGATCGATTATCGGATGACACTCAAGCAGCGCATCCTTTCTTACATCATGGATCCGAATGTCGCGTTCATTCTGCTGGCCATCGGCGCGCTTGCGCTGTACGCGGAATTTAATCATCCGGGCGCAGTTATTCCTGGAACCGTGGGCGTCGTGTTCATTCTTCTGGCGTCGTTCGCATTGAATCTGCTGCCGGTGCGCTTCGCCGCGATTGCCATGATCTTCGGAGCCTTTGCGCTCTTCGCCGCGGAGGCGAAATTTGCCAGCCACGGCGTGCTTACCACTGGAGGCATCGTTTTGCTCACGCTCGGAGGCCTGTTTCTGGTCGATGCTCCGATTCCTGAAATGCGAGTACATCTGCTGACGGCGCTTGCGGTGAGTATTCCGCTTGGATTGATCACCGCGTTCCTGATGAGCATCGCCTTGCGCGCGCGCCGCAATAAAGTCGTCACCGGCAAACAAGGACTGATCGGGGAAATTGGAACCGCGCAAAGCTCGCTGTCTCCCGCGGGAAAAGTTTTCGTCCACGGCGAACTGTGGGACGCTGTTTCCACCGTCCCGGTTTCCGCAGGAGAGCAGATCGTGGTCCGGCAGGTTGATGGGCTTACGCTTGGGGTTGATCCGGTGACTGCGGCGAAAGCGGTGTTGGCCTGAGTCGTTATCTTTTTCGCGGGTGACGGGCTACGGGGCGTCTTCGCGCGGTGAAAAGCAGGTCCTTCGCTTCGCTCAGGATGACAATTTATAAAAGGATGACAGGGGATAAGAAGATGGGGTGATTAATGAGGATGACAGGTGACGCTCGAGAGGGTTGCAGTTGGGGGGCCGGGCGGGGACGCCCGGCGCTCCACTTTTTAGCGGGTTGCGTTTAGCATGGCTGATGCTGGAGTAGCGCTCTTTTCAGGGCTTTTTTCGGCGGGCTGAGCGGCCACTTGAGCATTCGTGTCGCCGCTGTCTGGAGGATGCAGTTCCACTAACAGCATTCGGCTATCGGAGTAATATGCGCCGCCGGTTGCAGTTTCTCCCTTGAATACTGGATCGATGCAATGGAGATATTCCTGGTGCGTTACTAATTTTGTCTCCGACAAATTTCCCGCGATGAAATCGCGTTCGGCGTCAATTTGAGGATCGATGCGGTGAAACATGCGAAGTTTTCTTAGCTGGATTTGTATGGAAACGTCGTGCGTCGCAGCTGCTACCCAGATTGGGGTGCCATCGACCTCGTAATCGGTTTTCCAGATGCGCAGATGATGACGGCGAGAAACGACTGAGGTGGAATCGGGCAAGGCATAAGAATAGTCTTGCGTCCGTCCAAAAACGTATAGGGTGCGCATGGGCAGCTTGGCGTAATGCCAGCGCTGCATGGCCAGATGCCAGAAGGCTGGAAGCCTGGTCTTTTCGGTTTTAATCCATCCGGCACGGGCGAATGCGTCTTCCAAATCATTTTGTTTTGCGACGAAGACGAGGTTCAGCATGTCGCCGTCGCGGCCCTGTCCATCGACGGTTCGGGGCGGCAGAAAATGAATCATCTCGCCAAGTTCAGACGCACCATTTTTCGCGACTAACAACTTTTTCGTTGCCACCATCGAGCTGCCGCTGGTGTAAGCCGTAACTTCTGTGCCTTTCAGCACGGTGCTGTCTTCTCCACGTGAGAGCAGGAACACAGGCGCAGCGGGCAGGTAGGACACGGCAGTAGCCAACATCTCTGCCAGCATAAGTTTGGTGCGGGAATGGCCTTTGATTTCTTTGCGCGCGCGCAAGGCAACTTGCTCGCCGCTGATCAGGGGCACGGAATCGAGTTTGAGTACCACGTTCCCGCCCCTCCCAAGGATGCGCCTGCCTTTTACTCCAACCACGGAACCACTGGCAATGGAGCCTGCGGGAATGATGGTAAATCCACCCACCCTGACGTCTTTCACTACAACGAAATCGAGGCGATCGCCTTTCTTGGCATGCGCGGAGGAGATGGTGCGAACCGTCTGCAGCTTGATGGGAGTGCCATCAGCGATTTCCAATTGAGTGGGGGTTTCGCGCACATGCTGGAGCGGATGCTGCTGCAAGTCGGCGCGTAGCAAAGTTTCGTTTCGAAGCTCCGGATTCGGACCGCCCTGAGAAGGTCCGCCCTGTGCCCATGAATTGGGAGGCAGTAAGAAAAAACAAAGGAGCGAGCAGGCAGGGATGGTGCGTGAACTTGCGTAACGCATTATTCGCGCCACCTTCCATGGGAGGACGAAGCCTCGCCATTACGAAGCCCAGGAAGTTAGCGCCGTAGGGCGCGATGATCTGCGTCGCTGGGTCTCCGTACGTTAGAGTACAGTGGGCCTCTAGGTGTTGTCTGGTCAAAATCGGACATTGGACGGGAGTTTCGGAGGAATTCCGGGGAAAGACATGGAGGGTGATGAAGCCTTAACCACCAAGGGCACGAAGGTTCACTAAGGGATGCTTAGTGGGCTTGGCGGTTAGCTATTCTTCACCAGGCCACGGCAACATCAGAGGTAGGCTTGCGGGTATGAATCGACCTGACATAGTAAAGTATAAGTAGGCCCTTACAGGCAACCTTGAGGAGTTTTCGATCTGAACCCAAGTATTCGCAATATCGCTATTATCGCCCACGTGGACCACGGCAAGACAACGCTGGTTGACGCCATGCTGCGCCAGAGCGGCACCTTCCGCGACAATGAGACCGTCGCCGAGCGCGTGATGGACTCGAACGATCTGGAACGTGAGCGCGGCATCACGATTCTTGCCAAGAACACGGCAGTGTTTTTTGGCGGAGTCAAAATCAATATTGTCGACACGCCGGGCCACTCCGACTTTGGCGGCGAAGTAGAGCGGGCGCTCAAGATGGTGGATGGCGTTATGCTGCTGGTCGACGCCAGCGAAGGCCCACTCCCGCAGACGCGTTATGTGCTGAGCAAGGCTTTGGAAGCGAACTTAAAGCCGATTCTGGTCATTAATAAGATTGACCGGCCGGATGCGCGTCCGCAGGAAGTGCTGAACGAAGTTTACGACCTCTTTATTGATCTCGACGCGAAGGAAGAGCAGCTCGACTTCCCTGTTCTTTATACGAATGCTAAAGCGGGAACAGCGGCGGTGCATCAGGGAGCGGCGGGGGAAGATTTGCGTCTGCTGTTCGAGTCGATCATTGACACGATTCCCGCTCCGCAAGGCGACAAGGATGGACCGCTGCAGATTCTGGTCGCGAACCTGGATTACAGCGACTATCTTGGGCGACTGGCAATTGCCCGCGTTTTCTCCGGGACGATGAAAACTGGCGAAGATGTAGCGATCGCCAAGCGTGACGGGTCATTTCATAAGACGAAAATCACCAAGCTTTTCAGCTTCTCTGGGCTGAAGCGCACCGACATCACGGAAACATCGCTGGGCGACATTATTGCTGTGGCTGGTGTTGAGGGCATCACGATTGGCGAGACCATTACCAGCGCGGTGGATCCTGCTCCTTTGCCGCCCATCATCATTGATGAGCCGACGATTGCGATGCTGTTCACGATTAATACTTCGCCGTTTTGCGGACGCGAAGGCAATCTGGTGACATCGCGGAATCTCCGCGAGCGCCTCGATAAAGAGCTGTTGACTAACGTCTCGCTTCGGATGGAAGAGACGGGCAGCACCGACTCGTTCAAAGTTCTCGGGCGCGGCGAATTGCAGCTTTCGATTCTGATCGAGATGATGCGTCGCGAAGGTTACGAGTTGATGGTGGGCAAACCGGAGATCGTTACGAAACGCATTGACGGCAAGCTGATGGAGCCCGTCGAACACCTCACTGTTGATGTTCCCGAAGAATTTGTGGGAGTGGTGATGGAGCATGTCGGCTCGCGCAAGGGCGAAGTCGCGAACATGCACAATCATGGCTATGGGCGAGTGCGCGTAGAGTTCCGCGTGCCGAGCCGTGGACTGATCGGGCTGCGCAGCACGCTGCTCACCGACACGCGCGGCACCATTGTGATGAATGCGCTCTTTGATGGATATATCGAGTGGCAGGGAGAGATTCCGCATCGCCCGACGGGGGCGCTGATTGCCGATCGCGGCGGGGTCACGACTTCGTATGCGCTTTACAATCTGCAGGAGCGCGGCACGCTGTTTGCTGGTCCGGGCACGGATGTTTACGAAGGTATGATTATCGGCGAGAACGCGAAAGATACGGACCTCGACGTCAACATTGTGCGCGAGAAGAAGCTGACCAACATGCGGGCATCGACTTCTGACGAAGCGATTCGGCTGGTGCCGTATCGCAATCTCAACCTTGAGCAGGCCATTGAATTCATCGCCGACGATGAATTTGTGGAGGTCACGCCGAAATCCCTGCGGCTGCGAAAGAAAATCCTGCAATCGAACCGACGGAAAAAGGGATCGATGGCAGCGGTGGAAGGCTGATCGTTGCTGCGACCGCGGCGGCCGCCGAGCTTCGCTCGGCTTGGACCCTTCGACTTCGCTCAAGGCAGGCTCGCGAGGCGCCACGTCCCCACACGGACTTTATTGAGGCCATCGCTGCTGCGATGTACACTAGACGAACCGCAGTGCGCCCGTAGCTCAGTCTGGATAGAGCGGCAGCCTCCGGAGCTGTAGGTCGGGAGTTCGAATCTCTCCGGGCGCACCAGTTTTACCGATTCTTTCTACTCTTGATCATCCTGCGATCATTTTTTTCTCCCCGTGGCCGGAAGTTTCATTCGCGCCGGCACATGGTCCCTTCTAGCTATTTTTGCGGCGCTGGCGTAACATCCTCGAATTCTGCTGGAGGCGCTCCGTGATTTTCCATATGACGGCCCTGACCTTTGTGCATGTCGTAATAAGTCTGGTGGGAATTTTTTCGGGACTGTTTGTCGTGCTCGGACTCATAGTGGGTAAGAGATACGATCACCTGACCGCGCTATTTCTGGCCACCACCACGGCGACCAGCATCACTGGATTCTTCTTCCCTTTCCACGGCGTGACGCCTGCAATCGTGGTCGGCATCATCTCGCTGATTGTTTTAGCGGTGGCTGATTTCGCGCGTTACAACCGTCGCCTCGCGGGTGGCTGGACTCGCACTTATGTCATTAGCGCTGTCCTGGCCCTTTACTTGAATGTTTTCGTTCTGGTCGTCCAGCTCTTTGAAAAGGTACCGTCACTGCGAGCACTTGCGCCTACTCAATCGGAAACGCCCTTTAAGATCGCCCAGCTGGCCGTGCTGGCGTTGTTCATTGCGCTCGGTTTTTTCGCGGTGAGAGGGTTCCACGACCAGCCGCTTCGAGCGCAAGAGCAACCGGCACAAGCTGCGTAGCGGCGTATCCAAAGGCTGCTGGTTGCAGTAGGTGAATAGCTGAACGTCGGTAACTTAAGTTTTCTCTAATGTCATTTGGCGGCTCGGCCGATGATACTTGCAGGCGATAAATAGCCTTTGTGTATAGAGGACTGCGCGCCTCGGAGAAAACTCATGTTGACCGCCGCTGTTTCCAGTCCATCGATTTACCAGGAGCTTCAGAGTTTTTTCCAAAGCCGTCAAACTGATGTGCAGCAGCTTGGCAGCGCTCTTAAGAGCGGAAATCTCGCCGCCGCTCAGCAAGCTTATACGACCCTGGCATCGCTGGGGCAAAACGGGCCTTTCGCTAATTCCGAACCCTTCGGCAAGACCACTCGCGCGCAGAACTTCGAAGCCATCGGCACGGCGCTGCAGGCTGGCGATTTGGCGGGGGCGCAGGCTGCCTTCGCTGCATTAAAGAGCAACATCCAAAAGAATTCCGCAGCGACCCCGCAGGACAATCCAGCCACGATTGTTAATCTCAGCGGTGCGCAACCGAACAATGAATCCGTGGTGGCGGAGATCGTCATCAATTTCTACGGAGCTCCTACCGGTAGCGGCGCATCGACTGGTAGCCAAGGGTTGACGACAGGCGCAGCGTCCAGTGCAAGCACAACGTCAACGACGACCGGGCCTCTGGGCGTGCCCGAAATCGTCATCAATCTGGGAGCCGCTTCGGCCAACAATGGATCGGCAACATCCGGCTCGTCGGGAGTTCCCGAACTTGTGATTAATCTAGAAAACGGTTCGGGCAACAGCGGATCGTCAGCTTCGGTTGCTCAAGGACTTCCTGAGCTGGTGATTAATTTCGAAAACGCTTCGAGCAATGGCGGATCGGGGACTTCGGTTGCTCAAGGACTTCCTGAGCTGGTCATCAATATTGGCGGTGATTCTGCCAACACATCGGGAACCAGTGCCGCCAGCGGCACCAACTCTGGATCGGGATCGCCCGAACTGATCATCAATCTGAACGCACAGCAAAACTATGAGCTGATTGTGAACCTGCTCAATCCCGCATCCACAAATCAAACTGGCGCAACGAGTGGCTTGAGCATTCAAGCGTAATAATCAACGGCTGGTTCAGAAGTCATGTTAGGGAACGAGTTTGACAACTGCTTTTAGAACGTGAAGCGGACTCCGAATTCCATCTGGCGCGGCGCGCCATAACCGTAGGTGCCCGACCCGGGCAGAATGCGGTCCTGACGCGTAGTGCAATAAGTTGTCGAACTGCCGCAGTGACCAGCCGAACTGGAGTTGTTCAGTGAAGTGCCGGGCGCGCCGTCGAGAACGCCGCTAAGCTGGTTGCCGGGACCTCCGAAGTTGGCCCAATTAAAAATATTAAACGCCGAAAAATTCGGCTCGATCTTGAGCCGCTCACCGACCTGGAAGGGCCATGTTAAACGCAAATCCATCGTCTTAAGCCAGGTCGCTTGCGCATAATTTCCTGGCAAGGATTGAATCAGCGGCGAATATGCGCCCAATGCAACCAACTGCTGGCCTGTGAATAGCGAACTGTTGACGAGCACCTGTCCAGCAGGCGTCAACTTTCCCGCGTAGCTGCTGTTGTAGTTGGCAATGACGTTGTTCAAGTTGGTGGTCGAGTACTTTCCAGTGCTGCCAATGTTGGTCGAGGGCAAGAGGTCGCCCACCGTGCCGTCGCCTGTGACATCGCTGCGGAAGATCTCGCCCGGAACTCCGCCGCCATCCGCCTGCGGAATTGAAGCGCTCAAAGGAAGTGGAGAGGCGAGATGCGCGATCATTGAAAGCCGCAACCGGCGTGGCAAATCCGCCGTCGAGGTGAAAGAGAGTTGATGCGTGCGATCGAGGCCAGAGGATCCGAAGTGCCCCACGTGCGGACGGTTGTAATCGTTGGCCACACTCAGGATCGAGTAATCTCCGCCAGAGCCGTTCGGTTCGGCAATGTTGGTGCGATAGCGGGAATACGAATAATCAACCGCGACATCAAAGCGCTGGATGCGTCGCGCTGGATTCACTCCGCTGCCAGTCTTAAAAGAAAGCTGCAACGCCTGATATTGCGAGCGGCCGCTTGGGAAGTACATGACGTTGGACCCGACGCTTGGATTAATTCCGCCAAACGCGGCTTGCTGCTTTCCGAGGACAGAGCACGGGAACGGTCCGCAGAACGCATTCGAGGAGTCGAGACCATGGCGCGCGAAATCGGTGATGCTGGCGCCAGGCACATTTTGCAAATAGCAATTGACGGCGCCCTGCGAACTGCTGCCGGTGAAGTTGGCGTGGGGACATCCGACAGACGCCGGATTCGACGCCAACGTGGAATTAATTGCATTCAGTTCCGCCTGAAATGTATTGTCCAGCGGATTCAGGCTGCTGCCATCGGTGAGGTATCCGGCGTCGCCGACATGGTTCGAATCGATGCCCAGCGGAAACTGGGTGCCGATCTCGCGTATATAGTCGGCGGAGAATACGCTGCGAGTTCCCAGCTGGCGCTGGATTCCACCGGACATGTGAACGATGCGCGGCGTCTTGTAATTCGGCGCCAGCATACCTCCGAAATTAGCCAGGCTGTTTGCCAGCGAGTAGACGTTCGGACCGCCCGTCACCGCAGCCTGCGTCGCCATGAACTGCGACTGCAAATCCTGAATAGCGGTCGAGACTGCGACTGGTCCCTGGGTTCCGGTTATAGTTGCGCCGAGAGGCTGACCGCAAATTTGCGAAGCGATATCAAGCCCGTCACTTTGGCTTACGAGGGCGGCGTTTGGAAACAGGACCGATCCCGTCGGGCACAACGTCAGGCTGCGGTTATATTGACCGTTTGACAATCGATTGATGCGATCCTGATAGGTGTTTTGCAGCAGGAAATTGTCGTAGAACATTCCGCCGCTCGCGCGCACTACGGTTCGTCCATTGTGCCCGGGATCCCACGCCACGCCGGCCTGCGGAGCGAAATTCCACAGCGGATTGTTTGGAGTTTCGCCCAACGTCTGGTGTACGCCCGCGCCCAGTTGCGGAAGGAAACCGAACTGATCGAGAATCAATCCGCTGCTGCACGGCGGCGCAGTCACGATGGTGGTATTGATTGCCGAGCACGGCACCGCCTGCACATCGCTGTCCGTGCGGCCGGTGTCGTGAACGTAATTCACTCCAAAGCTGATATTCAAGTTCGGAAAGAGATTGAAAGTATCGCCGAGATAGCCTTCGATGCGGGTGTCAAAATGCCCGCCAGTCGGGCGATTGAATGCCGAGTTCTCGCTGAAATTTCCGAGACCATTGAAAATCGTAAATGTGCCTACGGGATAATTCAGGGGATTGTCGGCCGCTCCGCGCGGATCGCCGGAGATCAAGGACGTTAAAGTGGGATTGTTGTTGATGGCATTGATGGTGTCGAGTCCATTGGAACTGGTGACCGATGGACCGTAGCTGCCGGGAGCGAAATAATCGCCTTGCGTAATGCGATGAATCGCCGCGCCGAAGCGAATCGTGTGATTCACTTTATAGATTGTGCTGCTGTCGTATCTTCCAAAAAGATCGCGCTGAATCGTTTGACGCGGGCCAGCAATGCTTGGCCCTAGCGAATACGAACCAATCTGCATGTGAAACGGGGCGCCTGGGATGAGGGTGGACGCGGCGAGGTCGGGAGTGATCGAGTCCACCATCTTCTGGTAGCCGAAGCGCGCGCTGTTCACAAATTTCTTGTGGTTCCAATCGAGGCCGAGAACGGCTGCGGGAACGTTCAGTTTATTGCGGAAATTTGACTGGCTGTAGGCTGGCCCGATCTCATTCGCGTTGTCATAACTCAGGCGCGCGAAGCCCTTCATGTTTTCATTAAAGTTGTAGTCGAGCCGCGCCGTCAGCATGTTTTCGCGGAAATAAGCGCTCTGCGAGGATGTCGGAGTAAGACCTGGAAA
>Ga0209332_1000036_pt1 | contig 32999 bp, 28 predicted proteins | sample BlaSpr_A8_OM3_M1_FD_187974 | JGI IMG/M metagenome (GOLD analysis project Ga0209332, IMG submission 187974) | Forest soil microbial communities from Thunder Bay, Ontario, Canada - Black Spruce, Ontario site 2_A8_OM3_M1 (SPAdes) (version 2) | ecosystem: Environmental > Terrestrial > Soil > Boreal...
TCCAACTCGCCTTGCGACATTTTGTGCGGATCGCAAATGATTCCGCCCTTCGCTCCGCCAAAAGGAATGTTTACTACCGCGCACTTCCACGTCATCCAGCTGGCGAGGGCGCGAACTTCATCGAGATTTACATCGGGCGCATAGCGTAGACCGCCCTTCGCCGGACCCCGCGCGATGGAATGCTGCACGCGGTACCCCGTAAAGACTTCAAGATGCCCGTCATCCATCATTACCGGAATATGAACGATGATTTCGCGGCTCGGACTGCGCAAAATGTTCCACAATCCTTCATCAAGATTCAGTTTTTTCGCCGCCAGATCGAAGCGGGCCGCTTGCGCCTGCCACGGATTAGTTTCCTGTTCCAGATCCACCGTCTTCATGTAATCTCCACGTAATTATTGCGATACTTATTGCCAGCTCAAACTTGCAAGAAAGCCTCGCAAAGTATATTGCTGGCCGGAGGGGTAAGCAAGCCAACGGAGTACCGAGTAAAGCACGCGGATTTACACCAGGATGTAAACGAGGATTTAAACGTTCGCTGAAACTCGCACTCTTCCTGTAGTGACGGGGCTTGCCCCATCTCCTCTCGCTCCGCATCCGAATTCGTGCGATCCTAAGCGCTGCGGTAAAACTCGATTAGCTAATAAAATTGCCACTGCAAAACAAATGCTGCAAAACAAAAATGATCCGCCCCGACTACAAAGAATTTCTCCGACTCTCCCGCGCAGCCACTTTAGTTCCGGTGGTGAAATCAATCTCCGCCGACCTGCTGACTCCCGTTTCCGCCTTTCTCGCCGTTGCTGACGGAGAGCCCGATGCCTTCCTGCTCGAATCCGTCGAAGGCGGAGAAAAAATCGGACGCTACACGTTTCTTGGCGTGCGTCCCTTCTTGCGACTGGAATCGCGCGGGGAAGAAATCACGATTGAGCGCGGCCGCAAACTCGAACGCCGCACCGGTAATATCTTCGAAGTTATAAAAGAACTCCTGCAACAACACCGTCCCGCCGAACTCGAAGGCTTGCCACCCTTCACCGCTGGCGCCGTAGGATATTGCGCTTACGACATTGTGCGGCGCCTCGAACGCATCGGCGAACACTCCGAGGATGATCTTGACGTTCCCGATTGCGTGCTGATGTTCTTCGATCAAGTCCTCGCTTTCGATCATTTGCGCCATCAAATCCATATCGTCGCGTCGGCGGACGTAACCAGAGAAACGCCCAAAGCTGCCTATGACCGGGCCGTAAAAGACATCTCGCGCATCGAGAAAAAACTCGCCGCCGGATGGAAGCCCTCCGACTGGCGGAAAGCGACGGCAAAGTCGCTGTCAAAGACAAAGTTGAAAGTGAAGCCGCGCACGCCGAAACGGAAGTTTCTAGAGAGCGTAAATCGGGCAAAAGAATATATCGCTGCCGGAGACATTTTTCAGGTCGTGCTCTCCCAGCGCTGGGATTTCGAACCCGGCGTCGAGCCACTCAACCTCTACCGCGCGCTTCGCACCGTGAATCCCTCGCCCTACATGTATTTCTTGCGCTTTGGCGCTCGTGGAAAAAATGCTGGCGAAAATTCCAGCGCAATGCACGTGCTCGGATCCTCTCCTGAAATGCTGGTGCGCGCCTCAGGACGCAAGCTGGAATATCGCCCGATTGCGGGAACGCATCCCCGGGGACGCGACGAAGCGGCCGACGCCGCGCTCGAAAGGAAAATGATCTCCGACGAGAAGGAGCGTGCCGAACACGTGATGCTCGTCGATCTAGGCCGCAACGACCTAGGCCGCGTCAGCGAGTACGGCTCGGTGAAGGTTGGCAAGCTGATGTATGTCGAACGCTATTCGCATGTGATGCACTTAGTCTCTGCGCTCGAAGGCCGCTTGCGTCCTGAGCTGAATGCCATGGACGCCTTCGCTGCCTGCTTTCCCGCCGGAACACTGAGCGGCGCGCCGAAAGTGCGGGCCATGCAGATCATCGAAGAACTTGAACCAACGCGTCGCGGCGTCTACGGCGGTTCTGTCCTCTACGCAGATTTCGCGGGCAATCTGGATTCATGCATCGCGATTCGCACTCTGCTAATGAAGGGTGGCAAAGCATATCTGCAAGCCGGTGCGGGAATCGTCGCCGATTCCGATCCCGAGCGCGAGTTCGAAGAAACCGAGAACAAAGCCAAAGCCGTGCTGCGCGCCGTAGAGATGGCGCGCGGCCTGGAATAGAACTCGCCCTACAAAGCTTCCTGTAGAGGCGGGGCTTGCCCCGTCTCCCCACTCATTCAGCAACAACCTCTTTTCTTGAAGCGTCATCCCATTAGCCCAGCCGTATTGGAGGTTTAATGTCCCGGTCCCTTTCCCTCTGCTTAGTCCTTTGCCTTTCCAGTTTCGCTTTGGCTTCATCCGTACAAGTGGTGTACGTGGCCCAAGGTACAAGTATTGTCACTTATAACGTAGATCCGCAGACTCTCAACTACACTCAGGTCGGAACGCTTTCAAACGCGGGAGTTTCGACTTTCGGTACAGTGGTTCCATCTCCAAACGACCATTTCATCTATGTCATGGCCGCGGACGCGACTCAAACCACTCATCTGTATGTCTATGCTACTGACGCGAATGGCGCACCCCAGTACAAGCCCACGCAAAAGCTGTATGCGGAAAACCTTAAAAGCCTGCTGGTCGACCCAAATGGCAACTATCTTTACGCGGTCTACACCGTGCCGACCAGCTCCACGATGTCGGCTAGTACCATTCGCCGCTTTGTGGTGAATCCGGCTAACGGAGCAATCAGCCAGCCCCTGACCCAGGCGAAATACACGCTCCACACACAGGACGCGTATAACTGCACCCTGACACTTACTGGATTCAACTCCACTGCGAGCCAACTCTACGACCAGGTGTACTGCGGAACTCACGAAGGTCCTTATGCGAACTACTACGAGCGAACCGTGAACAGCACCACCGGCGCGCTCGGACCTGATGTGCAGATTTATGTTTGGGGCAGCGACGGTCAAAGCGAAGAAGAGGTACAGTTCGTGGGCGATCGCATGTTTGACTTTGTTTACCCTGACAACCCGCCAGAAATCGTGAATATTTACCCGGCGGTGCCGAATACGAGCAAGCCCGAAGTGCAGTGCACGGCCTCGATGCTTGCAGCCTGCGGAGCGCCTAATGGCCTTGTTGCCCATCCATCGGGGCAATATTTACTCATAGGGAATTCGAACGGATCCGCGAGCGAAATCGAGAAGATCGAATACAGTCAGAAAAAGATCGTCGATACGGGCAATCAAGCCCCGTATATTCCAGATATTTCAGGCCGTGTCGGCCCTCCATTCAGTCCCGATGGCACCCTAATATTCACAACTACCAATAACAGCACGGGCTATGACCTTCAGGTGAGCGCCTTTAACGTATCCACTTCGCAGGTTAGAAATGGAGCACAACTCTCCGTTGGTTCGTCAGGTCCTTATAATATTCAGGACCCTTATTTCACGGCCACGCGGTTTTGATTTTTGCGTTAGTCCAAATATTAGGAGGCCGTAAATTGCGGCCTCCTATATTTTGGTTTCCTCAAATTGCTCACCGCCGCAGAAAATTCGCCACCAGTTTCTTTCCCTCATCCGTCAGCACGCTCTCCGGATGAAACTGAACGCCCTCCACGCCAAGCGACTTATGCCGCAGCCCCATGATGACGCGCGTGCCGTCTTTATCGGAGGTCCACGCGCTCACTTCGAGTTCGCCCGGCAGATCCTTCTCAGAAACGATGAGCGAGTGATAGCGCGTTGCAGTCATCGGCGAAGATAGCCCGCGAAAGATAGTCTTGCCGTCGTGCTCAACCTGGCTGGTTTTGCCGTGCATCAGGTTTTTTGCGCGAACTACCTGCCCTCCGAAAGCCGCACCAATCGCTTGATGTCCAAGGCACACGCCCAGCAACGGAAGCTTGCCTGCAAAGTGGCGTATCACAGCAATGCTGATACCGGCCTCTTGCGGGGTGCAAGGGCCCGGAGATACTACAATTCGTTCCGGCCGCATGTTTTCGATCGCCTGAATCGTAACCTCGTCATTACGGCGAACCTCAACCTGTTCGCCCAATTCCCCTAAATACTGGACGAGGTTGTAAGTAAACGAATCGTAGTTATCGAGGACAAAGACCACAGCTTTATTGTAGCCGCGAAACGCAGGTTCCAAGGTTCAAGGGTGAAAACTTTGCGGTTCTGACATCTTGTTCTTGACAGCTTTGCCGCGAATTGACATGCTTACTGGCGGTTTGCCGGAGAAGCATGCCGGAGGGTTCATGGCCGAAACACAGAACACACACGATCATGATCATGATCATGGTAAAGATGATAAAGGCAAGCGCGCCACGCGCCGGTTCGCGCTGCGCTTGCCGGTTTCCGTTCGCTACGGCGAAACCGATCATGAGCAAGCCGCGCAGACCCGCGACGTCAGCGCGCGCGGAATCTGTTTCTATGTGGACTCCGCGATTCAGGCGGGCTCACCGCTCGAGTTCACTCTTACCCTTCCACCCGAGATCACCCTGACCGAAAGCATTCGCGTACGCTGCAAGGGCCGCGTGGTACGAGTGGAAGGCGGCGGCGCTTCCGAGAGCAAAATGGCGGTAGCAGCCGTCATCGACGAATACGAGTTTCTGGCGGACTAATAATCCAGACGAAACCTTACTCCAGTCATCTCGCAAGTGACTTTCTCTTTGCCGCGCTCCGGTGGTATGTTTGCTCCTAGACCGGTGCTTCCGTGAAAGATTTTCTCCCGCCTCTTTTCTCTCGTCGACTAGCGAGCCGTTTGAAGTTGCGGAATCATATCTGCGCAATTGCTTTCGCTCTGTCGCTCGGGACGGCGCATCTCTGCGCACAGCAAAGTTCTAAAGTTTCCTCGCAAGCGGGCGTTTCAGCGGCGCCAAAAACCGCAGCTATAAAAAGTTTCCGTATTATTCAGGAGAAAACAGGCCAAGCCGTCGAAATTCTTTCCACCAAGCCCCTGGTCCCGGCTGTTCAAGCCATTACTGATCCGAACCGTCTGGTGATCGATCTGCCAAATGCCCGGCTTGACACGCAACATAAACGCATCAGCGTGCAAGCCGATCAAATCAGTGCAATCCGCGCCGATCAGTTTCAACAGACGCCTCCGATCGCGCGCGTCGTCGTGGATCTGCTCGCACCACGCTCTTTCACTTGGGAGTCTGCTGGAAATCGTATCGTCGTGCATCTCGGAAGAAGCTCCGATTCCGATGATTCTCCATTTCAGGCGCCCACAGTTACAAGCCTCACATCCTCGCCGCAGCCGGTGGTGATGGCGGTGCGCGCGTCGGGCCCGCTGGCTATTGTTGGAGATCCGAGTATCGGCTCCTCAATTACCGCCGGGGCCGAAACCACCGTGGTGCGGCTGTCGAGCGGAGGCGAAATTCATGTTTGTCCGCGGACCACGGTGTCGCTTACTCCTTCGCAAAGCCGGCATAATTTAATGCTGAGCATGAATACCGGTGCGATGGAAGCGCACTTCGCGCTCGACGCATCTTCCGATTCTGTAATGACGCCGGATTTTCGTATTCTTTTGGCGGGTCCGGGAGAATTTCATTACGCCATCAGCGCCGACGTTCAGGGGAATACGTGCGTGCGCGCGCTGCCGGGCAATACGGCCTCTGCGATTGTTTCTGAGTTGCTCGGCGATCGCACTTACCAGGTGAAAGCGACCGACCAACTGGTGTTTCGATCGGGTCAACTCGATCGCGTCGACATGGCTGTGCCCCTGGAGTGCGGATGTCCGCCACCGCGCGAACCTCCATCCCGGGCCGTGAACGTATCTCCGAAGCAAAACAAAGGGGCAGTGCGTTCGACGGAAGTTGCACCCGGGCCCCCTGAAGAAATCGCGCGCAATAAGAATGAGGAGACACCAGCCGCTAATCCGCTCGATGCCTCGGCCGCGCCCAACGAACTTCACGTGCAAGTCGAAGCGCCGTTTGTCTTTCACGCGCAGGGTCCTCCGCCGGCGCCTGTTGAAGATGTCAGCGCCCTTCCCTTCAGTTCGCGCGCGGGAACAGACTCATCACTCGCCGCTTCGCTTCCTCCACCGGCGAACCCAGCCCCGCCACCGGACACCGGATCTGCCAAACAAACCTCGCCCCCCGGCTTCTTTAAAAAAGTTGGTGGATTTTTCGCCGCGCTCTTCCGTTGAGCTGCCCAAGTGGGTGCCGGTAAGAGGCAAAGTTTTTTCTTACGCCCGCATCTATTTTTCTTCGGACAGTATTGAAGCAATGTATTTCAGCGTACAAATCTCGCACTAGGGAGAATTCCATGAAAACGATGAGCGTTCTTATTTTGTCGATAGTGTTATTGGCGGGTGCCGCATGGGCGCAGATTCCCACCGGCGGAAATGTTTTCTTTGGCTACTCCTACGATCGCACTCCCATCGCCAGCCATGACACCACAAGTTTCAATGGGTGGGACGCCTCGCTCGAAGGGAAATTCCTGCCGTGGATCGGATTAGTGGCCGACGTCGATGGCCATTATGGCAGCCATAATTTCAGCGGGACAAATGCCAACCTTACAGCACACAACGCTCTATTCGGCCCCAGGCTTTCGGTTTCGGTCAGCCGTTTTCGTCCCTTCGCCGAGCTTCTTGTAGGCGTGGGACACATCAGCCGAAGCAACGGCATTTCCGACTCGAGCACTTCGTTCGCAAACGCAGTCGGCGGAGGATTGGATTATCGAATCTTCGGACCTCTAACAGTTCGTGGGCAACTCGACTGGATCACAACTCGCTTCTATGGCGACACGCAGAATGGAGTGCGATTTTCCACTGGAATAGCGATTCATTTCTAGCGCCCGGTTAACCTGCTCTCACTCGTTCCTAACTCGTTCTTACAATGACGAGAGTTGCTTGTCTAGCTCCGCAATCGATTGCTCCAACATCTCGCGATGCCGAGGATTGGTTGCGGTCTCCAATTGCCGTTGAAGTCGTCCACGGGAAAGCAGTAGCCCCTCCTTTTTTCGGTTGCGCTTCTGCTCAGACGGAGAAATCGGAGCGCCAGAGCTCTTACGCTGCTCTGCCATTTCTTCCTGTTGTTGTTCGACGGACTTACTTTCCCAACCTCGTGCCATTTGAGAAATCTTAGCGCAAATTCCTGATAATACTGAAAAACCTTGCAAGCGAACTGGACTGGGCGTAAGAATGGTTCTTTCCGGATGGAACCGATTCGAGAAAACAGTATCAAACACCTTCCCCCAGTGCACCCGTATCTCTCACATCTAAGGATTTCGGGGCGCGTCATCAAGAAAAATCTGGCCGTGACTCCGTGGAGAATTTTTGGTTTCTCCCTGACCGGCGAAGAAGAACCTCGATGTTCATCTCTGCAAACATCGAATTGACCGGCTCCTACGACTACGGCGAAGTTGGGAGATCAGTGTTTATAGCCATCGCCGCCTCCTATGCCGCGCTCGACCTTGCGGGGCATGTGACCGCCGCAAGCGGCCGCATTCGCGCGGCATGGTTGACAGGTGGCGCCACTGCGATGGGCCTCGGCATCTGGACGATGCATATCAAGGGGATGCTGGCCTTCCACCTGCCTGTACCCGTCGAGTACCATTGGCCGACATTTCTGGCATCACTCCTGGTGGCCATGCTCGCGTCCGAGGTCGCTCTGTATGTAGCGAGCCGCCAGAAAATGGGCATGGTTGAGGCCTTGATTGGCAGCGTCATTATGAGCGCCGGCATCGCCGGTATGCACTACATGGGCATGGCCGCAATGAGATTGCCTGCCATCGCCCGGTTTTCCCTCCTGCTAGTGACCATTTCCGTTTTGTTCGCATTCATCTTTTCTCTGGTAGCGCTGATGATGGCGTTCGATCTGCGAGAAGAGACCAGATGGACTGTCCCGCGAAGGCTTGGCAGCGCTACGGTGATGGGACTGGCTGTTTCCGCGATGCATTACACCGGCATGGCTGCCGCAACTTTCATCCCCGCCTCGCCTCCGGACCTTTCCAACGCAGTGAGCATCTCCCCCTTTGCCAACAATGGAATTGCCATTGTGACTTTGGTCGTGATTGTGGCCGCCATGGTGACGTCGTCTGTGGACAGAGGGATGAGCAGGGAAGTCCAGCGGCTCAACCAAAACCTGGAGCAGCGCGTCGCCGAGCGGACCTTACAGCTTGAAGAGGTCAACCAAGCGCTGAGAAAGGAAATAGTCGACCGCAAGCGGACCGAAGATGAATTGAAAAAACAGAAGGAAGTGTTTCAAAAGATTTTCGAGGATATTCCCGTAATGATAGGCTTCGTTGGCAAAGATGGCCACCTCGAACTGGTCAATCCGGAATGGCAGCGCACACTCGGTTGGACGCAGGAAGAAATACGTGAACCGGGTCTGGATATATATGCCGAGCTTTTCCCTGATCCTGAGTATCGGCAGGTATTTTTCGAAGTCGTTGCCGCGTCCACAGGTGAGTGGACCGACCTGAAAGTGAAGGTGAGGGAAGGGCGCGTCATAGACGTGGCTGCTGCTTTCGTACTTCTTTCGGACGGGTCAAGCATTGGCATCGGCAAAGACATTACGGAGTGGAAAAGAACACAAGCGGCATTGCAGGAGACCCAGGAGAATCTTGCCCGGGTTACCCGGGTGATTGGAATGGGAGAGTTGGTCGCTTCAATCGCACACGAAATTAACCAACCTCTGACCGCTGTGCTCATGAACGGTAACTTCTCCATGCGCCAGATCACCAGCGGGATGCCGAATCTGGAGGAAGTTCAAAAGGCAATTGCAGAAATTGTGGAGGACGCCAACCGGATCAGCGCCGTCATTTCAAGAGTTCGGGGACTGCTAAAAAAGGGCGTCGTAGATAGGGTGAAGTTGGACCTCAATGAGGTGATCGAGGAAGTCAGCGTTCTAGTGCGCAGTGAGGCAGCCAGAAACCTCGTTACCGTCCGGCTCGAATTGGACACTGTTCTACCTCGCGTGGTGGGCGATCGAGTGCAGTTGCAGCAGGTCCTAATTAATCTGGTCATGAATGGAATCGATGCCATGGGCGCCGTGGCTGACCGGACACGGACCCTTGACATCACATCATCTCCGCATGGCGATGGCGTACTTGTGCGAGTCCAGGATTCCGGAAGCGGAATCGATCCGGATCACATGGAACGTATCTTTGAAGCTTTCTTCACTACCAAGCCGCAGGGGACTGGAATGGGATTGTCGATCAGCCGCTCGATTATCGAGTCTCACGGCGGTCGCTTATGGGCCGAACCGGGTTCCCCGGGTGCGATCTTCTACTTCACACTGCCAGCCAACGGGATGACTGTCTAATGAAAGACGCGGCGCCTATGGTGTACGTTGTCGATGACGATCCCTCAGTTCGTCGCGCGATCAAGCGCCTCATCGAATCGATAGGATTACAAGTTGAGTTATTTTGCTCGGCACAAGAGTTCATGTCAGGTAAGAGTCGTCCCGACGTGCCTAGTTGCCTCGTCGTTGACATCAGGCTCCCGGGGATAAGTGGACTCGATTTTCAGCAGGAATTGACTAAGGCGAGCATTCATATTCCGATCATCTTCATCACCGCTCACGGTGACGTGCGCATGACAGTACGAGCCATGAAGGCGGGCGCTGTCGAGTTTCTGACCAAACCCTTCCGCGATCAGGATCTGCTTGATGCAATTCAACTCGGATTGGAAAGGGATCGAGCCAGACGGCAACAAGAGGCGGAGATCGCTGTATTAGAGGAGCGTTTCAAATCGCTGACACAACGAGAGCGCGAAGTCATCACCATGGTGGTCGCGGGCAACCTCAACAAGCAGATTGCGGCTGAGATTGGGACCACCGAAAATACGGTCAAGGTTCATCGCAGCCGCGCCATGGACAAGATGCAGGCACAATCTCTGGCCGACTTAGTAAGAATGGCTGAAAGGCTCCAAATTCCCGGCCGCACATAAACTAAAGCATCATAGGCGTAATTCTTTGTGTTACTCCCCACTTACCAATGCGCACTGGTATGTCTTTCTATGAGGGCATAACCTTGCATCAGGATGACGGATTCGAGAGCGAAATCCGAGAAGACCAACTTCCAGAGTGGAGTTAGTTATAAGGCAAAGGCAAAAGCAAAGAGGTTCCATTTAAGGAACGCTGGTAGAGATTAGTGATGTAGGGACAGGAATAACTTGCCTGTGATGGGCAAATGGAGTAACAATGTCATTTCCGGGATGATACAAATTCCCGGGAAATGGTGTCGCAGACCTGAGGGGGCTCCCCAACCGGGGAGGATGAGATTGGTTCCCATAGATGGAACCAACAACTGCGTCGCGTCACAGTTGAACGTGTCCCGCGGAATGGCAAGCCGCGTTGACCCCCGTTCCTGCTCAAAACTCGCAGTTCCACAGTGCGTGGCAGACGCAGGAGAAGACACTTGTCCAAAAACGATGGCGGAGATGGAACTTCGGCAACGGAAAGCAGCCGGTACCACCTTCTACTCGAAGCTACTGACCTCTTGGAAAAAGCTAGTAATCTTCCAGACGCATTCAGAGAACTCGCTCCCCCGGTTCTCAACTTGACCGGTGGCGAACTGCTCAACTTATCGCTGCATGACCCTCGCCGCGATTGCATGTTCACTCAATATTGGAAAAGGAATCAGGAAAGTGGCGATTTCGAAGGCGTTCCCGTGGATGATGCGGCCAGCGGTTGGGCTTGGAAAAATCAAGCGCCCCTCGCCATTCCTGACATTGAACGCGAGCAGCGCTTCCCCGCCATGCTGGCGGCTTTGCGCGACCACGGCGTACGCTCTTACACCGTTATTCCAGTGAGCACCCCCTCCCGCCGTTTTGGAGCTTTAGCGGTAGGCAGGTGCGTCCCCGAAACTCTAAAAAAGGAGGACGTGGAATTCCTTTCGCACATCGCCCTGCTCGGCGCGTTCGCGATGGAGAAGGAGAGAGCCGCGCGCGCTTTCGAAGAGCAGCAGAGCCTCGTCTCCATCAGCCGAGAACTGAGTTCCAGTCTCGAGCTGGAAAAACTATTGCCCCTTATCCTCTCCAGCGTCCGTAGCATCGCCCGCTATGAGCGGGCAATCCTTTCCGTGCTCGATGAGGACGGCAAGACCGTGCACCAGTACGGCGACGCCTTGGAATGGGAACCCTTTCTCAACCATGGAAGTAAAGTTCCGATTGAACAATCCCTTTCAATGAGGGCGATTCATTCTCGCGAAGTTACTTTCTTGACTGCGCCGGAACTTGCGGAAGTCAATGATCCATTGGCGAAAGCAATGCATAGGGCAGGTGTCCGTTCGGTTTGCACCGTGCCCCTGATCGCGAACGATCGTGTGTGGGGAACGCTCAACCCGAGTAGCACCTTGGACAACGCATTCGGGCCGCCCGAGGTGGAGTATCTGCAGCAGGTGGCAAATCAAATCGCTGCTGCGCTGCAGAATGCGCACTCTTATCGTGAAATAGCCCAATTGAAAGAGCGTCTCGCCCAGGAAAAACGCTATCTGGAATACGAAATTCGAAGCGCGAATCGCTCCGACGATATTGTTGGCAATAGCCCCGCATTAAAGCGTGTTTTGGATTATGCCTCCATCGTAGCTGACACCGATTCAACCGTGCTCATCACCGGCGAAACCGGTACTGGTAAGGAACGCATAGCCCGCCTGATTCATGGCATGAGCAGGCGAAAAGATCGTAACTTCATCAAGCTGAACTGCGCAGCCATTCCTACAGGACTCTTGGAGAGCGAACTTTTTGGCCACGAAAAGGGAGCATTTACCGGAGCTGTAAGCCAGAAACTAGGCCGCCTGGAACTGGCGGATAAAGGCACATTGTTACTAGACGAGATTGGCGAGATTCCCCTGGAGTTACAACCCAAGTTACTGCGAGTTTTACAGGATCAGGAGTTTGAACGCCTGGGAGGCACGAGGACAATTAAAGTCGACGTGCGCCTGATTGCCGCGACCAATCGAGATCTGGTTCGGGCAGTCGAAGAAAAAGAGTTCCGCGGCGATCTCTTTTATCGCCTTCATGTTTTCCCTTTGCATCTGCCAGCGTTACGCGAACGGCGTGAAGATATTCCCACGCTGGTTCGGCATTTTGTGGAAAAATGCGCTGCCCGCCTGCACAAGCACATCGACTTCATACCCGACGAAGCGGTGAACGCCATGGTCCACTGGAGATGGCCGGGAAATATCCGCGAGTTGGAAAATTTTATCGAACGCTCGGTCATTCTCTCGGAAGGCACTCAGTTGACTGCGCCCTTGAGCGAGTTGCGCGACGAAATCGCCCGGCAACCGGCAGAGTCAGAAGGCACGCTACGCGATCGCGAACGCGAACACATTATTGGAATTCTGTGTCAAACACGAGGCGTATTGTCTGGTCCGGGTGGTGCGGCGGCGCGGCTTGGCCTTAAGCGGACCACGCTGCAATATAAAATGCAGCGCTTGGGGATCACGCGTACTGACTATTTGCGCTAATCGCATTGCCGGACTTCAACTATCTCGCGCCAGAATAACGGCAGCCTGTCAATTTTCCGGCAGTCGCTTTTGCTGAAATACTTTATTCAGACAATCTACATTCCGTACTTTCAAGAGTTTGCAACCGTTCTTTAGATGGCATCTGGTTTGCATGGTTGGTTCTATCGAGCCTCTTTCCTGATACGCACCAGGAAGAGCGCCAAGAAAAGCGTTGTCCGCAGGAGTGGAAATGGGTGTACCTCGTTACGTCGGAATTCCGAAAGATTGCCTGAGCTGCTCCCTGCGCACTAACGGCGATTTCTGCAATCTACCGCCAACACCAATGGCCGCGTTCAGCGCAATCGGCCATTTGACGCTTTATCCTCCGAACTCGGTTTTGTTGACTGAGGGGCATATCCCGCGTGGTATTTACGTTCTCTGCTCAGGGCGCGCTAAACTTTCCGTTGAATCCAAAGACGGCAAGATCGTCATCTTGAAAATCGCCAGCAACCGTCATGTGTTGGGTCTTAGTGCCGTTATTTTCGGAGGACCCTCTGTAATCACGGTCACCACCATTGAGTACTGTCAGGTTAAATTCGTGGAACGGGAAAGTTTCTTACGCTTCGTCGAGCACGACAGCTCCGCTGCCATGGCATGTGCCGCCATGCTGGGACGCGAGCTTACCAGTTCTTTCTCCGATGTTCATGAACTATTGCTGGCCCGCAGCTCGACGGAAAAACTGGCTCGCCTCTTGCTTTCATGGGTGGCAACAGAACCACGCAACCGCGAGTTGCGTGTGGCCTCCGAATTCACGCACGAAGAGATGGCGCAGATGATCGGATCTTCGCGCGAAACTGTAACTCGCCTGCTCAGTGATTTAAAGCGAAAAGATTTGATTCGCCTTGAGGGTGCAACTTTGGTGATTCCGAACCGGATCGCCTTGCAAGCAATGACGTCCTGAGATCCCTCCCCGGGCGGACGAAGTGGTCTCCGCGTCCGCCCTTTTTTTCAGAGGTTGAACAATTCTCGCAGACGCCGCGTTTGCGCGCGGCTCACCGGAATTTCAGTCTGTTTCTTGTCGTCCATGCGCAGTTGGTAGGAACTCTTGAACCAAGGCACGACTTCCCGGATGTGATTGATATTCACTAGAAAAGACCGGTGCGCCCGCCAAAACAGATTGGGATCGAGACTCTCGAAGAGTTCTTCCAGCGTTCGGCAGTTCGACTGTCCTTCCAACCCCGCATGACCGCTAGTGGCTACGGTAATCACTCCATCTTCGATGGTCGCGTAGCAAATATCTTTCGGGTCCGTAAGAAGTAATCTACCCGTGGCCTTAATCAGGATCTTCGCGGTCTGCGCCTTCTGCGATTCCAGTATGCGCACTAGCGCATCGAATTTTTCCTCCGGACCCGCGCCCGCTTCAATCTTGGCTCGTGCTTTCTCGACGGATAACGCTACTCGCTTCTTGTCAAACGGCTTCAGAATGTAGTCGACAGCATTCACCTCAAAAGCCTTCACCGCATACTGATCGAACGCAGTCGCGAATACGATTTTCGGCAACGGAATCTTGCGGTCGAGCAGTTTCTTGATAACGCCGAAACCATCGAGCCCAGGCATCTGCACGTCAAGAAACACCAGGTCAGGATTATGTTCCTTGATCAAGTTGACGGCTTCGAGCCCATTCTTGCCTTGCGCGACTACATTCACGTCGCCCAGATTCTTGAGTAAGTATGCAAGTTCGTCGCGCGCCAACTGTTCATCATCGACGATAACTGCGGAGAGAGGCATAGTATTCCGAGCCGAACTTGCAGACGCGTTATTCAAAGAAGCGATCGCCATATTCTTTAGTCGAGTATAGCGACCGCGAGAAAGCAGGGTCAATGTGATAACTCGGTCATAGCTCTGGAACAGCGAGAACTGGCGCCCCGAACAGATTCCTGTCATCGCGCAAAAACAATGCGCCGAAAAAATTCCGGCGCATCAAAAAGGAAGAAGAGAAGAAATAACTCGTCAGTAGCTCATCGACGCTTTCTTCGGCGGTACGTCGTTCGACGTCATGTCGAAGGTCAGCAAGAACCCGTTCGTGCCCTTGAACTCGAAAGCATTCGGGCCTTCCCGGTAAGTCTCAATCTCATTCGGCATCATGACGAAGCCGTCGTTGCGCGGCGTGCCCCAGTATCTGACGTTCTTGAGCACCGCTGGCTCATCGGTCAACCCCTGAAAGCGCTTCAATTTGACCTCGGCGGTCTTGCCTCCGTTCAGCGTTGCATGCGCCTGATCTTTGTCGAAGGTCCAGGTATCGATATTGCCTTCAGCGGTTTGAAACGATTTCCACTTCACCGGAAAGACGTTGCCCAGGATGTCGCCCAAGGCGTGCCGCTGTTCCGGAGTTGTGGCTTTATCAAATGTGACCAGCGCCCGTTCCATCTGACCCTGCGAGAAATCCGCGCCCAAGTCTCCGGTAATCCAGAACTTGGCTCCGGCGAGATCGGTGCTTCCGTAATGCCCTTGGTTGACTTTGTAAGCGTTGTTGAACTTGCAGTAGTGTTCAGTTTTGCCACCCTCGTGATGCGCGGCAGGGTGCGAATTGAAATAGCAAATGCAGAAGTGTGGACAGCTGCACGCTTCGATTGCCGTCGCATTGATCGCCCAATTTGGCGTGGGCGAAGAAGAATGCGCCGCCGTAATACTAAGCAGGGCCCCGATGATCAGCAATGCCAGTCTTTGCATAAACACCCCCTTTTTGTGCAGGATTATGTGCCCAAAAAGAATTGCTGGCAAGCATTTAATAACAACTTGCACGGGATGGAAAGCGGCGCGCGCTAAGCGACATTTTCTATCGCCAGCGCCATGCCCATTCCCCCGCTGACGCAGAGCGTGGCTAAACCGCGCCGCGCTTTTCGCTTCATCATCTCGTGGAGCAGCGTCACCGTGATCCGCGTCCCGGTGCAACCGATGGGATGGCCGAGCGCGATCGCGCCGCCGTTGACGTTCAGCTTCTGACGATCGAAATGCAACTCGCGATCGCAAGCCAGGACTTGCGCGGCAAAAGCTTCATTCAATTCGACAAGATCAAAGTCCGCGAGTTTGAGTCCATGCTTCCGTTCCATTTTATGGATCGCAGGAACTGGCCCAATGCCCATGACGCGCGGGTCAACTCCCGCTGACGTTGCGGCAAGGATTCTTGCGAGCGGTCGCAAGTTGTTTTGCTTTGCGAATTTCTCGCTAACTAATACGACCGCTGCTGCCCCATCGGTTATGCCTGAAGAGTTTCCCGCAGTGATTGTGCCAGTCCTGGGAAAAACCGGAACAAGCTTGGCCAGCTTCTCCATGTTCGCATCCAGAAATAAATGTTCATCCCGAGAAAAAATAGTCGCGCCTTTTTTGTCTTCGATCGTCACCGGCGCAAGTTCCGCATCGAATCTTCCGCCGGATTGCGCCGCAGCCGCGCGTTGCTGAGACATAAGCGCAAATTGATCCTGCTCGTCGCGCGAAATCTTATATTGTTCAACAAGAACTTCGGCCGTCTCTCCCATCAGCATCTTCGCCATCGGGCAAAAGAATCCATCGCGATACATGCCGTCGACAAGTTCCTGATTGCCGAGACGATATCCCCAGCGCGCTCCCTCGAGATAATAAGGAAGCCGCGACATTGATTCGGTTCCCCCCGCCAACACGCACTCAAGATTCCCGGTAGCAATCTCCTGAAATGCCAGCGCGATGGACTTGATGCCAGATGCACACGCCTTGTTGACCGTGTAGGAGGGAACTTCCTGCGGGATGCCAGCGCGAATCGAAATTTGGCGCGCCGGATTAGGCCCGCCTCCAGCCTGCCGCGCATTCCCGAAAATCGTCTCTTCTATTTGCTGGGGCTGCACGCGCGCGCGTCCAAGCGCGGCCTTCGCCGCGACCATTCCCATATCAGCCGCGGAAAGCGAAGCCAGCGAGCCGCCAAACTTGCCGATGGGCGTACGCACAGCCGACAGGATGTAGACATCGTTCACTCGTCGCCCCCAAACATTTGAGTCTAGCAAAGTGCGAAGAGAACCTTGACCACAGGGGACACAGCGGTGACAGAGGGGGCACAGAGGAAGTTCAACAAATTATCCCGGACTCGAGTTATGTTGTTTCTCTGTGTCCCCTGTGAAACCCCTGTGCCCTCTGTGGCAAAGATTTTGACCCTCCACAAGCTAAACTAATCCTCGTGAACATTCTCTTCGGAATCAATACAGTGACCGAGGCCCTCAAGGCCAGAGGACGAAATTTCGAGTGGGTAGGTGTCGCCAAAGAACGCAAAGATATTCGTCTGCGCCGCGTAATCGACGAGTGCCGCAAGATCGGCGTCCCGGTGCGCGTCATGTCGCGCGAGGAGTTGGACGAAGTTGCCGGGAACGCGGCGCATCAGGGTTTGGTAGCCTCGACTTCGGCGAAGCAATACAGCGATCTCGACGACATCGTCGCCTCTAGACGCGGCGAACATTCTCTCATCGTAGTGCTGGACGGAATCGAAGATCCACACAATCTCGGAGCCATCCTGCGCACCGCCGATGCGGCCGGAGCCGATGGCGTGGTGATTCCCGAGCGGCGTTCCGCGGCAGTTACAGCCGCCGTGGCCAAGGTTTCGGCGGGAGCAAGCGAGCATCTGGCAGTGGCAAAAGTCACAAACATTTCACGGGCGCTCGAGGAATTGAAGGAAAAAGATTTGTGGGTTGTCGGTCTCGATGAGCGCGGTCCGCAAACGTATGACGCGGTGGACTACAAGATGCATTGCGCCGTCGTGCTCGGAGCGGAGGGGAAAGGATTGCACGACTTGGTCCGCCGGCACTGCGACTTCTTAGTGTCGATCCCCATGCTCGGGAAGGTCCCGTCGCTAAACGTATCGGTCGCCGCCGGCGTGGTGCTCTATGAAGTTGTACGCCAAAGGCGATTGGACGCATCCAAGAAAGCATGAAGCTCCTCGCACTTCTTGGCGTGCTCTGCGCCTGCGCTACGGGGTCTTGGGCGTTAAACCGCGAAGCATTCACTATTTCAAAATACGATCTCGAAATTCGGCTGGAGCCCGAGCAACACAGGCTCGGCGCACGCGGCAGAATCACACTCCGCAACGATTCGGCTCAGCCTCAAAAAGTCGTCGGGTTACAAATCTCATCCTCGTTAAATTGGCGTTCAATTCGCGTAGGTGGCAAACCGGTCCAATTTGTCTCGCAGCCCTACACCTCAGACATCGACCACACTGGCGCTCTCTCGGAAGCAGTGGTCACGCTGCCCGCAGAAATCAAACCTAAAGATTCCATCGAGATTGAAATCGGCTACGAAGGCATAATCGCACTCGATGCAACCCGCCTGACTCGCATCGGCGTGCCAGATGGGATTGCCCAGCATACAAGCTGGGATCAGATCGACTCATCGTTCACCGCGGTGCGCGGTGCAGGCTATGTGGCGTGGTATCCGATTACAACGGCGTCAGCTGATTTCTCCGAAGGCAATAGTTTGTTCGAAGTTACCGACCGGTGGAGGGCGCGCGCGGCGGGGAGCGAATTCAGAATGACGCTGCGCTTGCCAGACGCGAATTTAGACACAACTCCAACCGTCATTTGCGGCGCTCAGACTCGTGGCTCTTCGGCCAAGAATGAAACTGCGGGCGGTGACGGAAATGGAAAGGGCCGCGGCATTTTGGTGGAATGTGGCTGGAGTCCATTAGGAACGGTGACTCCCACATTTTTGATGGCGGAATATGTCGACCTCTCCAAAGCGCCTTTGAAATTATTTAGCTTGGCCGGTCACGAACAGGGAGCGGCAAAATATTCGAACGCGCTCGATCCCGCAATGAAATTTGTAAACGGGTGGTTCGGCGCGCCCACGGCTCCAGTAGCCATCGCCGATTTCGCCGATCCTCATTCCGCTCCATTCGAGAGCGGCACGATGTTGTTAGCATCGATGGCGTCAGACGATTCGAAACTCGCGGGAATTAATCTCGTCCACGAACTGGTTCATTCTGCGCTGCCATCGCCACGCCCATGGGTGTATGAGGGCCTGGCTCATTTCGCGGAGGCAATGTACCGGCAGGATCAAGGCGGACGGCAGGCTGCTCTCGACTTCTTAGGGGTTCATCGCGGTGCATTTCTGGATTCCGAGAAAGAAGTATCGGCTGCAGCCGGGAAAAATATCGGCCAACCTCTCGTCTCCACGTTCGATGAAACTTACTATCGCAGCAAAGCCGCCTATGTCTGGTGGATGCTGCGCGACATGGTCGGCAACGATGCGCTGAAAGCCGCGATTGGCAAGTATCGAGCCGCAGAGGATCGCGATCCGAAGTATGTCGAGCAACTAATCGAATCGGACTCAAAGCGCGACTTGAACTGGTTCTTCGATGACTGGGTCTATCACGATCGCGGGCTGCCGGATTTTCGCGTGCAATCGGTTCATCCGTGGGTCACAGATAAAGGAGTGCAATTCATTACCGTCACTCTGGAAAATCTGGGTAACGCCGGAGCGGAAGTTCCGTTCACAGTTTCGTTCGAAGGCGGCGAGATCACGAACCTTATCGAGGTTCGCGCCAAATCCACAGCAACGACACGGGTGCAGTTGCCCGCCGCCGCAAGTCAAATAGTAATAAATGACGGCAGCGTCCCAGAGAGCGACCTGACTAATAATGTATTTAAAATTTCCGCGCAGTAGGCCCCAATAGCGAGCGAAGCGAAGGAACTATGCATTCCCGCCACCGCCGTCAGGATGACCACTGAAACGCACTAAATCAGCTAATTTTTTCTCCGCTGCGCCCGAGTCAATCGAGTCAGCAGCCAGCGACAATGCATCGCGCAGAAGGTTGGCGCGTCCGGCGGCCACCAAGGCCGCAGCGGCATTGAGCAACACCACATCGCGTCGCGCCGACTTCTTCCCGGCTAATATTTCTTTAATCAGCGACGCATTATGCGCCGCATCTCCGCCAGAGATGTCGTCGAGCGCAGCGCGCTTCATGCCAAATTCCTCTGGCGTCACTTCGTAAGTGTGGACTTGCCCGTCGCGCAATTCGGCGACACGCGTCGGGCCGGTAATCGTGATCTCGTCCAGCCCATCGCCACCGTGGACCACGAGCGCTCGATGCAGCCCCAACATGCTGAGCGCTTCCGCAAGTTTTTCAACGAGCTCCGCGGAATACACTCCCACTACCTGACATGTCGCACGGGCGGGATTTGTCAGCGGACCCAGTAGATTGAAAACTGTTCGCAACCGCAATTCCCGCCGCGCGGTTTGAACATATTTCATTGCGGAATGTACTTCGGGCGCGAACAGGAACGCGATGCCCACCTGCGCCTGGCACTCCGCGATCTGCGCTGGAGTTAGATGGATGTTTACGCCCAAAGCCTCCATCACGTCGGCGGAGCCACACTTTGAAGTCACGCTGCGATTGCCGTGCTTGGCGACGCGCACTCCTGCTCCGGCGACTACGAAGGCAGTGGCCGTGGAAATATTGAACGTACCGCTGGTGTCGCCGCCAGTGCCACAGGTATCGACGAGAGCGTCGCGCCCGGTTCCGCTGGCGTCGAGCACGGAATCTTCATGCAGCTCGAGCGGAACCGCAGCGCCCCGAATGGCCTCCGCGAATCCAACGATTTCTTCAACCGTCTCGCCCTTCATGTGCAACGCCACGAGCAGCGCCGCAATTTGCGAGTCCGAGCATTGGCCTCCGAGGACCTCGGACATCACTTCACGCGCCTCTTGCCGCGAGAGCGACTGGCGATGATTGGCGATGCGATGAAGGGCGTCGAGTATCACGAATCCAAGCTATAGCAGAGACGAGATATCTTTCAAACCGGATTATTTGGCTGCGCTAAGGCATCAATCTCATCAAGGCGGGACTGAAAGCGATCACGCCAGGATTGAGGCAGGATTTTGACATCTAACGACCGCCGCAGCGTTTCACGATCCGGTGATTTAGAACTGTAGAGCCGGTTTACTTCGGCGATGCTAAGCGTCGGCTTGTCGCGCACCAGGAATTCGATCTCGTCGCCCGCTCCCACTTCTCCTTCTTCGGCGACCGCAAAATAAAATCCGCAGCGTTGGCTGCGAAGGAAACGCTCGATCATATCGTCTCTTTGAAATTTGGCCGCCAGTTTGAAGCATGGGAGCCGAGGCGTCGTCACCATGACGACCGCGGTGCCGACGCGGTAGCGATCGCCCACAAAGACGTCCGCTTCCAGCAACCCTTCTGTAGTGAAGTTTTCGCCGAACGCTCCCCATGCGCGGGAGGAATCGGGAAGCTCCGCCTGCCACGCCGCGTAGTGCTCGTAAGGATAGCCGTAGACCGCCTTATTGATCCCGCCATGGACAGTGAGATCGACCTGGCGATCGCCATCAAGATTGGTTTTGCGCAGCATCACGCGCCCTTGAACCGCGCTCTTGAAGATTCCGGTTTTGAACGTCGCGCCACCCCGAGCGAGCAGACGAGGCAAGCCAACATTAACTGAGATTAGCTTCATATTCCTATGACTTTGGCCGATGTAAAAACGATACAAATTTTAAAAATTTTAATCATGCCAGATGCTAGACCGCCCAGCATGTTCCATCTGCTTTGCCGATTGCATCAGCCTCTTATAGAATTAAAGGTTTGCTGGACTGCACTTAAATCCGCAAGCGGCTTTCTTCCAGTTGTAATCGATTCGGCACGCGCTTTGAAATCATTATGAATATTCATGAGTATCAGGGAAAAGCAATTTTAAAGAAGTATGGCGTCACCGTACCTCGCGGCGTGATGGCGTCGACTCGCGAAGAAGCTGAGGCCGCTGCAAAAGAAATTCTCGGCTCCGGCGCGACGGGAGTAGTCATTAAGGCGCAGATCCACGCCGGAGGACGCGGCAAGGGAGGCGGTGTCAAGATCGCCAAGTCCGTGGACGAGGCCGGCGAACTCGCCGGCAAAATGTTGGGCATGAAACTGGTCACGCATCAGACAGGGCCGGAAGGCCGCATCGTACATCGATTGCTCGTCGAAGAAACGTTGCCCATCGAGAAGGAACTCTATCTCGGCATTCTGGTGGACCGCGGCGAGGGCAAGCCCGTGTTCATGGCGTCGGCCGCAGGCGGCATTGATATTGAACAAGTCGCTGCCGAGACGCCGGAAAAGATCATGAAGCAGTACATCGATCCAGGCATGGGACTCGAGCCATTCCAGGCACGCAAGATCGCCTTTGCGTTGGGCTTGAAACCGGCGCAGATCGGTGCTGCCGTACCCTTTCTGACCGGATTGTATCGCGCGTTTCTCGAGACCGATGCTGCGCTCGTCGAGATCAATCCTTTTATCAGTTGTACGGACGGTCGACTGTTCGCGCTTGATGCCAAATTAACTTTTGATGACAACGCGCTCTTTCGCCACCAAGATCTTCGCGAATTGCGGGACACTGGCGAAGAAGATCCGTTGGAGGTCGAAGCATCGAAATACAACCTCAACTACATCAAGCTTGAGGGCAACGTCGGCTGCATGGTCAACGGCGCCGGACTCGCCATGGCAACCATGGATATCATTAAATATGCGGGCGGACTGCCGGCTAATTTTCTCGATGTCGGCGGCGGCGCCAATGCGGAGCAAGTTGCCCACGCCTTCGAAATTTTGCTAAGCGACAAGAGCGTGCGCGCCGTGCTGATCAATATTTTCGGCGGCATCCTGCGCGTCGATACCTTGGCTGCTGGTGTCGTTGAAGCCGCGCAGAAAACAAATCTTCAATTGCCGGTCGTGTTGCGCCTGGAAGGCACCAATGTGCTGGAAGGCAAAAAAATCCTGATGGAGTCGGGACTGAACTTCATCGTTGCCGAAACCATGAAAGATGCTGCCGACAAAGTTGTAGCAGCGGCAAGGTAGAACCCGGTCGTTGGGCGCTAGTCGTTAGTCGTTAGTAAATTAGTCGATGGTCGCCGGCAAGAAACCGCGAACGACTATCGACCAATGACACCTAACGCTCGTTAGTTTTTAAAGAAAGCACTTATGTCGATTCTGGTTGATAAGCGAACGCGATTAATCGTGCAAGGCCTTACCGGACGCGAGGGAACTTTCCACGCGAAAGCCTGCGCTGCCTATGGCACACAGGTCATGGGAGGCGTCACTCCCGGCAAAGGCGGTACCACTCACGAAGGCTGGCCGATCTTCAACACTGTTCAGGAAGCCGCGGACAGAACCGGCGCCAACGCCACCGTGATCTTTGTTCCCCCGCCGTTCGCGGCCGACGCAATCATGGAAGCCGCCGACGCCGAAATCGAGCTGATCGTCTGCATCACCGAAGGCATTCCCACGCTCGATATGGTGCGTGCCTGGGAATTTCTGCAGAGCCGTCGTTCACGCCTGATTGGTCCGAATTGTCCGGGTATTATCTCGCCGGGCAAATGCAAGATTGGCATCATGCCCGCAGCCATCCATAAAGAAGGCAATGTCGGTATCGTGTCGCGCTCCGGCACGCTGACTTACGAGGCCGTGCACCAACTCACCCAGCGCGGCATTGGACAATCCACCGCGATTGGCATTGGCGGCGATCCCATCATCGGTACGAATTTTGTCGACGCCCTCGATTTATTTAATCGCGATCCGCAGACCGAGGCCGTAATAATGATCGGCGAAATCGGCGGCAACGCCGAGGAAACTGCCGCCGAATTTATTAAGACGCATATGAAGAAGCCGGTAGTCGGCTTCATCGCCGGACAGACGGCGCCCCCCGGGCGGCGCATGGGCCACGCGGGCGCGATTGTTTCCGGCGGCAAAGGAACAGCGGCCGAAAAAATTGCCGCCATGGAGAAAGCTGGCCTGAAGGTAGCCAAATCGCCAGCCGAGATTGGCGAGACGCTCGCCTCCGTGTTAGGAGTTCGAACTTAAACGGTCTTAATGCGGCAAATGCCGCAGCGCTTGCCGTGTGAGACGCGGCAAGCCACGTCTCTACGCAATACATTTTGGGAAATCGAGAAAGACTTTGGGAGAGCTGACAACTTAGATTATGAAAACACTGCAACGCACGCTGACTATCATCAAGCCCGACGCGGTCAAGAAACACGCCGTCGGAGACATCATCGAGCAGTTTGAGAAAAATGGCTTCCAGATCCTGGCCATGAAGATGCTGGAAATCTCGCAGCATCAGGCGGAGCAGTTCTACGCCGTCCACGCCAGCCGTCCGTTTTATAGCTCGCTGACCAGATTCATGTCGAGTGGACCGATCGTCGCGATCGCCTTGGAAAAAGAAAACGCCATTGCCGATCTCCGCAAACTAATGGGCGCGACAAACCCAGCCAGCGCCGAAGCGGGAACCATCCGAAAGAAATGGGCCAGCGATATTGAGCACAATGCAATTCATGGCTCCGACGCGGACGACACTGCTCGCTTTGAGTTGAGCTTTTTCTTTGCCGGCTTCGAATTAGCCCAGTAAGAAGAAATTCCAAATTCCCGGTTCTCAGTTCCGCCTCAGTACTCTCATCTGAGGCGTTCTTCTGAGCAGTTGGGAACCATGAACTGAGACCATCATGCCTCTAGTCCAAGTCACAATGCTGCAAGGCCGCACCGCTGATCAGAAACGCAAACTCGCGCAGCGCATTACGGACGCGATGGTCGAAGAGGCAGGCGCGCGCCGCGACGGCATTATTGTAACTTTCGTCGAGCTGTCAAAGGAAAGCTACGCATCCGGCGGAGTCCTGATGGTGGACAAATAGTTTTCACGCTGCAAAGTTTCCAGCACTCACTCGCGCCCAAAATGAAGAAGGGGAGAATTTATCTCCCCTTTTCAAATTCAGATTCCTGGCTTCTTACTGCTGCTCGTCCAACTCCACCGCGTCGCCCGCGTACACATCTTCCAGCGCGAAAACAACCATGGCCGACGATGAGGTTGGAGTCACGCTGAGCACCACCACTTCGCCAACTGCGCGGCGGGGTAGATCAGCGACGTGGATATTCGGCCCCTTCGTTTTAGTGAAGAGGTTCGCTTCAAAACTCGGAGGATACATCTGAGTGTCTTCCGTTGTGGAAGCTTTAAATGATAGCGAATCGACCGGATTTTGCAGCGTAGCGGTGTAGGAGCGCACCACCCGGAAATAATCTCCGACCTTCACGCCCTGGTTCGAGCCCATATTCATAAAAAGCTTCATGCCCGTGCCCATCACGCCGTCGAAATCCTTGCCTAGCACAATCCGGCCGCTGAGCTTCCCATTTGCCGGAGCGAACCGGTCAAAATGTCCCGGCGCGTGGAAGGCAATCGGAGATTTTTCGACAAACGGCATGGCAACGTCACCCGGATTAATAGGATCGCAGCTGAATTCCACTTGCGCGATCGCGCTACGGCTCCGAGTATCAAGAATTCGCACCCTCCCAATTTCGGCATAGGGATGGCCAACGGCCGCCAACAGTTTCCGTTCTCCGGCATACATCTCATACTCGTTGATATCCCGAATCTCGCGAATGATCGAATAAAGTTGGCCCGCCTGGTAGTTCTTTCCATTCAAGTAAACCAGTTCCCCAATCTCGAATTTCGTGGACGTCGGCGTTTGCAAGCCGCCGTTTACGTAGTTGGAGTTGGGAACCCGCTCCTTGGTTAAAAACCCGGCACAATATATGTCTGCCGCTGTCGGCGTTTGGTAGCGGACGAAAGGCGTGCTCACCGACGTCTCGACGATCCCGGACGCGTTAGGTGTGGCCTGCGAGGTCGAGGTTTGCGCCCCCGCCAAGGCCGTCATCAATAGCATTAACAATCCTGTTTTCTTCATCTTGCCTCCACCTTTCACTCGCTCCGTCTCCGTCTCCGCTATCTCTCTGGGAAGACAGGGCTTACAGCCCGAAAGTAGCAAGGGCGTAACATGCGGTCAAGGTTACGAGGGTGTTGCGCCCCTCTGTCCCAAAGTGCTTTTGCCCCAACCCGCAAGCGATTTTGTTGCATCTGCGCGTCCTCCCCTGTAATATCGCGCCGTTATTGAAAACAAATGGCATTCGCCTTATCTAGCACCCCCGCCTCCCGCTTCGTTCCTATGCGACTGCCTAAGGTCTGTCTCGCCCTGAGCGGGGATACGATCGAGGACATGCTCGAGCTCGCCGAAGCCATGGCGCATGACAATCCCTTCCTCGAATTTCGTTTGGATTATCTTAAGCAGCCCTTATCCGCCTTGAGCAAAATTCGAAGCTTCCTGGAAACCCATCATTACGCGACCGCCATCGCCACTTGTCGTCGCGCTGAAAATGGCGGAAAGTTCAAAGGCTCTCTAGCCTCGCAACTCGACGTTCTCACCAAGGCCACCGTCGCGGGCTGTCAGATTGTGGATCTGGAAATCCAGAGCGCCGTCAAATCCAAAGCCGAAGCCGTCGCCCGCCTGCGCAGCCTCGGCCGCCTCCTTATTTCGTTCCATAATTTCCGCGCCACCCGCAATCTCGATGACACGCTGCAGAAGATGCTGGCCATTCCCGCAGACTTCTATAAGGTCGTCACTACCGCGACCACCCTCTCTGACAACGTCACCATGATGAAGTTCCTGCAATCCCACAGCGGCCGTCATGCGCTCGTTGGTTTGTGCATGGGAGAGCAGGGCATTATCAGCCGCGTGCTGGGAGTTCGCTCGGGCAGCGTTTTCACATTTGGAGCTGTCAGCGCCGATCTCAAAACCGCCCCCGGCCAGATCAGCGCCCGGGATTTGCGTGCTATTTATCGCATCGAACAAGTCGATCCCGCCACCCGTGTCTACGGGGTCGCCGGAGATCCCGTCGAGCATTCCCTTTCGCCGGTGATTATGAACGCCGCCATGCGGCGCGAGAACGTGAACAGCGTTTATCTTCCGCTGCACGCCAAAACGCTTAAGGATTTGCTCTATTGCATTCGCGAGATACCTCTCCACGGCCTCAGCATCACCATGCCCTACAAGCAAGCAATCCTCGAGCACCTGGATAACACCGACGCCCACACCTCAAAAACAGGAGCGTGCAATACCGTCGTCAGAGGCCAGGACGGCAAGCTCTACGGCTTTAATACGGATATTGCCGGAGTCGTTCGCCCGCTCGAGCAACGCATCACCATCGAAAATGCGAAAGCGCTTGTCCTCGGAGCTGGCGGCGCCGCCAGGGCAGCCGTCTTCGGCCTGAAGGAGCGCGGCGCCGAAGTCTGGGTCTCGAATCGAACCGCCGCCGATGCTCAGAAACTTGCCCGCCAGGCCAAAGCCCACAGCATCAAGCGCGCCGACCTGCGCAAGGTTAGCTTCGACGTCATCATCAACGCCACTCCGGTTGGAATGGGCAATACGCGCGACTGTCCGCTCAAAGACGACGAGATCAAAGCTAAAGTTGTCTTCGACATGGTCTACGATCCAGTTGAGACTCACTTGCTGCAGGTGGCGCGCGCCAAGGGAATTTCGGTGATCCCAGGAGTTGAAATGTTCGTCCAGCAAGCTGCCCGGCAGTTCGAAATCTGGACCGGCAAGCCCGCTCCCGCAGGCGACATGCTCCGCGCCGTCACCATAGCCCTGCAAGATCGCGCCACCCAAAAAAAAGTCTCACCCTGATCCGTATCCTGATCCCTAAACGATCCCCTCACTCTTGTCATCCTGAGCGGGGCGAAGGACCTCTGCATCATTCCCCCACTCGAATCCTGCGCTTTGCTCTCGCATTACCCTCTATGATTCCGTCGCAAATTGCGACATTCGCCGATGCACCTCGCATAAGAATGGTTGCAAATGAGACGAACCAGAAGTACTATGGCTTAGGACGTACATACCGCGTCCACCTTACTAAAAACCAAAACTTCCAGGTAGAAGCGCAGCCCTGCTCGACCATAAAATCTAAAGGGGAGCCCAAGCCCCGGTGCAATTCGGAGAGAATGCATGTCGTGGTACGCGTACTGCCTTACCGAACATCAGGCCCTTGCGAACGGTGTTCGCGCTCGTCGTCCCTTTCTTCTAGAAGGTATTCAAGGCGTGAATGCCGCCCCCGTTATCAGCTACCCAAGCGGTGAGTTCGCCGTCATCGTCAGTGAATTTGATCGCGCGACTACCAAGCTCGACGAGAAATCAGTGCTTGAGCACGCCCGAGTCGTCAGCCAGAGTTTTCGCACCGCCACCGTTTTACCTTTCCGTTTTGGAACAATTTTCGACACCGAAGATGCTATCCGTCAGGCAGTTCGTTCCAATCGCCGGACTTTCTGTGAGAGTGTCGCGAGGCTGCGTGGCAAGTCCGAAATGCGCATCAAGCTAACCGTTCGCGACGGTTCTGGGCGCGCTGCGTTGGAAGAAATCGTCCTTCCCGATACCGTTGGCCGGGAATACCTCAGCAAACTCCGCGAGAAGGCTTCTCGTGAGCGCGAGCGCCAAACCAAGGCCAGGGCGCTTTCGGTTCAGGTACACAAGCTGTTTAATCCGCTTGAGGAAGAAGTCAGCTGCAAGCGTGTCGACTCCGACGGAATGTTGCTCGACATCGCCCATCTGATCGACACCAAGTCCATCGAGAAGTATCAAAACCGCTACAGCACAGCCGCCAAGCAGCTCAAGAATTGCCAGATGGTTGTGAGCGGCCCCTGGCCCCCATACCATTTCCTTCCCGGAAAAGTACGAACCGTGGCAGGCGACAGCTAGACCGCAAGCCCTCAATCGCTCCTTCCGTAGAGACGCGGCTGGCCGCGTCTCAGGCGGTCTCCTCAAATGTCCGAGGACCTGTCACGGAATCCTCCTGAAACGCGGCCAGGCCTTTAGCTGCACGTCCCACGAAGTGCAGCTTTATTCACCTTCCCACTGGCACACTACAACGCTGGCACTGAAGTCTTGTCCCAGCCCACCCTATGTCCATTATTTGTAATATTTTACCAAAATGGCACCGCGCTCCTACCCCGTTACCATTTTGGTTCCGCAAGTGCTCTATGCCATAGCATTAAAGAGGTCGCAACCGTTGGATCACCTTCACTTTCGATGTTCTCGACATCTCACATTGTCCGCATCTGTTTTCCAGGGCGGCGTCAACTCGCGTTTCCTCTGATTCCCACCACCCAGCCTCTTTGAAAAGGGCGGCCTCGAAAGAGGCCGCTTTTTTTGTTTCCTGCGGTGCTGTACACTCGCGCTTTCCCATGAAATTTCAAAGCGCCGCTCTCTCCGCCTGCCTCTTGCTTATCACACTGCCCACCGCCCTCTGTGCCCAGAAACCTCCCAAGGCAGACCCCGCTTTAGCGGCATCCGATACCGTTCTCCTGACCACCATGGAAAAGGAGCTGCGTCGCGGCCAAACCGAGCTCGCCAAGCAGGACCCCGCTCCCTATTTCGCCAGCTACAACGTAACCGACGGCGAGTCCCTCATGGTTGTCAGCGCCCAGGGAGCCATCCTCAATTCGACCAAATCTCACAACCGCGCTGCTGACGTAAGCATGCGTATCGGGACCCCTGCTCTCGATAACACTCACGATAAGGAGCGCGCCTCCGGCATCACTTCCGGACAGCTTCCCCTCCGCGACGACCCCGATGCCATTGCCCGCGTCCTCTGGCGCCTGACCTATGACGAGTACAGAAAGGCGCAGCAGTCCTATAGCAACGTTAAGACGCAAAGCGCCGTCAGGGCCAAGGACGAAGACGACTCCCCGGACTTTTCTGCCGAAAAGACCGCCACCTACATTGAAAAAACTCCCACCGCCGCCTTTCCGGAGCAGAGGGCGTGGGAGGAACTCGCCCGCCGCTACTCCGCTTCGTTCCGCCAGTATCCCCAGGTGGAACAATCCGTAGTCCTTCTTATTGCCTCGAACAGCCACAGTTATCTGGTCTCAACAGAAGGCACGAAGATCGTTACCGCCGATGCCATCTTTCGCATCATGATCGAGGCTGAAACGCGCGCCGACGACGGCATGCAGCTCATGCGGGTTGAAACCTACCAGTTCGCCGATCCGGCAAAATTTCCCTCCGAAGCGGAAGTCGCGAAGGCCGTCCAAAAAATGGCCAATGACCTGAGCGCATTGCGCTCCGCTCCGCTCGCCGAACCCTACAGCGGCCCAGCCCTGCTTTCCGGCCGTGGTTCCGCCGTTTTCTTTCATGAAGTACTGGGACACAGAATCGAAGGCCAGCGCCAGCGCGGCCGCGAGGAAGGCCAGACCTTCACCAAGAAGGTCAACGAAAAAATTCTGCCCGAATTCCTCAGCGTCACCGATGATCCCACCCTGCACACTTTGGACGGTTCCGAGTTATCTGGCTTTTATCGCTATGACGACGAAGGCAGCCCCGCCGCACGCGTCGAAGTTGTGAAAGATGGCATCCTGAAAAATTTCTTGATGGGACGCATGCCCGTCAAAAACTTTAATAACTCCAACGGCCACGGACGAGCCCAATCTGGCCTCATGCCTGTTGGACGCCAAGGCAATCTGATCGTGACGTCGTCGAAGACGATTCCCGACGTCCAGCTCCGCTCCCGCTTCATCGAAGAAATCAAGAAACAGGGAAAGCCATACGGCCTGTACTTCGAAGACATCCAAGGCGGATTCACCTTAACCTCGCGCGACCTACCACAAGCCTTCCAGGTGTTGCCCGTGATGGTCTGGCGCGTCTATGCCGACGGCCGCCCTGATGAACTGGTTCGCGGCGTCGACATCGTAGGCACGCCCCTAACCGTCTTGACGCAGATCGCCGCCACCGGAGACACCACCAGCGTCTTCAACGGCATCTGCGGAGCCGAATCCGGCAGCGTCGCCGTGTCGGCAGCCTCACCAGCCATGCTTTTCTCCGACATGGAAGTTCAAAAACGCAAATACGGAGACGAGCGCCCGCCCATCCTTCCTCCCCCGCCGGGTGCCATGGATATGAAGGGAGGCGCAAAATGACCGGACACTTGATTAGAGGAGTGAGGCCAACTTCATTTCCGCACCCGCTTTGGGGTGGCGCAGCGCTTCAGCGCTGCGGTAAGAGACTCAGATTGTCCGGCTTTAGCCGCTGCGGTACTGTCGCTCGCCTGTTGGCTGCGCTCATCTCCTGCTGCGCCCTGACAGCGCCCGCCATCGCCGCCGACTCCTCAAACGACGCCGTCCTCCGCGCCCTGCGCGAAGAGATGGACCGCTCCCAAGCCCACCTGAAGCTAGCGAATGTTGCAGCACCGTACTACATCGAATATCGGGTCACTGAAATCGACCAATTTGATGCCAGCGCCGTTTTCGGCGCCGTGCGCAGCCTGCAACGGGTTCACGGACGCCTATTGCGCGTCGTCGTCCGCGTCGGCGACTACAAGCAGGACAGTTTCTTCGGCTCCGGCGAGGGCACCATCGACCTGATTCCCTTCGATGACGACGTCTACGCCATTCGCCACCGCATCTGGCTCGCGACCGACCGCGCCTACAAAGCCGCCACCGAAGCGCTCTCCGCCAAGCAGGCCGCATTGAAGCAACTAAAAGTCGATGAGCCGACAGACGATTTTGCCAAAGCGTCGCCGGTGGAATCTATCGAGCCCGTCGCCCAGCTCACTTCGTCGGACTTCACTTCGTGGGTTCATCTTCTCGAAGAAGCCTCTGCCCAATATCGCACTGACAAAGAATTGGAAAGCCTCGAAGCCTCGGTTCGTTTCAGCGTTGAAAACCGCTATTTCCTGAACTCCGAAGGCACGGTCGCCCGATCCGGTCATGCGCATTACGCCATATCGATCGCCGGCTCGACGCAGGCTCCCGATGGCATGCTGCTGCACCGTTCGCACGCTGACCAAGGCAACGACCTCAAGGAACTTCCCACCCGCGAAGCATTTCTAAACCGCACCACCCAGATGTTGGGAACGCTGAAAGTGCTGCGCGACGCTCCAGTAGTTGACGAGGAATACCGCGGCCCAGTTCTTTTTTCGAACGACGCCGCGGGCACCGTAGTGAGCGATTTGATCGAGCCCAACGTCCTGGGCCGCAAACCCAAGCTCGGCGAGAACGCCCGGACCACGGGCTCGTGGTCCAGCAGTTACAAATCCCGGGTGCTTCCCGATTTCATCAACGTGTACGACGACCCCACGATTTCCGCTATTTCCGGCCAGCCGCTCTTCGGCAAATATTCTCTCGACGATGAAGGCGTGAAGGCTCAGCGCGTTTCGCTCGTAGAAAAAGGCCAACTTATCTCTTATCTCGTCGGACGCCAGCCGATTCGGGATTTCCCCGCCTCGAACGGTCACGGCCGAGCCGCGGCAGGCGCAGCTCCGTCGCCTCATCCCGGGAATCTCATTCTGCAGTCCACCGCGCCGCTACCCGACGCGGACTTAAAAAAGAAATTAATTGAGATTTGCAAGAATCGCGATCTGCCATACGGCCTCTATGTCGAGACCATGGGCCCGCGTCTCGAACCCCGCCTCCTCTATCGCGTCTGGACCAAAGACGGCCACGAAGAACTGGTGCGCGGCGGCGTCTTCGGAGACCTCGACACTCGCTCCCTGCGCAACGAACTCATTTCCACCGGAACAACTCCAGCCGTCGACAGCCGCTCCGAGCCAGTCTGGTCCAGCGTGGCAACTCCCGCACTCCTCTTCGACGAACTGCAGGTCAAGCGTACGCAAGCCGCCAAACAAAAGCTTCCCGAGTACCCCGCGCCAGCGCTAACTGGACGAACTGAATAAGCCGGCCAGCCTGCAGAAGCCTCGGTTGCCATAAGCATGAGAGCGCGAAGATTTTCCTTCGTGAACCTTCGTGCCCTTGGTGGTTCAAGATTTTGGTTTAAGTTTTCTCCCCGCCAGATTTCCATCCCTGAACAGCGCCCGCCCCCAGTTGACGCCCGTTCACTCCCGCGCTTACCATATCCGTTCGACCTTGCGTGGGGCGAGGTGACTGGGGCTCGGGACTTTATTTCAAACACGCAACCAATCGCCCCGGCCGATCATCTGTAGGCTGGGCATTATAGGCGTCATAGGCATAATCATGGATAAGAAGAAACTCGAGACCTTTAGAAAGAAACTGGAGACCCGGCGCAACGAACTGCGCCAAATGGTGGTCCGTAATCAGCAGGACGGTCGCACCGCCGACGACGAGGCTACTCAGGACGTCGCCGATCGCGCTGCCAGCTCCTACAACAAGGAATTTCTCTTCAGCCAGAGCAACAACGACCGCCAGTTGCTCAACATGGTCGATGGCGCTCTGGCGCGTATCCGGGAAGGCAGTTTCGGAGAGTGCGTCTCCTGCGGCAAGGAGATCAATGCCAAGCGCCTGGACGCAGTGCCTTGGACGCGCCATTGCATCGAATGTCAGGAAAAAGCGGAGCAGGGATTGCTGGAAGCCGCCCAATAACCCCATCCGATCCTGTACAGTTTTGTCTCATAAGTATTTTGTCATCCTGAGCGAAGCGAAGGACCTATGCATTCCCCTCTGCTCAGTGTGAAACCATGAATTTTCGCCACCCCGGTGAATTTTGCACCGCCATGGGACAATCATCTAGCCCATCTTGTAACGAGGTGCCTCCATGCCTGAAACTTTGCAACTCTCGAATCCCGCCCCGTTGACCACTCTTACAGAAGACGAAATTCTTTTTCGCGACAACGTGCGCCAGTTCGCGGACGACAAGATTCGTCCGCTGGCAAAAGAAATGGACGAGAAAGCTGTCTTCGATCATGGCCTCCTCGAACAGTTCTTTCAGCTCGGATTGATGGGCATCGAAATTCCCGAACAGTACGGCGG
>Ga0209332_1000037_pt1 | contig 32963 bp, 23 predicted proteins | sample BlaSpr_A8_OM3_M1_FD_187974 | JGI IMG/M metagenome (GOLD analysis project Ga0209332, IMG submission 187974) | Forest soil microbial communities from Thunder Bay, Ontario, Canada - Black Spruce, Ontario site 2_A8_OM3_M1 (SPAdes) (version 2) | ecosystem: Environmental > Terrestrial > Soil > Boreal...
GTCGGCTGCTTTATCTCGACACAAAGACTTACCTGGCGGGGGACATCCTGACCAAGGTTGATCGCATGAGCATGTTGACGTCTTTAGAAGTGCGCGTCCCCATGCTGGACCATGAATTTGTCGAGTGGGTGGCGGCGCTTCCCATCGAGTGGAAGTTGCGAGGTCAGACTCGAAAGTACTTGCTTAAGAAATTGGCCGAACGGCTGGACATTCCTTCCGAACTCTTGCATCGACCGAAGCAAGGTTTTCAAATGCCGCTTGTCGATTGGATGCGTCGCGAACTGAAGCAGGGCTTGCTGCAAATCCTCCTTGAGCCGCGGACCTTGCAACGTGGTTACTTCAAGCCGGAAGCCGTACGCACATTAGTCGACGAGCATCTCAGTGAACGCAGAAACCGGTCCGGCCTACTCTGGCGGATGCTCGTGCTCGAATTATGGCACCGCAATTTTCTTGAGGCGGGCAGATACGGCATAGGGTCTGATTCGTCATCGAACTTTGCAACAGCAGTTTCTACAGTTGCTCACTAAGAGACACGAGCTATTTATTTTTGTTCTAATCGGGGAACAAGGGGTCGGTTGGTTATGCAGAGCGCAGAAATGCCAATAGTTTCGAATAGCGTAGTGCAAAAAGATTCGGCGTGGAGAAGCAAAGCGCCGGTTTTCGTAATCGGCTGCGGCCGCTCGGGCACGACTTTGTTGTATCACATGGTATTGTCTGCCGGAAATTTTGCGGTTTACAGGACCGAATCGAATGTTATCAATCTTCTGGAGCCTCGGTTCGGCGACCTAAGCATTGCTCGCAATAAGCGCAATCTGCTCGAGGCATGGTATGACAGCCGGCTCTACACACTGTCAGGCCTTGATCGCGACGAGATTGGCAAGAAGGTCATGGCAGACGTCAACAATGGCGGCGATTTTCTGCGCGTGATTATGGAGGAGATGGCTCGCAAACAGAACGTGGAGCGCTGGGCAGAGTGCACCCCCGAGCATATTCTCCACTTGCCGCGAATCAAGGAAACGATTCCCAACGCCCTCATTATTCACATCATCCGTGATGGCCGAGATTCGGCGCTGTCCACCGAAAAGCAGGGCTACATCCGCCGCCTCCCCGGGGATCGTAAGCCTCCGGTGATGGCCTGCGGGATCTATTGGGAATGGATGGTGAACAAAGGTCAAAGAGATGGACGTTCGTTGGGCAATGATTACACCGAGGTTCATTTCGAAGAACTGGTCACAAATCCGCGAGAGACCTTGGCTAGGCTCGGGGAATTTATTCAGCACGACTTGGACTACGATCGAATCCAAAGTGTAGGAATTGGTTCCGTGTCCGAGCCGAACACGTCTTTTAAGACCGATTCCAATCAGAAATTTTCTCCCGTGGAGCGTTGGAAATCCAGCTACCAGCGAAAAGACCTGGCGATGATGGAATGTTTGATTGGAAATACTTTGCGCGACTCGGGATACAGACTGGAAACTAATCCCGACGAGGTAGAGAACCCTTCGGAACTCAAAGTCATGCGTGCGGTCTACCGCCGCTATTTCGATCTGAAGCTTTATTTAAAAGCCAAAACGCCGCTAGGACCGATGTTAGTGACCAAGAATCTATCCTGGATATAAAACTCTCCCTGACTTACTAACTCGAATCGGACCGAATTTAAATCGCATCTGACCTTCCAACCAGCTCCTGGTAAACGTTGAAAACAGCCTCGATATTCGTTTCGTCAACCGGCGCGGTAGAGCCACTTTGTTCACCTGCCGTGCTCAGCACATCTTGAATTTCATTAACGAGTGCGTCCAGATTCGAACTAGGAATCAATCGCACTCCCGCAGGCCGCATCCCATTATCGCTAGCGATCACAGGAGTCCCCAAGTAAAGAGCCTCTCGCACGGACACCGCATCGCCGTCGTAAAGCGTCGTTCGCAGCATTACGTCACTTTGCTTGATGGCCTGCAGCGTATCTTTATGTGCGACGTCGCCGCTCAGCAGAATGTGGCTGGAATACGATTGCGCGGCGATCTGGGAGCGGAGTTTCGCCTCCAGGCTTCCCGACCCAATCATTAGTAATCCTGCGTTCGGGAACTGCCGTCGCACCCGGCCGAGCACCTCAATTTGCAACAGCAGATCGTACTCCTTTTCGAGCAATCCTACAGAAATGAGCAGCGGGCTATGGCTTTTAACAAAGTCGGCGAGCGAATCGGGAAGAGCCCGCAACTCCGTCCACTCTGCCGAAAGAGAATGAGGATAGATTAGACGCCGCCGCTCGGCAGGCACGCCGAGTTTTCCAAAAAACTCCACAATCGCGGGATTCACGCCAATGAGCCGGTCGAACCTGCGGAGCACAAAGCCTGCCAGAGAATTGCGGCCTAATTTTCTGCCCTGCGGTGACGATGGATATCCACCCGAATGAAAAGTAAGAACCGATTTACTTTTCGGCATCAGGCAACATACCAGACTCAGGCCAAGCAACCGCTGAGTCAGCATTCCACCGAGATGCAAATGAACAATGTCGTACTTAAGCCGGAGAAGTAACTCCAAAAGTTCGACGCTAGACTTTGGATAATAAACATCATCAGCGTCAGCTTTGCGATGCCGGGTAATGTTGATTACGGCGCAGCGTATATTTCGCTTCAATAGAAAATTGCGAATCGCCACCAGATTGCTTTGCACGCCGCCGTGGGGCGGAGGGTAGGGCCCCAGTTGCAGCACTCTCATTGCAAAGAACCATCCAGCACCGAATCGATATCAATGGCACAACATTCGAGCGTACGGGCAGACTCCAGCATTTGCAGGCAGCCAATCGTGGCGCGCACTCCATCGCGCACGGTGACATCCGGCGTCTTGCCACTCTGCAACGCAGAGAGGAACGCGTTCATCTGAGCGGCGTGACCCTTCTGGGCAAATAAACTCGATTGTTTGCCGATGGTGCGGCCCTTGGTCACGACTCGCTTGAAATCCTCCGCATAAGCGCCCATACCGGGTGCGAATATTTCTACGCGCTCGCCCCCCGAGGTGCGGCTGCCTACGGTGCAATAAGTTAAATTTCCAACAGATCCATCTGCAAAACGGAAACTCGCCGCTATGTTGTTCTCGCCAATCGGATCTTTTTTCCCTGTGGGCAGTGAAAAGGCCGATACCGCAATCGGTTCGGCATCGAGAAGCCAATACATCAGGTCCACGAAATGGCACGCCTCGCCCAGGATAGCGCCGCCAATAGCAGGATCTGCCATCCAATACGATCCTGAAATTCCAGGCGAATTAATACGGCAGCTCACCACGGCTGGACCCGTTCGCTTGCGCAATTGTTTTTTTAATTCACCATAAGTCGGAGCACATCTGCGGTTGAATCCTACGGTAATCTGTTTTCCACTTTGCCTCGCAGCCTGGTAAACAAGCCGGCATTCCTCTTCTGTCAGCGCCATGGGCTTCTCGACGAATACATTTTTGCCCGCCTGCAGCGCCGCGATCGCCTGAGAAGCATGCTGCTGGTTGCGGCTGACGATCACGACCAGATTGATTTCCGGGTCGCGCAGAATTTCCTCGTAATCGGAGGCGCAATAATTCGCTCCAAAACGCACCGCATAATTTTTGCCGCGGAAACCGCTCGAAGAATGAATGGCCCGCAAATGCGCATGGGGCGCCTTCTTCAGGTTCGGCAGATGGACCCATCGCGCAAGATTGCCCGCTCCCACCAGCCCCACTCCAATTTGCGATAAGGCGGGAGTGTTGCTGTTAACCTCTGTTCGCCTCTTGGGATGAAAGTCCGCTAAAGGATCCGCAACCGTCGACGCCGGATATTTCAATAGCACAGCGAGGCTGTTGGACGCGGGATCCATAATCGTCTCGTACGCTTTGGGAGCCTCCTCGAGAGCGAACTCATGTGTGATCAGCGGCTGAACCTGCACGCGCCCCGTGCCCACTAATCTTAAAAACTCCTGCATGTTGCGATTTTCCGTCCAGCGCACGTAAGGCAGCGGATAATCCTGGCCCTGTTTCTCATAGAGCGGATCGTAGCTGCCAGGGCCATAGGCGCGAGCCATCAGCAGTTGAATCTCTTTGCGATACATTTCGAACCACGGGAAACTCAATTCCACCGCGCCCACGTCTACGATTCTCCCGCGATCGCGGCAGATTTCTACCGCCAGTTGGCAAGGAGCGGCCGACTTCGCAGCCGCCGCTACAATCACGCAATCGACGCCGAGTCCGTCGGTAAGAACTGCTATCTGTTCCTGAAGTTGCGATCCACCGAGGACCGATGCGTCAGCACCCAGGCGATGGGCCAACTCAACGCGATCCGCCTTCAAGTCAGTTGCGATGACATATCCGCCCTGCAAGCGCACCAGTTGCGCGATGAGTTGTCCTACAAGGCCCAGCCCTACGACGGCGACTTTCTCTCCAAGCGAGATATTGGCGACTCGAACGCCGTTCAGCGCAATGCTGCCTAGAGTCGAGAAGCATGCATGCTCAAACGGGACCTGATCCGGGACCTTGACCACCAACTTCTCCCCGACCAGCACCGACTCGCCATGTCCCGTCCCCTCGCCGCCGTATGCCACGCGGTCGCCGATTTCCAAGCCTGTAACTGTGGGATGTTTTTCCGCAATGATGCCGGCGCCGGAATATCCGAGAACCGCATACTCGGAAAACTTGGCGCGCACCTCGTTGAAAGTTTTGGTGGGACCAGAAACTTTCAGCACGTTCCAAATCTTGCCGAGATGAGATGGGTTATCCGCAACCGCTCGAACCAGGCTCTCCTGGTGGATACTGGCGGTTTCCGTGCCGCTGCTGATCAAAGAATAAAGCGGGCGAACCAGGACGTGATGCGAATTCACGACTGGGTCCGGCACTTCGTCCACGATAATTTCTTTCAATCCCCTTCGAATAACTCGCTTCATAATCCTGCTTGACCTCGGAAAACTATAGTAACCATCAAGGTAATCATGAGTTAAAAGGGGATTACTCGATCAATAATACCATTCCGCAAAAACGCGAAAAGAGTACCTAGCGATGCGCTTTTGCTCGCCAGCCTTTGCGTTCCAACAGGGCGGTGTAGAGCTCTTCGTGGCTCCGGCACATCTGTTCAATCGTAAGGTTAGCTTCGGCGTAGGCTTTCGCATCCTGCCCCAGCTTCTTCCGCAATCCTTCGTCTCGCAATAACGATTCAATGGCCGTTGCAAGTTCTGATTCGTCGCCCTCCGTAACCAACACTCCGCGACCGTCGTCGACGAGTTCGGCGTTTCCTCCCACGCGATTCGCGACGACCGGAACACCCGCCGCCATCGATTCAATAATTGAATTCGACAAGCTCTCCGAAGAAGAGGGAAGTACGGTTAGATCCAGCGAGGCGAGAACGGCTCTGACATCTCGACGATCGCCCAGAAAACGAACGTGATTGCCTAGACCAAGGCTCCGCGCCTCTTGTTCGAGTTCGCTTCGCAACGGACCGTCACCCACCAACACAAATTCCACACCCGGAAATTTTGAAACAACGCGGGCTGCAGCCTTTAATAATGCGAGATGATTCTTAGCGCGCAGGTTCATTCGCGCGATCATGCCCACCCGCAGCAGGCCCGGGATCGCCGCGAGTGCGGGAGTAGCGTCGGCGAAGGCTGAGGGTGGAAGACCATTTCTGATCACCACTAGTTTGCCTCGACGGATGCCTTGCTTAAGCAAGTGATCGGCCGCGGCCTGCGAGTTGCAAATCACGCGATCGCACAAGCGGAAAGCCATCGCCTGAGCCCGCGACTGCCCCGAGGTAAGCAGATCGCCAATCTGCCTCTGGCTGCCGAGGACCACCGGAACTCCCGCCAGCCGCGCAACCGGAATCAAAAATAGATTGGTATAGAAATCGAAAGCATGAGCGACCGCGATATTGTTTTTGCGCAGCTGCCGAGCCAGGCGGATGCGATTGCGAAACGATTTAGCGCCATAAAGGCTGCCACCAAGGCTGAAACTCGAGAACGGCCCCAAGCCATCGAGAAAGGCGCCTTTTTCCATGATGCAGCCAAGGTGCTGTACAAACAAAGACGCGTCCAGACTTCGAGTCAGCGCCGCAAACTGACGCTCGCTACCGCCCGTCTCCAGGCTGTTAATCATCAGGAAAAGCTGCGGAAGAATTTCGTTGGCGGTCGTTGATTGGAGCTGTGAATTGTCTAAGGTTTGCATCTGGCCGCTGGGCTCGGTTTCAATTCCGTAATCCATTCTCCACTATTCCATGAGCCATTTCTTTGGGGAACCGCACATAGCAATTAGGCCAAGGTCAGCTTTAAATTACGCCACTGGTAGCTTTTTCGATCGCATCCATATCTGCCCCAATGTCTTTGCCGTCCGTAGCAGCGCCGACTGCCGGGGAAACCTTCTTGCACGAGCTCTTTTCATCTTTTGCTTGGCAGAGCCGCAAACTGGCATGACCCGGACTCGAACGAGCGAGTCCCGCCGCCTGTGCATTCGCAGCGTCCAGATTGCCCTTGGGCCAGCCTTCCCGGCTTCCGATAATCAGATTGTGGGTAATTTTCGCATTAGCAAAACAATGCTGGATCACCCCGGCCACTCCTTGAGCCTGGGGCTGATGAGCGCAGTTTTGAGGGCCTCCGCCAGCCGACAACAGTGAGGGTCGCTCCGCCGCGGTAGCAAGTATGCTGTCCGTGAGGCTGAAATTAGCAATGCCGTCCTGACTCGGATGCATAATTGAAAGAAAAGGTCCGGGAACAAACACGGTCACATGGGATATCTGCACATCGTGCAAGGGGGGCGCGACTGCAAGCAACATCAGAAATAAACCAAAACCCTGATAGTCCTTGGAGTGGACGTTTTCCGCTACCAGATCATGAATGCTATAGCGCTCGCCTCCGGAACTGACTCCTCCCGCGTCCGAACGGATATTGGCGATATCTATTACCGCGCCCACATTGGTGATCCGGTTGTAGCGGATCGTGACATCGCTCACCTGGCATACGGGACAGACGTTCGTGTTATTTCGTCCAGTCTGGTTCTTAGGCGTTAGCACAATGGCGAAGCCAGTTTGCGTAAATCCGCCCCAGCTATTTTCCAGAACATTGCCCTCAAGCAACACTCGCTGGCCACTTTTTAGCTCAAAGTTATTCTTAACAATAAAGGGATGGCCATCAGGTCCACCTACAAAGCCAGGTTCGCCTCGCTTCCAGATCATGGGCTTAAAGAGATGGTTATGGCGAATCTCGATGTCGGCGGGAACCTGAGTCGCAGGGGAGCCACCGAACAATATGTTCTCGCCAGCTGCCTCTAGGAAATTGTTAACGATTTTGTAGGGTCCACCGGGAGTGCTATACCCCCCGTTCGATACGGTTTGGGAGTCGGTGCAAGTGCCCACGCCGGCTATGCAGTGAAAATCGCTGAAAAAAGAGTCCACAACAGCAACGAAGGTCATGCCTCGAAGGGCGATGCCGCGAGTGGTTTCATCCTGCGATGTACCATGCATCCACACCCGGTCGAAAATCAGGTGATTCGCCGTGTCATCACCCTTCGTATAAGCCAGTGCGGCGATTGTCGCCCCTGGATTACCGCGCGTGATCTCCAATCCGATCAGCCGATAGTGATTTGCTCCCGCTGCAAAGCGCAGCGGCCCAGTACCTTTACCATCAAACTCGATCTTGGCCATCACATTGCGAACAGAATTACAGTGAAAATCCGGACGTCCGGGAAGAGAAGGGACGCCTGCATAACACGGAGTAAGCCGCGTTCCTTCGGCCGGCAAGGACTCGTTGGCACTGGTTCGCACCACAATCCAGTGGAGATCGTCGCACTCTTTGTTGGGAAACTCGAAGTCTCCGCTAAATGTAACGCCAGCCTCCAGTTCCAGGGTATCGCCACAATGCGCCTTCTCCAGCGACTGTTGCAGGTTGTCGCCACGCTTCACCGCACGGACGTGACCGCTAGCGGGTGTGTCGGCTAAAGAAGTCTTTAGGAATATCCGCGGAAGTTCCGCTGGCCCATCAAATTGCCCCTGTTTATCCGGGCTCTGTTGGTCGGAAGAGGCGCTGATGCTCGGGCTTAGAACCGTTGCCATCGACAGCAAAAGCAAAAGCAAAAGAAAGACGGGCAAAAAAACAGACACTCGCATCCCGAGCTGCCGAATTGTCGTCATCAAATACGTCCTTGCCGCCAACTGTAGGATTCGCTCGCGTCCAGCTTAACGAACTCGCTATGGCTAAATGATAATACACAGAATCAGCGCTAGATTTCTGCTCTACTGCCGCCTGCATTCGCCGTCGCGCACCATATTAAAAAGTTTTCGATGATGCTTTGGTTTGAGCTGAAAAGTCCTATAAGGAAGTAGTGGCTCTGGCCGAGCAATTGCCTCCGGGAAATGAGAATCTCATCGAAGCCCTTGGTAGTCTTGCGAGGACATATGGAACGCGACAGAACTACAAGGAAGCGGAGAAAGCCCTCCAACGGCAGCTTACAGTCGCGGAAAAAACATTTGGCGCTGGATCCCCTCGAGTCACAGAGTCGCTCGCTTCGCTGGGAGGGCTTGCTGAATGGCTTAATGACTACGTTTCCGCTGAGAACTACTTCAACCGCGCGCTCGCGATCAACGAAAAAAACTTCGGAGAGAATAGTTTTAGGACTTCTGAAAGCCTGAGAGTGATTCAGCTTTTTTGGCGAGGCGCTTCCGCCACGGCTCCGGTGCGTTATTGCCTCGCACGTAGAGGATGGGAGTCCGCTTCATGCGCCATAATGCTCGATGGCTTTGCTCAAGAAGTTAAAGCTAAATTCCCATCATTGCGATTGCAACCGTCTGCGGTCTAACGCCAGGCTCACCAGTCGCTCAACGTCGGGTTTGATGTTGAAGGAAGGATTGCAAAAGTGGAATTCGGGAAGGGACCAAAACCCTTTCTCGTAACTGCCTCACGGCCACATTGGAAGTTGTGGGCGAGGCTGTCTCCCTTGGAATCTGTTTCCAGTGAACGGCAGCCAAGTTCTCCCAGCTGAGATTCAAGCTTCTCTAGCAGCTTTCTCTGCTTAGGAAATCCTGTCGTAACATCTGTATTGTAGATGGGCAAAAACAACCACACGGATTTTGCTTTTATGCCTGCAATTCTCGCAGCTTCTTTCTCCGCCCATGCCTGATCTGCCTGGGCTCCCCTTGATGGAGCGGACGGTGGGTTCCCCACTATCTCCTCCATTCGGTGATCGATGGCGGGAAAGTCCAGATCCACACATCCGCCCGCTGGCTCGTCGTTTCCTTCGACGTACCCCAATTGTGCCGAGCGCAGACAGGCGTATGTCAGGTCAATCCTCTGCTTCAATAATTCCCGTCGGCTCCAATCACCAGCGTAATATGCCCACTGCATGTACTTGCCGAAAACCAGGTAAACCGCGCCCTCCTGACTTCGGGCTCCTATTGTCCTGATCAAGTCGCGACTCGCTTCCCGCTGATTGAAGTGAATTGCCTGTCTCCCGGTCGCAACTGCAGTTGGCAGGGTAAGAGCGCAAGAAAGTACAACGAACGCCAGGTTCGAAAAATCCTGCGGAATCAGATCCGCGATTAGCGATATGCCCGAAGCGTAGATCAACAGCAGAATCGGGACGGAAAACATCACCAGCCGGGTCGCGATTGGATACTGCTTCAGTACAGCAGCTAACAGCACCAGACCGAACGGCCCGGCAGCGACTACGGCGATCAGCCCACCCGATTTTTTTGTGATCCCGTAAAGACCAACCAAAAATAAGCCGCTTAGAATTATCGGTCTGATATGGACAATGTGGAAAATCCCCAACGTCAGGACCAGCGAGTTGGACAGCCTGTCGCGGAAATCAGGGGAACTCAGAGTTATGAAGTTCGGCGACCAGACCGCACTCATATATGCGCTTTGCATGGTCGAGCGGTAAGAAAGCCATAACAGCAGACCGAAGATGGCCAGCCATACCGCAGCAGCGATGATGCAGCACTTGCGCCAAACACCAGAAGAGCGGAAGCGGCGATCGAGCACTGCGGCAATCCCAATGCTCGCCAGGACGAATATTACGGGCTGGGAGAAGAACATTGCCACCCCTCCCTCGGTAATTAGCTTGGGCCAAGCTTGGTTTGTAGTGCTCTTCAGAGTGATAACAGCTAACCACACCACTAGGACTGTCGCCAGAGCATCCAGTCCATATTGCTTGAGTTCCGCGGAGTAGTAGATAAGCGGTTCCGAAACTGCCATTACCGCAGCCATCAGCAAGACAACGCGAGGTTCAAATATTTTCGAAAATAAAAGCCAGGTAAGGATCAGCAGGCCGCAGCCCACGAGCAGTGAGGGCAAACGCAGAACTAGCTCGGAATATCCAAAGACACTCGCGAGGCTTTTGATAACCAGGAGAAGTCCCACCGGCATAGTTTGGTCATAGCTGAGAGGATGCAGCAACTGGGCGAACGTTCGAAATCGTAGGTTCAACGCAATCGCCACCTCGTCTCCCCAGAGGGAGCGGTTGCCGAGGTACTGTGCGACGCGAAACCCAACGCCGACTCCGATGATTAACCACGGTAATACTTTGCCAGTTCGCCAATTTCTCATGAGAATTACGGAGGCGTCGATGGACCGCTTGATAGGTCGACTAGGAGAATCTGCCTACGTGACCGGAGGAGACGGAAGTTTGTCACTGAGGACGACTAATCCGGAATTTCCTTATTGATCCAAACCGGAATCTCCTTTTTGACTTCAATAACGGCATGATTGTACGCCTATCTCGCCTCTTCGCGACATTTTGAGTTGTGCATTCGAATTTAGTTCAGTGTGGACAAACTAAGAACGCCGCGTGCTGGGCGCACGCGGCGGGTTTTTCGAGCGAATGAATAAGTGAGGGTTTAGTAAACCCCAGCGATCGCGGCCTCTATTGCTGCCATATCAGCGCCGAGCGGTTTGCCGTCAGTTCCGAGGATGTTGAACGGGCTCGAGGTTTGCAATTCATAGTTGCCACCATTTGCATTATTGAAGTTCACGAATTGAGCGGTAGCCGCGGTCGGCGCAAAATAGTTACCCACTGGCCACTTCGACGCTTGGCCCGCTTGTGCGCTGCCGATGATCGCGTTATTCGTAAAGGTGTATGTTTGGAAACACCTTCCCAGGATTGTGATGGGAACATCGCTAACAGCGCAATTGGTAATTCCGCCACCTGCCGTGCCCATCGTCAAGGTTCCTACTCCGATGATGTTGTTGGTCATAACAAAGCCCGTCATTTGGGCCTTTGTGGGCAGGTTCATTAGACCCATCACCCGGGTGTTTGGATCAGAGAAACCGGTTATGTGGTTGATGGTTACGTTGTTAAGTGCATGTGCCGACCATGCGCTTATTATCTCGAATAAGGTGCCATCTCCGCTGTATTCCTTTGCGTTAATGTCGTCCACCGTTACATCGTGAATGCTGTAGCGGCCCCCAGCCAATGCTTCTCCGCCATTTTGGGAGAGTGAGTTGGCTATGACCATTCCACCGCCGGTATGGCTCAGTGTGCTGTAGCGGATAGTGATGTCGGTCACCTGGCAGAGAGGGCAAACGCTCTGATTCTTCGCTAGGGAATACTGGTCCTTGGGCGTCAGTACTATCCCATCTCCAGCCTGGGTGAATCCGCCCCAGCTGTATTCCATGATGTTGCCTTCCAGGAGCACTCTTTGGGCGTTCTTCAATTCGAAGAGGTTCTTAACCACAAACGGCAGCCCATCCTTTCCGCCCATAAAACCCGGACGTCCGGTTTGCCAAATTACCGGTTTGTAAAAGTGGTTGCGGATGATTTCGATATCCGCTGGGGTGGTGGTTGCGGGGCCCCCTCCTAACAGAATGTTCTCGCCCGCAGCTTCCAGAAAATTGTTGGAGATCTTGTACGGACCGCCCGGCAGTGAGCCGACGCCACCAGCGATTGCCTTGGAATCGGTGCAAGCTCCTATGCGCGTTGTGCAGTGGAAATCCGTCATGGACGAATCAATTACAGCCGCGTTCGTCATGCCCATCAAGTCAACACCCGTAACTGTTTCATCCTGCGCCGTCCCGTGTAGCCAGCTACGATCGATGATGATGAACTCTGAGGCGGTGTTTTGTGTGTAAATCAGTGGGCCGACAAAGCCGGTGCCGGCCGGACGAGTGATTTCCAGGCCCAAAAGACGGTAATGATTAGCTCCGGAAGCAAGCAAGAAGGGACCGGCACCCACGCCCGGGAACGAGACCTTCGCCATGACGTTGTTTACCCCGGAACAATTGAAAGACGGACGGCCCGGCAACGAGGCAACTCCGGCATAGCAAGGTGTAAGCCGCTGTCCTTCAGCCGGCAATGCGCTGTCCGGCGAACTGGTGCGGATAATGATCCAATGATCGCTATCGCAACTTTTGGCTGGCAGAGTGAAGAGGCCTGAAAAAGTTGCGCCGGCCTGCAGTGAAATCGTATCTCCACAGTTTGCGTTGTTGAGAGCAGCTTGAACATTTCCGCCCGCTGCGACTGAATGTGTGGTGCCCGGTGCTGGCGTATTTGCCATCGCGCTCGAAACTTGCGTGCGCGGCAGTTCCGCGGGCCCATCGAAGTTGCTGCCGGCAACCACGTTGACGCTAAAATTTCCATTCGTGGCCAGGCTGTTGCTATCGGTTACCGTGACACTGAATGTGGAAGTGCCGGTTGATGTAGGAACGCCCGAAATCTCTCCATTCAAATTCAGAGAAACTCCCGGCGGCGGAGCTCCGGCTGAAATGCTCCAATGATAAGGCGTCGCGCCCCCAGTCGCCGCCATAGTCTCGGCATAGACGCTCCCTTGCTGGCCTGGGCTCAGACTTCCGGTTGTGATCTGCAACGATTGCGTGCTCGGCGGATTAATCGTGATAGAAGCGCTCGCTGACTTTGTTGAGTCCGCGGTGCTGGTTGCGGTAACCACTGCATTGGTTTTCGAAGTCACTTTCGGCGCCGTGTACAGACCGGTGCCGTCAACCAAGCCAGCGGTTGCTGACCAAATGATGCCCGTATTGGAGGTTCCACTAACCGTGGCAGTAAATTGCTCCTTCTGATTCGACGACAGCGTCGCGCTCGGCGGAGTTTGGCTTACTCTGATGGTTCCGCTCGTTCCACTCTCGACTACGAGAGAAAAAATCTGGCTTCCTTGCTCAAGGCGGGGGGAGTCGGTGACAATCACCTCGAACGAGAAAGTCCCTGTAGCCGTGGGTTGCCCCGAAAGCCTGCCGGTGGTTGGATTCAAGCTGATTCCTGGAGGCAGCGTTCCAGTTTTGACCGAGAAGTAATACGGGAAGCTTCCGCCACCGACCGCGAACACCGCATTGTAAGCTTCGTTCAGCTTACCGACGGGAAGGCGTCCATACACATTCAAGTGACTCACCGTCGCCTCCTTCTGCACTCCATTGGCTTGTGCCAGCGTGCCACAGGAAGTGGTGAGAAGAGTAACCGCCGCGAGCAGCATTACGGCGCTCAAGCGCAGCATTAGCGCTTGCGAAATCGTGGAATTAGAAGCTGAAACAGCTTCTATTGCTTCAATCCCTGCCGCTACTTTAGACATTGTGAGCCCTCGACTCTACGAATTGGGGGACAGTCGATTGTCCTCATGTCGAAGTTATCGAGGTCGTTCAGAACTTCCCAGATACCAAAGGTACATTTCAGAATAGTTGGTGCATGTCGGTGTCGCTTGTACGGATTCGCGGGAGTGACTGACCGCTAGTTTCCGAAGAATGGGCACGTGAGAACGCCTGCCAGCAGCGCAATCTCAGCAAATGAACTAACCGGTGAGCAAAAGGCAGTGTTTCTGAAAGGAATCTTTCTAGGCAGCGTAACTAAGGTAATCAAGTTTTTTGAATCGTGAAAAAATAAGCCGCCGCGGAAGCCACAGTCGCAACGCTTGCTTAATTTTTCTGAATGGCGACCGCGACGTTGGGCGTAACCACTGAGCCCGTCATAAAATAAACGGCCTTCAGAAGCAGCCATGCCGCTCGCTTGATTGGCCGATGCCGGGAGCTCAAACGCCAGTACCAAAGATCAACTCGATCTTTGACGCCTGGAATACACGGCTCTAGTAAAGTGGGCCGGCCGTTATTTCCTTTGGATACTTTCCTCAGAATGTCAGCTTCGGTTCCGCCTCGGAGTCCGCCGCGCAAATGTTCTTCCCACACTCGAGACTTGTTAATGGTGCTCCACTTCGAAAATCGAACTACTGCCTTGTGCGCTAGACGGTCGGGCAAATAATTAACCAGGGGCAAACCCGAACTGTGCAAGTCAATCGGAAAATATCGATGCGGCGTTTGATTTACGAAGAGTATCCCCCCGGGTCGCAGTACGCTCCACACCAATGGCATGGTTTCATCCCGCTCTTTCGGCAGCAGGTGTTCGTAAACGGCGCTCAATAAAATGAAATCAAAAGAACCCAAATTTTGGGGCAACTCGGTGCCGGATGGCGAGGCTTCGAAACGGACATTGCGGAGCCCATGGAATTCGATCTTCGCGTTCGCCAGCCTCAAAAGGCTCGCGTTGAGTTCGACGCCAACAATTTCAGTATCCGGAAGCAATCTGGCTAGAATTGACGAAGAGGATCCAGATCCACAGCCAAAATCGAGAAGCCGGCATCCGCGAAACTTTTCTTTGGGCACAAAACTGAACAGCCCGATTGTTAGATCTTTTTCCAGTCCAGAACCGTCTTCATCTCTGGCGATGTTGGAACACAGCCACATGAAGCCGGATACTTCCAGACTTGCAGTGATCAAGTCGTCGGAGTACGCCGTCTCCACGCTTCGTTGCGGAATGTAAGTGTCGGGCTGGGACGGCCGCAGTTCTACGCGGCGTTTATGGTCCGAAAGGGGGTGAATGTGAACTTCGCCCTCAGTGCAACGAATGATCGAAATTTTTCCGTCCGCACCGCGATCAATCGAGAGTGTCACGTTCGCTAGTAACCCGAATTCTTAAAATTGGAGAAAGTTGACTAGAATGACAACCAGTGTACACGACTCGTCCGTCCACAAGACTTTCTATCTTTTTGGAATGGTTACCTACGATCCTTGGATAATTTCGGTCCATAAGTTTCGTTTAGAATCACGAAATGTGCAATTTCTTGCGTATACTCTGCACCGGGCGGCAGGCACCCTCCGAAGTGATATTTACAAGCGCAATATAATGATAGGCTTTTGAGAAGTTGGAGCTCTAGCAAGTGCCGGTTTTTAGGTATCCCATGTGCTCTCAACTCTAAGGGAAACCCTGCGTTCAGATTTCGGAGTGCTTAAACGATGTGCCACTTTTTGTCACACGGCGATAAGAATAGCTTCGCCTATGCTCGTCCAGCCGCGGTTAAATCGCGGTTCAGGCAAGCACAAGAACTCCTTGCGCCTTCAACTCGTGGCCGCTGGGTAATAGGGTTGGTTATTGGCATTACAATGCTGACATCGGCATTCGCTCAGCAGCCGTCACCTTCGCCATTCTGGACCAACCACGGCAATAACGCCCGCGACGGGTCTAACATCAATGAGCCCTTTCTCACTCCGGCTAATGTCAACCAAAACAGCTTTGGCAAGCTGTTCTCCTTCCCGGTCGACTATGTCGTGATGGCTCAGCCGCTCTACGTTCCCAATGTCAACATTCCCGGCCAAGGCCTTCACAATGTCGTTTACGTGGTCACCCAAGCAGATTCGGTTTACGCCATTGATGCGGACAATGGCGAACAGCTCTGGCATGCCAGTATGCTTGACGGGGGCACCACCGCCACCACCGCCAGCGGCACTCTCCCTTGCGGCGCTTCGTTTGGCTACAACCAGGAGGGCATCATTGGCACTCCGGTCATCGATACCGCCACCAACACCATGTACTTGGTCGCGAAGACTGTCTTCAACGGGGTTGTCCGGCACACCCTGCATGCTCTCGACATCACGACCGGATTAGATCTAGTCCCACCGGTGGTGATTACTGCGACCAGCACAAGCACCGGTACCGTGAATCACGGAAAGGTCACGCAGTTTAACAGCCTCCACCAGAAAAACCGCCCTGGACTATTGCTGCTGAACAATACCATCTATATGGGCTTTGGCTCGAACGGCTGTAACGACAAAGCTAGTGGTTGGCTGCTTGCCTATGACGAAGGCAGCTTGTCGCAAATCGCGTCCTTTAACACCGCACCCGACAACGGACTCGCTTCCATCTGGCAGGCTGGCACCGGTATTGCCGCCGATGAGGCGGGTAACGTCTTTGTGGAGACCGCTGAATCGTGCTCTCATTGCTACAACATTCCAACCGGCGGGCAGACCTACGGCAACAGCGTTTTGAAGCTTGATCCTGGTAACCTCACGATCGCCGACTACTTTACCCCGTCGGATGTCGCCTATCTCAATCAATATGATCTCGACTTGAGTTCCGCCGGCGCGCTGATTCTTCCCGATCAGGATGGCCCCTATCCTCACGAACTCATCGCCAGCGGCAAACAGGGCTTCGTTTACGTTCTTAATCGAGACCTCATGGGAGCCTACGAAGTTAACGATAGTGGAGTCATTCAGGAAACTACTCTCATTCCCGGAGAGACCAGCACCACGGTGACCGACGCCGAATTCGGCGGGCCTGCTTACTGGAACAACACCGTGTATTTCACTCCTACCAATTCGCCAGTGATGGCTTTTCCATTGTCCGGGGGGTTGCTAGGTACTCCTGCTACGACGGCTGCGAAGTATAACGGCGGGCACTCGCCGTCCATTTCCGCTAACGGCACGACCGCTGGAGTTCTTTGGGACGTAACAGGCTCTCTTCTGGCTTTCGACGCTGTTTCCCTTCAGCTGCTTTACAACTCAAATTTGGTCGCAAACAAGCGTGACACATTGTCGGCCGTCGGTCATTTTGTCACCCCGACCGTCGCTAACGGCAAGGTTTATGTCGGAACGACCAGCAGTGTGGTGGCCTACGGGCTGTTCCAAGTTCTTAACGTTACGGGTGGCAATGGGCAAACTGCCACCGTAGGTACAGCACTGGCCGCGCCCATTCAAGTCCAAGCCGTAAATCCGTACACCCGACAACCAGACGTTGGTGCGACCGTCACTTTCAGTGATGGCGGCAAAGGTGGTGTATTCAACCCCGCATCTGCAGTCAGCGATTCAAACGGGAATGTGTCGACCACCTATACTGTTTCGAAAACGGCAGGCACCTACACTCTGACCATTTCCGGAGTGGGTTTCGTGAATGGTACGGTGTCCGCCACGGCTAAGGTCGGTCCTCCGTTCCAGATCATTTACATCCAGGGACAGAAGCAGACTGCCGCAGCCGGTTCCTACCTCGCCAGCCCCGTAGTCGCGAAGGTGGTGGACCTCTACAAGAATGGTGTGACCGGCGTTACAGTTTACTTTTCCGCCAGTAACGGCGGCGCTATCGGTTCATCTTCTGCGGTCACCGGCGCTAACGGCTTGGCAAGCACCACCTTGAAGTTACCCACCACTGTTGGCACCGTTAAAGTGATCACCGCATCGAGCGGCATTCCGAGCGCGTCTATTCCTGAATATTCCGTTGCCGGACCACCGGCGACGATCAACATTACCGGCGGCAATAATCAATCGGCATTGGCCGGAACACAATTACCACAGCCTCTTAGCGTTTTCGTAAGTGATCAGTACGGCAATCCCGTTTCCGGTAGCAGCGTCACGTTTTCTGACGGGGGTGCAGGAGGCAGCTTTTCCAACATCAATCCCGTGATTAGCGCCACTAGCGGAACGGCTATGCAGTCCTATACGCTCCCGACTTCCGCCGGAAAAATCACCGTTCAGGCCACGGCGAATGGGCTGGCGAACTCCGTCGTCTTTACTGAAACTGCTCAGTAACGCTGCTTCATGTTGGCTGAATACATTTGAATCAATCGTAAAAAAGGCCCGGTTGGCTTTTGCAACATTTTCTTCGTGTACCTTAGTGTCCTTGGTGGTTTCCCGATTTCTCTCAATCACCAACGACACTAAACACGATCCTTCTGGCGACGGAGGCTCTCAATTCCTTTCTGTAAACCGAAAATCAACGGCGGCCCGCTTTTCCGGATGCTGCAGCTCATATCCTAGATAAACCATCAGATCTCCCCAGGCATCCTCCAGCTCCGCTACCGCTGCCTCCGGTAGAGTCTTCTTCCATCCCCCTATATTGGCCGATCGAACGAAGGGAATATCCTGGCGCGAGTTCTTGGTCACCAAGGCTGTCGAGCTGCCTCCTTCCAGCTTTCGCATTTGATCGGCGGAAGAGCGTTCCACTGCCTGCGCCACGATCTCGGGAGTTACTCCAATGCCTAGAAAAGATGCGACTCGATTCAATTCCACTTCTGTGCTCGCGAGCATGTCTTCATAACGCAGGAGCAGGAAATCTTTAGAGTTCTGTCGCGTGACCAGCCAACTGGCAACGTTTCCACCCCAGGAACTGTAGTCGCACGTTTCACCCGCGACAAAACTTCTAACAAATTTCTCGAGCGGATAATTGTCATCGATTCGCCGCCGTTTTCGAAAAAAATGGAATTGCGAAACGACAACGTCGCGGGGATCGCGAACGATGTATATGACCTTACGATATCGCGCATCGAAATACTGGTGACTCTTCATTACCCTTGGCCGGGGCAGTGCAGCCAATTGGTTTGTGGTTAGACCTTCCGATTCAGGGACCAGCCGATCGATATTGCCGAAGTTCGGTGTTTCTTCCGGATGTATCAGATGGGCGATTAGAAATCGCGTCCACGTATTGCCGGACTTTGGAAAAGAAACGATGAAAGTGTCATCATCAAACACTTGAAAATAGCGACCCGGATTGGACTTTCCAAGTGCACGTTTCGTCGCATTGACAAGGCGCTTGATCATAGAATCCTTATCGCGGGATTCACCGGAACGAAATTGAGGGCAGGGAATATCAAGGGCGATTACCGTTCCCCGGTACCGGTCTTGCCGCGCGGCCATCCGACATCAGCAACGCAATCAGGCTGGACTTAAGCGCGTCACCAGGGTCGCGAGTCGTGAGTTTATATCCCAGACAAGCCATGATGTCGCCCCACGCCTCTTCAATACTCGCTACCTGCGCTTCGGGCAATTCATTTCGTTCATTGACGAGTGGAACGAGAGAACTCCGCTCGATGGCCTGCGAGATTTTCTTAGGGTCCGTCGGCAATCCCAGGAAGTCAGCCACTCGCTTCAATTCGCGCTCGGCATCGGCTACGAGATCTTCATATCGCAACCATAAAAAGCCTGGGTGGCTGGAGCGTACAGCCATCCAACTTCCCACGTTCTCTCCCCACGATCCAGAATCATCCTGAGATGAGCGTTCCTGCACGTCTTTTCCCGCAAGGAATCGATCAATAAAGTCCGCGATAGAAAGTTGATCGTCAATTTTGCGCAACTTGCGGAGAGTTTCGTACCGCGATTGGGCCACATCACGCGGATCGCGAACCAGATAAATGACGCGCCGGTAGCGGGCATCGAAACCGCTGCGCGTATTCATAATTCGCGGGCGCGGAGACCGGTCAAAATCTCGCTTCGTACTGACATCCGGGTCGAGAACCACATGGCGCAAATTGTCGAAATTCACCTCTCTATCGGGATGGAATAAGTTCGCAAGAAGAAATTGCAAAGATGTGCACTCCGACTGCGGATAGGAAGCCAATAGAATGTCGTCGGGGAGTACCGGCAGGATTCGCCCCGGACGGTGCAGCCCGAATGCATGCTTCACGCCTTCTGCGAGATAACGTATCATCCGACCCTCAAACTAACTCCCGCGCTGAAAACAACTTCTTGGTTTGCAAAGAATCCCGCTCAGCGCATTCTGCATAACTACTGCTCATTCTGATATTCAACGGCAACCAATGCTTGCGCCGGCTGCTCCGGCTTTACCGGTGGCTTCACGCCCGCAATCTCGGCGACATGAAACGCACGATTCGTGCGATAAGCCCAGAAAAGTCCGACGCCGTAAGTTGGACTCAACAGCAAAAGTTCGATCGTCAACTGAATCAGGTTGCGAGGATAAAAAAATCGGTTGGCGAGCCACAGAGCCGTCACCAGCGGAAGCGTCAAAAGCGTTGGCAGCAAGTAAGCGCCGCGTACAAAAGCCCCGATGGGAACGCCTATTTGCTTTTTTAAATGTCGGGGAAAAAATACCAGGCAAGTAAAGCTGAGAGGAATGGCGGTCCCGAGCGCGTCACCCACGATTCCGAGCGGCCTCACAAGAGCAATACTTAAAATAAGATTGGCGACTCCCTCGATGGCGGTGACCGCCGCCAGGGTTTGATGTTTTCCAAGGCCGAACAGAATGCGTCCCGAGGCGGCCTGCGCCAACATGAGCGTGAAGGGAATGATCATCACCACCAGCACCGGATAGCTCTCTGGAACGTAGCGGGCCCCGACCCATATGCGGATAATATGCTTGCCGAACAGAATCAGGATCGCGGTAATGGGAAAAATAAGGAACGCGCAGGCGCGGTTCCCGGCAATATAAATTTTCCGCACCCGTTCGAGATCGCCAGTCGCCTCTGACTGGCTCGACATCGGCACAAAAATCTGCGCCAGGCTGGTAACGAATTCCTGGGCATAATCGACAATGCGGGCGCCGAAATTAAACCATGTCACCGCAACCGTCGACATCATCGTTCCCAACACGATTTCGTCGGTGCGGAAGCGCAGGCGCGCCGCTACCATCACAATGAAAGTGGTGCCGCCGTAATTGACCATGTGCCGCAACGAAGCGCGATCCACATGCCTGAAGCCGAGCCGCACAGGACACAGTCGAAACGCAATGAAGCCGCGCAGAACTGAAGACAGCAACGGCATCAAAACGGTAATTAAAGCCACCGTCAGCAACCCGTATCCACGATTTAAAAAATAAACAATTAAGACGGCGCGAGCGAGCGTGGCGCCGATGCTCGTCCAGTTCAGAATATAAAAGCGCTGCAACCCTTCGAGCATTCCCCCAAAAACGCCGACTGGAAAGCCTAGACTGACCGCCGCCCCGACCATGAGCAGCAACAGCCGCGTCTCGGAGTGCATTCCGCTGGGGATGTTAAACACATGCTCCAGAGACGAACTCAGCAGGGTGGTCACCGCCATGCACACCACACCGATGCCGCTATAGCTAAGGAGCGCCGTGTTGATAAACGAAGTAAGTTTTTCGGTTTCGCCGGTGGCGGAATACTTGGAAACGTAGCGGACGATCGAAGAACGGATTCCAAGGTCAAACAGACCGTAATAGCCAGTAATGGAGAAGATTAGAACCCAAATGCCAAATGCGGCGTCTCCCAGCCGATGCACAATGAATGGCGAGAGAAAAATCCCAACAATGACGTTGATGCCCAGCGCCGACCAACTCGATCCAACGTTCTTCAGGATCGCCGTTTTTTCATGCTTCCGCATCTGCTTCAGTCCGTTCTAGATTCTCGCGTCCTCGCGCAGATTGCCATTCGCTAACGTCGTAGCCGTCATTCGCGCTTCCCAAGCGGAACCGCGTTGGCAGATGGAATATCCCTTCGCGTCACCAGTTCGTATCCCAGTCGCGCCATGATTGTGCCCCACGCCGCCTCAATTTCTGCGACTGCGGACGATGGCAATACAGACTTCCATTTCCCCGCCACCGCAGTGCCGATAAACGGAATGTCGGCGCGTCGATTCTTAGTCGTCACCCACTCCCCGCCTTCTTTCTTCTCCATCTGACGCAGGTGATCGGCGGAACTGTTCTCTATCGCTCGGAGCAAGCGCTCAGGATTCGCATCCACACGGAAAAAGCGCGCCACTTTCTCCAGTTCCGTCGACGTGTTCGCGATTAAGTCTTCGTAGCGCTGCAGCAGAAACGACGGCCGTCCATCGCGAGCTGCCACCCACGTGGACACGTTTTCCGCCCACGTTCCCCAGCCCGCCGACAGAAGCGTCCCTTCCACAAAGCCGTGAACGAACTGTTCTATCGGTAGAACATCCTCGATATGGCCAAACTTGCGTGAGAAATTGTAGTAGGAAATGGCAACGTCCCGCGGATCACGCGTAATGTACAACACTTTCGGATAACGATGATCGAAGTATTGATGGCTCTTAATCACACGCGGTCCCGGAAGCCTCTTCATGTATCGGCTGGACTGCGCTTCTGCGTCCGGTATCAGTCGCTCAATGTTGGCGAAACTCACGGATTGGCCGGGGAAGAGCAAGTTTGCAATGAGAAAACGAGTCCAGGTATTTCCCGAGCGCGGATAAGACACAATGAACGTATCGTCCGGTCGCACCGCGATTTGGCGGCCCGCAAAGTCTGTGCCAAGCAAATATCGGGCGATCCGTTTGACGCCGTACATCATTGAGAAACCGCTCCGGGAGGAAAAGTTTGCAGGCCTTGCATCTGATCACCGTGTCGAAAAGTCGCTACGTGCGTGCTCCGCCAAAGCTCGACATGAAAGCGCCACCGCGGACACGGCTCCACAAAGACGCCAATTTGCGAGTCGCATTCGGTGCGATTTTCAAACCAAGTAACAGCAGTTTTAATCTAGTCTCACCCAAAGACTGGTTGGCCTCGGCAAAGTGTTCCCGCGCTTTGTCAAACTGCCGCTGTTGGAGATCGCACTTACCCTCTTCCACCAGATACATGGCGCGAATTTCGCCGGCCCGCTTCTCCACCACATCGCGGTCCGTTCCTTTAAGAGGCAAAGTTTGTTTGAATTTCTCCAGGATGTTCCAATAGGCTTCCGCCATTCTCGCCCTTGACACGCCGAGAGAGCCAGGGCGCCCGATGAACAGCCGTGCTTGCACCTTCCGGCTGTAGCCAATCTTTGTGCCACTGAAAGCCGAGCGCACCCACATATCGTAATCGTCGCATCGCGGAAGCTTTTCGTCGAATAATCCCGCACGCACTAAAGCAATCTTCCGCGCCACCACCGTCGAAATCGGAACCTGACAACGCTCCTCAATCAATGCGTCGAAGGTTGCCTGTCCCGCCGACGGGCACTGCTCCATAAACTCCCGCTCTTTCTCAGGATCCCCCACCAATAGAGCGTTGGAATAAACCAAGTCGAGCGTCGGATCCTCCGCGAACAACTTCATTTGTGAGGTCAGGTGATCGGGCATCCACGTGTCATCGCTGTCCAGGAATGCGACGAACTCGCTCCGCGCTTGCCGGATGGCGTTATTTCTGGCTCCCGCTGCCCGCTTGTTTTCCTGTTTGATGTAGACGATGCGGTCAAGGTACGGCGCCAGCACCGTCTCCAACTCTGCGGTGTCGGGAGAGCCGTCGTTGACCACGATCGCCACAAAATCCGAATAAGTCTGTGCGAAGACCGAATCCAAACATGCCGCAATCAAATCAGCGGTCTTGTAGCTGGGGATGATCACGCTGACTTTAGGCGCCGGATTTGGCTGGTTTGCTTGCATATCTCGAGAACGCTTAACTACTGTGAAAAACCAATTCTTTCTGTCCCTTCACAATGTGATCGGCCGCTTCCACGCCCATCATAACGGAATGGTCCATGTTGCCTATTTCATAGCGCCATGCCCCGAAACGTCCACGGGAATAAATCCCTTGCTCCATCAGCGCTGGCTGCAGGATGGCGAGCGCGCGATCGCGATCGATAGTCGGAATCGGATACGAATACCGAACCAGCCGGTGATAGCGCGAAATGATGCGCGCACGATCCGACTCGTCCAGAATTTTCGAACGGATCAGCCCGGCAAGCATCTGTTCATACGTGCGATCGATGTCGAGCTTTTGTCCTAGCGGCACCGACATTTCGCACATCAGCGAACTGTATTGCTCGGTGTCGCCGTTTGGCACGTTGTTGGGCGAGTAATGGGAAAAAAATGTGGCCCTGTAGCAGGGCATTTCCGAGTCCGCAAAATACACCCAGCATTTGCCGGTGTCGATCTTCTTTTTCAACCCAATTCCCAGAACCAGCAGATCGTTGTGTTCAAGTAACGTCGCGGCTTCCTTCAGTTTCGCATTGGCCGGCTTCAGCATACCTGCTACCAGATCGATTGGCGCAGTTGAAATCAGTGTGTCGTAGCTGTCTCCCGTGCCGTCACTAAATGAAATCTTACGTTGAGCCGTGTCGATTTCAGCCAGTTGTTTTCCCGTACGCACCTTTTCAGGAAATCGCCGCGCCATGCGCCGGTAAATCTCCCCAGTTCCGCCGTGAAGCGGGAAACGGAACTTGTTATTCGGCCCCCACGCTACGTCGTCTTTTTCGTAAAGCACGTTTTCGAGCAGCCGCTTAAAGTCAACAACCGAAACGCGCTCCGCTATCCAACCCTTCGACATGCGCTCCAGCGGCGTGGTCCAGACTTTGGAGTTGTAAGGGAACATGAAGGTCTCGGCAATGCCCTCGCCGAATGTGTTCAGAGTCCAGTCGCGGAAATTTGTCGCATCGCTGCTTCTGCTAGCCGCAGCCTTGGCCGCGCCCATCAGGCAACTGACTTGCAGCGCTTTGGGTAGGTATCGCAGGTTGTTCTGAAAGGGATAGGGCACGCAAACATCGTTCAAATACACCCAGCTTTCGCGTATCCGCTCGTGCACTTCCTTCCCCAGCATGTCGTCGATCAGTTTGTCGAAGTAGGGATAATGCGAAAAAATGACGTGGCCACCCTCGTCCCAGACAAATCCCTGCGGATCCACATGCGAGGTAGAGTGGCCGCCTACGTCGTCCGATTTCTCGTAAAGCACCCAGTTGTCGTAGCCAAATTCGTGCAGGCGATAAGCCGCTCCCAGCCCAGTCGGCCCGCCACCGATGATCACAATTTTCTTATTAGCCATGCCCTTGTGGTCGCCAAACCAGCCTGTTATCTAGGATAAAGAGGGAATGATTGCCCGAGTCTGAACGAGCAAAATGGAGTCCAAAGTCAGGCGGTCCCAATGTCTTTATATCATTGATTTCACACGTTCCCAGCCAGGGGAGACCCACTTTGGTCACCATGCGAAAGGAAATCGAGTCGACGTGGGCAAACTCTTTCCCATTATTCCCGGCCAGGTTCCGCAGAATCGAAAATCCGCTTGCCCAACCGGCCTTTCCGGACAAAAAAAACATCGCCAGTGGTTACTTCCAGTATTTACTTCGTTCGACCATGAGGCCGGAAAACGAAGGTCAGGCATTACAGTATGTTGTAGTGTGATTTTCGGGATCTTTCAGCGGCGCTTGAACCGTGGCTGTGGCCATGGCGCGTTTTTTGGGTTCGGCTAGACGAAAAATAGGATGACAGAGACTCTTCTAAAAGTCGTAATCTTTACCTCAGTCCCGCCGCGGAGCGTGGCCCGCATCAGGGAGCGCATTCGCCGGGACGCTCCGGAAGCCCAAGTCGTCGGAGTGCGATCCCGATCGAGCCTTTCGACGATCTGGAGAGCCTTTCCCTGAAAGCCGAAGTTGTAGGCGGCGACCTAATCGTAGCGGCCATTCGCGATTTCGCGAACGGGACGGTAGCGGAAACTCCCCAAAGCGGTCCCGGCAAACTATTCCGCAGGCCGACCGACGAAGATCTGCTGCAGATGAAAAAGAAAGCTGGCGGCGCGGCGCAGCGCAGAGTTAAGACCAACCATTTTCGCTGGCCGCTATGGAAGTTGTTTCTAGTCTGTGCTGAATGCTCCGAAGCTGGCCCTGCGCAATCGGCGGCACCGGCAGAACGCCGATTTTCCGGTGATGATTTTTTATCACCATCTGGTTTCGGATCGCCCTCATCGTCTCGGAGTCTCGACGGTTTACTTCTTGCGCCAGGTGAAATATTTGCTGCGCCACTATCGCGTGGTCAGCTTGAGGCCATCGAAGTGGTGCGCAAGGGCGGCGTCAACGTTCCCACAGTGGCCATTACTTTTGACGATGGCTACGCTGACAATTTCGTGAACCTGCGCGCTGTGACCGAAGAAACCGGCGTGCCCATCGCATACTTCATCTCCACGGAGCACATCTCGAACGGCCGGGAATTTGCTCATGATCACGTGGCCAGCGAATATGGTTTCACACCCAATACCTGAGCGCAGATCGAGGTCCTGCAGGGTTGTGGCTACGAAATCGGCAGCCACACAAGAAATCATGCGGACTGCGGCTCGACGGATGTGCTGTTCCTGCGCGATGAAATCATTGGTTCAGGCGAGGAAATTCAGCGAAGACTCGGAGCGGCGCCGCACTTTTCTTTTCCCTTTGGACTCCCCGAGAATATCTCCGCTCCAGCGGCCGAAATTGCCTGCGCAAGTTACAAAAATGTTTTTTCAGCATACAGAGGCGGTAACTTTCATTTGGATGCCCGGCGAATTTTGCGGCGCTCAGGTTTCCCAAAAACGCTGTGGGAGCTTGAGCTGCAGTTGCAGTCCGTTTTGCTGGGCGAGACCAAAGAGCCTCCACACTTGAAAATGCGCATCGATAAATGATATCGAGGGCTGAAGAATCAACGAGGAATCTGAAGAATCGAGGAAGAATAATCGTTGATCAGGCGCAAGCGCTTTACGGAGTCACGTTTTTTTCTGATTAAGCGGCCACACCGTGGTCACGGCAAGCGCCACCCCGACTCCCAGCGACACCTCCAAAAACCGGTGCCACCCCACAATCCACGGGGCGCGCCCTCGCGGGATCAGCAGAATAATGCTGAGCGTAATTGCGGCAAATCGATAAGCGCCGCCAATACGCAAAAGAAATGAAAGCGCGCCGCACAAAAGAATTCCAACTCCGTAGACAATCGCATTCGGCGGGAAAAATGTCGCCAGGCCCGCCCCTAGCACCGCTCCCAAAGCAGTTCCTGTAAAACGCTGCCACGCCAATGTGCGCGGAGAAATCGTCGATTGAATAATAACGATGGTTGAAATTGGAGCCCAATAATACTCGGGAAGTTTCAAGATACGAGCGAGTAGCATGGCGACCACCGCTGCAAAAGTCGTTCGCAGCGAGTCAAGTAAAGAATCGCGATTCACCGCCGATAAAATTCCCCGCTTCGCCATCATTTCTCCGCGCGCTAAGAGCCGCTATTGTATCGCCGATCGTCGCGGACAAATAAAACGACGCTTCGGGCTGTCCGCCGGTCGATATCGGCATCCACGCCATATTCAATGCCGTTCAGTTGCCGCCATCATTTTGCGGCAGTGGCGCGCGATCTGTCTCTCTTCTTCGGTCGGAACGACCTGAATCTTATCTTCAGTCAGTCCCAGGCTTCCAAGGCCTCTAGTCGCGGCGCCTCGAACCTGCTCACTGTGCTCGCCGATTCCTCCCGTGAATACGACAAGGTCCGCGCCGCCTAACAGAGCCATGTAAGCTCCGATGGTCTTTCGGACCGCGATGCTGAATACGTCCAGAGCGAGTTGGGCCTTAGAATCGCCAGTCCTGGCGTGTTCTTCCAAAGTTTTCACATCGCTTTCGCCGGACGATAAAGCGAAAAGACCGCATTGGCGATTTAGCAGAACTTCCAGTTTGTCAGCGTCGACCATTTCATTTCGCAGAAGATACAGCAGGATGCCGGGATCGAGATCGCCAGAACGCGTTCCCATTGGAATGCCACCGGTGGGAGTCAGCCCCATCGTAGTATCGATTGAAACGCCATTTCGCAGCGCGCAGAGACTCGAGCCGTTTCCCAGATGCGCGAAAATAACTTTTTCTGGGAGATTTGCGCCGAAGTGGTGAACCAGCGATTCGTAGGAAATGCCGTGGAATCCATAGCGCTGAATTCCGGCGTCGAAGTAGTGGCTGGGAAGCGCAAAGCGCGATGCAACTTCCGGCATCGTCTGATGAAAGGCGTCGTCAAAACATGCGAATTGTGCGGCGGAGGGAAACGCCTTTTGCGCAGAGGCAATCAGCGAAAGGGCTTGCGGAATGTGCAAGGGCGCGAAATGGATGGACGAGCGCAGGTCCTGTATAACTTGCTGGGTGATCAATTGATGTTTGCGAAGTTTTGGCCCGCCGTGCACGACCCGGTGGCCCACCGCTACGGGTGCGCTAGGAATATGCCGTTTGATCGCGGCAGCCAGAAGCTCAAGCGCTTGGTCTTGCGATCCGTGTTCGCTCTGCTGCTGTAGGAGCGATTTCCCGTCGCCCGCCCGAATGTTCAACGTGCCATTATTCTGTCCAATGCGGTCGGCGCTTCCACTGAGCAACGTCTCTTCGTCTTCATTTCCTCGGCGAAAGACGCCAAACTTCAGCGACGATGAGCCGCTATTTAGCACGAGAATCAGTTCGTCGCCATTGTTCAGGCTCTTGTTTGATTTTTTAGTATTCAAGGCTTTCGCCATGCCTAACCCGGCCACTTCCAGTTACGAATTTCTTCCTTGTCGATGCCTTCGGCGTGCGCATAGTTAATGCTCTCGATGATCTGATCTTTTAACCATTCTTTAACATGCGCACCCACCGAGTGAAGACGAGGAACGCGGTCGATGACATCGATGGCGAGATCAAACCGATCAACCTGGTTGATAATGGCGAGTTCCAGCGGAGTATTGATGTTGCCTTTCTCCTTATAGCCGCGCACGTGAATGTTGTCATGATTCCTGCGGCGATAACTGAGCTTGTGGATCAGCGACGCATAGGAATGGAAATTAAAAATTACGGGCTTGTCGGTAGTGAACAGCGAATCAAAGTCGCGGTCGGAAAGTCCATGCGGATGCTCAGTCTCAGGCATGAGCCGGAATAGATCGACAACGTTAACGAAACGGATCTTCAGCTCTTTGAAATGTTCTTTCAGAATTGCTGTCGCGGCCAGTGACTCCATGGTCGCAATATCGCCCGCGCACGCCATCACCACGTCGGGTTCCTCGCCGTCATCGGTCGAGGCCCAATCCCAGATGCCAATGCCCTTGGTGCAGTGCGTCACCGCCTCAGCCATGGGCAAATACTGAAGGTGGTCTTGCTTGTCCGCGACAATTACGTTGACGTAATCGCGCGAGCGCAGGCAATGATCGGCAACGCTGAGCAAGCAGTTGGCGTCAGGCGGCAAATAAATGCGCACCACATCCGGACTTTTGTTAGTGACCACATCGAGGAAACCAGGATCCTGATGGGTGAAGCCGTTGTGATCCTGCCGCCAAACTAGAGATGTGATCAGGATGTTGATCGATGGGATGGGCGCGCGCCAGGAAATTTCCTTCTTCGATTTTTCCAGCCACTTGGCGTGTTGGTTAAACATGGAATCGATCACGTGCACAAAGGCTTCGTATGTCGAAAACAATCCGTGGCGCCCAGTAAGAACATAACCTTCGAACCAGCCCTCTAAAGTGTGCTCGCTGAGCATCTCCATGACGCGCCCATCGACACTTAATTCGCCTCCGTCTGCGTCCTCAGGCTTGTATTCCGCAAGCCACGTTTTCTTCGAAGCTGCATAAATCGCCGTCAGCCGGTTGGAAGCAGTTTCGTCTGGACCAAAGACGCGGAAAGTATTCATATTGCGACGCATCACCTCCGCAAGAAAGTGGGCAAGCACGTCGGTGGGCGGCGCGTACGTGGTGGCCGGCGCTTTTACTTCAACCGCATAATCGCGGAAGTCTGGCATGGCAAGCTCTTTACGCAGCAGGCCTCCATTGGCATGTGGATTGGCAGAAATGCGGCGTGCTCCCACAGGCGCGAGTTGTTGCAGTTCATCTTTAAGCTTTCCGTCGGCATCGAACAATTCTCCCGGTTTATAACTTCGCAACCAATCTTCGAGAATTTTCAGGTGTTTTTTATTCGTAGCCGGGTCGGGCACCGGAATCTGGTGCGAGCGCCATGATCCTTCCACCTTGTGGCCATCGATTTCTTTCGGCCCGGTCCATCCTTTCGGTGACCGAAGAACAATCATGGGCCATCGGGGACGAGTGACGTCGCCGCTGGAGCGCGCGCGTTCCTGCAGCGAGCGAATGTCCAATATGCATTGCTCCAACGTCGAAGCCATTTTTTGATGCATCGATGACGGGTCATCGCCTTCCACAAAATAGGGTTTGTGCCCGTAGCCAATCATCAGCGCTTCAAGTTCCGCATGAGGGATTCGCGCCAAAGTCGTTGGATTCGCGATCTTGTAGCCGTTGAGGTGCAATATCGGCAAAACCGCGCCATCGCGAATCGGATTGAGAAATTTGTTCGAATGCCACGACGTCGCGAGTGGTCCAGTCTCAGCCTCTCCGTCGCCGATTGCGACAGCAACGATGAGATCGGGGTTGTCGAACGCCGCTCCGTATGCGTGGGAGATTGAGTAACCCAATTCACCACCTTCGTGAATTGAGCCCGGAGTCTCAGGAGTGCAATGCGACCCTATCCCTCCCGGAAATGAAAACTGCTGGAAAAACTTCAGCAGTCCAGCTTCATCGCGGCTCTTGTCCGGATAAATTTCAGAATAGTAGCCCTCGAGATAACTGTTGGCGAGAGTCGCGGGCGCGCCATGACCGGGTCCCGAGATATACATAATGTTCAAGTCATACTTTCGGATAAGGCGGTTCAGGTGGACCCAGATTAAAGACTGGCCGGGGTCCGAGCCCCAGTGGCCCAGAAGACGCCGCTTGATATGGGCTGCGTTCAGCGGTTCACGAAGCAAAGGATTGGCACGAAGATAGATCATGCCTAACGACAGATAATTGCAGGCTTGCCAGTAAGCCTCGATTTTGCGCAGTTCATCGGAGGAAAGCGGCGGCAAAACGTCAGAAACATCATCCATAACTTCTCCATCGACAATGCTGATAGTTTCATGGATGCCAGAGTAAGCACAATCGGCGCAAGTGTGTCGCGACAATTGAGAGACATCACATTGCGCCCCGGAATCCATATCCTCTCTGCTTGCATCCCTTACATCTAGGAGCAATCAAATGGCGCGTGTATTCATCACGGGTTCGTCCGACGGTCTAGGTCAAATGGCCGCACAATCACTCATCGAGCAAGGTCATCAAGTTGTTCTGCACGCGCGCAATGAGCAGCGAGGAAGGGAAGCGCTTTCTGCGGTCCCTCAAGCCCAGACAGTCGTCACTGGCGATTTGTCCAGCATCGCCCAAACCCGCGGCGTGGCCGAACAGGTCAACGCTCTAGGCCTTTTCGACGCGGTGATTCACAACGCCGGCATCGGTTACAGGGAGCCGCGCCGCATCGCCACCGAAGATGGCCTGCCTCACGTATTCGCGGTCAACACTCTGGCCCCGTACATCCTCACGGCATTAATTAAAAGACCAAAGCGTCTTGTCTTCTTGAGTTCGGGCCTCCACCAAAATGGCGATGCAAGTCTTGAAGATCTCGCGTGGGAGCATCGTCCCTGGAACGGGCAGCAAGCTTACTCCGATACGAAGTTTCACGATGTGCTTCTGGCTTTCGCATTTGCGCGTCGCTGGCCGCAAGTTCTCTCTAACGCGCTCGAGCCCGGCTGGGTGCCGACCAAGATGGGAGGGAAGGAAGCGCCCGATGATCTGGATGAAGGGTATCGCACGCAAGTGTGGCTGGCGGTCAGCGAAGATAAAGCCGCTAAAGTTACGGGCGAATACTTCTTTCACATGCGCCTGCGCAAACCACACCCGGCCACTCGCGATTCCAAACTCCAAGACAAGCTACTAGAAGCCTGCAAACGCTTTTCTGGTGTTGACGTCCCCACATTTCAATAAGCTTTGTACGAACAGGCATGCGGGTACAAACCTGCGAAGGGTGACCAGGGGCCAGGAGGGAACGAACAGCACGTTCTTACGCATCGGGAGCCCGGGTTATCTCCTGGGGCGGGTATTACACCATGACATGGGCGTTCTTCGCGAAGTTCGTGGATGAAGCCTACGCCATCGCCGACCCTGACTGGATCTCCGCCAAAAAAACCACTCCCGGCGGCCTATCGCTACAACGATTGGTGCAAGCCATGCAGGCGCTGAAAACAGGTCCGGCAACGAGTAACGTTGGCGAGCCGCAACTCAGCGAGGTAGGATAACTCGCCAATAGGCAGCGTATTCTCAATTTCGCTTTCTACCCCCGCCTAACCGGCGGGGGTAACTCCACAACTTATCAATGCCAATCACCGGAAGCCGCGTAGACAACGTTGCCTCCAACCAAGGTCTCCAGCACTTTTACCGTCGCAATGTCTTCTGCCAGTATTTTTAGCGGATTACTGTCAAGCACGATCAGGTCGGCAAATTTTCCCACCTCAATCGACCCCGTCGCCTCATCCTCATGGAGCTCATAAGCCGCGTCTATAGTCGCGCTTCGCAGCACTGCTTCCCTCGATAATCCCGGATCGTCACCGAGGCGCCCGCGATATTCCGGCCCCGCATCCGGCTTGTTCGTCCGCGTGACGCCTACCTTCAATGCGAACCATTCGTCCAGCGGATCCACTGGCCAGTCGCTACAAAAGGCGATGCGCGCCCCGGCAGCCGCCAGCAACCCTGACGGTTCCAGAATCTTCATTCGTTTCGGACCAAAATAATTCTTCAGCCCCAGCGTGTCCCCCGCAGGTTTTTCCCACTGCAACGACAACACCGCTGTCGCCCCCAACCGTTTGAACCGCGGATAATCCGCCGGATCCACAATCTCGTCATGAGCAATCGCCGGACGTATGTCCGCCCCCGGCAATGCTGCCCGCAACGCTTCAATGCCGTCCAATCCCGCATGCACCGCGCCGTCCCCATCCGCATGCATGTGCGGATCGATTCCCGCGCGGCCGAGATCGATCAGCACCTCCGACAGCGCTTTCGGCGGGAAATATACCGCCGGCCCTCGACTCGAACCCGGCACCCAGTCCGGCTTCTCCGCCGTACCTGCGTTCTTCCTATAGGGCTCGCGCATCGCCCCGGTCAGTGCCGGCGCCGCAATTACGCCATCAAGAAACAGCTTCGCATTTCGCACCGTAATTCCCGGGAGGCGCTGCATCCCGCCCTCATCATATTGTTTCGCGAATCCAACCACTCTCTTTACACCCGCCGCCAAATCACCCGCCTCCGCCGGTTCGATAACCGGTGCAAAGTGTGCCCGCGCTGTCAGCCCTCCTGTGCGCCGCAACTCCGCAAACGCCGCCATCGATTCGGCCGGCGCCGCCGCGTCCAGAAAACTTGTCACTCCTTGCCCGCTCATGGCCTTGAGCGCCGCCTTCGCACCCGCCAGATACTCACTCTGCGTCGGCTTGGGTAGCAAACTCGAGAAC
>Ga0209332_1000038_pt1 | contig 32479 bp, 32 predicted proteins | sample BlaSpr_A8_OM3_M1_FD_187974 | JGI IMG/M metagenome (GOLD analysis project Ga0209332, IMG submission 187974) | Forest soil microbial communities from Thunder Bay, Ontario, Canada - Black Spruce, Ontario site 2_A8_OM3_M1 (SPAdes) (version 2) | ecosystem: Environmental > Terrestrial > Soil > Boreal...
GCCAATGGGGCTAATGTAGCCCGCCGATGGACAGTGATCGCGTCCGGGCTTCTCATTCTGGCGCTCGCCTTGGTTGTCATCTACACCGGTCCAAATGCCTTTCTCAGCCCCATAGCTCTGGTGGTCGTGGCCGCAATTGGACTCGCCGCGCTTCTGCTTCAGGTTAGGTTTCGACGCGACCTTTCAATTCATTCTCCGCTATGGCTAAACGTTCTTGGAATTCTCTGCGCGATGGCATGCCTGTTCGCGGACTACCTCCACATGACACGCCGAATGCTGGATCTGGTGGCGTTTGCGACGGTGATCTGCTTCGGCATCAGCGGTTCGTTAATTCTGCACTCACTGCGGAAAAGAACTCGAATTCAGCGGTCGCAATCCGACTCCGACTAGAGCTTTTGCGACGAATTTATGAGATCGCCGCGGATTAAGGTTATTTCCCGTCGAACTCCGTATTCCTTACAGATTCGGCACCTCGGTTTCCCATTTACAATGCCGTTATGCGAGTCACGCTATTCGGAGCCTCCGGGCTGCTTGGGCGCGAACTGGTTCGTGAGTTGAACGGGGAAGAGTTAACCGCGCCCTCTTCCAAAGAGGCCGATCTGCGGGACCACGCAGCCATCCGCGACGTAATTCGCAATTCCCATCCCGACTGGATCATCCTTTCCGCCGCCTATACCGACGTCGACGGTTGCGAATCAAATCGAGATCTTGCCTTTGCGGTCAATTGTGAAGGCGCAGTGAATGTAGTACGCGCCGCCAAAGAGATAGAGTCACGGCTGCTGTTTGTTAGCACTGATTACGTTTTTGATGGCACGAAACGCTCTCCTTACGAAATTACCGATAGCAGAAATCCAACCGGAGTTTATGGCGAAAGCAAGGCACGTGCGGAAGAGCGCCTGATAGAACTTCTTCCCGACGTCTGCATCGCGCGTACGTCCTGGCTATTTGGCCACGGAGGAAAATGTTTTCCGGCGACGATTTTAAAACTCGCTTCAACTCGACCAAAAATTTCCGTGGTCAACGATCAGCGCGGTAGCCCAACCTTCACGCGCGATCTGGCATCCGCTCTTGTACAGCTTTGCATCCGGTCCGCTCGCGGCATCTTTCACGTCACTAATTCCGGCGACTGCACGTGGTATGACTTTGCCACGGAAATCGTACGAAATTCTGGAATGACTACAGCAGTTCAACCCGTGACTACCGCCGAATTCCCGCGCCCAGCCCAGCGTCCTGCATACTCCGTTCTGTCGCCTGACAGCCTTCACGCCTACCACATTCGCATGCCGGAATGGCAGGACGCGCTGCGGCGCTATCTTGCCAGTTCGCCAGCGAAGCCCTCTATCTAGCTGCGGTTGCCTTCGACAGTAGGCAGGACTACTATTTCTTTGCATCACATTCTTAAACGCGAGTTCTTTCCGCGTTTCGCTTAACAGACTTCTCTCAGCCAATTCCGTTTCAAGGAGGATTTATGGGAATCGCAGTTTCTCCGATTCAGATTGATTCGCGTGTCAGCGATTTTATTTCCAAGCCGCGCAAGATGCTCATCAACGGCAAGTGGGTGAACGCGGCATCAGGCAAGACTTTTCCAACTTACAACCCGGCTACCGGCGAAGTGCTGGCGCAAGTTGCGGAAGGCGATCGCGCCGATATTGACGCGGCGGTGCAGGCGGCTCGGCGAGCATTTGACAGCGGCCCGTGGTCGCACATGACTCCGTCCGACCGCGGCAAGTTGATCTGGAAGCTGGCCGACCTGCTGGAACAACATCTCGAAGAATTCGCAACCATCGAAACGCTCGACAACGGCAAGCCGCTGAGCGTGGCGCGCGCCGCCGATGTTCCCCTCGCGGTCGATATGTTCCGCTACATGGCGGGATGGGCGACCAAGCTTGAGGGCACGACGATTCCGCTCTCAATTCCTTATTCACCCGGCATCGCTTACCACGCCTATACCCTGCGGGAACCGGTGGGCGTCGTGGGCCAGATTATTCCCTGGAACTTTCCTCTGCTGATGGCGTCATGGAAGTTGGCTCCGGCGTTGGCGTCGGGATGCACCGTAGTGTTGAAGCCAGCCGAGCAGACGCCGCTCTCCGCGCTGCGTTTAGGCGAGCTGATCATGGAAGCCGGATTTCCCGAAGGCGTGGTCAACATCGTTCCCGGATACGGCGAGACCGCGGGCGCCGCTCTGGCAGCGCATGATCTGGTCGACAAGATCGCTTTCACCGGATCGACCGAAGTGGGCAAACTGATCGTTCACGCGGCCACCGGAAATCTCAAGAAAGTTTCGCTCGAGCTTGGCGGAAAATCGCCCAACGTAGTCTTTCAGGACGCGAATCTCGACGGCGCAATCGCCGGCGCGGCCAGCGCCATCTTCTTTAATCAAGGACAAACCTGTTGCGCCGGATCGCGCCTATACGTGGAACGTCCTGTCTTCGATCGCGTCGTCGAAGGGGTTGCCGCCAAGGCTAAAAAGATTCGCATCGGCTCCGGCATGGAACCCGAAACCTCGATGGGACCGCTAGTCTCCGAAGAGCAGTTGCAGCGCGTTTGTAACTATCTCGAGATCGGCCTGTCAGAAGGCGCGAAGGCAGTCTCCGGCGGAAAAAAGCATGGCGACAAAGGATACTTCGTCGAGCCCACCGTGCTGGTAAACACCAAAGACGATATGCGGGTGGTGCAGGAAGAAATTTTTGGCCCGGTAGTGACGGCGATTCCGTTTGACAATCCAGAAGAATTGACACCGCGCGCCAATAGCACTGTGTACGGACTGGCAGCGGGCATCTGGACCAAGGACATTTCCAAAGCGCACAAACTCGCAGCCTCATTGCGTGCCGGGACGGTGTGGATCAACTGCTACAACGTATTCGACGCCGCGCTCCCATTCGGCGGCTACAAGCAGTCGGGATGGGGACGCGAGATGGGAAAAGACGTTCTCGAACTCTATAACCAGACCAAAGCCGTTTGTACCCGACTGTATTAACCGATTCAGCGAAGATAAGTCTTCGCGGCGTCAGCCCCCACCGAGCTGACAGACCGACGGTGCGTCGAGGGTGCGCCACGTCTCGCGTTTGAGACGTGGCCCTCCGAATCGACGCCACCACCGTGGAAGGGCACTGCTTCAGCCGTCTGTCCCCGGATTATCACGCCGGGATGTGGGCCAACCGGCGGGTAAGAATTCAGAAATTTGTGGGGGTACCCCCCCTCCCCCCAAAATGAGTTAAGTTGATGATAATAAAATAGTTAGAGGCAAAGTATTCAAAAGATGGGACTTAGTGTTGAATTTTTCTGTTTGGCGTGCACTTGCGGGTGTGCCGGTCGGGGCCATTTGTTGTCATTTGTTGTCATTTATTTATTGTCAATGAGCACGTGAACGGTTGAGGCCGGAAACGCGTTCGTCTCTGGAGACTGGCGCAGTTCTCGATGGTGCACTGTCGAGGTATCTTCGCAGCGATTGTGGTGCATGTCTGTGATGAGCGTACGGGAAAAATGTGATGAAAAAAGTTGGGAGGAACGGAGTGGTTCCTGGCAGTGTGGAATTCCAGCCCTTCGGCTTCGCTCAGGGCAGGCTCTTCGCAAAGTGCGCGGGGAGCACCTGACATGCCCTCCTGAGTACGGGGGCCACAGGTTAGCGCCCCAAAAACCTTGGTGCTCGATGTCATTCGCATCAGGTTAGAGAAGGCCACTTCTCAAGCGCGAGAAGTGGCGCAACCGATTATTTTCTTCCGGCGTCCGCCAATCGAAAATTTCACATTTTTAATTACGGGCAAAGAATTGGAGGCGCGGGTGAGAATCGAACTCACGGTAGAGGTTTTGCAGACCTCGGCCTTACCACTTGGCGACCGCGCCGGTAGTTCATTAACGCGAACAAATGCACGTTAATTAGCACGCTAAAAATGAAAAGCCCTCGCTGGTGCGGGGCTCCAACAAAATGGAGCGGGAGACGGGGATCGAACCCGCGACTTCGACCTTGGCAAGGTCGCACTCTACCGCTGAGTTACTCCCGCTTGCGCTTTCATTCTACAGCACTCGATATTCGCTGACAATTCGGTACAATTCGGGCCCCGGAGAAGCCAACTCTTCGCCAAAAACCGGAATCGTATTTGTCTTTGTCAGTGCGATACATCAGTGCGATACCGATCAGAGCAAAACGCTGCGAGTCCAAGCAGTGAAGTAGTAATACAGCCCGAGTAGTAATACACCCCAACGATGCGAGGACAATTCGATGAATGGATTAAAGCTTTTTGTATTAGCAGGTATTGCGGTTATCGGCTTCACTTTCGCCGTTCCGGCAACACAGGCGCAAATCGCAGTAGAAATAGGCCCTGCGCCAGTATGTCCTTACGGCTACTATGACGTGCCTCCTTACAACTGCGCGCCCTACGGCTACTATGGCCCGGAGTGGTTCAGCGGCGGCGTTTTTATCGGCGCTGGACCGTGGTTTCATGGCCACGATGGCTTCCGCGGACACGTTGACAATCGTTTCCACCCAGAGCATGGCTATCGCGGCGCGCTTCCGAATCGCGGAGACCGGCCGGAGCCTGGAAGGCGCACTGACAAGATCTCGCATTTTAAGGGAAATGAAGTGCGCGACGGGCGCGGGCACGCAGTGGGGGGCAAGCGCTAACTACAAATGTTTCTGTAGTGAAAATAGGGGCGGATTGTCTTCTGTCTTCTCGGGAAATTTTCACAGAGATCAAGAAGACAACCCATCCTTATTTATTAGAGCTCTTGCCTTGTGCAGCGACGCTAGCTAACCGAAAATCCTAATCCATTCCGACTATGGACACTTCCACCCATAACGTCTACAAACCTTGGCAACCGTTAGCGCGGAAAATCGAGTCGCGTGGGTGATACATAGACTCGAGCTTCAAGCACCTAATTTCTTCAAGCACGTAATTTAATGGAGGCGCTGTGCTTTACAAAAAGCTGACGATATTCGTGTGTGCCGCGGTTTTGTTTGGTGATGCTGTGCTGTGTGCTGCGCAGAGCAACCAGTTCTTCTCAAGTTGGGAAGATAGAGTGCGCGATACGCTGGCCCAGCAACCTTCCTGGCCTATCCCGGTTATCACGCCGTCGTCAGGCCTTTTGCAGGTGATGCGCGCCGATTTCGTACGTCAGATCACGCCGGCCGGCACTGATACGTGGAACTATGACAACGGCAAAGGTTTCAATGTGGTGCCCTGGTACCGTCTCGAGTTCGACGCCTTGTTGCCGCCTTACATTCAACACAACTCAAAAGCCAATGACGGTTTCGGCGATGTCTCCATGCTGCTGAAGTACAGAATGGCGGCGGCCAATCAAGAGGGCGGAAATTACTCAGTGAGCTTTTCCATGGCTGGGACGTTACCCACCGGGCAATACAAGAACGGAAGTCTAGCTGCGACCATTTCACCAACTATTTGTGCTGGCAAAGGCTTCGGAAAGTTTGATGTGCAATCCTCTCTCGGCGCTGTTTTGCCGGCAAACTACACCACGAAACTAGGTCGGCCCGTGGTGTGGAACACAGTTGTGCAATATCACCTCGCCAAAATTGTCTGGCCAGAGATCGAGAGCAACGCGACTTTCTACCATGGCGGGCCGAATGACGGTCGCACACAGAATTTCATTACCCCCGGAGTGATGATCAGCAAGATTAAAGTGGAACAGAATCCACGCAACCGGTTGGCCCTGATGTTCGGAGGAGGAATGCAGATCGCAACGTCACAATTTCACACCTACAACCACGGGTTGGTCATCACGACCCGGATGCAGTTCTGAGGGCGGGACTGCATGTTGGGTACTTGCCTCTGCTACGAACTGGGCGGGCACGCCGTTTCGCGTGGCAAATGCGGCGACCACTGGGGATCTTCATCAGGAGAGACAATTTCTCCGTCGCGCATGTGGACGATGCGGTCGCCGTAGGCTGCGGCTTCCGGGTTGTGGGTGATCATCAGCACGGTCTGGCCCAGGTCTTTGTTTGACTGGCGCAGCATGTTGAGAACGATGCTTGAGCTTTTCGAGTCGAGATTGCCGGTTGGCTCGTCGGCAAGCACGATTGCTGGACGGTTTATGAGGGCGCGGGCCAGCGCCACTCTTTGTTGTTCTCCGCCTGATAGCTCGTTGGGGCGATGCTCCAGACGTCCAGCGATGCCGAGCATTCCCGTAATTTTCTTGAGAAATTCCGCGTCCGGCGCGCCGAGGCCTGCGATGTCGGAGGCAATTTCTATATTTGACCGAGCGCTTAGTGTTGGAAGCAGATTGAATTTCTGAAAGACAAAACCAATTTTGCTTTTGCGCAACCGGGTGCGGTCGCCATCGGAAAGGCTGGCGAAATCCACGCCATCGATGGTGACGCTTCCGGAGTCAGCGTGAGTTAGTCCGCCGAGGAGATAAAACAAAGTGGACTTACCGCTGCCAGAGGGACCTACAACGGTAACGAACTCGCCTTTTTCCACACTGAACGAGACACCGCGCAGGGCGGGCACATCGACTTTGCCAACCCGGTAGGTCTTGCGCAGTTCTCTTGCTTCGATGAAGGCCGACATCCAGTGAAAACGATATCACAGGAATGAAGGGAATGAAGGGAATGAAGCCAAAGACGCGAGGCTCAAGCCACGGATGCATGTTCTGGGCGGAGGCCGGGAAAATTAATTGTCCGCTTCGGGCCGCGCTTGCGCACCAGCAATAGGCGAATGCGTTCCAGCAGCTCCGCGGGTTCGTACATTCCCTTGGGAAGGAAGACATCGGCCAGGGTTTCCCGCTCGTAAATTTTTACTCGGCCCGAGATCAACACGGTCGGAGTTTGCGGCGAGAGAGTCTTAATTTCCTGGATCAGCCGCGAGCCATCCACTCCGGGCATGATCAAATCGGTGATCACCAGGTCAACGCCGCCGCGGCGGAAGGTGTCCAGTGCGAGTTGTCCGTTGTTGCAGGCAAGCACGCGGTATCCACGGGTTTCCAGCAGGATTTTTCGGATAGAGAGGGATTGTTCGTTATCGTCAACACAGAGAATTGTCTTCTTAGGCTTCATTAATTTTACCGGGGGGAAGTAGTGTTCAATTTTTTTGGTCGGTAGTTTTCTTTTTTTGGGAATCGTGAGCGAAGTGAATGCTAAACAGAATTGCGGCGCGAGAAAAGTACCGTGGTCGCCAATGGCACTCCCGTGGGAGGCAAAGTTGGGCAGCGCTTGTTCCGACCGCGACTGTCGCGGAGTTTTTTATTCTGAACGGTGAGTCACGCTTCGTCGTAAATTATTCCGACACAATTTCCACCGACACGCACATTGACCAACTGGTTATCTCGCTGCCTTGAGACTGCGAGGAATCTGCCCGCAATGCAACTCGGACGGTGCATTTCGCGACGCTTATCCTCTGGAATTCGTGAATTATTTTTGTTCGTTGGGCACTCCAGCGATTTCCAGGCTGCTGTCTTCTATCGCAACGCGTTATGTGCGCTCGATGATTTACCATGGTCGTGCTGTAAACATTTTCGTTGGGCTGAATCGTTTCGTTGAATCGTTCAAGGGGAACAACGCATCCATCGAGATAAGAAAACTATTTTAAGGAAAATAAATAATGTCTCTTCGCATCAATTCCGAAGCTCCAAACTTCACCGCAGAAACCACGCAAGGCAAAATTAACTTCCATGAATGGATTGGAGATGGCTGGGCCATTTTGTTTTCGCACCCCAAGGATTTCACGCCGGTTTGTACGACCGAGCTCGGCTACATGGCGGGCCTTCAACCGGAGTTTGCCAAGCGCAACACGAAAATTATCGGTCTTAGCGTCGATCCGGTCACCAGTCACGGCAAGTGGGCAGCGGATATTGAAGAGACCCAAGGGCACAAAGTGACTTATCCGATGATTGGAGACCCCGAACTGAAGATCGCGAAGCTCTACGACATGCTGCCTGCAGAGTCTGGATCGACCAGCGAAGGCCGTACTGCTGCGGACAACGCGACGGTTCGCACCGTTTTCTTGATTGGCCCTGATAAAAAGATCAAATTAATGCTGATTTATCCCATGAGCAGCGGGCGCAATTTCGATGAAGTGCTGCGCGTTCTGGATTCCATCCAACTTTCCGCAAAGCACAACGTTGCTACTCCCGTGAATTGGAAGCCGGGGCAGGACGTGATCATTCCAACCTCGGTGTCAGAAGAGCAAGCCAAGCAGAAATATCCCGGCGGCTGGAAGACGTTGAAGCCTTATCTGCGCGTCGTGGGACAACCGAAGTAGCCATCCTGCAAAGACATGTGTTGGCTGCGCTCGAAGTCTAAGGCAACCTTTTCGCGGCAGTTGTCTCCAAGAGGAGGGGTATTTTCTCTACCCCTGCAAAGCCGCGCATGGCAGATGGCAACAATTCGACCGCGCGTAGATCACGGGGCCGCCGGTGGCAGTGGCTAGCCGTCTTCGCGCTCCTGTTTATCGTGGTGGTCATCACCGTGCTTGTCGCGCTCTATCGAGCCGATCCAATCCTTCGCTCTTCAGTTATTCAGACGCTTTCCACCCGCTTCAAAAGCAAGGTTGAACTGGATGGATTCCATGTCTCGCTGTTCAGGGACCTACAGGTTTCGGGCGAAGGCCTCAGGATTTTCGGGGATACCGACCCGAATAATCATGAGCCGGGCGTGCAGCCCATCATGGCGGTCGGGAAATTCCATTTCGGCCTGAAAATCGCAGATTTCCTGCGCTCTCCAATGCGCGTTGATACGGTATATGTGAACGGGTTGCGATTGAATCTTCCACCGCGGCAAGACCGCTCTCAAATGCAGCGAATGGGTACCGAGAGTGGGAGAATCAGGATCGTCGTTGACACCTTTATCTTTGACGATACGCAACTCATCATTAACACATTGCGCCCGGGCAAACTGCCGATAGAGTTTGATATCGCCAGCCTGAAGATGACCCGCACAGGGACTAACTCTCCTTTGCGCTTTGAGGCCAGCCTTACCAATCCCAAGCCCGTAGGAGAAATCTACAGCACTGGCTACTTTGGCCCTTGGCGAGCTGATTCTCCCCGCGAAACTCCTTTACAGGGAAATTATTCGTTTACCCACGCCGATTTGAGCACGATCAAAGGCCTGAGCGGCAAGCTTTCCTCCTCTGGCCAGTATGCCGGATCGCTGGGACGAATCATTGTGGATGGCGAAACCGATACTCCGGATTTTCGGCTTGCCGTCTGCAAGCGGGCCGTCCCTCTGCACACTAGCTTTCATGCCATTGTGGATGGCACCAGTGGCGATACGTATCTCCAGCCGGTACGAGCCCGAATACTCAGCTCGTGGCTTCTGGCAAGAGGGTCAGTGGTACGGCAAAAATATCCTCAGGGTCATAGGGTGACTTTGGATGTATCCGTTGATCATGGCAAGATCGATGACTTGCTGAAACTCGCGGTGCGGGCGGATCCACCCCTTTTGACTGGTGCCGTTAACTTAAGAACTACTTTTGAGCTGTCGCCCGGCGAGGAGGCTATTGCGGATCGCATAAAGCTTGCCGGCAATTTCATGGTATCGGACGCCGATTTCTCCAATGAAACAGTTCAGAGCAAGATCGAGGCTCTTAGTCTTCGAACCAGTCTTCGAAGCCGCGGCCGAAAGAGGGCCCACACTGCCGCGGGCCCAGATGCAGCGAGCGTACGATCTACCCTGGGAGGCACATTCGATCTCGAGGATGGGATGATTTCCTTTCCCCAAATTCAGTTCAGCGTCCCAGGTACCGTGGTCGCGCTCAATGGAAAGTACAGCATGGATGGAAGCAAACTAGACTTTCACGGTACCGCTAGAATGGACGCGAAGCTCTCTCAAATGCTAACGGGATGGAAGGCTCTACTGCTTAAACCGGTCGACCCGTTCTTCAGTAAGAACGGGGCTGGTACCGAAGTCCCGGTGCAGGTGACCGGAACCCGGGCTGAACCTCATTTTGGATTGGATTTCGGCCACAAGGACAAAAACGATCCTAAGACCGCTGCGGCTGCGCCCATGGCGCGATAATTTTCATACCTTGGATGCTGTATCTCCGCTAACTATTTCTCGTATCTAGGCTTCCAAGATTGCGATTCTGTGCTCTAATTGGTTGCCCCAAATCATTGGCGGGGCAGTGAGGACAACCGAATGCGCAGAGACGAAGTGATCAGCCGCGAAGAATTGATGAGTCCGGACCTTCTGAGTGAAATTGTCCTGCTAGGGAGCGGCGTTGCCGTTACCGTGGCCTTTATTATGGTGGTGATCGCAGCGAGTGCTTCCGCCGCCATCCAGTAGCACCTGAGCGGCTAGTAAAGACTCAGGTGCTGTGATATTCAGCAACCTCGTGCACCTTAGTATCCTTTCCATCCTCCTACCTACCTAGAGTTCATCCCCTACCAAGTTAACTGGATTGGCAACAGCGTGTATCGTTCCTATCCTGTCTAAGTAAAGAGAAACGAATCAGAATTGAAGTGGGCGCGTCGATTTTTGTCGCCGTTCCCTTGACGTATTTAGATAGGAGCGTGCTAATGAGACTTAAGGCAGGAATCACTGGGCTAGCACTAAGTTCGCTGCTGAGCGCTGGGTTATTAGTAGCCCAGGACCAATCCGGACAAAGCGGATCAGGAGCGGCGGATAATACGCGGACTAATTTGCGAGACCGCAATGCAAACGAGCCAACCGCGGATAATCAACGAGACGGACAATCCGATCGCGACATCACGCGGCAGATTCGCCAATCCATTGATAAGGACCATTCCCTATCGTCATACGCTCACAACGTAAAAGTTGTGACTCAGAACGGACAAGTAACGCTAAAAGGGCCGGTGAAGTCAGACGAAGAAAAGCGGGCCGTGGAGGCGAAAGCTACTGCCGTTGCCGGAGAAGATAACGTCACGAGCGAGCTCGACGTGAAACAGAAGCAATAATTAATCATCGCCCAACTAACTCAAGGAGGATTCTAATGGCAGGTAAAAATACAGCAGTTTTCGGAATTTACTCTAATTACGCTAACGTCGAAAATGGCGTGGATGGCCTCAAGGCGGCGGGGTTCAGTAACCGGGATATCTCTGTTCTATTCCCAGAGAGCGCGGGCACGAAAGATTTTGCCGTTGCGAAGGCGACGAAAGCGCCCGAAGGCGCGACTGCAGGAGCCGGAACCGGACTAGTGGTCGGTGGCGCAATGGGATGGTTATTGGGAATAGGCGCGCTTGCCATTCCCGGACTAGGGCCGTTCATCGCCGCTGGTCCCATCATGGCTGCACTCGCGGGGGCGGGCGTAGGCGGCACGGTTGGGGGTATCGCCGGTGCTTTTGTAGGCATCGGTATCCCGGAATACGAGGCGAAGCGGTACGAAGGACGAGTTAAAGATGGAGGCATCCTGCTTTCGGTCCACAGCGATAGCTCTGAGACCACCAAGCAGGCAAAGGAGATACTGGAGTCGACCGGTGCGCAGGACATTTCGTCGACTGGCGAGGCTAAGTCGGCAGATCGGGACGACACCAGCAAACGCGAACTGACCGATCGTGATCTGCGTCGCGCTGGCTAGTCACGACTGCAAGGAATAGAAGGGGCCGCGCTTAGCGCCGCCCCTTTTTAGCCTAGAACCGTTTACCCAGAATTATGCTGCCGGACCATCAGCCGTTGTACGGGATGGGACCTGCACTTGAATGATGTCGTTTTTTACCGCATACACGACCAGATCCCTGATGGAGTGAATGCCCAGTTTGCGCATAATGTTACTCCGATGTGTTTCTGCCGTCTTCGTGCTTAAGTTCAAAAGACTTGCGACTTCCTTAGAACTTTTTCCCTCCGCCAACAACTGAATTACTTCGCGTTCGCGCGGGGTCAGCTTCGGCAACTTAGGGGATTCTGTGGTGCCAGCGTTTTCGCGCCTATCAAGAAATCCGGCCAGCACCATGTCATTGACGCGAGGAGTGAAAAACATCCGGTTCCGCTGCACTGCCTCCACGGCAGTCACCAGATCACGAGCTGCGTCTGATTTCAACACAAAGCCACGAGCGCCGGCGTCGAGAGCCTCTCGAATGACTTGATCGGAATCGGTAATTGTGAGGACGATGACTTTGAGTTCTGGCTCCTGCTGCATCAGTTGGCGCGTTGCAGCGAGACCATTGAGGTTCGGCATGCCGACGTCGAGAATTGCTACGTCCGGCTTGAGCTGCCGGGCCTTATCGACAGCCTCTCGACCATCCTTAGCTTCGGCGCATATTTCCCAGCCCTCATGCGATTGCAGGAGCGCAGCCAGTCCACGGCGTACCAGTTCGTGATCATCCGCGATCAAGATCCGGAGCTTCATTAGAGTTACCTCCGTGCGCGAACGCAGCCAGTCATTCCTGGTGTGCGCGATGCCTGAGCGCCAGTTTCTCAGTTACAGGCGGCCAAAAAATCGATGCTGGCTTACTGCGTCTACCGCAGCGACCAAATCCCTGCCCACTTCGGACTTTACGACGTAACCGCGAGCATCCGCGTTGAATGCTTCGCGCACCATTTGAGGAGAATTATGTTGTGTAACAATTAAAATCTCCGATTCCGGCACATTCTTGCGGATCAGCCGGCACGCCTCCAACCCGTTCATCCTGGGCATACTCAAATCGAGGACAACTACGTCGGGTTTCAGGCGATCCGCTTTCTCCACGGCTTCGACTCCGTCTTGAGCCTCGTCCACAATTTCCCAATCGTCATGACGGCCGAGCAGAGTTCTCAGCCCGTGCCTGACCACTGGGTGATCGTCCGCAACTAAGATGCGTAATGGCATGCTATCGTTTGTTAATTTCGGACATCGCTAAGCCTGAATGAGTTCATGTAAGCAAATCCTGACCGCCAATTCCGCCTTCCATTTAGGTTATGCGTCGATTATGGCTGTCCGTTAGTTGCACTTTCGACCGGTGCGGGACAGCAATTTTCAGTAATGTACCCTTCGAGGTAGCCTCGAGCGTCAGTTTCCCGCCTAATTCTCGCGCTCGCTCCCGGATTCCGCCGAGGCCGACGCCCGTTCCCGCCCCGGTCTCGTCAAATTGTTGAAGGATATCGATGGGCATCCCGCGACCGTTATCTTTCACTTCCAAAACCACTCGATTCGAATCCTGGAGTATGACGACGTAGGCTTCCGAAGCTCCCGAATGCCGATGCACATTGGTGAGCGCTTCCTGAAGCACCCGGAATAGGGCGAGCTCTATCGGATCGGGCAGGCGCCCCAGATTATCCGGAGCATCAAGCGTGACTTTCACACCGCTGCGCTGGCTGAAACCCTCGACGAACCAGCGAGCCGCCGACACAAAGCCCGCCGCATCCATGGTCGGAGGATGCAGAAGGTAAGACAGGGTACGGACTTCTCCGATGCATTGATTCATCAGCTGATCCACCTCCACCCACAAATCTTCGCGGGTGGGGGATCTTCTCACCATGTCCATGTTAAGTTTCAAACCGACCAGATACTGCCCCAAACTGTCGTGTAACTCTCGGGCGATCCGCCTTCGCTCCACATCCTGCAGCTTGAGCAATCGTGCCGACAATTGCCTCAAAACCGACGTTCGCTGTCCGACCGTTGATTCCAGTTCTGATTTGGTCTGGCGCAGGTTTGCTTCGACAAGCTTGCCTTGGGCAAGCTCGGCCGCCAGCGCTTGCACCTCTTGCTGCAGATCAGCAACTTTCCGAAGTTCTTCGCCAGCAACCAAGACCGAATTCTCATCCGTAATAATGTGGGTGTGTTCCCCGCAGATCTTCAGAAATGAGGAGTCGCCGCGCCCAAAACCTTGCATGGGATAAGCACATCGAAGATTTAAGGCGTACTTTTGGGGCAAATTGTTCCAGAGTTGCTCAACTCGAACTGCCGCCTCAGACTTGCCATCCGCCCATAAAAGCGCCACCATCTCGCCAAAAGCGGAGATTTTGCCGAGTCCGATCCGGGACGCAGGCTCTAGAATTCGAGCCATGGTTTCCGTGAAAAGCCTTTCATCGGGCCAACCGTTCCTCATAAAGGACGCGAGTGTCTGGGCAGCGTCTAGCGGAATGTAATGACCTTGCTCAACGACCCGCGCTATGTCCAATCCGCGCGCCGCTAGCCGCTGGGACAGGCTTTCCCTGTGGGCTTTGGTTGCAATGACGATTGCGGTGGAACCGGAAAGGAGCGCCCCTCCTATAAACGCGCACAATTCATCAATGAGAAGTGCGTCATCCGTAAAGAACTGAACGGCATGGGACCCGCGATCTGGCTGCCGCCATGGCAGCAGTGGCTCACTGCTGCTATTCACTTGTCGTAAATGTTCAACGGGCTCTGCGGATCTGCTCGTTCGCATTATCCTATTCGCTCCCCAAATCAGGCTTGGGCCCCCTTGCCATAAGAGGCCAGAGCCGATCCTTGCGTAGTGTAGTTTCCCATTGTGGGATGGCGAATCGGGGAAAGGCTGTACTCTGTAAGAGAATTACGGTATGCGGTGCCTACAGTCCAAATGTTGATTTTTCTGCAAGATGGGAGGAATGGTTCGGCGGCAGGTGCAGCCAAAGACACCAGCAAGGGACCCGTATGGGCCTATATCCTACGGAATAAATAGCCGGCAGGCGGTAACGAGTCCCCCCAATTGGCCCTAAACCCGGCCCATTAAAACAAGAACCAACACAATAATTAAGACTAGACCCAATCCACCGCTTGGATAATATCCCCAACCGGTGCTGTAAGGCCACGTGGGCAGCGCTCCGACCAATAACAACACTAGAACGATTAGCAGGATGGTATACATAAGTTTGTTCCCTCACTTAGCGGTTGATACGGGCACGTTCCCCCGCAATGTCAACTTACAGACGGCTGTTGCATCTCTAAATCCAGTTAAACCCGTAAGGTGGCGGCTTTGGTTATGTATCAAGTCCCTAATCACCCTAAAGAGTCGTTCCGGCCTAAATGGCAAAACAAAAACGGCCGAGCGAACTCGGCCGTTTTCATCCTTTCATACAACTGTCGTGAAGCCTGGTCTCTAGTAAAACTAGCGTGAAGCCTGATCTTTAGCCTGCATGGAATATTTGCGGACTACGGAGAGAAAGGGCTCGGCACTGCGGGGTGCCGGGACTTTGCCTTGTAGTATGTCAGCAAACGGAACCATTTTGCCGTAGAGCAGCCGGGTTTCATCTTTGTCCTGTGAAATCGCGCTTCCGGACAAATCAATTCCTGCGAACAAGCCACGAGCGCGCGAATAGGTCAAAACTTCTGCCCGCATCTTGATATCTGTATCAGCAGCGGCATTGCGGCCCACCGGACCCGCCGCGGCCGACGCTTCTCCACCGAGTTTTACATGGCTCGATAGCAGGTGTTCCATACCATCATGGTTCATAACGACCAAAACCAGATCAACTGCCTGGCCACCCAGTTGAAGTCCCCAACTGCCGCCTGTGATAGTGATCGGCGCCGGACCGCTCCAGCCATGTTCAGTACGGCAAGTCGCTACACCTTTGCCGTGATTGCCGCCGAACCCAACCGCGATCTTTACCATCGAAGGGATAACCGCGATGCATTTCGCCTCGCTCATAATCTTGTCCGGAATCGCTTTGTCGGGTGTTCCCATGATTTCCGCCAAGACTTTGGCGGATTGGTCGATACGCTTGTCGATATCGGAGTCGTCTTTGTCTTTGTCTTTAGCCCAAGTCAAACTGGCGCACAGCAGAGCCATCGTAGTCAGGGCCAATAGATATTTCAATATTGGGGGAGTTCTAAACTTCATATGAACCTCTTCTGTGCCCAGCCTGAGCACCGGGAATATTTTTCTCTTTCCACCTAACCTTAGTCGTCTAACCGACATTCCAACCATCCCGTCCACACCCTAGTTTCCACAGGCGTGAACAGTACCAATCCAAAGTTCGCACATGGCGGAGCGAAATCTATGCGGCGCTCGGGAATTCGCTCAAAGATCGCAATTCTTGGTTTGCCACCAACGGTAACTGCCACTTTTCTTCACGTTCCGCTCGGGAGCGTCTGCGCGCCGCCCTTACCGGGGGCCGTGATTGTTCAACTTCCTTGTCTGCTTGATATCCCGGGAATTGGATCAGAAAGCCACGAATTCTCAGTTTCGCCTTATGAAGCTGGGACTTCGAGTTCCCAACGGAACAGCCAAGCAGTTTGGCGATCTCCCGATGCTGGTATCCCTCCACCTCGTGGAGCAGGAAAATAGCGCGGTAGCCCTCCGGAAGCTCACTAATAGCGCGAGTTAGTGCTACGCGGGTCACTGTGCTATCCAAACGTCCGTCTCTCGTTCCATACTCCCGTCGCACTGACTTCGACTCGTCATGGCCGCGCACTGGCTCATCCAGCGATATCTTGCAAGGCGTCTTCCGGCGAAAATGCATTAAAACAGTATTTACGGCTATACGATAAAGCCAGGTTGAAAGCGCGGAATCGCCGCGAAAGGTCGCCAGTTTGCGGAACACCTGCAGGAAGGCATCTTGCGCCAGGTCTTCGGCCTCGGCCGCGTTGTTAGTCATCCGGAAACAAAGTGAATAGATGCGCATCTTGTGGGCATGGAACAAGGTCGCGAATGCTTCCGAGTCGCCTCGTTGCGCCCGTCCGATCAATTCCGCATCCAAAGTCCGGTTGCTAGGGGTGGAGTTAGAGTCGTTCACTGGGGTTCTCCTTTGAAGACGCTATCCAAAAGCAAATTGTTGCAAGCCACAAAGCCGACCATGCATTTCCTTGCAATCACAGTCGGGAGGGTAGAAGCAAGGAGCGCGGCGGTCTATCCAGTCAGTCCCCTAGGGGTACCCGTATATTGCTGTACCACTTAATAAGCGGAATATTTAATCCTCAGATTTGGTTCTTTACCGTACAAATATGCAGCTGTGTGAGTTCCGTGGAGTGACGTGCGATCAGTCTTGGTGAGTGGACTCCATATGGTTCGGCTTTCGTCGAGGGAAAAATCAAGCCTGATGGCCAGCAGATTTGTGACTACAGGAATTCAACATGGGAAGTACACATTCAGATGGATTTGACCTTAGGGAAGACCACCTTATTCTCCGATTCATGCAATTTGCTTCCGCAACTAGTACCCACCTATCGAGCAGGGGTTGGTTAAATCTGGCTCCTGCTCCTCGCCTTCTCAGGGAAAAGAGCGCGAAGCAAACCTAACAATTATTCAACTATAGATTGTTGAGATAGATAAAGACTTATTTCGACGGCTTAACCAACAAAATCTCCCGGAGGCTGAAATGAAGATCGAATCTTTACGCGACCTGTATGTCGACCAACTGCGTGACTTATACAACGCCGAACAACAACTAATTAAAGCTCTGCCCAAGATGGCGAAAGCGTCTTCCTCGGAAGAATTACGAGCCGCTTTTGAGGACCATCTGGGGCAAACCAAGCAACACGCTCAGCGCATCGAGACCATATTCGAACAGATGGGCGAAAAGGTGTCTGGTAAAAAGTGCAAGGCCATGGAAGGCCTGGTGAAAGAAGGCAGCGAAACCATAGAAGAAGATATGGCAGATGGGATCAAGGATGCCGCCATTATCGCAGCAGCTCAGCGCGTGGAACATTATGAAATCGCCGGCTACGGTTGTGTGCACGCTTACGCCACCAGACTAGGCGACGAAAATGCCGCATCATTGTTGGAGCAAACACTCCAGGAAGAGAAGAAGGCGGATGAGTTGCTGAACGGAATCGCGGAACAATTGAACATGGAGCTTCCGGAAGAATCCGAGCAATCCGAGAAGCGATCGAGCAAGAGTGCGGGACAACGGAAGTCCGCGGCATAAAGCACAAACTGTTGCGGTGATAAGAAAGGCGACTTGATTCAAGCCGCCTTTTTATTTTGTCTTGACGCTTTTACTTCCGCCCTATTAAGGCTTTTTACTTCCGCCCTATCTCATAACGAAGCCGTTCTTACTGATGCAATTTTCCGGTTCGACTAAGACCTCGCGAGTGGCGTCGTTCAAGGATTGACTGTATTGCGACGCTAGTGCCGCCCTGCCATTATGCGTGTGGAACAAGGCAGCTTAGACCTACTCCAGAGGCGGATTTATTATGATGAATGAAGTCGCGGTTAAAAGCGAGCTTAACTCAGCCGAACAGTTGCAAGGCATTTTTGATCAATCTCTGGCTGTCCTTTGTGAGAAAGACGTCAGCCCGCGTTCGCTTCCGCTTCACATCAGTGCGTCGGATCTCCAAAAGCGCGCGCTTACCGATGCTGCCAAGGCGTTAACCATGCTATGGAAGATCTCCGAACCCAGGCGAGTGAGAACATAAAGCCGGGTGGCGCATGACAATTCCGCTGGGGAAAGTACGGGCCACCTCGGCGCATTAAATACGCAACTCAATGTGACGCGTCTTAGCGCGAGATTCTCAGGAGCGAAAATGTCAAACCCGATTGAACCCAACCTCGATCCGCCTATCTCTCCACCCGGCCAGCCTGCCAAAGAACCACCTTACGACGGGGGCGACCATTTGCCGACCCGGCCGGACCCGGTCAAGAATCCGCCGTACAATATTTACAATATTGACGACCCGCACCCCAAGCCGGGCGAGGGAAATGAGTCATGGCAAGAGAAGCGCCGAGCTTCGTGAATTAACTTCATTGCTTGCCCTGTTATTGTCTACAGTGTTTTACCGAGTCAACTACACGTCCACTCCGATAGGGCATGTTATTTGTGAGGGGTAGTGTTCGAGCATCTGTGCGTAGGCACTTTTATGGTTTACGGAGGGAGTCGATGAACGCAGAAAAGTCCAATAAATGTTCACATCCTGCTTGCAGATGTGTAACCCAAAGAGCAGGCGAGTATTGCAGCCAAACGTGCAAAGATGCGGCAAAACTTTCCGAGATTGCCTGTCAGTGTGGACACACCGCCTGCACCATTGCAACATAGCGCTTTCTGCGTGAGCACGTCGATCGAAGCTTTTGATCGTAACTTTGATCGTAACTCTGACAGATACTCTGATCTAAACTTTTGCTGATCCAAACTTTAAGGAGAGTAGACCACAATGAAGTTAACCTTGTTCTTGGCATTCCTCGTGGCCGTCGTGATTTCTGCCGTCTCCTGTTCTAATCGAACCAGCGATAATATTGCTTATAAGGACACCGTAAAACGAGCTTTGGAACAAGGCGAACTCACCGACGTGAGCGTTGCCGAAGATCGTGATAAGAACACTGTGACCCTCGGCGGTACGGTTCACTCGGACGATGCCAAGCAGAAAGCGGCTCAATTGGCGAAGTCCGCTGCGGGCGACCGAATTATTGTGAATGAGATCAGCATCCGCCCTGTCGGCGCAGAATCAGACGCAAAAAGCATGGCTTCCGATCTCGACGATGGAATCGAAAAGAATTACAAGGCAGCGCTGATTGCTAACCACCTCAACAAACAGCATATTGATTTTAATGCGAAGAATGGAGTGCTCACGCTCAAAGGGAGCGTGGAAACTGCCGATGAACGTCGTCAAGCGCAGACGGCGGCCGCGAACGTGCCCAACGTGCAACAGGTGCTGAATCAAATCGAAGTGAAGCGGTAGCGCGTTTGCTTTCGCAGTCCGAGTGGCGAAGTTCTGATTTCGGTGGATCTCGAGAGCTTTGATTTCCGAACCACACGTCGTCGTAGTCGCAACTCTACGTCTATCCACGAAACCCCGGAGCAGTATAGCGAAGCCGGATAAACGAGGGATGGCGGCCAAGAGGGAACAATCATGACTATCCGTTGGATTCGCACGTTGATGTTTGGCTTGGTTGTGCTGGCTGCGTCTGCTGCAGCTTTCGGGCAAATTGGATTAATGATCACGATCGCACCGCCACCTTTGCCCGTTTACGAACAGCCTATCTGCCCAGGCGATGGCTACATCTGGACACCCGGATATTGGGCTTACGATTCCGATTTCGATGATTATTACTGGGTACCGGGGACGTGGGTGCTTGCACCCGAAGTGGGGTTTTTATGGACTCCAGCCTATTGGGCCTGGGGAGGTGACAGATTTGTTTTCTACGATGGTTACTGGGGACCCGAGGTCGGTTTTTATGGCGGGGTTTATTACGGCTTTGGCTATTTCGGAATAGGCTACGAAGGCGGTCGCTGGGATAATGGCCGCTTCTTTTACAACCGTGCCGTGAACAACGTGGATGTCACGATAATTCACAACGTTTACAACAGCAGCGTATCCAACCGGTACACGGAGAATCACGTCAGCTATAACGGCGGCGAAGGTGGCATTAATGCCCGCCCCACACCGCAAGAGGAAGCAGCAGCTCGTCAAAGACACATCCCGCCTGTGCCGGCGCAAACGCAGCACATGCAGCAAGCCCGCTCCAATCCGCAACAAAGAGCTTCGGTGAATCGGGGTAGGCCGGTGATTGCGGCCACACCGAGGCCGGGAGAATATAACGGGCGTGGAGTCGTGCCGGCCCGCGCGGCTGGCGGCAATTACACTCCGCCGGCGAACGGGGGTGCCCGCGGCGCGGCAGCACAGCCACGTGAAAATGCTGGGGGTCAACGACCGGAGAATAATGCGGGTGGCCGTCCTGAGAACAATTCACGCCCGGAAAATAACGCTCGTCCTGACAATAGAACTGCTCCGAGCTCGTACAATCACGTTCGCGAACTTCCGCCAGCCGAGCGGCCTGCTCCTGTCAACACCGGCAACTCGAAGCAGGATCAGAAGTACCAACAGCAACAGGACAAACTTTATGCCCAGCAGCAAAAGGAACGGCAAAAAGTAGCACAACAACAACAGAAAGAAGATCAGACAATAGCAAAGCAAAATAACGAACAAGCGAAGCAGCAGACAGAACAGCGGCATCAGCAACAGACTCAGCAATTGCAGCAAAAGCACCAGCAACAGCAACAACAAATGCAGCAGAGGCAGGCGCCGCGACAGGCAGCACCAAGCCGGAAGCCGTCGAAGTGAAGTAGGTTCTAGTCGCGCTGTTAGAAAACGAGATAGCAAAACATCGCTATCTCTTTTTTGCTGGAACTTAACTCCCTATCTGGTCGAAACAGGTCGGGTTTGGGCTGGCTTCAAGACAATCAGTTTAGGCGGGAACAATACGCGACTCGCCTGACGCCGTTCCGCTTCGGACGAGCCTAAAGCAGGAGAAACGGCAAAAATCCCGTACCGTATCGCCCGCCACCTTAACTCGGAACAAACTTAACCCACGGCGAGCCCAGCGTGTATCCAGTTTTCAGCTTAAATAATGGTGTGGCATCCGGTAGGCCCATATTGCCAACACCGGAAGAATTCAACTGAGGCTAACGTTCTTGTCTACTTGGTATGGTAAGGGCTGGGCTTCCCGTTACTGTTAACTGGTTCGATGGACTGCTTCTTATCGCTTCCGCAGTTGTCGGAAATCATGTCTAGTTTGGAAACCGCGAAACTCCCTCCAGCCGACGTTCGGTTGGAATTCATTGAAGTCCTGTTATCTGCTCCGATGGATGTCCCAACCACCGTTACCATATGTCCCACGTGGGCGCCGAGTTCAGAAGACCCGGTCAGGGCGATTTCTTTGCCGCGCCTGTCTTGCAGCATGTACTTGCCGCCCTCCGCGACCAAGCAACCCTTTAACTTTTTTGCCCCAATGTTCGCGGAGCTCTGATTACCCGAATTCAGGGTATCCGAGGACTGAGATGCCGAAGATTGAGATGGCGCTGAAGGCATGCTTCCATTTTGCTCGCGGACAGTAGGCATATTCTGGGCAATTGCAGCGAAGCCGAATACACCGGTGCACAAGGCGATAGCAATAATGTTTTTCATGGTCGGGGGACTCCTCAGTCGTTAGACGCGCAGGCGTGTGAAGCGCAATGATTTGAAGTGCAATGATTTGTGCCGCAGCGGTCAGACGAGGGCGGGAACATCACTGTGTAGTCGACAGATTGTAGCGATTCCGATTGGCAAGGCTTGCGCCGTGCGGCGGACGATAACAGCAAGTCAATCGTGTTCAGAAAGTCTTCACGAGGCGCACCTTTAGTGCAGATTGCATCCACCCAGCAGCGCGCGGAAGCATTGATCGAAGTGTTTCCCGAGTGAAGCACAACCGGCATTGAAGGATGACGATCCTTGATTAACGAGGCCAGTTCCGCCCCATTCATCTCAGGCATGTCATAGTCCAGAATTACCAAATCGGCGAATGACCCAGCCCAACTGAGTGCTTCCTCCGGCGATGACGTCGTCAGTATCTCGAACCCCAAACTCTCAAAAACGGCCTTGTACAACTCCAGCAGGGGCTCGGAATCATCCACCCACACCAAGCGTTTCGGTTTGGATCCCTTGCGTCCGGCGGGCAAGATTGTATTCGCCGGCAAGCCGCCCCAGGTAATCCTGGGGGAAATTTCTGCGGCGATGGCGAAGTGATCAGGACGCATGAACGGCACCCACTTCCAGAAAGTTACTGGATGTACCTGCGCCGAACAATGCTGCGGATACTGTAGATTAACGGATTAACGAGTTAAAAGAGAGAGGGCTCAACTCACGCGGTTGAATTGCTTGGGATTTACTCTGAGCCCGATTTGTTCGATGAGTCGCTGTCGTGACGCTCACTCTCACGGCCTTCTTCGTCCCGTTCCGAACGGGTTGGATTGTCCTGGACGGTGTGAACCTGATCGGCGATGCGGCGAACTCGCGCGGGTCCACTGCCATCGCCACCGTGCCGCTGCAGTTCCTTGACGATGTGTTCATGGTCTCTTGCCCCGAAATCTTGTGCAAAGCGAGTCAGGGCCTCGGTCAAAATGTCGTGGTGATGGACGTTTTCCAAACCCGGTTCGCGGGTGATGTTCAGCCACAAGCGGTGTAGGAGAACCACGTCTTCGTTCTTCATGGTCGGAGTGTGCGGACCGATTCGGAAGGTGTCCACATTGCCATTGGGCTGAACGATTTGCAGCACAAACTGCTGTTTCGGCTCCGGTATCGCTTCCCACGCGGTACCGAGTGCGAAGGCCTGCTCGGCGGCGGTCATCTTGCTGGAAAGGCCGGTCACCACTGCGGAAGACTCGAGATTATGGGCGGTCTGGGCGACGGCCGACCATGGATCCTTAGCCGGAACTACGAGCAAAGAGATCTTCTTTCCGAAACTTTCAGCGACTGAGACGGCGCGGGTAAACAAAGTTTGCTCATAATCGGTGAATATTTGCTCCGTGGAAAGCCCGTAAGCGGCAGAACCGAACGTACTGACACGGGCAGTCATGACTACCACATCCTGTTCGCGCGTATCGGTACGATCCAGCACCCAGCGCAGGTGGTTCAGGGTGTTGTAATCGCGGACGGGCACTAGCACGTTCCCGGGCCTTATTCCGAGGGTTCCGCGTTCGACCGTATCGCTCTGGAGCAACTGGAAATGATCTTTCATCTGCTGCTTCGCCAGTGCGTACTTTTTCCGATTCGCGTGCTCAGAAACCGTGAAGATCACGAAAAAGACCACGGAGAACGAAACGCCGGCGACCGTGGCGACGGACTTGGTAGCCAGATTCACCAGCGCAGTTGAGAGAAGAACGAAGAACACCGAAAGCAGACCAATCGGTATTTCGGTACCAGCGATCCGGACGTTCGGAGGAACCTTCCAGCCCCGCTCTCCTTTGTACTTGAAGCGCAGAACAAGCATGGACAAGCTGTTGAAAGTAAAACTCCAGATCACACCGAAGGCATACGCCTCACCGAGCACGTAAACGTCACCGCGGCTGGCCAGGATGGTCAGTATTTGCAGTCCGACTACGAGGTTGATGATGCGAGAGCTTGTGCCGTATTTGCGGTGCGGAAAGCGGAACCAATCGGCGAGAACGCCGTCTTCCGAGACCCGATTCAAGACGCCATTCGAACCGATAATCGCCGTATTGACGGCGCCCGAGAGGATAAGGAATCCAACCACCACTACGAATGCGCGGAAAATCAGGCGCAATATCAACGGACCCCACATGTACATCGCCAGGCCCGATATCAGGTTGTCCTTATATATAGGAACCCGGACTGCGTCCGGGATAAGCATGACGGAGAGCAGCGCCGACAGACCGGTGAAGATGAAACTGTAAATGGCGATAACAATGGCCGCCTTTTTCAGATTCTTGAGCTTGGGATGAGCCAGTTCACGATTGACCTGGGCGAGCGACTCCTCCCCGCTCATCGCCAGCACCGAGTGCCCAAAGGCGATCAGGATTCCGAGCAAACCAAACATTTTGGCAAGAGTCTGCTCAGGAAAACTATGGCGAAGAAAGCCCAGCGACTCTTTCGAGAAATGGAGATTCTGCGGCGTGGGAAGCGGGACTGGATTGTATCCCGACTTGACCAGAGTGAGCGCCGACCAAGCCAGGAGAATGACCACCATTACGGTGGTGATCTGCATTACGCGAAGAGCTTTTTCACTCGATTCGTGAATGCCTTTAGTGTTTTCCCACCAGTAATAAACAGTGACAGCCAGAGCGAAGATGACCGAGGTTAAATTGACGTTCAGGTGCGGCGTGCCGTTGAAAAGGCTGTGGACCGCGCGGGGGATCCAGCCGTGCTGGTCAGCGGTGATAAAAGTCTCATTGAACAATCCCACAATGTACTGTCCCGCCGACACGCCGGAGATGGGGCCAGTGAGAATGTAATCGAACATCAGAGCGGAGACACTGAGCTTGGCAAGCGTGCCGCCCAAAGCCTCCTTAACCACGCGGTAGACGCCGCCGCGGACGAACATGGAACAGCTCTCCACGTAAACCGCGCGCACCGCGAAAGAAAAAAGCATGACTCCAACGATGAACCACGGGGCGGATTTCCCAACCGCTTGCTCCGCGATTCCGCAGGCATAAAACGCGGAAGAAGCGAGATCGTTCAAGACAATAGCGGCGGCTCGCCAGTACGAGATGAAAGTGAGCATCACCGACGTTGCAACCACGATGCGAACACGATTCGACGGAGATGATGGAGGGAAAGAACTTGACATGGCCGCTAGGAGTGGTGCTCTTCCTCCCCGCCAAACAGGGTTTTGATGTCTTCAATCCCGCTCAGTACGAGGACGACCAGGGACCCGATTGACCCGATAACGAACATACCTTCGAGAAACCGCGCCACGATCGTAAGGAAAACATGACCCATAGGGAAATTATGCTGTTTCAAACAAAATAGATACCCGAAGTAAGGGATGAAAAGCGACGCCCCGCTAGCTCACTCCTGGCGCGCCAGAATAACTTTGCTATGCTGGCATGTGCGGCGAATTTCTCCCAATGCGTGGCGACTATTAATCATATCAGCCGCGTTACAGATCGTCATTTTTCCGCTGTTAAACCTGTACGTATTGTCGTGGATCGCCGTCGCTCCGATGCTTGTCGCAATTCTCCGAGCACGAGCGCCTGAGACTTTGCAGTTGGATGATCAGGCCCGATTGCTTCCTGCAACGCCTATCCAAGGTTTCCTGCTCGGCTACGTATGCGGCATTTTGTGGTTTGCCGGAACTTGTTACTGGATCTTTGACACCATGCATCGGTACGGAGGTTTACCCGTCCCCGCCGCTGCGCTGGCCCTGATCTTATTCTGTATGTACGTCGGCCTCTATCACGGACTCTTCGGCTTGCTGCTCGCCGTGGTTGCGGGATGGGACTCCAACAGATTTTCAACCGCAAATCCCGAAGTCTCGAAGGTCTTGGGATCAAAGAGCGCTCGGGCCACGTCCGTCCGACGCGCGCTCGCGGCGGCGCCTTTTTTGTGGGTAGCCGTAGAACTTGCCCGCACCCGTGTAACAGCCTTCCCCTGGGAACTGCTCGGATATTCGCAAACTGTGAACTTTGCTCTCACCCGAATTACTACAGTCGTTGGCGTCTACGGACTATCGTTCGAAATTATGCTCGTCAACAGCGTTTTTGCCGCGGCGTTCCTGGTCCCAAGAGAACGGCGAAAGTGGTTGCTGATGGCCGCATGTGGATCGGCGTTGGTTCTTCAGGCGGGGCAGTTGCTGGCGCCTCCTGCGGTCCCTTCCGATCGCACTGCGCTTCTCGTCCAGCCCAACGTTCCTATTCTGGAAGGTGCGATTTGGACGAAGGAATATTTTCAAACTACGCTGCAAGAATTGACCGCCGTGAGCCTCCATCCTCCGGCAGAAAAAAACGTCCCAGAAAAGCCGGCTTTAATTGTATGGCCGGAGTCCCCCTCCCCGTTTTACACAAATGACGCTTTGTTCCGCGATGCAGTGAGCGCCCTGGCGCGGCGGTCGGAAGCGTGGGTAGTGGCAGGCTCGATCGGAATTAATCCAGCAATGAGCATGAGCGGCGGCGGTGCAGGCTCGCAGATTTTCAATTCGGCTGTGCTTGTTAGTCCGCAGGGCGAATGGCTCGGACGCTACGACAAAATGCATCTCGTGCCCTTCGGCGAATACTTGCCATTTCCGCAATTGTTCGCATTTGCCGGAGGTCTGACGAAAGAAGTTGGAGAGTTTCAGCGCGGTGTTTCGCGCACGCCGCTCGATGCGGGGGGGCAGAAACTTGGAATGTTCATCTGCTACGAATCCATTTTCCCCGATGAAGTGCGAGAAGGACCGCTGCAAGGCGCACAGGTTCTCGTGAATATTTCGAATGACGGGTGGTACGGCGACAGCGGCGCATGGAAACAGCATCTTCAGCAAACGCAAATGCGAGCCATAGAAAATGATCGATGGCTTCTATCTGCGACGAATACGGGAATGACAGCCTCGATCGATCCTTATGGAAGAATCGTGGCGTCGGTTCCGCGCAAAATTCGAACTGCGCTCCTAGCGCCCTACGCGCTGATTTCCGGAACCACCTTTTACACCCGGCACGGTGATTGGTTCGCATATCTGTGTGCGATAATTTCAATAGTTGTAATCATTGCGCGTCTTGTATTCCGTGATCTGGGCACTAAGGGATCAGTGGCAAGCAATATTGGACAAACATAAATAATGCTAGATGAACTCGAACAGCAATACACCTCTTTAAAGACCAAGGTCCACGACCTGCGGGAGTATCTTTGACGCCGGTAAGCTGCGCCAGCAGTTTGCCGAAATAGAAAAGCAAGCCTCGGATCCAAACCTATGGTCGAATCCTGAAAAATCTCAGCAGGTAATGCGCGAGCGCAAGCGACTGGAAAGCATGTTGTCGCTGGAAGGCGACCTGGCGCGGCGCACCGACGACATTGCAACGTATTTCGATCTCGCCGGCGAGGGTGAGAACGTGACGGCTGACTTGCAGCGCGACCTCGATTCTCTGCGCGAGTTGGTCGATCGCGTGGAAACTGAGACGCTACTCTCGGGCGAGAACGATGGCCTCAACGCCATCATGACGATTCATCCCGGCGCCGGCGGCACCGAATCGCAGGATTGGGCGGAGATGCTGCTGCGAATGTATCTACGCTGGGCGGAGCGGCAGGGATTCAAAACTGAAATGTATGACTACCAGCCCGGTGAAGAAGCTGGCATCAAGTCGGCGACATTCTCGGTAATAGGCCAATACGCGTTCGGCTATCTGTCCAGCGAAATTGGCGTTCACCGGCTGGTGCGAATCTCCCCCTTCGATCAGGCAAAACGGCGGCATACATCATTCGCCAGCGTCTACGTTTCTCCCGAAATCGATGACAGTATTGAAGTCAACATCAAGCCGGAAGATATTCGCATCGACACCTATCGCTCCAGTGGCAAGGGCGGGCAGCACGTCAACACGACCGATTCGGCGGTACGCATCACCCACATCCCGACCGGGCTAGTGGCGAACTGCCAGAACGAACGTTCGCAGCATAAGAATAAAGAGAAGGCGATGAGCATGCTGCGCTCGAAGATTTACGAATTCGAGCTGGAGAAAAAGCGCGAGGTCACCAAGAAAATCGAGGATTCGAAACTAGACATTGATTTTGGATCTCAAATTCGCTCGTACGTACTACAGCCATATCGCATGATCAAAGATCACCGCACCAAGCTTGAAATCGGCGATGTGGATCGTGTGCTGGACGGCGATCTAAGGCCGCTGATGCAGGCGTACCTACGCATGAGAAGAGGCGAGAAAAAATCCTAAGTCTTGTTCAAGGCTTTCCCGTGTATCACGGGGTTCCCTATGGATTTACTCTGTGAACCCCAGCGTCCTCTGTGGTAAAGATTTTGAATTGTCCGACCAAATATGAAACCTGAAAAGAATTCACTGCAACCGCCAAAGCTTGGTCCCCGGCTGCAGCGTGCGTTTCGCTATGCCGCCGACAAGCACGAAGGGCAGACGCGCAAGCAGACGGCCGTACCCTATATTTCGCACCTGATGGCGGTGGCGGGATTAGTGCTGGAAGCAGGCGGCGACGAAGAGATGGCAATGGCGGCCTTGCTGCACGATGTAGTTGAAGATTGTGGAGGCATGCCAATCTTGCGCGAAGTTCGCAAGTTGTTTGGCGAACGCGTAGCGAAGATTGTTGACGGTTGCACCGACGCATATACGGAGCCCAAGCCCGAGTGGCTGCAACGAAAAAAAGAATATTTGAGCGAACTGAAACACGCCGATGCCGAGACCAGGCTGGTTTCGTCGGCGGACAAACTGCATAACGTCCGAACTATTCTCGCGGATTACCGTCAACAAGGAGAAGCAGTGTGGGAGCGCTTTACTGGGAAAAAAGATGGGACGCTCTGGTACTATCGCGCCTTGCGCGATGAATACGAGCGCAGCCCGAACCGCTTGACGCAGGAATTGGAAATTGCGGTCTCGGAGTTGGAGGATGCGGTGGCGATGAAAGCGCGGCTGTCAAAACAACTGAAGAAAAATGTTGGGAAGCGATCAGCAACGACTTCACACAAACATAAAACCGCAGCCAATTCCGGGAGATGAACGATGGCCCGAATGCTTGATCTGATCCGCACTTCGCAGGTTCCTTCGAACCTGATGCAATCTGCGGCGCGCGGCTCACTCGCGGTGCCGCCCGAGGAGATGATTGAAATCCTCGTCTATCTCGCCGTCCATCACAAAATATTTGGCGAGCAATCTCGTCTCACGCTGGCCGGTTGGGATGAAAAATCAAGCCGCGCCGCGGCATCGAATCCTAACTCAAGCCCGGAAGTACTTGCGTATTTTGCTTCACCGCAGAATTTGCGAATCGCTCTCCTTCCGCAACTGGCAGAAAACGCGTCGGTAAGCGAAGAGTCGCTCGATGGGCTCGCAGTTTCAGGGTCGCGCGCGGTTGTCGAAGTGCTGTTGACTAGCGCGCGTGTGTTGAGTTCTCCAAGACTTCTACAGGCGTTGCAGACGAATCCCAACCTGCGCCCGAACGAACTTGCCGAAGTCGGTGGAAAACTGGACGGGTTAGAAACGACAGCGGAAAGCGAGACGGATTCATCCGAGGGCGATGCTCTCGACGACGTTATAAAAACTTCAGTCTCAAAGTATCTCGACGAACACGCAGCCGAGCTGGCGGCAGAAAAGGAAGAGACATTCAAGCCTATCGGGATGTCGCTGGAGGAGACGGAAGTCGAGGCCGCGAAACTTGGTTCACCAGCCGAACCTGCGGTGGCCGAGGCTGATGCTGCCGCAGCCGCGGAATCGGCGAAGGCCGAGGCGGAGAAAGAAGTGGCGGCCGCAGCCACGGCTAAGGCTGAAAAAAAAGCTGCTTCGCTCAAAGCTGACAGGCGCGACAGCGTGCTGCAGAAGATCTCCAAACTCGACATCCGCGGCAGAATCACGCTGGCGATGCGCGGCACTAAGGAAGAGAGGTCGATTCTAATTCGCGATTCCACCAAACTCGTCGCGCTAGCCGTCCTCGATTCGCCCAAGGTTTCGGACGGCGAAGTGGAAAAAATTGCGCTGCAGAAGAATGTGCTGGAAGCCGTCCTGCGGGCAATCCCGATGAGACGCCGTTACGCGAAAAACTACAATATTACGCGGAATCTGGTCCAAAACCCGCGCACACCGCTGGATCTTTCTCTAGGGTTGATGAAGAATCTGCTGATCCATGACTTGAAAAATCTTTCAGGGAATAAAGAAGTTTCAGATACGATTCGCAAAGTTGCGCTCCGAATGTTTAAGCAGAAGGTAGAGAAGAAGGGTTGAAGCGTAAGGCGACTTAGACTGATTCGCACAGGATACGCGCGAAATCAGGATGGGGAATTTGTGAAACAAACGGATTCGATTTACGAAGTATTGGATCGGACAAAGACAATTGCGGTCGTGGGCCTGTCGGAAAGCCCGATGCGGCCGAGTCACGGAGTTTCTGCGTACATGCAGGCCCAGGGATACAGAATCATTCCGGTGAATCCGCAGATTGCAGAAGCGCTCGGCGAAAAATCCTACCCATCGTTACTCGAAATTCCGGCGGATCTAGCGAAGAAGATCGATATGGTAGATGTGTTTCGCCGTCCGGAGTACGTGGACGAAATCGTTGAACAAGCAATTCAGTTAAAGATTCCGGCCATTTGGCTGCAGGAAGATGTGATCAATGAGCGCGCGGCGAAACGAGCGCGAGAAGCCGGAATCTTTGTGGTGATGGACCTTTGTATTTTGAAGGAACATCGCGCCCGATTCCGCTAGCAATAGCAAAACCTACGAGGCAGTTGCGCGCCCGTCTGAATCCGTTCCGCGCGCACTTACCAGAATTACGGTGGCATCGTCGCGTAATCCGGTTCCGTTTGTAAACTTTCTGACATCGGTCAGCAAACGGTCAGGCGTAATCTCTGAAGATTGCATCTGGTTGAGCAATCGCTCCGCGCCGTATTCTTCACCGGGCTCTACTTCAGCTTCAGTAATTCCGTCAGAGTAAAATGCCACGCGTGAATTCTCGCCGAGTCTCAATTCGGTCTCAGAGAATTTGCTCGCCGAAATTCCAAGCGGCAAGCCATGTTCGTGATCAATCCAGCGATGACCGGAAGGCTCGACTAGCAGCGGCGCAAGATGTCCGGCATTCGCAATTCGCAAAATCCGTTGCGACGGATCGAGTTCGGCATACACCATGGTCACGAAACGATTGCTGGGGAAGTCTTCGATCATCATGTTGTTGAGGCGCGTCAACACCTCAGCCGGTCCTGATCCGGTTTGAGCGAGCGAACGCAACATGCCGCGGGTCGCCGACATCAGTAGCGCAGCCGCCGTTCCCTTACCTGAGACATCGGCCAGCACCAATCCCCAACGTCCGTCGCGTAGCGGAATGAAGTCGTACCAGTCGCCGCCGACCGAGCCCGCCGCAATCGAAAGTCCGGAGACACGAAACCCCGGTATCAACGGAGAACTGCGCGGGAACAAAGCCTGCTGAATCAACCGGGCTTCCTCAGCCTCTCGACTCAGCAACTCACGCTGCTCACGCTCATTTGCAAAACGCCGCGCGTTATGAACAGCGACGGCGATATGCGCGCACAATCCTTGCAGCAGGCGCAGTTGATCAGGGCAGAAAGCGTTTAGTTCGCAATGCGATGCGGTAAAAACTCCCACCAGTTCGCCCTCGCGTCGCAGCGGAATCGCGACTTCAGAACGCGTATCCGGCTCGCACGCAAGGTAGTAAGGATCGCGCGAAACGTCGGCGGCGTAATGCATCTCGCCAGTCGCGGCGACGTGGCCAACCATCCCTTCGCCAACAGCAATGCGATGGCCTTTGCCGTGAACCGTGCAGCCGCGAACCCCTGCCAGTACGAGGTCAGCGTGCTCAGGGTCGCGAAGGAATATATTTATCTCTACACAGCCGAGCGACGCCGCCACCTCGTCAACAATCCGCGGAATAAGTTCGTCCAGTTCCAGGGTGGAGGTAATCCGCTGCGCGAACTTTTGCAAGCGCACCAGTTCGGCAAGCTTTTGCGTTGGGGTTTCATAGGGAGGATTGGAGGAATTGAAATTGGCGAGTGCGCTAGTGGCCATGAGGAAATCCTCCTGCCGGCGTAACAAAGTTGAGACCTGGAACTCTTTATGAGATTGGAAAAATCGAGTTCCCGATTCTCTTTATTATGCTGGATTTGACGTTCGCTTCTGCGAATTGATGCTCAATCCGACGCTGATTGTTTGAGCCGTTTGATCTCTTCCAGCCGCTCACGAATCCGTTTTTCCACGCCTTCATTGGTGGGGCGATAATACACGCGGTCACGCAAACTGTCGGGCAGGCACTGCATGTCAGCGATCTTGTTCTCAGTGTCATGCGCGTATTGATAATTCTTACCGTAGCCTAGTCCCTTCATCAAACTCGTCGGAGCGTTACGCAGATGCAAAGGGACGGCCTCGGCTGCGGTCTGTTCTACGTCCTGCTGCACCGCCCCGTACGCCGTATAGAGGGCATTCGATTTGGGCGCCACCGATAAATAGACAACCGCCTGCGCCAAAGCGAGATTGCCTTCCGGCATGCCGATGAAATCAACCGCGTCGCGAGCGGCCATGCACAGAGCCAGCGCATTTGGTTCGGCAAGTCCAATATCTTCCACCGCCATCCGGACGACGCGCCGTGCAATGTATAGCGGATCTTCTCCCGCCTCGAGCATGCGAGCGAGCCAGTAAAGGGAGGCGTCGGGATCGCTGTTACGGACCGACTTGTGTAAGGCAGAGATGATGTTGTAATGTTCTTCACCATTTTTGTCGTAGAGCAGAACCCGCTTCTGGACGGCCTCCTGTACGGTCGACTCGGTTATTTGTGTGGCGGAGTTTGGAGACGGGGCAAGACCC